>Ga0256835_1000073_pt1 | contig 83016 bp, 82 predicted proteins | sample PIR30metaG_FD_185972 | JGI IMG/M metagenome (GOLD analysis project Ga0256835, IMG submission 185972) | Hydrothermal vent microbial communities from East Pacific Rise, Pacific Ocean - PIR-30 | ecosystem: Environmental > Aquatic > Marine > Hydrothermal vents | place: Pacific Ocean: East Pacific...
TTCAACGCCTCGGTGGACGCCATCGTCCGCTACGACGCCAAGGGCCGGGTGGAATACCTCAACCCGGCCTTCACCCGAATGTTCGGCTGGACCTTCGAGGAGCTCAGGGGCAAGCGCATCGACTTTGTGCCGCCCGAGGCCGTGGAAGAAACCCAGGAAGCCATTGAGAGAATGAGAAATGGCGAACACCTGACCAACTTCCCCACCCGCCGTCTGACCAGGGACGGCCGCGTCCTGGATGTCGCCCTGAGCGTTTCTTCCATAATCGACGAAAACGGCAACGACATCGGCAACGTGGTCATCATCCGCGACGAAACCGAACGCCGCAAAATGGAAAAAGCCCTGCAAGAGGCAAAACAGAGGGCCGAAGAGGCCAATCGCTCCAAAAGCGAATTTCTGGCCAACATGAGCCATGAGATCCGCACGCCCATGAATGCCATTATGGGCATGGCCGGCCTGCTGATGGACACCGACCTGGATGCCGAACAAAGGGAATTTTTGGCCATCATCCGACAGAGCACCGACGCCCTGCTAAGTATCATCAACGATATTCTAGATTTTTCAAAGATCGAAGCCGGCAAGATGGAACTTGAAATGATCGACTTCGACCTGCGGGAAGCCCTTGATGAAATAATCTCCCTTGCAGCCATATTCGCCAAGGAAAAGGGACTCGAGCTTTGCTACCAAATAGACCACCATGTTCCGGCCCTGCTGATCGGAGATCCGGGCAGGCTGCGTCAGATCATTCTAAACCTTGTCAACAACGCCATAAAATTCACTTCCCGGGGTGAAGTCTTTCTCAAGGTAACCGTTGAAGAGGACGGTCCGGAACATGTCCTGCTGAAGTTCGCCGTCCGTGATACCGGAATCGGCATATCCAAGGAGGATATAGGAAAGCTTTTCACCTCTTTTCACCAGGTGGACGCCTCCACCACCCGCAAATTCGGCGGAACAGGTCTGGGCCTGGCTATCTCCAGGCACCTTACCGAACTTATGCACGGCAAAATCGGGATTGAAAGCCAGGTGGGCAAAGGCTCGACCTTCTGGTTCACGGCCCGCTTCGGCAAACAAAAGCGGGCTGCCGCAACTACGCCCAGACTGCCTGCCGATCTAGCCGGCAAGCGGATCCTCATAGTGGACGACAATAAGACCAATCTTCAAATACTCCAAAGCTATCTCGAACACTGGGGGTTCGTGTGTGACAGTGCCTGGAGCGGTGAAATGGCCCTGGCCATGATGCATGCCGCTGTCAAGTGTAATGCGCCCTACGATCTGCTGGTGACCGACCTGCAAATGCCGGAATTCGACGGAGTGGAGCTGGGCCACCGGATCAAATCCGATGGCGATCTCCAGGGCACCCTGATGATCATGCTTTCATCCCGGGGGCTGCGGGGCGATGCGGCCAAGATGCGCAAGATCGGCTTTGCCGGCTACCTAACCAAGCCGGTACGCCGCAGCCAGCTGTACAACTGCATCCTGACGGCCTTCAGCCATCAAGACCGGCAGACAGAGTGCAAAAAACCGCAATTGGTCACCCGCCATGTGCTCAAGGAAGCCAAGAAACAGAATTTCCGGATACTGCTGGTGGAAGACAACAAGGTCAACCAGGTACTTGCCCTGCGGCTGCTGCAAAAATGGGGCTTCAACGGCGAAGCGGTGGCCAACGGACAGGAGGCCATCCAGTCCCTCAGCATGATTCCTTACGATCTGGTATTGATGGATGTCCAGATGCCGGTTATGGACGGACTGGAGGCCACCCGCAGGATCAGAAGCGGAAAAACAGACGTTATCAATCCACAGGTCCCCATCATAGCCATGACGGCCCACGCCATGAAAGAAGACCGGCAACGCTGCCTGGAAGCCGGCATGGATCAGTACCTCAGCAAACCCATCAACCCCGAGGCCTTGCTGGAAATCCTGGAAAGATTCCTGCCCAAGGAAAGGGCCTGCAACTGAGACGGCCGGAAAGGTCAAGGTCTGCCACACGCCGGTAAGCAGACCGGCACCTGACCTTGTTGGGGAGTTGCGCCTTAGAGTTCGAAGCGCCTGACCATTTCCTCGAGCCAGCGGGAAAGCTCAAGCAGGGACTCCACATTGGTATTCAGACTGGCGGCCGCCTCTGTGATAAGAGTCGAATTCTGATCGACTTTGACGATATCCCGGGCCACCTCTCCGGCTACCGTCGAACTCTGGGAGACATTGTCGGTAACTTCCTGGATCGCGTTGGAGGCCTGGGTGACATTGCCGGCTATCTCGGCAGTGGTGGCAGACTGCTCTTCTATGGCCAGGGCAATACTTGAGACGATTTCATTGACGTCCTTTGCCACCTTGGCTATCTGGCCGATCTCCATGACCGCTTCGTCGGTAGAGTTCTGGATGCCCTCGATACGGCTCTTTATCTCGGCTGTGGCCTCGGCTGTCTGCTTTGCCAGCTCTTTGATCTCGTTGGCCACGACGGCGAACCCCTTACCGGCTTCCCCGGCCCTGGCCGCCTCGATGGTGGCATTGAGAGCCAGCAGGTTGGTTTGCTCCGAAATCTCGGTAATCGTTTCGGTTACCCGGCCGATATCCTGGGCCGCCTCGCCGAGCCGGTCCACCTTTTCAGAAGCCCGCGCCGACTGGCCGACCGCATTTTCAGTCACATTACGGGCCTGGCTCGTATTTTTCTGGATGTTCTGAATCGTGGCGGTCATCTCGGATACCGCGGCTGAAACCATCGTGACGTTTTCGGCCGTTTCTTTTACCGCGGCAGCCACCGATGACATGTTGGCGCTCATTTCCTCGGCCGCCGCCGCAACCGTGTTGGCCCTTTCCGAAACATCCTCGGCCCGGCTGGAGACCTCAGTGGAAACCTTGGAAACACTGCCCGAAGACTGGGCCAGGGTCTGGGCATTTTCCTCTATCTCGGCCATCATCCGCTGGAGGTTTTCAGCCATCTGGTCAAAATCGCGGGCCATGGCCCCTATTTCGTCATTTCCGGTAATCCCGGAACGGGCTTTCAGCTGTCCCCGGCCAATCTTGCGGGCAAAATCCTTCATGGCGGCAATGCGGCCGACAAGACCGTACAGGATAAACAAGTAGAAGCCAAAAAAAGATGCCATGGCAACGAACGTCACCACAATCAGGATCATCAGCTGCCTGAGAGCCCGCTGCATGGCGGCCTCGGAATCTTTTTCCACCTGCTCCAGTCTGGCTTTAATGACGTTGAAGGCCTTGAAAGCCGGAGCATCGTTGATTTTCACCACCTTGTCGATCTGCGCCGGTGTTTTCCCCTCTGCCACCAGCCGGGCGACAACGTCAATGGCCCGGGTGTATTTGCCGGCCACCGCCCTGATATCGGCCAGGGCTTCCCTTTCCCGGTCATCCAGGGCCATCCGGCCCAGCTGCTCGATGGCCTTTGTCATCTTTTCGGCGTTCATCCTGAACCGGTCCACGTACTTGGCCTGTCCCCGCAAAACGTAGTTCTTGAAATTATGGATGAAGCCACCGTAGCCGAATTGGTTCTGAATCTCGGTCAGCAGTCTCTGGCGCTGCAGGACGTGGCCCCGGTAATTGCTCCACACCGAAAACACCTGATTGATCACCCGGTACTGAATCCCGCCGAAGATCAGGACGGTGAGAACGAAACCGACGGTAATGGCAAAAGCTTTCCTCTTTATGCTCATGGGAACCTCCCCTGGAAGAATTGTTCTTTGAGGTCGAACGGCTTTCTATCTCTTCACCAGGGGTTATCGGCCGGCCGATGGAAAAGTTAAACCGGCAGGAACGGGAAAAAATGAGTCCCGGAGCCGGCCCGAAGGACACGAGTTCCGGCTCATTTACTACGTGCCTGCCCGGCCCTGAGCTGTCCGCAGGCGGCCAGGATGTCTCTGCCCTTGGAATAGCGCACGATACAGGTGAAGCGGCGTTTTATGAGCAATTCGTGGAAGGCGTCGATGGCGGCCTGATCCGGCCGCCTGAAATCCGAAGCCGGGTGCTCGTTGAAGGGGATCAGGTTGATCTTGGCCCGCAGCGGAGCAAGCAGGTCGGCCAGCTGCCGGGCATGGCGGGGCGAATCGTTGATCCCGTCAATAAGAATGTACTCGAAGGTTATCCTGCGCCCCCGGGGCAGGTTGAAACGGCGACAGGCATCCAGCAGCACGGAGATGGGATACTTCCGGTTGACGGGCATGAGCCGGCTGCGGATTTCATCGTCCACCGCGTTGAGGGAAACGGCCAGATTGACCCGGGTGTCATTGCCAAGATCGATTATCCTCGGGGCCAGGCCGGCGGTGGAGACCGTCACCCGCCGTCCGGCAAACTGCATTCCGCACTTGCTGGCCGTCAGGATCTCAAGAGCCTGTTTCAGATTCCGGTAGTTTGCCAGCGGCTCTCCCATGCCCATGAAAACGATATTGGTCAGCCGCATGGACCGTCCGGCAAGCTGCTGAACATCCCGCACCTGGGCCAGGATCTCGCCCGGGCTCAGGTTGCGCACCAGTCCGCCGCTGCCGGTAAGGCAGAAACGGCACCCCATGGCGCAGCCCACCTGGGTCGAAACACAGAGGGTGAAATGGTCTCTTTCGGGGATGAGCACACTTTCTATCTCTTCACCGTCGGAAAGGCGGAAAAGGAACTTGCGGGTTCCGTCCCCGGACTCGGCCGACTTGACCGCTTCCAGACGGCCGAGGACGAAATTTTCGGCCAGAACGGAGCGCAAATCCTTGCGCAGGTCGGTCATTGCGTCGAAGCTGTCTGCCTGGCGCAGGTAGATCCAGTTGAAAATCTGGTCGGCCCTGAAAGGGCGGACGCCCCGGTCTTCCAGCCAGCCGATCAGCATGGCATGCGACCAGTCCATTATATCCGGTTTGCCTGGGGTCAGGGTCATCTTGAACGTATCCTTGATAAAATGTATTGAGCCCTGCCGGCACACCTGTTATAGGGTCGCCGGCCGGTGTTTCCGGCTTCTTTATTTTGCTTGACTTAGCATTGATAAAATTATACTTTCAACGTTTTATTGAAGGTATTTGAGAAATAGCTGAGATGTTTGACAATCTGACCGAAAAGCTGGATGCGGTTTTCAAACGCCTTAAAGGGCACGGCAAGCTGTCTGAAAAGAACATAGCCGATGCCATGAGACAGGTGCGGCTTGCCCTGCTGGAAGCCGACGTCCATTACAAGGTCGCCAAGCAGTTCATTGCCGACATCAAGGAGCGGGCCCTGGGCCAGGAGGTGCTTGCCAGCCTGACGCCCGGCCAGCAGGTTATCAAGATCGTCAATGAAGAGCTGACCCGGCTGATGGGTGAAACCCAGAGCCAGCTCCGGCTTGCCGGCACCCATCCGGTATCGGTGATGCTGGTGGGGCTCCAGGGTTCCGGTAAAACCACCACTGCCGGAAAGCTTGCCGTGTACCTGCGCAAAAACGGCAAGCGACCCTACCTTGTACCGGCCGACGTCTACCGGCCGGCGGCCATCGACCAGCTGAAAAAGCTGGGAGAACAGCTGGACGTGCCGGTGTTCGAGTCTTCCACCGACATGGACCCGGTGGAGATCTGCCTCCAGGCGCGGGTGGCGGCCCAAAAGATGCGCTGCGACACCCTGCTTCTTGACACCGCCGGACGGTTGCACGTCGACCAGGAGCTGATGGGCGAACTTGAGCGCATCAAGGAGGCCGTCAAACCGTCGGACATCTTGCTGGTGGCAGACGCCATGACCGGTCAGGACGCGGTCAACATCGCCCGGGCCTTCGACCAGGCCCTGGATATCGGCGGGGTGGTGCTTACCAAGATGGACGGCGACGCCCGGGGCGGAGCGGCCCTGTCCATCAGGGCCATCACCGGCAAGCCGATAAAGTTCATCGGCGTGGGGGAAAAGCTCAACGCCCTGGAGGTCTTCCACCCGGACCGGATGGCCTCCCGGATCCTCGGCATGGGCGACGTGCTGACCATGATCGAAAAAGCCCAGGCCGTGGTGGACGAAAAGAAGGCCGCCGAACTGGAAAAGAAGCTGCGCAAGAACCAGTTCACCCTGGAGGACTTCCGGGACCAGCTGGTTCAGATCCGCAAGATGGGATCGCTGTCCGAGCTGCTGGGCATGATTCCCGGCATGGGCAAGATGAAACAGATGAAAAACCTGGAGGTCGACGAAAAAGAGCTGGTAAGAATCGAGGCCATAATCAATTCCATGACACCCCTGGAGCGCCGCAACCATGGCATAATCAACGGCAGCCGGCGCAAGCGGATCGCCCGGGGCAGCGGAACCAGGGTTCAGGACGTCAACCGGCTGCTGAAGAATTACGTTCAGGTTCTGAAAATGATGAAGAAAATAAACAAGGGCGGCATGCGCGGACTGAGCCGCGGCATGATGCCGTTTTAAAGGAGAAGGTTAGATGCCCGTTAAGATCAGACTGGCCAGACATGGCGCAAAGAAACGACCGTTTTACCGAATCGTTGTGGCCGATAGTGAAAGCCCACGCGACGGCCGGTTCCTGGAAAAGGTGGGAACTTACAACCCGCTTACAGATCCGGCCCAGATCACACTGGATGCCGAGCGGATCAAGTACTGGATGGACAATGGCGCCATCCCGACCGACACCGTACGATCGATCCTGAAAAAAGAAGGTGTTTTTAAATCGTCTGCAACGGCGGTATCCTGACAGGCTGTTGAAAACCGGCTCCGCTGTGAGTCCGATTTGAGCCGAACCCCTGAAGAGCCGAACGCGCGGAGTTTTGCAACAGCCGGGCAAGGCGTGGGCCAACCCGTAACCTGGGGAGGCAGCCATGAAAGAGCTGATTAAACGAATAGCCCGGGCATTGGTGGACCGGCCGGAAGAGGTTTCCGTAACCGAAGTCCAGGGAAGCCAGACCTCGGTTATCGAACTGCAGGTGGCCAAGGAAGACCTCGGCAAGATCATCGGCAAACAGGGACGAACGGCGCGCGCCATGCGCACAATTTTGAGCGCCGCTTCGGCAAAACTGAAAAAACGCACGGTGCTTGAAATCATTGAATAGCGTTGCCGCCTTTAAAGACGTTATTCAAATCGGCAAGATCGTGGCCGCCCATGGAATCCGCGGAGCCGTAAAGGTATACTCTTACGCCGAATCACTGGAATTGTACCGGCCGGGAACGCGGCTGCTGCTCAAACTGGCCGACGGCCGCAAGGAGATCTTGCCGGTGGCGTGGGTCAAGCCCCACAAGGGCACTTTACGCCTGGCCCTGGAGACGGTCAGCGACCGCAACCGGGCCGAGCATCTCGTGGGGGCGCGAATTTACGCCGACAAGGCCGCCCTGCCGGAGCTGGACAGTGAGACCTATTACTGGTTCGATCTGATCGGTCTGCCGGTTTACACCACCGGCGGCCGGTTTCTGGGCAAGGTGGACCATATCATCGAGACCGGCAGCAACGATGTGTACGTGGTCAAAAAGGGCCGGGGCCGGAAAATGCAGGAGATTCTCATCCCGGCCCTGAAAAGCGTGGTCAGGGATATCGATCTGGAGCGGCAGCGCATGGAAGTCGAGCTGCCCGAAGGGCTGGAGTAACCGTCATGGAGTTCCTTGCCCTGACCCTTTTCCCGGAGCTGTTCAGGCCGTTCTGGGAGATAGGAATCGTTGGCCGGGCCGCGGAAAAGGGAATCATCAGGGGCCGGGCCGTGGACATCCGGTCCTTTGCCGCCGGCCGCCACAAAGTGGTGGACGACAGGCCCTATGGCGGGGGATGCGGGATGGTGATGCAGCCCGATCCCCTGGACAAGGCCCTGAACGAAGCCAGGGCCAGGCTGCCGCAGGCCCTGACGGTGCTGCTGACGCCTCAGGGAAAGCGTTTCAGCCAGCAGATGGCCGAAACCCTGGCCGGGGCGGCAAAAGACATGATCCTGGTCTGCGGCCGGTACGAAGGTGTCGATCAGCGGGTGATCGACCGCCACGTCGATCTGGAAATCTCCATCGGCGACTATGTTCTGACAGGCGGTGAACCGGCCGCCATGGTGGTCATCGATGCCGTCACCAGGCTGCTGCCCGGCGCCCTGGGAAACAAGGCCTCGGCCGCCAGCGACTCTTTCAGCCAGGACCTGCTGGAGCATGCCCAGTATACCCGGCCGGCCGACTGGCAGGGAGAGGCGGTCCCGGAGGTGCTGCTGTCAGGGCACCACGGGCAGATCGAAAAGTGGCGCAGGAGCCACGCCCTGGCAACGACGCTGCTGAAAAGGCCGGACCTGCTGCGCGGGCGGAAACTGGGACCGGAGGAAATCCGCCTGCTGGAGAACTGGCGGATAGAAATTGAACGGATACTGGATGCGCAACCTGTTCGTGGCCCTGATCCATCACCCGGTGGTGGATAAGAACGGCGACCGGATCGCAGCCGCGGTCACCAGCCTGGATCTGCACGATATCGCGCGGGCCTCCCGAACATATGGCGTCCGCGCCTTTTACGTGGTGACTCCGGTAGACGATCAGCTGGAGCTGGTAAAGCGGATTGCAGGCCACTGGATCACGGGAGTGGGCGCCGACTACAACCCCGACCGGCGGCAGGCCCTGGAGCTGATAAGGACCGCGTCCGGCCGGCAGCAGATGCTCGGCCTGATCAGACAGGAGACCGGACAAAGGCCGATTACGGTGGCAACCAGTGCCCGGACCAGGGGGGCCGACCTGGATTTTGAAGGCTGCCGGGAAATTATCAACGGCCGGCGGCCGGTGGTGCTTCTTTTCGGCACGGCCTGGGGGCTGGCCCCGGAAGTTGTCAGGGAAGCGGATTTCCGTCTCAGGCCCGTCAGGGCCGGGGCAGACTACAACCATTTGTCGGTCAGATCGGCTGTTTCGATAATTCTGGACAGACTGACACGGGCGGCCGCAACAGGGCCGGGCCCGTCAAAGGAGTGAAAGATGCAAAAGATAAAACAAATCGAAAGAGAACAGATGCGCCTGGACCTGCCGTCTTTCGGCCCGGGCGACACGGTGCGGGTCCATGTCAAGATCAAGGAAGGAGACAAGGAGCGTATCCAGGTCTTCCAGGGCGTGGTCATAGCCAAGCGCAAGGGCACCACCAACGCCACTTTCACCGTGCGCAAGGTCTCCTACGGAGTGGGTGTCGAACGTATCTTCCCTCTGCATTCGCCGATCATCGACAAGGTCGAAGTCGTGACCCGGGGACGCGTGCGGCGGGCCAAGATCTACTACCTGCGCAAGCTGCGCGGCAAAGCGGCCCGTATCCGCGAAAAACGTTTCAGTTAAACGACAGAAGGGGCCTGTGCGGGCCGGCGGCATCGCAGACATCCGGGTGGTTGCGTCATTCTGGTTGTTTCTTTGCCCAAGCGGCGGGCGGATCGGTATGCAACCGGACCTTTGGCAATTCGAAAAGCAGGCGGCCTGCTCCGGCCATGACCTGGTGGCCGGGGTGGACGAGGCCGGCCGCGGCCCTCTGGCAGGGCCGGTGGTGGCCGCCGCCGTGGTGTTGCCGTCCGATTTTCCCGGGCAGGGAATCGATGATTCCAAGAAACTGTCCGAGCGCCGCAGGCTGAACGCTTTCCGGATCATTCGCCGCCAGGCCCTGACAGTGGGCCTGGGCATAGTCAACGCGGCCCGCATCGACACCATCAACATTCTCCAGGCGGCCCGGCTGGCCATGGCGCGGGCCGTCTGCCGCCTGGATCCGCAACCATCCCTGTTGCTGATAGACGGCAATTTCACCATCGACCTTCCCGTGGCCCAGCAGCCCCTGATCAAGGGCGACTCCCGCAGCATCTCCATCGCCTGTGCATCCATCGTTGCCAAGGTCACCCGGGACCGGATAATGAGGGCCTGTCACCGCCGCTTTCCCCAGTACGGCTTCGACCGCCACAAGGGATACCCCACGGCCGCCCACAAACAGGCCCTTGCCTGCCACGGCCCCTGCCCCCTGCATCGCAAAACCTTCAGGGGCGTGCGGGAGCTTTTGGAGACCGGTCCGCCATGTTGAACCGGCATCAGCGCCTGGGACGGCAGGCAGAAGATCTGGCTGCCCGGCATCTGAAGAAACTGGGCTATACCATCGTGGAACGCAATTTCAAAACAGCGCTGGGAGAAATAGACCTTGTGGCCCGTCACGAAAACGACCTGGTTTTCGTGGAAGTCAAGGCCCGCAGCTCCGACAGGTTCGGCAGCCCGGCCGAAGCCGTAACTTTTGCCAAACAGCGCAAACTGTCCATGCTGGCCCTCGAATACCTCAGGCGCAACGGCCTTGAGGATGTGAGCGCCAGGTTCGACGTGGTGACCGTCGATGCCGGCCGCCGGCCGCCAAGGGTAGAGGTGATCGCCAATGCCTTCGACCTGGCCTATGGATGACAAACCGGCCGTGGAGGCCGGAACCCTGTATCTGGTGGCCACACCCATCGGCAACCGGGCCGACATAACCCTCAGGGCCCTGGCGGTGCTGGAACAGGCCGACGTGGTGGCCGCCGAAGACACCCGCACCAGCGGCCGCCTCCTGGCAGGCTATGGCATTCAGCGCGGACTCGTGGCCTACCACGAACACAATGAAACCCGCCAGGCGGCCCGCTTGCTGCAGGAGCTGGAATCCGGCCGCAGCGTGGCCCTGGTAAGCGACGCGGGCACCCCCCTTGTATCCGACCCCGGCTACCGCCTGGTGGCGGCCGCAGCGGACAGGCAGATCAAGATCGTTCCCGTCCCGGGGGCCTCGGCCCTTACAGCCGCCCTGAGCGCTTCGGGACTGCCGACGGATTCATTCGTCTTTGCCGGGTTCCCGGCCCGCAGACCGGGCAGACGCAGGCGGCAGCTGGAAAGCCTGGCCGCAGACAGGCGCACTCTGATTTTTTTCGAATCCCCGCGCAGGCTGCTCGGCCTGCTGGAAGACCTGCAACAGGTCATGGGCAACCGCCAGGTGGTGGTGGCCCGCGAGCTGACCAAGCTGCACGAGGAATTCATCCGCGGCACCGTGGGCCATGTCATCTGCCGGCTCCGGGACCGGCCGGCGATCAAGGGCGAGGTAACGCTTTTGGTGGCCGGTGCCGATAAGAAAAATACAGCCGCGGGCCGGCAAGAGCTGGACCGGGCCCTGGCAGCGGCCCTTGAAGAAACCGGCGGTTCTGCCTCTGCCGCCGCCTCCCTGGTGGCCCAACGGCTCGGGACCGGACGCCGGCTGGTCTACCGCCGGGCCGTTGAGCTCAAAAAGGCCCGCGGCAGTTGAGACAAATCAGCAAACCACAACCCCGGAAGGGGCGTGGAGGCGTTTCCCTTTTGCCGGAAACGTCGAAAAAGGAGTCAACATGAGCAACCTGGATGCCATCTTCGCGCCCCGGTCGGTGGCCGTGGTGGGCGCCTCCACCGTGCCCGGAAAGGTGGGCCACGATATTTTCGTCAACATCCTGCGGGGAGGGTTCACCGGCACCTTGTACCCGGTCAATCCTTCGGCCCGGTCAGTCGCCAGCGTCCGGGCCTACCCCAGAATCTCTGAAATCCCCGACCCCATCGACCTGGGAATGATCATTCTGCCCCCTCCTCTGGCCCTGAAGGCCGTGCAGGAAGCGGTCGAAAACGGGGTAAAGGGAATCGTCATCGTCTCGGCCGGTTTCCGGGAAGTCGGTGAGGAGGGACGCCGGATAGAAGACCGCATCGTGGCGGTCTGCCGGGAGGCCGGAGTAAGGATGATCGGACCCAACTGCCTGGGGGTGATCAACCCCCTGCAGGCGGTCCGCCTCAACGCCAGTTTCTCGGCCCGCATGCCGGCTCCGGGCAATATCTCATTCATCTCCCAGAGCGGGGCCCTGTGCACGGCGGTGCTGGACTTCGCCGCCGACCGCGAGTTCGGTTTTTCCAAGTTCATCTCCATCGGCAACAAGGCCGACGTGGACGAGCTGGACCTGCTGTGCTACCTGCACAGGGACACCGACACCGAGGTCATCATGCTCTACCTGGAAGAGCTGCGCCGGGGCCCTGAATTCATCTCCACGGTAAAAGAGATCACCTCGGGCGACTTCCGGCCCAAGCCGGTGCTGGTGATCAAGTCGGGCCGCACCAGCGCCGGGGCCCAGGCCGCGGCTTCCCATACCGGGGCCCTGGCCGGAACCGAGGGGGTCTACGATGCGATCTTCAAGCAGTCGGGCATCATCCGGGTGGACACAATCGACGAGCTGTTCGATTTTGCCAGCGCCTTTGCCTACAAGAACGAAAGCGAGCTGGGCAAGCTGCGCCGCAAGGTTCCCAGCGGCAACAAGGTGGCCATCGTGACCAACGCGGGCGGACCGGGCATTGTGGCCACCGACATGACAGTTTCCTCCGGCCTGGAACTGGCCCGTTTCTCACCCGAGACCGTGGAAGTGCTTGCCAGTCACCTGCCCCAGACGGCCAACCTTCACAACCCGGTGGACGTCATCGGTGATGCGGCCTCGGACCGCTACGAAAACGCCCTGGCCGCGGTCATCCGCGACCAGAACGTGGACGGCGCCCTGGTGATCCTCACTCCCCAGTCAATGACCAACGTGCTGGAAACGGCCAAGGCCATCGTCCGCATCGCCCGCCGCTCCCCCAAGCCTATCCTGTGCTGTTTCATGGGAATCATCGACGTGTCGGCCGGGGTCAAGTACCTCCAGGAGCACGGGGTGCCGGTATATCGCTTTCCGGAAAACGCGGCCAAGGCCTTCGGGGCCCTCTACAAGTATTCCCGGTGGCTCAACCGTCAGCACCTGGCGCAGTTCAAGCTGAGCCACGACCGGGAGCGGGCCTCCCGGCTCATCGAAGGCTACCTGAAAGAAGGCCGGAGCTACCTGGGAGAGCTGGAAGGGCTGGAGCTGCTGAGCTGTTATGGCTTCAAGACCCTGGCCACCGAGCTTGCCGCCGGACCGGACCAGGCGGTGGAGCTGGCCGAAAAAATCGGTTATCCGGTGGTGATGAAAATCGTCAGCCCCCAGATCGTTCACAAGTCGGATGCCGGCGGAGTGCGGGTCGGCCTCCAAAACGCCGATCAGGTCCGCCAGGCCTTCCAGCAGATAACGGCCGCGGCCCGCACCTTCGACCCGAAGGCCGAGATCAGGGGAGTGCTGGTCCAGCAGATGGCTCCCGAGGGCGTGGAACTGATCATGGGCATGAACCGCTATCCGGTCTTCGGCCCCCTGCTCATGTTCGGTATAGGCGGCGTGCTGGTGGAAGTCTTCCAGGACGTGGTCTTCAGGCTGGCGCCCATCGGTCGCAACGAGGCCCGCAGAATGATCCGTTCGATCAAGGGCTACCGCCTGCTGGAAGAATTCCGCGGCCGCCCCCGCACCGACCTGACGGCCCTGGAAAAACTGACAGTCAGCCTCTCGGACATGGTATCCGACCATCCGGAAATAGCCGAACTGGACATCAATCCCCTGCTGGTGCACCAGGAAGGCCGGGGCGCCACCGTGGCCGACTGCCGCATCATCCTCAAGCCCGCGGACAAGGATCGATAGGCCATGCCCGCCGACCGGCCCGATCCCGGAGTGCTGCACCCGGTCATCCTGTCGGTTCCGGAAAGCCGCACCGCCCTTTCCGGCCGCCGCCAGGTGGAGTATCTCAGCCGCATGGCCCGGCAGGCGGCCAGCCGGTCGGCAGGACTGAGCGGCATGGTTCTGGATCAATTCCCCAAGGACGACAGGGGCACTCCCCTTGCCTGCCGGGGAGTCTGCTGGTCATTGTCCCACAAGCCTCAAAAAGTGGCCGGCGTGGTTGCCCGGTCCCCGGTGGGCATCGACCTGGAGAAGGTCAGACCGGTGCATCCGGGCCTTTTCCGGCGCATTGCCTCGGAAAAGGAGTGGCGGCTTGTGGGCGCACGGGATCTGACTGCCCTTTTCATGGTCTGGACGGCCAAGGAAGCCGTCCTCAAAGCCACCGGCCGGGGCCTGGCCGGCCTGTCCCGGTGCCGGATCAAAGAAGTGCATTCCGGCCGGGGCCTCATCCTGGAGGCCGGCAGAACCTGCTGGAACGTAGAACATTGCACGATCGGCGGCGGTTTCATGGCCGCAGTCACAGCCGCAGGGAAAAACGCAGTGATCTGGCACGTTGAGCGATGACTGAGAATAACCATCTACTGCTTCAGGGAGAATTGAAATGTACGTTACTTTTTACGGCGCTGTAAGAGAGGTTACCGGTTCCCTCCATGTCCTGGCCACGGCACACGACCATTTGGTGCTCGACTGCGGTCTCTTCCAGGGCCGTCGCAAAAAAACGGCCGAAAAGAACCGGGTCCTGCCCTTCGACCCGGCCATAATAACCAGCGTTATTCTGTCCCACGCCCATATCGACCACTCGGGCCGGATTCCCCTGCTGGCCCGCAACGGTTTTGCCGGCAGGATCGTCTGCACCCGGGTCACCCGGGACGCCTGCGGCTACCTGCTGCCCGACGCGGCCCATATTCAGCAATCAGACGCCAACTACCTCAATTACAAGACCGCCCGGGCCGCCCTGCACAGAATCGAAAACCAGGGTTCCGGCTCCGGAAAGAAAAAGCGCAGAGCCAAGACAGCCCTCAAGACCAATGGCCACAGGCTCGACCTGGAGGCCATCGACCGGGTCATCTCCTCCTTGCGCCTGGAAAAGGTAGAGCCCCTGTACACGGCCGCCGACGCCGACCACGCCCTGGGGCTCTTCGACAGTGTCCCTTACCGTACCACCGTGACCGTGGGCCGGAATCTTGAATGCACCTTTTACGAAGCCGGCCACATCCTCGGCTCGGCCATCAGCATCATCCGGTACCGGGAAAAGGGCCGTATCTACAGTGTCGGTTTCACCGGCGACCTGGGCCGTTTTCAAAAGCCGATCCTGCGCGACCCGGCCCTGGATTTTCCGCCGGAACACCGCCGCCTGGACCTTCTGATCATGGAGAGCACCTACGGAGACCGGACCCATGAACCGGTGGGAGACATGCGCTCGACCCTCAAACAGGTGGTGGCCGAAACCTACCGGCGGAAAGGCTGCGTGGTGATACCGGCCTTTGCCTACGGCCGGACCCAGGAGCTGCTCTACGTGCTGCACGAACTTTTCGACCGGGGAGAGCTGCCCAAGATACCGGTCTACGTGGACAGCCCCCTGGCAACCAACATCACCCGCGTCTTTGGTGAACATCCCGAAGTCTACGACCGGGAAACCCATCGAACCTTCCTGGAAAAAGGAGAAAACCCCTTCCGCTTCGACCGCCTCCGTTTCGTCGAATCGGTGGAAGAATCCATGGCCCTGATGCGCGACACCCGGCCCCACATCGTGCTGTCGGCCTCGGGCATGTGTGAAGCCGGCCGCATCCTCCACCACCTGCGCTACAAGATCCACAACGAGCGCAACACCATCCTGATCGTCGGCTACATGGCCAAACACACCCTGGGCCGCCGTATCCTGGAACTGGGCACCCGGTGGGAAGCCGAAGGCCGCAAGGGCAAGCCGCCCATTGTCCGGCTGCTGAACAAGGAATATCCCCTCAAGGCCCGCGTGGTCCAGATGGGAGGGTTTTCGGCCCACGCCGACAGGGATGAAATGCTGAAATTTCTGCGGGAGTCCAACCTGAAAATAGACCAGGTGGCCGTGGTCCACGGCGAAGAAGACCAGTCCCTGGCCTTTGCCAAGCTTTTGAACCGCAACGGTTACCGGGCCATGGTACCCAGGGCGGGGCAGATTTTGGGGATCAGAGGCCGCAGGAAATGACGGGTATCAGGATCCAGATACCGGCAAACAGTCTGAACCGACACCGGAATTTTGTCTTTCCGGAACCGGGAGGTCCCGGTTCCGGAAGTTAATTTCAGGCACCTTCTCAGGCCGCCTGGCTCTGCTGGAGATGAACGTCCATCTGGGGAAAGGGAATCGAAATGCCGTTTTCTTCCAGGGCCTGCTTGGCCTTTTCCATGGTCCCGAAATAAACCGCCCAGTAATCGCTCGCCTTGCTCCAGGGACGCAGCACCAGGTTGACCGAACTGTCGGCCAGTTCTGAAACGGCCACCATCGGTGCGGGATCTTTCAGTACCAGGGGATTTTCTTTTACCAGATCCAGCAGAATCTGTTTGGCTTTGGCAATATCGGCTTCATAGGCGATTCCGATAACCATGTCCACCCTGAGCCTGCCTTCGGCCGAATAGTTCACCAGGGAACCGTTGGAGATGGCTCCGTTGGGAATCACGATCCGCTTGTTGTCCGGCGAAAGCAAAATTGTGTTGAAGATCTGGACTTCCTTGACCACTCCCAGGTGACCCTGGGTCTCGATCAGGTCGCCCACGGTGTAGGGCCGGAAAATCAGGATCAACACTCCGCCTGCGAAATTGGCCAGACTGCCCTGCAGCGCCAGGCCGACGGCCAGGCCGGCGGCACCCAAAACGGCAATGAACGAAGTGGTGGCCACCCCGACCATGGAAGCGATGCTGATAAACAGAAGCACCTTCAGGCCCCAGCCCACCAGGCTGGTCAGGAAAGGAATCAGGGTTTTGTCCGTTTTGGATTTTTCCATCGAAAGACGAACGACCTTCACCAGCCCCCTGATTATCCATAGACCGATGAACAGGGTAAGCAGGGCCAGGACCAGCTTGGGGGCATAACCGACGACAAGTTCCAGTGCTTTTTGGCTCAAGACGCTGATGTTTTCCATGATTGCTCCTTTTCGTTTCTATGTTTATATTGCGACACCGAAATCGGATTGCCTGCAAACCCCATCTCCCGGCACCTGCCTATAACCGGAAACATGCATCCGTTGGCCGGTAAAAAAACAAGACCCCCGAATATGCGGGCTCCAAACGAACCTTCACCCCGAAACAGGGCGGATTTCATCTGCCCGCACGACAGGGCAATGCAAACAGGAGAGGGCGGTGACCCGGACTTCGGCCTTTCCCGCGGGTAAAGACGCGGGTTGCCCGAAAATTGTCCGGTAACCGTATTCTGTAACTTTTTTCACAATACAGACGATTGTTCAGCACGGAAAAGCCGGTCCGAGGCAAGAAGAGATGAATCCAGGATCAGGACGCGAACTGCCGGCACGGAAACCGTTCTGCCAGTACCCCCGCGGGGAGGGATTGCATTGGCCCTGCACCCCGAAAACGACAGGAGACCGGCCGGGCCCGGGAAGTTTCCGGGATTAGCGCAGGGAAAATCAAAAAAACAATCAACCGATCATACCAGGGATCGGGAAGATGGCCTTCCCTGCCATGAACGGTTTGAAAAAAGCCCCTGAATCAAAGATTGATAACTGCACGCGATTTGTCAAGAACGGAGTTGGTGAAGATGGTCAGCGGGCACCTGCCAAAACCGTCCCCGGCCATGCCGGGATGACCGGGGAACGTATAATTCCTATCAAAACAATCAGGAAAACAAAAGCCAATTATGAAAAGCCATTACATGAATCCGGCAAGCGGTCCGAAAAGCTGAATTTGCTTGTGGCGGGCCGCCATGACTTCATACAACATGCCTGATTTATAAGTGATTTTGCCAAATCACCCTTGACAAACCCTTTGACAGCCGGTATCTGAACCTGAGTCATTGGCCGCCGGATTTTATTGCCGTTGTTCAGTGGGTCCTTCCAGACGGCGATAATAATGTGGTTTTATTATTTAACCGTTTTCCTGATCCAATTCCTGCAAAAAATGACTTTCTTATCAACCCAATTACCAAATTTCAAATCTTTTCATTTGCCTGACAGGAGGAGCCATGATTGTTGCTGAAAGGAAACCCTTCGAAGAGATCAAGGCCATGGTATCGGGCTACAAAAAGGTCCTGACCGTCGGCTGCGGAACCTGTGTGGCCGTGTGCCTGGCCGGAGGGTCAAAGGAGGTGGCAACCCTTAACGCCGAGTTGGAGCTTGCCCTGGGCAAGGATGGAATAAGTCCGGGGGCCGCCACCGTGGAGCGCCAGTGCGACATGGAATTTCTGGCCGAACTAGACCCCCTGGCCGAGCAGTACGATGCTTTCATTTCCATGGCCTGCGGAGCCGGAATCCAGTTCCTGGCAGAACGTTTCCCTGACAAGCCCGTCTTTCCGGCGGTCAACACCTCTTTCATCGGGGTCAACCTCGACGTCGGCTGGTACGAAGAAAAATGCCGCGCCTGCGGAACCTGCGTCCTGGGAACAACCGGCGGCATATGTCCGGTCACCATGTGCGCCAAGAGCCTTTTCAACGGTCCCTGCGGAGGCACCAACAACGGCAGCTGCGAAATCAACACCGACCAGCCCTGCGCCTGGTACCGGATTCACGAACGGCTGTCCGCCCAGGGCCGGCTCGAGCAGATAATGGAGATTTCACCGGCCAACGACTGGAGCAATCAGAAGCCCAGAAAAATCATCCAGCCCGGTTATGAGGAACGCATCAAAGCCCTGCAGGGGTGAAAAGCCTGCTGAAACGGTTGGACAATCAAATATTTTCGTGAGGGAGACATGGACATGAAATCAGGTAGCAGACTGGAAAGGGTTCTCAAGGCCGGACACTTCGCTTTCACCGGTGAAGTAGGGCCGCCGCGGGGAGCCAATGTGGAGGCTTTGAAAAAAAAGATTTCCTATCTCAAAGGCTGTGTCGACATGGCCAACATAACCGACAATCAGACCGCCATGGTCAGGATGTCCAGCTGGGCCGCGTCCCTTTTCTGCATTCAGGAAGGCCTTGAACCCAACTACCAAATGGTCTGCCGGGACAGAAACCGCCTGGCCATGCAGGCCGACATCCTGGGAGCCTATTCCCACGGTATCCGCAATATCCTCTGCCTTTCGGGAGACCATCAGATGTTCGGCGATCACCCCCAGGCCAAGGGGGTCTACGACATCGATTCCATGCAGCTCATCCAGATGGTCAAGCAGATGCGCGACGAGGGCAAGTTCCAGGGCGGTGCCGACATAGACGAGCCGCCCAAGCTTTTTATAGGAGCAGCGGCCAATCCTTTTGCCGAACCGTTCGAATGGAGGGTTCACCGCCTGGCCAAGAAAGTCCGGGCCGGGGCCGACTTCATCCAGACCCAGTGCGTGTACAACATGGACAAGATCAGACAATGGATCAAGCGGGCCAACGACATGGGCCTGACCGAGCAGGTCTACATCCTGCCGGGAATCACGCCCATGAAAAGCGTCGGTATGGCCAACTACATGAAGAACAAGGTGCCCGGAATGGATGTTCCGGATGAAATCATCAAGCGCCTGAAAGGGGTCGAGAAAAAGAAGGTCGCCGACGAGGGAATCAAGATCGCCTGCGAACAGATAGAGGAATTCAAAGAGATGAAAGGGGTTGCCGGAGTTCATCTCATGGCCATTGAATGGGAGCACAGGGTGCCGGAGATAGCCGAAAGAGCGGGCATGCTGCCAAGGCCGGAAGTTTGATACCTGATATCCAACAAGAAATAAGGAGTTTCCAAATTGAAGAGTCAAAACGGAAAAGTCATGGTGGTTGGAGGTGGTATTGCAGGCCTTACCGCTGCGTGGGAACTTTCCAGGCAGAATATCGGTGTTGAGCTGGTGGAAAAGAGTTGCTTTCTGGGAGGCCACAGCATCGGGTTCACCTGCAAAGCAACCGACAAATGCCAGCAGTGCGGCGCCTGCAGCGTGGAGGAAATGCTGGCCAACGTCGTGGACGAACCCTTGATCAATGTCCATCTCAGAACCGAGGTCACAGGCCTGCAAAACGGAGACGGTCTTACCGTCTCTTTGACCAAAAGCGACGCCGGCCCGGCAGGAGGCGGTATATTAAGGGGGTTTTCCAAGAACAACCGCCCCCTGTACGTTGTCGGCCAAGATGCCGGAGACGACATTCCCGAAGGAGCGGTCAAAATAACCGAGCTGGGCACCGAAGCCCGGCTCGAGGTGGACGCGGTTATCGTGGCTACCGGCTTCACCCCCTTTGATCCGTCCATCAAGAAGACCTATGGCTACGGCCAGTGGAAAAACGTGATCACCGGCCTGGAGCTGGAGAGGATTCTGCGGGAAAACAAATCCCTTGTCCGGCCTTCGGACGGAAAGGCACCGCAGAAGATAGCCTTCATCCAGTGCGTCGGGTCCCGCGACAAGGGCCTCGGGCACCTCTGGTGCTCCCAGGTATGCTGCCCTTACGCCATGCGCATGGCCTCGGTCATCAAGCATGACAACCCGGAAGCCGACATCACCATGTTCTACATAGATATCCAGAACACGGGCAAAGAATTCCCCATCTTCTACGAAGACGTCAAATCGTGGCTTAAGTTCGTCAGGGCCATCCCGGTGGACATCTATCAGGTCGAAGACGAGCGCCTCAAGCTCATGCAGCTGGTGGAGGGTCAGGACGCGCCGGCAATGGAAGAATTCGATCTGGTAGTTCTGGCGGTGGGCATAACACCCGGGGCCGACACCCCGGATATCGCCAAGCTTTTCAATATCGCCGTCAATGAAGATGGTTTTCTCGACGGCGGTTCAGCCGCAACCGCAGGTGTATTCGTGGCAGGCACCGCAGCCGGACCGGGAAGCATAATCGACACCATGGCAGGAGCCCAAAAGACAGCCTATGAAGCCATGAAGTTTCTGGGGGTGACCAAATGACAGCAGAAAAAAGCAGCAACACCATCGAGATAAGCATCAATACCGATGTCCTGGTTATCGGCACCGGTGCTGCCGGCGCGGAAGCGGCCGAGGTTATTTCCGCCCAGGGATACAAGGTGGCCGTGGCGGGCGACGGCGGGCAGGATATTGCCCAATCCGGCCGGGCCGAATTGATCGAGGGCGCCCATATCCGGGATTTTGCCGGAGTGGCCGGGGATTTCCGCGCCTGTTTCGTAAAAGACGGGCAAAGACTGGAACGCAATTTCGGGGCGGTCGTGATCGCGCCCGGCCGCAATGTCCGGCCCCAGGCCGAGCCTTTCGGACTCAGCCTCGGAGAAAGGGTGATCACCCTTGGCGAACTGGAAAAGATACTGGCAGACGGCAACGCCCGGTCCAAGCTCGGAGGAGCCGCGGTGGCCCTGCTCTTGAACCTGACCTGGGAGGGAGACCCGCAGTACACGGCCCGGGTCCTGGAAGCTTCCCTTGCCATCCAGCAGCTCGAAGGCGCCACGGCCAGTATTTACGCCGGCAACGTCAAGGTGGCCGCCCCCGGCCTGGAAAGAAAGTTCACCTACGTTCGCGAACAGGGGGTGGTCTGCTTCAAGCCCATGGAAAAACCGTCCATCGAGCAGACCGGAGACAAAATCAGGATAACCACCCTGGATTCCATCCTGCGCAAGACCCTGGTGGCCGAATACGATTACCTGGTGGTGGAAGAAAAAGCCGAACCCAGCGACCGGGATCTGGACCTTGCCTACAGCCTGAGACTGGACACCGACCTGGAAGGTTTTCTGCCGAGCAACAATGTTCACCGTTTTCCGGTCAACTCGAACCGGGAAGGAATCTACATTGCCGCGCCCGGCCTGGGGGCCAACATAGCTCTGAGGATCAAGGAGCTTTTCGGAGACGGTGTAAAGAGCGTGCCGGCCGACCGGGCGGTGGTGGATCCTGAAAAATGCACCATTTGCCTGACCTGCTATCGCTGCTGCCCCCACGGCGCGATCTTCTGGCAGGACGGGGTGGCGGCCATATCGCCCCTTGCCTGCCAGGGCTGCGGAATATGCGCCAGTGAATGTCCCATGGACGCAATTCAGATCGGCGGTTTCAACGACAAGGACCTGCGCCGGCAGGTACGGGAAGCAGTGGCCGCAACACAGAAGCCGGCCATCGTGGCCTTTTGCTGCCAGAATTCGGCCCTGGAGGCAGGCCGGGCGGCCGCCGAGTTCGGCATGGACCTGCCCGCCGGGCTCAAGCTGATCAAGGTGCCCTGCGCCGGCAAGGTGGACGTTGAATTCATCATGCAGGCCTTTGTCGATGGCGCCGACGGGGTGATGGTGGCAGCCTGTCACGAGGGCAACTGCAAGGCCGAAAGGGGCAATCTCTTCGCCCGCTGGCGGGTGAACGAGATCCGCAAGCGTCTCGAAGCCCTGGGCATCGACAAGCAAAGGCTCCTTTTCACCACCTTTGCCTCCAACATGGCCAAGGGCTTTGCCGAAACGGCCGCGCAGTTCGCAGGCAGTCTCTGATGATTAAAAAAGAGGAAGGGGCCGCGGGTCCCTTCCTCTTTTCAGCCTGTCCGGAACCTGGCGGCGCCGCTACGGGGCAGATCCATCCGGACTATGCCAGGGCCTGCTTCAGGGCCGCCCGGGCCAGCAGCCGAGTCGAGTCCAGCACCGGCAGGGGGCAGTCTTCAGGGTCCACCAGGAGGGGAATCTCGGTACAGCCGAGGATGACGGCATCACAGCCGGCCTGCCTCAGCTTCCGGATCACCTCGTTGAAATACAGCCGCGATTTTTCGGTAAAGACCCCTTTTACCAGCTCGTCGAAAATTATGGAATCAATCCTGGCGCGGTCGTCTTGGCCGGGAATCGCCCATTGCAGCCCGAAGCTTTCCAGGACTTCCGGATAGACCGGGCCTGTCATCAGGTACTTCGTTCCGGTGATGCCCAGCTTGCCAAAGCCGGCCTTTTTTGCCTTGCGGGCGACTGCCTCGGCAATGTGCAGCCAGGGTATGGGTGATTTTTCAACCACATGCTCGAAGGCCTGGTGAATGGTATTGTCAGGACAGACGGCCAGCTCCGCCCCTGCCCGGGCCAGTTTTGAGACCGAAGAGAGCATAAGCCCGGCAACGGCCTCCCAGTTGCCGGCCACGATATGCTCCATGTACCCTCCCAAAGGATGGGTGTGCATGGAAATCTCGGGATGCATGTGCCGGCCCATCAGCTCCGGGGCCTCGGCGCATATGGTCCGGTAGCACAGGGCCGCGCCTTCGGCACTGCATGCCACTATGGCTATATGCTTCGACATGACTGATTCTTCCCTTACCAGACAGGCCCGGTTTTGGAAACAATAAACAGGCCCTCCGGCCATGGACTTTGATAACGGGTTGGGATTGGATGGCGATGACCGCGGACATATCTTTGCTTGCAGAACGTTTCCGGTACGAAATGGAAAACCTGCCATACGTCTGTGCCGCAAGGGAGGGTATCGGCGGAAGGATCAAGGCCGAACCGGAGCATTTCCGGGTGGAAGAAATCTTGCCATACGGAGCCTGCGGTCAGGGCGAACACGTGTACGTCACCGTAAGGCGCAAGGGCTACAACAGCCCGGATGTCGCCCGCCGGCTGGCCCGGGCCGCCGGCATTGGGGCCTCCAAGGTCGGTTTCGGCGGCCGCAAGGACAAAAACGCCCTTACGACCCAGACATTCTCCCTGGCGGTGGGACAAAAAACGGCCGCCGCGACGGTGGAAAAGAAGCTGGCCGGACTGCCTTTCGAGATTCTTGCCGTCGACCGCCATACCAATAAAATAAAGACCGGCCATGTGGCCGCCAACCGCTTCCGGATCCTTTTGAGCGGCGTCGAAAGCGCGTCCCTGCCGGAGGCCCGGGAAATCGCCGCCATCCTGGTCGTAAAAGGGGTGCCCAACTTTTACGGCCCCCAGCGTTTCGGCCGCAACGGGGCCAACATCGAACGGGCCCTGAAGCTGGCCCTGGGCGGCCCGGCGGGCCGCCGGCCGGACCGCTTCATGGTTTCCGTATTTCAGTCCCTGCTTTTCAACAGCTGCCTGACACTCCGCCACCGGCAGGGCGACCTGTTCAGCATGCTGGAAGGCGACGTGGCCCGCAAGACCGATACCGGCGGCATCTTCGTGGTTCAGGACGCGGCCGAGGCCAACCAGAGGTTCCGGCAACACAAAATCGTCTACACCGGACCGATCTACGGCCACAAGATGCTGGCGGCCCGGCGGGCCGCCGGCAGGCTGGAGGCAAAGATCCTGGAAGCGGCCGGGATAGCGGCACAGGATTTCAAACGCCTGCGGGCCCGCGGATCAAGGCGGCCGGCGATAATATTTCCGGAAACAATCGATATCCGCCCGGACCCCGGCGGGCTCCTGTTCGAGTTTACCCTGCCGTCCGGGGCCTACGCCACGGTGGTGATGCGCGAATTCACACGTCCTAAAAATTTGACCGCGGCTGACCACATATGATATTTTGAGAATCATCTGGGAAGTCCTCTCATCCAGACAGTCCTTCCTCCGGCAGCCCGAGGCGGCCGGAAGACTGAATCCGGCAAGACCCGGCGCCGGCACGGAAACGAATCTTTCAACATAGAGTTTCGCGCACCTTTTTGAGACCCAAAACCAGGAAGGAGTATCAGTATGCTTGCCCCCCGGCCCCTGCCCGAAATCGACTGGAACACCATCATTCCGCCTTACGATGATCATCCTTTCTTCCGGGACTGCGAAAAAGCGCCTTTCCGGCCAAAAGCAGTCGTTTTCGACATGGTCAATGCCTGGTGGCTCTGCGAGGCGGCCACCCTGGCCTACAGCGAACCGGAACTCGCCAAGGCCAGGTTCGCCGCGGCAGGCCTTGCCGATGTCGATTTCTTCAGCGGCCCCAGCACCCAGTGCTATCTGGCGGCCGGCACCAGCTTCGCCATCCTGGCCTTCAGGGGAACCGAGACCGGAAAGCGTCAAAACCGGGACGATTACGCCAACATAGTCGCCGACATCAGAGCAGATTTCGACATCCGCCTCAAGCAATCCGGTCAGGGCGGCAAAGTCCACCGCGGCTTTCTGGAGGCCCTGGACGAGGTCTGGGCCCCCCTTGTCAGGAAGCTGGAAGAGGTCGCCGCCAGGGGGCTGAAGCTCTGGATGTGCGGCCACAGCCTGGGAGCCGCCCTGGCAACCCTGGCGGCCGACCGTTTCGGAAACGTGAGCGGCCTTTATACCTTCGGCTCTCCCCGGGTGGGCGACGAATCCTTCAAACGCGATTTTTTCATCCCGACCTACCGTTTCGTAAACAACAACGACATCGTGACCCAGGTGCCTCCGCCACCTTACCGCCATGTAGGCCAGCTGCGCTACATCGATCACCAGGGCCTGGTGCATGACGACAGCGACCGCTGGCACCGCTGGATAGACAGTATTCAGGGGCACTTTCAGACTGCCTTCAACGCCGTCGGCAAGCTGCGCAAAGGCTTCAAGGTGCTGGTACCCGACGGATTGAAAGATCACGCCCCCACCCTGTACGCAACCTGCATCTGGAACAACCTGGTACGGACCATGGCGTCCTGAAATCATTCCAAGGAAGGGAGGAAACATGCAAATCGACATGCATTTTTACGGACTTTACGCCCTGGCAAGAGCCGCCGGTATCAGGCCCGATCCGGCCCTGGTGATAGCCACGGCTTCCCAGTTCGTCGACGAAGCCATCGACGACGAAGCCATAGTGCTTGCCGACCAGAACGCCGTCGTGCCGACCATGACCTCCCACAAGCCTCTGGACTGGCAGAACTGCCTGCCCGGAGACCAGTGGAAGGTCTGGGTGCCGTTTCACTTTCTGCCCGGAAACCAGCCCGAAGGGGGAAGCTTTACGGAAAAGATGGTCTGCCGTAAAAACAGCGCCCCGGCCCGCCGGATGCTGGAAAACGCCCTTTCCATGGCCGATCAGCCCCTGGGGCCGTTGATGATCGGCATTGCCTGCCATGTCTATGCCGACACTTTCGCCCATTACGGATTCATAGGGCTCCGGCGGGACTGGAACCGGGTCCGCAACGACACGGTGGAGATAAAAGTCCGATCCAGAAAAATAATAGATTATATCGAAGCCAAGTTCGAAGACTTCAAGGCCCGGCTCATCGGCAGCGCCGGCGAGGTGATGCCGGTGGGTCACGCCGCGGTGGCCACGTATCCCGACAGGCCCTACCTGGTCTGGCGTTACGCCCACGAAAACGGCCTGGTGGTACAACGGGACAACCCCGCCGATTACCTGGAGGCCGGCCGGAAACTGTTCGATTTCTTCGCGCGCCTGTGTCAGGGACACGGCCAATACGGCCGCAGCCGGCCCGTGAAATGGTCCGATATCAAAAATGAGCTCAAAAAGATAATAACCAAAGAGGCCGACAAGAAAAACAGAATCAAGGCCTGGAAAAAAGCCATCAGCGCCGGAAAACTCTTTTCCCCCACGGCAAAAGACAAGGCCTTGCGGTACGACCCGCGCCTGTTCAAATCGGCCAGCGTTTCGTATTACTTTGCCGACCACGGCCGGCTCGATGGCTGCCAGGGCTATCTTTTTCATCAGGCGGCCTGGAAACACCGCAATTTCGTTCTGCACAAACTGTTGCCGGAATACGCAATAGTGGCCTGAAAAGAACCGTGAGCGTCATGCTCTGGCGACGAATTTTTTCTCTGCCAAAACGACCGGGTAGGGTATGGGGTCGCGCAGGCAGATGGCGACCTCGTCACCCTGGCGGCGGATGACGGTTCCTTTGACATCGATCACCCGGCCGCACAGAAGCCTGATCCGCCCCTTTATGCGGCGTCTGATTTTAACGGGAGGATAAACGCGAAAGCGCACGCCCCGTTCCGACAGGTCCTGGACTTCGAAACGCCGCTTGCCGGTTTCAAGATAAGGCCGGGGTCCCAGGATATAGGAGACGCGGATGTCACGGCGTTTGATAGTGCCCCGGCGCCGGCCGTCATCCTGCTCGGCCTCCGGGAAATGATGATGGAAAAGAAGGGCAAGCAGGTTGACAAAGGCGATGATCATCAATAGAAACAATCCGGCCGTGGCCAAAGGTTCCATGGAAGAGCCGCCGGTAAAAAAAATGGCCAGCACTATGGCAAATTGAATCAGGTTGGCGACAACGGCGAGGATTCGCATTTTGGCTCTCTCGACATACAGACACATTCAGGGTGCAGGTGATTTGCAGGGGCCAGGCCGGCCTTCAGGCTGCCGGGCCTGACAGGCCCGGACAGTCGGCTTACCGGTTTTTGTAACATGATCCGTTCCCGGCATCAAGACGCCCGGGACAGACGGCAGCCCGGAGGCAATCTAAAATGGGAGAACAGGTCAAGGATTTCTGGCAGGAACATTCCCTCAAATTTCTGGAAATGGCTTTCCGTACCGACCGCCAGGAAAGAATCGCCCGGCCTGACGGCTACGGGAAAAATACGGGCCAGTGCGGTGACACGGTGGAATTTTTCCTGACCATCAAGGGCGATATGCTCGAAAACATATCCTTTGAAATCAACGGATGCATGCATACCAACGCCTGCGCCAACGCCCTGGCCCATCTTGCCGAGGGACTGCCCCTTGAAAAGGCCTGGGAAATTACCCCCCAGCAAATAGCCGAATTTCTGGAAACCCTTCCCGATGACCATTTCCATTGCGCCGAGCTTGCGGTAGGTGCATTTTACCTTGCCCTTGCCGATGCCAAGCAAAAAAGCAGGCAGAGCTGGAAAAAAGTCTACGGCAGGCCCTGACGGCTCCGAAAAAAACGCCATGCCGGCGACGTATCCGGCCGGCGGCGGCGTAGTGCGGCCCCCTGTCGGGCAGGGACAACCGGGGCAACTTCCCATCTGCATACGGCACCGGTCCGGCCGTCCATCTTGCCTTGACATGGCAGCTCATCTCTACTATAGGTGTTGACTTGAATTTCGTCAGAAAGCTGCAGAACTTACTAGGTATAATGGACAGGGGGACGGAAGCGGACCCAGGCCGCTTTCAGCAGGTTGGACAGAGAAGTTTATCGGGATCGGCGCTCTGATGACGCTATACTCATGCTTGAACAAGGACAAGACGGCCATTGTCGATCAGTGGTTCGAAAAAGTGGTGTCCACCTATCCCGAGGATACCGCCAGATTTCTCAAAAGCCAGAAGGATCCTTTCGCCAATCCCGTGGGCCAAACCACCATCGCCGGGCTGGCAGCCCTTTTCGACCTGATTCTGGAAGGAATCGATCGGCAAGCGGCCATATCCTTTCTTGACCCCATCATCCGCATCCGTGCCGTCCAGAAATTCACTCCCACCCGGGCAACCAGGTTTATCCTGGATTTGAAGCCCATCATCCGTAAGATTGTGCAACAACGGTTATCCGTTGCAGATAGCATGCAGGAATTACTGGCGTTGGAGGACCGGATAGACGAGTTGGCCCTGCTGGCGTTCGACATCTTCATGAGTTGCCGCGAGAAGGTGTTTGAGCTTAAGGCCAACGAAATGCGCAACCGGACGTACCGGGCCTTTGCCAGAGCTGGTTTGATCGCCGAGTCCGCGGACAATCCGTCGTGACTCAACCTTGTCCTTTATTATTCATTAAATAGTCCCGGGTTGGCGCAACCCCGGTGTCCGCCGCTGTCGGCAACCACCGGCCGGATGTCCGACACGCCGATCCCAACCGGCCGGCAGGCAACACGGGGGGCGCGGGGCGGAAATTTTACCCGGGACTGGCAAGTGAGGTGCAGGTAGATGAATAAAAATTATCTGGTTTCCCTTTTGGCGGTTATCGGGCTGTTTGTGATCGCCTGGGTTGGCTCCGCGATCGGGCTCAAGTGGTTGTTCGGGATAGTGATCCCGTACGCGGCCCTGGTCGTTTTCGTGGCGGGTGTATGGCGCAAGGTCATGGGGTGGGCCCGTTCGCCGGTCCCCTTCCGGATCCCCACCACCTGCGGTCAGCAAAAAACGATGCCCTGGATCAAGCAGGCCGCAATCGAAAATCCATCGACCAAGGGCGGGGTATTTGTCAGGATGCTGCTGGAAATACTAGCCTTCCGTTCCCTGTTCCGCAACACCCGCATGAAAATGCGTGAAGGCAAGCTGAGCTACAACCTGGAAATATTCCTCTGGGTGGGTGCCCTGGCCTTTCACTATGCCTTTCTGACCACTCTGGTGCGCCACCTGCGGTTTTTCACCGAACCGATCCCTTCCTGGGTAAGCCTGATCGAAAAGGTCGACAGCTTCTTCCGGGTCGAAATCATGTACGACCCGATCCATTTCGGACTGCCGGGAATCTACGTATCCGGTCTGGTGCTGCTGGCTGCGGTCACCTACCTTTTCCTGCGGCGGCTCTTTGTCCGGCCGGTGCGCTACATCAGCCTGGCTTCCGATTACTTTCCCCTGTTCCTGATAATGGGAATCGCCCTGACCGGCATATTCATGCGCTATTTCACCAAAGTCGATATTACCTCCATCAAGGAACTGACCATGGGCCTGGTCACCTTCCACTGGTCGATCCCCGAGGGTATCGGCAACCTTTTCTTTGTGCATCTTTTCTTTGTGTCGGTATTGCTGGCCTATTTCCCCTTCAGCAAGCTGATGCACATGGGGGGCGTCTTCCTCAGCCCCACCCGCAACCTGACCGCCAACACCCGTGAAGTCCGGCACGTCAATCCCTGGAATTACCCGGTCAAGGTCCATACCTACGAGGCCTATGAGGACGAATTCAGGGAAAAGATGATCGAAGCCGGTCTGCCGGTGGAAAAGATGCCCGAACCCAAGCCTGAAGAACCGAAAGAGGAAAAGGAGTAAATAAATGGCAGACGAAACCCCGAAACCAAGCGAGCTGTTGGCGAAGTTGGACCATCGTCCGCCGGCCACCGGGTGGATGGATACGCCGGTTGAAATTCGCAAGGGGATGTACTGCTACGCGGCCAATCCCAAAAGCGTTAAAGCCTTGGGACTGCCCAACGCCCGGCAGTGGAACCCCCTGGACGATGACTGGAAGCTGCCCGACAACTGGCAACAGATATTGCACGAAGGATTCAAGGAAAGACTGGAAAAGTTCCGCACATTCAAGGTCTTCATGGACATCTGTGTGCGCTGCGGAGCCTGCGCCGACAAGTGCCATTTTTTCATCGGCACCGGCGATCCCAAGAACATGCCCGTGCTGCGGGCCGAGCTGCTCAGATCGGTCTACCGCAACGACTTTACCACCTTCGGACGTATTTTGGGCCGCCTGGGCGGAGCCCGCCCCATGACCATGAACGTGCTCAAGGAATGGTGGTACTACATGTTTCAATGCACCGAGTGCCGCCGCTGCTCGGTTTTCTGTCCCTACGGCATCGACACGGCCGAAATCACCATCATGGGCCGGGAGCTGCTCAACCTGCTGGGCCTGAACATCGACTGGATCGCCACCCCGGTCGCCAACTGTTACCGCACCGGCAACCACCTGGGCATCCAGCCGCATGCCTTCAAGGACATGATCGACTTTTTCTGCGACGACATCGAGGAGATAACCGGCATCCGGCCCAACCCCCAGTTCAACAAGAAGGGGGCCGACATCCTCTTCATCACCCCCTCGGGCGACGTCTTCGCGGACCCGGGCACCTATACCTGCATGGGCTACCTGATGCTCTTTCACTTTCTGCAGGAAAAGTACGGGTTCGACATCACCTGGAGCACCTATGCATCCGAGGGCGGCAACTTCGGCTTTTTCACCTCCCACGAGGTCATGAAGCGGCTCAACGCCAAGATGTACCTGGAGGCCAAGCGGCTGGGGGTAAAGTGGATCCTTGGTGGTGAGTGCGGTCACATGTGGCGGGTGATCCACCAGTACATGGACACCATGAACGGCCCGGCCGACTTTCTCGAAGAACCGGTCAATCCCGTCACCGGCACCAAGTTCGAAAACGCCAAGTCCACCAAGATGGTCCACATTGCCGAGTTCACCGCCGACCTGATCAAGCACGGCAAGCTCGATCTGGATCCGTCCCGCAACGACAACAAGATCATCACTTTCCACGACTCGTGCAACCCGGCCCGCGGCATGGGGATGTTCGAAGAGCCGCGCTATGTGATCCGCAACGTGGCCAACCACTTCTACGAAATGCCGGCCAACACCATCCGCGAAAACACATTCTGCTGCGGCAGCGGAGCCGGTCTGAACGCCGGTGAAAACATGGAGCTGCGCATGGCCGGCGGACTGCCCCGGGCCAATGCCGTCAAGTACGTCCATGAAAAATTCGGGGTCAACATGCTGGCCTGCATCTGCGCCATCGACCGGGCGGCCCTGCCGACTTCGATGGAATACTGGGTCCCGGAAATGGATGTGACCGGGCTGCACGAGCTTGTGGCCAACGCCCTGATCCTGCCCGGAGAGAAGCAACGCGAAACGGATCTGCGCGGCGAGCCGCTGCCGGGAATGGAGGATGCCGATGAATGATAAAAAATATATCTTAGGCGGTTTGTTGATTTTCATCGTCCTTTTCGCTTTCCCCTTCTGGTTCAACCTGGGCAAGGCAGCCCCGGCCCCCAATCCGGTGCTGAGCGAAAAGGCCAAGGCGGCCGGAAAATGCGTCATGCCCACAGAGTTCATGCGCGCCGAACACATGAAGCTGCTGGGCATGTGGAGGCGCTCGGTGGTCCGCCATGCAAAGCGGGAATTTATCAATCCTGAAGGCAAGCAGTACACCATGAGTCTGCAAAACACCTGCCTGAACTGCCACGACAACAAGGCTAAATTCTGTGACAAGTGCCACGACTACGCCTCGGTGGATGTGTACTGCTGGGATTGCCATATTGATAAATCCAAAGGAGAAGAATGATGGATAGCAGCAGAAGAAGCGTCTTGAAATTTTTCGGCCTGACTGCTTTGGGGCTGGCCTCCAGGCCGGTGTTCAACGCTTTCGCCACCGAACACGGGCATTCGGCCATGCACTTTGAAAAAGGCGCCAAAGCCCTCAAGGCCAAGCAATGGGCCATGGTCATAGACACCCGCAAGTTCGAGTCGGCCGATGAACTTGAGCCGATCATCGAGGCGTGCAACAAAGCCCACAATATTCCTCAGTTCGAAAACAAGAACCACGAAATCAAGTGGATCTGGGAAACCGAGTACCACAATGCGTTCCCCCAGTCCCCCAATCGGTTCCTGTCCGAAGAAGCCGAGCAAAGGCCTTATCTGGTACTGTGCAATCACTGCGAAAACCCGCCCTGCTGCAGGGCCTGTCCCACCCAGGCAACCTTCAAGCGGGAAAGCGACGGTATCGTCATCATGGATTTTCACCGTTGCATCGGGTGCCGCTTCTGCATGGCGGCCTGTCCCTTCGGTTCCCGCAGCTTCAACTTCCGCGATCCGCGGCCCTTCATTCCGGAACTCAACAAGGATTATCCGACCCGCATGAAGGGTGTGGTGGAAAAGTGCAATTTCTGCGCCGAACGCCTGGCCAAGGGCCTTGAACCGGCCTGTGTGGAAGCATCGGAAGGCGCCATCGTTTTCGGCGATCTTTACGACCCTGAATCGGAAGTCCGCAAGCTTTTGCGGGAAAACTACACCATCCGGCGCAAACAGAGTTTGGGAACCGAACCCTGCGTCTACTACATAGTGTGAGGTGACTATGCTTGAATTAGCCGTTAAAGGAGATAAAAAATACTGGAGCTGGGTCGTCGCCTTGCTGGCGGTAATCGGCGGCGCCTTTCTGATCTACCTGTGGCAGCTCAAATTCGGCCTCGGCATCACCGGCATGAGCCGGGACGTTTCCTGGGGCTTTTACATCGCCAACTTCACCTACCTGGTGGGCGTGGCCGCCGGTGGCGTTATGGTGGTGCTGCCGTACTACCTCCACGACTACAAGGCCTACGGCAGGATCACCGTGCTGGGCGAGTTCCTGGCCATCGGCGCCATCGTCATGTGCCTGCTGTTTATCATCGTCGACCTTGGCCAGCCGATGCGTATCCTCAACGTCTGGCTCTACCCCACCCCCCACAGCGTCCTTTTCTGGGACACCATCGTGCTCAACGGGTACCTGTTTCTCAACATAGTGGTGGGCTGGAACGTGCTGGAGGCAGAGCGTAACAACGTTCATTACCAGGCCTGGCTCAAGCCGTTCATCTATATTTCGATTCCCTGGGCCGTGAGTATCCACACGGTGACCGCTTACCTGTACTGCGGCCTGCCCGGACGCGGCTTCTGGCTGACAGCCATCCTGGCGCCCCGCTTTCTGGCTTCGGCCTTTGCCGCCGGACCGGCCCTGCTGATCCTGCTGTGCCTGTTCGTGCGCAAGGTGTCCCGTTTCGACCCCGGCCGGGAGCAGATCCAGTCTCTTGCCAAGACGGTTGCCTATGCCATCTGCATCAACGTCTTTTTCTTCCTCTGCGAAGTTTTCGTTGCCTTCTACAGCAACATCCCGGAACACATGGATCATCTCAAGTACCTGTTTGCCGGCCTTCACGGCCACGGCCTGCTGGTGCCCTGGATGTGGGCCTCGCTGATCCTGATGGTCGTCGGAATCATCATGACCGTCACTCCGCTTACCCGTAAAAACGAAACCACCCTGGCCTGCGCCTGCGTGGCCATCATCGTCGGCACCTGGATCGACAAGGGGCTGGGAATGATCTCGGGCGGATTCGTGCCCAATCCCCTTCACCAGGTCAACGAGTATGCACCCACCCTGCCTGAAATCGGAATCACCATCGGCGTCTATGCCGCCGGAGCCCTGGTACTGACGATCCTTTACAAGATCGCCGTTGGCGTAAAAGAGGAAGTCCGCGCCTGAAAACCGGCTCTTGCGCAAAATCATCAGCCTCAAGGCCCGGCGGGCGTAAAGCCTGCCGGGCCTTCTTTTTACGGCAGCGCCGGTCAGAGGATTGAATACGACAGCTTTCGACAGACCGCCATGGTTTGCGCGCAAGGCCACTCCATGCGGAAATAACTGTCTGCCCGGAAGTCATCAGAGAAGAAAATTCAGATTGGGCAGACTGTTTTCTTCCTGGGGACGGCTGAAGAAATCTTCCAGGGCCCTGCGGATCACATCCAGGCTCCGTGCGTTCTGAATGGGCCGCAGCAAGAAGTGGCCGAAACGGAAGTTGGCCGCCAGGTAAGGCGCGTAGCGCCTGTAGCGCCTCAGGGCGCGGGATTGATCAAAATGACGGGGCACAAGCTCCAGGAGCCGGAAAGCAGTCTTCCGGGCCACAAGCGGTCCGAAATCCCTGCCTGCGACCCAGGCGGCAAAAGACCAGGGCCGGCAGACAGCCAGCCGACCCAGGGCAACCCCGTCACAGCCGGTGGTCTCTATCATCTTGAGGCAGTCTGCGGCTGAAAAGACGTTGCCGTTTCCCAAAACCGGTATCGAAACCGCCTCCTTGACGGCCGCTATATACTCCCATCTGGGCGGCCGGTTGCGCCGGTCCGGGGCAACCCGGGGATGGAAGGTAAGGGCGTCGGCACCGGCCTCTTCCAGCCGGCGGGCCAGCTCCACCGCCGGAGCAGGATCGTCCTGCCAGCCTGTCCTGAACTTTACCGTCACCGGGCAGGTCACGGCCTTGCTTACGGCCCTGACCACGGCAACGGCCCGGTCCGGTTCCCGGAGCAGGGCGGCCCCCCAATTCTGGCCGCAGATGGCCCCGGCGCAGCAACCCAGATTGATATCGACCCCGAAAAGACCGTATTGCTCTATTGTGACGGCCGCAGCCGCCATTTTGTCGGGATCGGAGCCCACGATCTGAACGGCCAGCTGACCTGCCTCGGCATCCTGCCAGCAAAAATAGGCCGAAGTCCGGCGGTCCTCGTGGGGAATCCGGCCGGCGCTGCACATTTCCGAAAAGAACAGGCCGCAGCCGCCGAAGCCGGCAATCACCCGGCGCATGGCCACATGCCCCAGGCAGGTCATGGGTGCCAGCACAAGCCGGCTTGAAATGGATTTGCCGCCGATGGCAAGGGGCCGGCTGAGCAATTTTTGAAGTCTGTCCGGCCCTATCTTCTCTGCCGTTTTTTCACCTTCGCCCATGCAGGTGTATTTACATCCTCCGGCAGGCTGAATGCAATATTTTGCTTGACAATCTTTTCACGAACCTTCATATTTCCAATTTTTCAGAGCCCGGTATTTTGATGCCCGCTTTGCAGCTGCAATGCGGTCTTTACGCTGTTTTTTTTCGGAGGATAAAAATGTACGCAGTGGTTGCAACCGGTGGCAAACAATATAAGGTCAAAGAAGGCGATATTCTGAAAATAGAGAAGATCGAAGGCGACGTCGGGTCCCGGGTCGATTTCGACCAGGTACTGATGTATTCTGACGGCGACCAGGTAAGGGTGGGCCAACCCAAGATCGATGGGGCGGTAGTCCGCGGTCACATAGTGGCCCAGGGCAAGAACCGCAAGATAATCGTTTTCAAGTACAAGCGGCGCAAACGCTACCGCCGCAAAAACGGCCACCGCCAGGCTTTCACCGCCGTCAGGATCGACACCATCGAAGCCTGATGATATAGGCAGGTCCGTTTTCAGAGTTGCGGGGCCATTTGATTTTCATGAATACCGCGAGTCAAAGCTTTTTATCGAATACAGGAGAACCTGACAATGGCACATAAAAAAGCAGGCGGAAGTTCCAAAAACGGTCGCGACAGTCAGGGCCAGCGCCGGGGAGTGAAGCGCTACGGCGGCCAGTTCGTCAAGGCCGGCAACATCATCGTCCGCCAACTGGGCACCAAAATCCATCCCGGAGCCAACGTTGGAGTTGGCAAGGATTACACCCTTTTTGCCAAGATCGACGGTATCGTCAAGTTTGAACGCAAGGGACGCACCGGCAAAAAGGTCAGTGTCTATGCCGCGTGAAATTCGTTGATGAAGCCATCATCACGGTCCAGTCGGGGGACGGCGGCCGCGGCTGCGTAAGCTTCAGACGGGAAAGATTCGTCCCCCGGGGAGGGCCCGACGGCGGCGACGGAGGCAAGGGCGGCGATGTCATCCTGAAGGCCACCGGCCGCAAGCATACCCTCTACCATCTGCAATTCAAACGACTTTACAAGGCCGGCCGGGGCGCCCACGGTCAGGGAAGCCAGAAAACCGGCCGCAATGGCGCCGACCTGGTGGTTGAAGTTCCGCCGGGCACGATTGTCAAAAACGCAGCCACCGGTGAGGTGATCTGCGATCTTGACCGTGACGGAGCCCGGGTGGTGGTTGCCCGCGGCGGCCGTGGCGGCCTGGGCAACCGCAGATTCCGCAGCTCCACCAACCGCGCCCCCCGCTACGCCCAGCCCGGAGAGCCCGGTGTCACCCTGGATTTGAAACTGGAACTCAAACTGCTGGCCGACGCCGGCCTGGCGGGCCTGCCAAATGCCGGCAAATCGACCCTGATCAGCGCCATTTCCGCAGCCAGGCCCAAAATCGCCGATTATCCTTTCACAACCCTGACACCCAATCTGGGGGTGGTGGCCCCGGCCGGAATGGAGCCCTTCGTGGTTGCCGACATTCCCGGCCTGATCGAAGGCGCCCACCAGGGAGCAGGCCTGGGCATCCGGTTTTTGCGCCACATCGAAAGGACCCGCATCGTGGTGCACATCATCGATGCGGCGGCCATCGACCCCCAAGACCCGCTGCGGGCGTACCGTACCATCAACAACGAACTGGAAAGTTACAGCCCCGAGCTTGCGGCCAAGCCTCAACTGATCGTTCTCAACAAGATCGATCTGCCCCGCGGCCGGGCCGGGACGGAGGCTTTCCGGAAAGCGATGCCGGATCGCGAAATATTTGCCGTAAGCGCTGCCACCGGCCGGGAGCTGGACAGCCTTGTAAAGCGTCTGGGCCAACTTGTACAGGCAAGCCATGCCGACACCGACTGCAAGCAAGACTGAAAACCGCCGCATCGGACTTTTCGGCGGCACTTTCAATCCCATCCACAACGGGCACCTGTCCGCCTGCCGTCAGGTATACCGGCACCTCAAGCTTGAACGAGTGTACGTCATCCCCTGCAACGTGCCGCCCCACAAGGACACAAGCCAGCTTGCGCCGGGCCGGGACCGCCTGGCGATGGTGGAACTGGCCCTTGCCGCAGACCCTGTCATGCTGGCATCTGACCTGGAACTGCAAAGACCGGGGACTTCTTTTTCCATCGATACCGTACTTGCCGTCAAGGCCCTGGCGGGCAAGCCCGCCGATCTTTTCTTCATTCTGGGTCTCGATGCCTTCCTTTCGCTCCATACCTGGCAGGCCTGGCGCCGGCTGCCGGCCGAAACCGCGATGGCCGTCATGTCCCGGCCCTTTGACGACGGCAGCAGCAAACGCGATCTTGTAAAACAGCTTGAAACCTATCTTCATTCCACGGTATCCTTGCGGTATCGGTACCATCTGCAGGACGGGTGTTTCAGGCATCCCGTGCTGAAGCCGGTTTACCCGGTGGAAGTTTCACCGGTGGATGTCTCGTCTTCCCACATCAGGCAGTGCCTGCGAAACGGCCTTCCCATCGGGGCCATGGTACCCGAAGCGGTTTCAGCCTACATCAGAAAAAAAGGATTGTATCGATGAGCGAGCCCTTTCTGGCCAGTCTGGACCCTTTCGTCAGGGCGACCCTGGGCAAAAAAGCGCAGGATGTCGTGGTCATGGACGTCCGGGGCCTGACTTCCCTGGCCGACGCTTTCATCATCTGCAGCGGACGTTCCAGCCGCCAGGTCACCGCCATTGCCGATCACATCAAGCGGACTTTGAAAAAGCAGTCCATAAAACCCCTGAACGTGGAGGGAACCGGACAGGGACACTGGGTCCTGATGGACTACGGCCATGTCATCATTCACGTCTTCTACGAACAGACCCGTCGCTTTTACGACCTTGAAAGCCTCTGGGCCGACGCCGAAAGATTCACTATCGACAGTCCGGAAAACGACGAGCGGATCCCGGAGCCCGGCCCGCCGCCGGAAGGCCGGGAAATAATTATCGAATGACAGTACGACAGGAGCAATTCTATGCCACGGCCAAGACCGGTTATGCTGATGATCCTGGATGGATGGGGCCTGGGGCCTGAAACCGACACCAACGCCGTTTTCATGGCTCAAACCCCGAACCTGGACCGCCTGACAAGGCAGTACCCCACCACGCGGTTGCTGACATCGGGCCGGGCCGTGGGCCTGCCTGACGGCATCATGGGCAACTCCGAAGTGGGCCACCTCAACCTGGGCGCCGGACGGGTGGTGTACCAGGATCTGCTGCGTATCGACATGGCCATAGAAGACGGCAGTTTTTTCGAAAACCCGGTCCTGCTGGAGCTGGTATCGAAACTGGTTGCGAGCGGCGGACGCCTCCACCTCATGGGGCTGGTCTCCGACGGAGGAGTTCACAGCCAGTTCAACCATCTGCTTGCTTTGCTGGAACTTGCCCGGCGCAACGGTCTCAAACAGGTCTACATCCATGCCATCCTGGACGGCCGGGATACTCCGCCCACCAACGGCGCCGGTTACCTGGAAAAACTGGCCGCCAAAGCGGCTGAAATCGGAACCGGACAGATTGCCACCGTTTGCGGCCGCTTCTGGGCCATGGACCGTGATACGCGCTGGGACCGCATCCAGCGGGCCTACGACCTCTATACTCTGGGCCAGGGACAACTGGTGGCCGATCCGGTGAGCGCCGTCCGCCAGGCTTATAAAAATGACGAAACCGATGAATTCATCCAGCCCATGGCTGTCAGCGGGCCTGATGGCAAACCCCTGGCAGTGGTGGAAGACGGCGACGGTATAATCTTTTTCAATTTCCGGGCCGACCGGGCCAGGGAGATCACCCGCGCTTTTACCGCCGACGATTTCGAGCACTTCCGGCGCAAGCGCAGACCGAAGCTGGCCGGTTTCGTCTGCATGACAATCTACGATGAGCAGTTCAACCTGCCGGTCGCCTTTCCGCCCGAGCACCTGGAAGACATTCTGGGGGAGGTGGTCAGCCGCCGGGGGCTGCGCCAGTTGCGGATTGCCGAAACCGAAAAATACGCCCATGTCACCTACTTTTTCAACGGAGGCGAAGAAACACCCTTCGAGGGTGAAGATCGCTGCCTCATACCTTCTCCGCGACAGGTGGCGACCTACGACCAGAAGCCCGAAATGAGCGCCCGCCAGGTTACAGACGAAGTTCTGCAAAGGATTGCAAGTAACGTTTACGACCTGATAGTCTTGAACTTTGCCAACATGGACATGGTGGGCCACACCGGCATTTTCGAGGCCGCCGTCAAGGCCTGTGAAACGGTCGACCAGTGCGTGGGCCGCATCGTACCGAAGGTTCTTGAAAAAGACGGTGTGCTGCTGATCACCGCCGATCACGGCAACGCCGAAACCATGGTGGGTCCTGACGGCCGGCCCCACACGGCCCACACCACCAACCCGGTCCGTCTGATCCTGATGGATGAGTCACGGAAAAACACGGCCCTGCGGCAAGGCGTGCTGGGAGACGTGGCCCCTACCATCTGCCGTCTGATGGAACTTGACCAGCCGGAAAAAATGACAGGCGGCTGCCTCTTTTCCTCCTGACAGGCCGTGCCCATGAGACAAGACAGCTCCGGCTTGCTCCAGATCCACACGGCGGTTCTGCTCTTCGGCCTGGCAGGCGTGCTGGGAAAACTCGTTCACCAGCCGCCCCTGGTGATAGTCCTGGCCCGGACCTGGATCGCCTTTTTCTGCCTTGGCCTGCTGCTTGCGGCCACCAAAAAACTTACCGCCCTGCGAACAGACGGCAACTTCGCCCTCCAGGCCCTGGCAGGACTCCTGCTGGCCCTGCACTGGTGGACGTTTTTCAAGGCCATCCAGGTATCCACCGTGGCGATAGGTCTTCTGGCCTACTGCTCGTTTCCCGTTTTCACCACTTTCCTGGAGCCTCTTTTTTTCAGGGAGCGTTTCCGGCTGCGCGACCTGATTGCCGCTGCCGGCGTAAGCCTGGGGCTGTTGATAATCGTCTGGCCCTGCAAATGGGGTGACCGGGCCGTGGCGGGCATGCTATGGGGGGTTGTTTCCGGGTTTTTGTTTGCCCTGCTCTCGCTGCTGAACCGCGGGCTGGTGGCGCGGGATTCGGCCCTCCAGGTAGCAATGTTGCAGAACGGAGTTGCCGGCCTGGTTTTTACGCTTCCTGCCCTCATGGGGCCGCCGCTTTCGTTTTCCGCCGTGGACATTGCCGGGCTGATACTGCTGGGCGTGGCCTGTACCGCCCTGGCCCACGCCCTGTTCATAGCCGGCCTCAAAACCATCCGGGTTCAGCTGGCAGGGGTAATTGCGGCCCTGGAGCCTGTTTACGGGACAGTCCTGGCACTTTTGCTGGCCGGAGAGGTGCCCGGCCGCTGGACGGTCGCCGGAGGGGTACTGATCGTGGGCACCACCATGGCGGCCATGTACTGGAGGGCCGGCAAAGTCTGAAATCCGCCGGCCAGTGATCATGAAAGGATCATACCATGTCCAAGAAGATCGAAACCCTGGTAGATTTTGTAAGCGGCCGCCGTGTTCCCAACACAGGCGCCGAGGAAAACCGCCAGCAGGTCGAACGCTACCTGGTCGACAGCAAGGGCTACTCCAAAGACGACATACTGGTCGATGAGCCCATCAGCTTTACGGTGGAGGGGCAAGCCTACGCCTCCTGTATCGACCTGGTCGTCAAAGCGGCCGGCAGGCGCTTCATGGCCATCAAGTGCGCCGCGGGCTCGCTGGGATCGAGAGAAAGGGAGGCCATTGCCGCCGCCCGGCTGGCAGACAAAACCCCCCTGCTCCTGGCCGTGGTTTCCGACGGACGCCAGGCAACGGTTATGGAGACGGTTTCGGGCCGCAGGCTGGGAAACAAACTGGATGACATTCCTTCCCGCCGGGAGGCTGTCCGAATGACAGAGACAGGCAAGTGGCCCCGTCCGCTGAATGAACGCCAGCTCAGAAAGGAAAGGCTGATCTTCCGCAGTTACGACAGCATGAATGTCAACGTGGCCCGGCGCATGGAGGCGGACCGGCCGGACGCCTGATCCCGGTCCGCGGACTTATACCGGGGCCTGCTTCAGCAGATCAAGGCCTGTGGTTGCAAAGCCCCGGGACGAATCCATCGGCTCCGGCCGTTTCCGCCGGCTCATGGCGGCTGAACCGCAAAAAGCCGGACCGATTAAAGCCCGGCCACTTCCCGGTTGCAATGTTTGCAGATCTTGGCGCGTTTCTTGATGACCTCGGCACAAAACGGGCATTCCCTGGTAAAGTTGCGCTCGTGAATCTTGGCGATGGCCTCTTCTATGTTCTTGTGCAGCACCTGGTTGCCGACCTTCATGCTGCGCAACGGTTCAATGGCCTCCAGCTCGCCCATGTCGCCTATCATCTCGGCGGCCTTCACCCTGACCCGCATGGGCTCGGTGGCATCCATCAACAGGCGCATGACCGTCACCCCGTCCTTGCTGACCCAGCACTCGGCCAGGATGGAAAAGCCTTTTTTTATGTTTTCCTTCAAGGCTTCCTGGGCGGCCAGCTCTTGGTCATCTATAAGCTGCCCCTTGCCGCCCATGGAACTGAACACCGGCATGAAGCCGAAATCCTGGGTGCCGGGATAATTGTAACAGCGCATCGAGGCGTGCTGGGCGTAATTTTCCTCCAGCTCGTCCCAGCCGTTGACGAAAACCGGACACTGGTCATTGACACACAAAAAAAGATACGGAGCGCCCCAGCCCAGACCATCTGAAAAATTGATGGGCGGAACTTCCCAGATCTGCATCTGGGCTCCGCAATGGGGGCAGGTCGGACGCTTCATGCTGAGAACTTTTTCCAGAACTTCTTCTCGGGTTTCAAAAGCCATTTTAAATCTCCACGGTATATTTTATATTGGCAATCGGCCAATTCGACAATCACGGACCACGGAACCCAACATATGCACAACCGGCTGCGGTTTCAAGAATCTTTTGTCGATTTCCGGTCATTTGTAAGCCGGCAGCGACATCCGTGGCTCCGGCCCGCGGCCGACAGTATTTCCATGGTTTCCGCAATTGGTGCTTTCCCATGACAGGCGGCCGGCAACCTGGCTTTTTGCAAGGATATTTTTTATAATGAACATTTCCGGGGTCAAGCAAGACAGCGTTGCGACAAACAATACCCGTTCCGGATGACGTCAACCGCGGCCCGGTACCGGTGCAGGCCCCGGGCTGCACAGCAGGAGGCAAGCATGAAACTGAAAGTCTGGATCAGATTCATCTGTACAGGTCTGCTGATCGGGGCACTGGCCGGATGCGCCGGCGGTCCCAGGGTCGAGCGCCGCGCAGTTGATGAAACCATCGATTTGAGCGGCAGGTGGAATGATACCGACTCCAGGCTGGTTGCCGAGGAAATGATAAAAGACTGCCTTTCCCGGCCATGGGTGGAACGTTTCATGGCAACCCATGGCCAAAAAATCCCGGCTGTCATCGTTGGCCGGGTAAAGAACAAAACCAGCGAACATATCAACGTCGAAACTTTCGTCAAAAATCTTGAAAGGGCCCTGATCAATTCGGGCCGCGTCATGTTCGTGGCTTCCGGCCGGGAAAGAGGGCAGATCCGTGAAGAACGGGTTGACATGGCCGGCAATGCCACCCAGGCCACGGTGAAGAGCCCGGGCGAGGAATACGGCGCCGATTTCATGCTGATCGGAACAATCAATTCCATCCGGGATGAAATCAAGGGCAAAGCCGTGATGTTCTACCAGGTCGACCTGGAGCTGGTATCCCTTGAAAACAACGTCAAGGCCTGGATCGGAGAAAAGCAGATCAAAAAATTCATCAAACGTCCCAGAGCGAGCTGGTAGGCGGTTTGTCCGGGCCGCCCCTTTGCCGGGCACAGACAGGCAGCCAGCAGGAACAACTTTTGACCATGCAGCACCAAGCAAGCCTGTTTCGCAGGGTTTGCCGGCATCACTGCCAGGGCCGCAAGCGCCGGCATGTTTTCTTACGGGCCATCTTCCTGGCAGGCCTGGCGGTGGCAGTTACCGGCTGCGGTCCCGGCCTTCAGTTCCACGCCCAGGTCGACCGGTTGATAGACAGGCAGGAATACGGCGCCGCCCTGAAGCTGTTCGACAGCCACAGGAATGCTTACGGCGGCCGGGAAAAAGTCCTTTATTTTCTGGACAGGGGAGCCGTGGCCCACTATGCCGGCAGGTGGGAGGAAAGCATCGGCCTGCTGTCCAAAGCCGACATGCTGCTGGAAAAAGCCTATACCCGCTCTGTCAGCCGGGAAGCCGCATCTTTCCTGATAAACGACAATATGCGGGATTATCCGGGTGAAGATTTTGAATCGGCCATGGTCAATCTTTTCCAGGCCCTGAACTATGCGGCCCTGGGTATGTGGGATGATGCCCTGGTGGAAGCCCGCAGGGTGGACATCAAGCTCAACATCTTCAACGATCAGTATCCCGAACGGGCGCGTAACGTGTATCGGGAAGATGCCTTCATCCGTTTCCTGATGGGCCTGCTCTATGAAAGCCGGGGGGAAGTCAACGATGCTTTCATTGAATACAAAAAAGCACTGGAGATCTACCGTAACCAGTACCGGCCTGCCTACGGAGTCTCATCTCCGCCGGCTCTGGCCCGTAAGGCGTTGCGGGCCGCCCGCCAGCTCGGATTCGAGGATGAGCTGCGCCATCTGATCGGCCAGTATCCGGAACTCGAAGCGGACGCCGGGCCGCCGGACGACCGGCCGGCCGAAGTTGTCATGGTGCATTACAATGGCCCCGGAGCCGAAAAGCAGGAGGCCTCGTTCTGGGTTACCATGCCCGACGGTTTCGTGCTCAAGCTGGCCTATCCTGAATTCGTTGACCGGCCCTTTTCCATCGCAGGCAGCCGCCTGGTTCTCACCCGGGACGACAAGACACATATATGCGCCACCACCGAGGCTGAAAACATAGCCGCAATAGCCAGGCTCAACCTCAGAAACCGCATCGCCCGCATAAAGGCCAAGGCCGTTGCGAGGCTCACGGCCAAATACCTGGCTGCCCTGGCGGTAAGAAGGCAGGTTGAGAAGCGATATGACCAAAACTGGGGGCTTCTGGTCCATATCATTGCCCAGGGCGCCATGTTGGCCACTGAAAACGCGGATATCAGGCACTGGCGGATGCTGCCCGCCAGTATCCGGATCGGTCTCAGCACGCTGGAGCCGGGAACATGGCAGGGAATGATGGAATTTTTCGACGCCGGTGGTAAAATGGTGGAACAAAGGCAGGTAAAACCTTTTACAGTCACGCCCGGCCGGAAATTCTTCATTATCGTAAGGACTGTGCGCTGAATCCGGGTAACACGGACTAGAGAAAGGCACCCTTTCCATGGTGGTTTTTCAAAAAACAGCCAATCCCGCCGGACAGGGAAACCCGCCGGCTTTTGCAAAACTATCGGCTCTGCTGCCGGGCTTCTTGTTCATGGTGCTTGTCCTGACATGCTGTGCCTCCGGACAGGCGGACAAACACCGGACAGACATGCAGGCGGTAAGGCAACATGCCGACAAAGCCATGGATGAACTGGACCGGAATACCGCCGCCGGCCCGGCAAGCACGGGACAACCTTCCGGCCCGCACCAGCCCGAAGGCGCGAGCCTCCGGCTCGATGACTTTCCGGTTTCCAGGTATCTGGCCGCCATCGGCAGCGGCCCTGACCGCCGGCAGGCGGCAGCCGACGCAAGGGTGGAAATTGCCAAGATCTTCAAAAGCGATATCCGCTCTTCATCGTCATTTTACGAGGATTACAGCTCGGATTCGGCAAGTGCCGGCCGGCCCCGCCAGCAACAGCATATTTCATCCGCCACCAAGATTTCCACCGAAGCCGTGATATCCGGTATCCGGATCGTCCGGGTGGCCCGCCACGGAAAAGAATTTCTGGCCCTGGCGGTCCTGGACAGGGAAAAGACCTGGGCCAAGCTGCAAAAGCAAATCGGCCGCCATGACCGGCTGCTTGCCGAAAGCATGAACCAATACCGTCGTCAGAGCGACGGCCTGCTGAAAGTCAAAATCCTCAAAAACGCCCTCCGGCAATACGAGCTTCGCCAAAATATAGAAAACCAGATGCTGGTCCTTGAACCGGGCCGGCCGGTTGCTCCCAGTCCGGTCTCGCGCCAGAGCATCGAAACCGAGCTGGCCAGGCTGCTGCTGCATGATCTCCGGCTGGCAGTATCGGTTACCGGTGACGGGGCCGGGCAAGTCCGCCGCTTCCTGACGGAAGCCCTGACCGGACACGGCCTTACTGTCGTCAGCCGGGCCGGCGAAGCCCAGATCCTGGTCAAAGGCCGGATATCGCTCACACCCTCCCGGGAATCTGCCGCAAACGCCAAATGGCGCTGGATTGACTGGACCGCCAGCTTCTGCCTGGTGGATCAAAAAACAGGCTCTGTGCTGGCAAGCCGCAGCGATTCAGGACGCAAGGGACATCTTTCCTTTTCCCGGGCGCGCAGCCAGGCGCTTTATGATATCAACAACCGGATAATTCCCCGGGTCGTGGAAGATATGACCCGTCACTTGTTCAGGCTGGCCGGGCAACCCTGACCGGCTTCTGTAACGTTCAAGCCGATGCCGGCTCTGCAACGGGTAAGAAAAAGCAAAGGAGGAATTCATCATGACCGTCGACAGATTGGTACTGGGCTTTGCAGGAGCAATGATCCTGATTTCCCTGTTGTTGGCACAGGTTCACAGCGGTTACTGGCTGTGGTTCACGGCTTTTGTGGGGGCCAACCTGCTCCAGTCCGCCTTCACCGGGTTCTGCCCGCTGGCCATTATTTTACGCAAAATCGGGGTAAAGCCCGGGCCGGCCTTCAAATAGGCCCATAAACGGAATCAGAAGGGATGCCCATGTCTTGTTTCCGGGGTGAAGCCGGCGACTCCGGCGATCACCAAAAGGCCCTTCGATATGCAATCGGACGGCTGGCCTGCCGCGACCATGGATCTGCGGAACTGGCCGCCAAGCTGAAACGCAAGGGTTTTTCCGGCCGGGCCGTGGAGCGTGCGATCGCAACCTGCCTGCGCCTGGGCTACCTGGACGACCGCAAATTTGCCGCCGGCATTACGGCCATCCAGGCCCGCAAGGGTTTCGGGCCGGCTAAAGTACGGGCTTTGCTGCGGGCAAAAGGACTGGACCGGGAAACGATCGACCAGGCCCTGGATCAATGCTTCGGGCCCGAAATCCAACTGGCAGCGGCTCTTACGGCCGCAAGAAAAAAACTGCGCAGCTCAAAGGTAAAATCTCAAACAGATCCCCGCCCCATGCTCTGGCGCCATCTTCAGGGACGGGGATTTCCCGGGGCAATAATCTCCGAACTGCTGGCCAGCAAAAAATTCGGAGACCTTTTAACGCATAACAAGGGATAAGGGCAGATGGTTTTTCACAACATCGAAGAACTGGATTTCAAGTCACCGGCCGCCGGCATCAAGATGCGTCTTATGCACGGGCAACAGATGAGCATGATTTTTTTTACTCTCGATCAGGATGCACCCATACCGGAGCACAGTCACCCTCACGAACAGATGGGTACGGTAATCTCAGGCTCCATCAGGCTGACCATAGGCGGCCGCACCCGTGTAATTCATCCCGGCCAGGCTTACCACGTTCCGCCCAACGTAAACCATGGCGGGGTCAGTCTGGAAGCCGGCACCAGGGTCATAGAGGCTTTCAGCCCCTGCCGGGACGATCTGAAATAGCGAAATGGAACCGGCAAAGGGGCGACCCGACGCTCATTCCAAACAACAAAAAGGCACAACCAGAATAATGATCTCCGATTGTGCCCCTGCCGAGTAAGCTGAAAACCGGATCAGATGGATTCCTTGAGCTTTTTGCCGGGTTTGAACTTGACCACGTTGGTGGCTTTGATCTTGATTATTTCCCCGGTCTGAGGATTTCTTCCTTTGCGGGCCTTGCGCCTGGTTTTCTGGAACGTCCCGAAACCAACCAGGGTAACCTTGCCGTCTTTTTTCTTCAGCGCCTTGGTTACACTGGACAGAAAAGATTCCAGAGCTGCCGCGGCTGCCGCCTTGGTGATGCCGGCATCTTTTGCCATTTGTTCCACTATTTCTGCCTTAGTCATCTAAATCTCCTCCTTTTAGCAGTCAATTGTCCGCAAAGCTTTACCAGGCAAGGCTTTATAGGTTTGCCCTGCGTTTGTCAACACAATAAATGCCCGTCCCGCAGGGGCCGACACCGAAAGCAGCCCTCCCGGAAGAGGACGGGAACCGGCAATATTTCCCACCTGTGCCTGTTCCGGCGACGATCATTTCCCGGCCTGGATCTTTGCCACCTCTATGCCGTACTTCTTTATCTTGTAATGAATGGCCCGGCGGCTTATCCCCAGCAGCCTGGCGGCCCGGGCCTGAACTCCTTTGGATTGCTCAAGGGCCTTGATTATGGTGTGGCGTTCAGCTTCTTCTAGCGAAAGGGAGACAGAGGAGGCCCCAGTTTCAGTATCAATCTCCGGCAATCCTGTCAAGCGGAGATCTTCTGCTCTGAGAACCCCGTCTTTGCATACAACGGCTCCGGCTTCGATGGCGTTTTTCAGCTCCCGGATGTTTCCCGGCCAGGGATAGTCACAAAGCCAGGCCACGGTCTCCGGAGGCAGTTTCACGGGCGGCAGACCGTTTTTTTCGGCAAACCTCTTCACGAAATGGCCGGCCAGCAGGGGTATATCTTCTTTTCTTTCCCGCAGGGGCGGAACGGTGAGGGTTACCACCCGCAGCCGATAGTACAGATCCTGACGGAATTTGCCGGCCCGGATGTCTTCGGTCAGGTTGGCATTGGTGGCCGAAATGATACGGCAATTCACGGTGGTCTGCTTGACATCTCCGATACGCCGGATGGTATAGTCCTCCAGGAACCGCAACAGGCGTGTCTGCATTTCAGCGGATATGTTGCCGATTTCATCAAGGAAAAGGGTGCCTTCGTCGGCCTCCTGGATAAGGCCGGTCTTATCCTGGATCGCATGGGTGAAGGAGCCTTTCACGTGTCCGAACAGCTCGCTCTCGAGCAGGCCGGCAGGTGTTGAACCGCAATCGACCACGACAAAGGGCTTGTCCCGGCGAGCGCTTATCAGGTGAATCCCCCGGGCTATGTATTCCTTGCCGACCCCGCTTTCACCCAGGATCATGATATTGACATTGCTGGCCGCCACCTTTTTTACCAGACGGTACAAATCCCGCATTGCCGGACTGCGGGTATCCATGCTGAAAATTTGACCGCCGGGCCTGGATTTTTTGCCCCCGCCCGCTCTGCTGAGAATCGTCTTCAGCTTTTTCACAAGCTTTCTGCCATCGAAAGGCTTTTCCAGGTAATCGACGGCACCGGCTTTCACCGCCTTGACCGCATCGGGAATGGACCCATAGGCTGTCAGGAAAAGTACCGGCACGTCAGGATCGATCAAGCGCGCTTCGGTAAAAAAATCCATGCCGTCCATGAGGGGCATCTTCATATCGGAAATAATCAGATCGACCCTGCCCCTGCGCAAGACAGCAAGCCCTTCCGGACCGCTCAGGGCCCTGACCACCCTGAAACCGGCCGAAGCCAGCCGGGCGTCCAGCACTTCCAGGACATTGGGATCGTTATCGACCACCAGGATCTTTCTGGACATTTTCAATTCCTGCTCCCGGGTGACGACAGATGTTTCTTCTGCTGAATCTTCTGGTCGATTTCCTCGATGGCCTCTATTTTTTTCTCCAGCAGGCCGATCCGGTGCTGCATTATCCTGACCTGCCTCCGCAACTTTTCAGCCTCTTCGTTCTTCCGGCGCAACGCCGCCTGGCAATCACCCTGAAAACCTTCAACGCCGTGGCGGGCATAAAGCCGCGCCAGGACGGTCTCGAGCATCCGGGCCTCGGGTGACTGCAAACGACCGCCGGCAGCCTGCCTGAGACGCTCCCAGCGCTGCATGGCCGCCGTCGTCTCGGCAATGGTTTCCGCCTCCATTACGGCCGTCAGCGCCAAGGCGTAGTTCGCTTTCCAGGCAACAGTCTTATCGCCGGACCGGCAAAGCCTGGTAAAGACCGCCCTTGCCCGCTTCCAGTCCCTGTCTGAAAAAGCCGCATACCCCCGGCTCAGGCTGACGGCTGAATGATAACCTCCCGGCCCGGCCGGATGACACCCGGCCAGAAATACAGTAACGGCCAGAAGGCAAACCTGCAACCACGCCATAACCGCCCGGGCCATCCGCGGGCCGGTCATCCCGCCGTGCCCGGCGGGGGGCAACGGCCCTGACCTGCTTCCCGTGCCTGTCTGTTCAGTCATCATCGCCTGCTTGTCCATCTGCTGTTTGTTGACATTCCTTTGTTCCCGGCGTTCCTGCTTCAGAAGCTGCCGGCAGGGTGAAAAAAAATCTGCTGCCCTGTCCCGGCCGGCTCTCCACCCAGATCCTGCCGCCATGGGCTGCTATGATCTGCTTGGAAATATTCAGCCCCAGCCCCACTCCGTCCACGTGCCGGCGGGCCTGCCTGCCACGAAAATACTTGTTGAAAATCGATTTCTGTTCCGAAGGCCATATGCCGCACCCGTTGTCTGCCACGCAGTACCGTACCAGGCTGCCCTCTTTGTCCGGATCGACCTCGACCTCGATGCGTCCGCCGGGCTTTGAAAACTTGATCGCGTTTTCCAGCAGATTGAACATTACCTGTTGCAGGTGTTTGGCATCGCCCATGATTTTGGCAAGAGAGCAATTTACGCGAAGGTCTATGTATATCCCTTTGGACCGGGCCTTGGGTTCCAGATGATCGATACTTTTTATAACGAACTCGAGTGGATCGGCAGGGACCGGGTGTATCCTGAATACATTTTCCTCAAGCCGCGAGACATGCATGAGCCGATTGAGCAGCTCGCATATCCGTCCGATTTCGGCACTGGCGATCTTCAGAAACTTTGCCTGACGGTCATTGGTCGGCCCCATCACGTTCTCGGCTATGAGGTTGACCGATTCGCGGATGGAGGTAAGCGGCGTGCGGATTTCATGGCTCAAAGTAGTGATGAACTCGGCACGCATCTGCTGCTCTTCGTTCAGGCGTTTGGTCATGTCGTTGAAGGCCCGGGCCAGCTCGCCGAATTCGTCGCCGGATTGCACTTCGACCGGCCTGGTGAAACGATCGTCGGCAATCGACCGGATGCCGCCCAGCAAGGCACGCAAGGGACGCATCATGGTACGGGCAACGAAAAAGATCCAGATCATGCCGGCCCCGATGGACACCCCCAGTCCTATAAAACCGTGCAGCACGGCTCTTTGGCCCCACCTGTTCAGTTCGAAATTGGCCCTGGCTATCTGCTGCTCATTGTCGATTTGGGCCTGTTTCAGGCTGCCTATCCAACGGCCTATGGTTTGCTCGTCGATCCAAGCCGTATCTCCGGACGACGGCCGCCGGCCGGAGCAAAGGCTGTCGTATTCGGCGGCAATCTGTCTCCAGATTTCAGGCAGGGTGAAATCCGACGACTCCAGGCTTACGACTGCATCCAGACCGGATTCGAATTCGGTCCTGGCCGAGATGAAAAATCTGTAATAGTCGTCATTTTTCAGCAGAATATATTTCTTCTCATTTTCTTCCATGCTCAGCAGATTCTCTATCATCTTCTTGGTCAGCATGGATATCTTCTGCCGTTTGTGAATTATCTCGTCAGACAGGTGCATCATATGGTTCACTTCGAGATAGAGAACCACAAGGGTTCCGTAGAATATCGATATCAGCAGAGAATTCCAAAGAAAAAGCTTGCCGATTATACCGATGCCGGAACGGCCCCCGTGCATTTTGAGATCACTGTTCATGGCCGAAAGATGGTAGCATATGCCGGAACGGCCATCAAGCGGGATGCAGGATCCGGGGCCGGGAAAAAATCGTAACAAAGTGCGAACAAATCGTAACAAAACAAGCGCCGAAATGAACCCCGAAGTGCGTGATTTTTCTTTTTATGCATGTTTTCTGGCAGTTGCGCCCGTGGCACGTGAATTGCTTTTGGGAAGCTACAGGATGCGCCAATTCCGCAGGCAAGCATTCAGACCGAAACCAGAAGGAGGTGATCACCACAGTCAATACGACGACCAAGAGCAATACGAGCGCAATATAAGAACGGCAATCCCTTTGATGTAAAAGGAGAAATAGCATGCAAAACAAAACCAAAACCATGATCGTGATGATTCTTGTCATATCTTTTCTGGCCGGCCCGGTCATGGCCGCCCAAAAACTGGTAACCCTGACGGGTACGATTGAAAAATCCGATTCCGGACTGGTCATCAAGACCGACAAGGGTGTTTTCCCTGCCAACGGCCCTGATCTGAATTCGTTCGTGGGCAAGAAAGTCGTGGCAACCGGCAAGTTCACCCAAACCGATACAGGCAAGATCTTTACCGTAATATCTCTGCGCAAACTGACGGGCTAGCGCCATGGGGCCGCCGGTGCCCTCCCCAAACACCGCCGGCGGCCCATCCCCCTCCACCTCATTCGGCCAACAATCTGGTTCCCCTTCCGCTTTGAAACCTCCACTCCAAGGCCATGACATCATTGCAGACAGCAAGACACCCTCCAACTCGCAGGCCCCGGGCCGATGGGCTTGCGTCATGGCCTGTTCTGCATTCATGCCCGCACGGCTCCGGCAGGCAGACTCGATTTTCCGGCCTCCATCCTGGCCGGCAAGCCATTTTATGATCATATTCCTTTGTGGCGATCACAATTCTATGCTAAAATTCAGAAGAGGCGTTTCTTTTCAACCCATGGTCGACATCGGGCGGCCGAAAGCCCGGCAGCGAACCGCCATCCTTAAAAAGGGGAGCTTCCATTGGCCGGCAAAACCGTCCTTTTCAATATCGGCAACCTTAGCGCCCGCGGCGAGCCGGTGGTGCATTTCCAGTATGCCCATTACAATGAAAAGCTGTTGGGCAACCGCTCGGTGATCCTGGTGCCGGAAGAAGCCGAAAAATTCTCAATGGGCCTGTTCACCGAACGTTTTGACGAGATAGTCATTTACCGGTCCGTCGATGAGCTCATCCCCCTTTCCCGCGAAGCAGACCTACTATACATGATAGCCTACGGCGACCGGCCGGGAGATTTCCCCTGGGAAAAAGTCGGATGCAAAACAGGTATCCACTGCGTTTTCACGGCCCATCACCCTTACGGCGATGTCTATGCCGCCGTTTCCGAGTGGGTGGCCGACACCTACGGCCTGTGGCCCGTACCGGTGGTGCCGCATATAGTCCGGCTGCCCGAAGACGACCGCGACCTGCGGCAAGAACTCGGAATTCCCGAAACAGCGGTCGTCATTGGCCGTTACGGCGGATACAATCAGTTCAACATAACGGCCGTGTGGCAGGTTGTCGCCCAGGCTGTCAACAACCGTCCCGATCTGTACTTCCTGTTCATGAACACCAGGCCTTTTTTCGATCATTCCAGAATCATCCACCTGCCCCCCAATTACGACCCGGCCTTCAAGACCCGCTTCGTCAACACCTGCGATGCCATGATCCACGCCAGACTGGAAGGCGAGACTTTCGGTCTCAGTGTGGGCGAGTTTTCCGTCTGTCACAAGCCGATCATAACCTGGCGCTGGTCATTTGACCGCCACCACCTCAACGTGCTGGGTGACAACGCGATCCTCTACGGATCGGCACGGGAACTGTATACGATCCTGACGGGCTTCGGCCGGGGGGCCACTGCCAGGGACTGCTACTCGGAACGTTACAATCCGGGCCGGGTAATGCAGATATTTGAAAAAGTGTTCCTCGGAGCAGGCAACCGCTGATCAGCGCCGGCGGCAATCCGGCCGCCGGGCCACCGGCGCCGGTCACCCGGAAGGTGAAACCGGCAGAATCCTTGAAGCGCCTGAAAACCGCCGGGATCTGCACCGCCAAGCAGGAACCGGGGCCATCCTGGCATAACCAGGCGGCAACACACACAAAGGGCCTACAGGCAAATGACGAAATCCAAACCGAGCTATGCGGAACTGGAACGACGTGTCCGGGAGCTGGAGTCCGCCGCAGTCGGACTCCGTGACAAAAACCAATCGCTGGACCGAGGTGAATCCGTCTGCCGCCGGCTGGTGGAAAATTTGCCGGCCGTGGTATTCCAGTTCCGGATGGATACCTCGGGGCGTTTTTCTTTCCCGTATATCAGCAGCAAGATCGAAGAGTTGTTCGGAATAAACGCGGCCGAGGCAATGCGCGATCCTTCCGTTTTGCTGGACATGGTCCCCCGCAAGAACCTGGACGCTTTGCAGGCAAAAGTGATTGAATCGGCCGCTTCAAAGAGCCGGTTTTTCTCGGAATCAACAGTAGTGGTCGATGGCGTGAGCGAATCGGTCATTATCCGGGCCGTTGCCACGGAGCAACCGGACGGCAGCATCCTCTGGGACGGTTTCTGCAGCATTATCACAGAATGTAAAAAAGCTGAAAAAGATCTCCGGGAAAGCGAAGAAGATCTCAGGACCATCCTGAATTCCATCGGGGATGCGGTCATTGCCACCGACAGGAAAGGGAAAGTCACCCGCATCAATCAGGTGGCGGCAAAACTGACCGGATGGGACAGGGATGCCGCCAGGGGAGAACCGCTGAGCGAAATTTTCGAGATCGTCAACACCCAGACCGGAAAGAAAGCGGAAAATCCGGTCAAAAAAGTCCTTAAAAAAGGCAAGATGGTCGGCCTTGCAAACCATACCAAGCTCATCGCCCGCGACGGGGCTCAATATGAGATTGCCGACTCGGCCGCTCCCATAAAGGACAAGGGGGGCCGCCTGCGGGGTGTGGTGCTGGTCTTCAGGGATGTCACCGAAGAGTATCACAAAATCCGGCAGATCAAGGAAACCAAGGAGCTGCTCAAGGGCATCTTGCACAGCATCCAGGACGGAATCAGCGTACTGAAGCCCGACCTGACCATCCGGTACGTGAATCCGGTGATGGAAAAATGGTACGCCCGGAACATGCCCCTGGTGGGCAAAAAATGCTACCGGTGCTACCAGGGTGCTGACAAACCATGCGACCCCTGCCCCAGCCTGCGGTGCCTTGAAAACGGCAAAACCGAAACCGAAATCGTCAAGGGGCCGCCAGGAAAAGACAACAAGCTGCAATGGATAGAGCTGTTCAGTTATCCGATGACCGATCCGGACACGGGCAAGATCAACGGTATCGTCGAGTTCGTCAGAGATATCACCGACCGCAAGCGGGCCGAAGAAGAACTGAGGGAAAGCGAAGAAAAATTCAGGATCGTATTCGAAACCAGCCCGGATGCCATAAGCCTCAGCCGCATGAAAGACGGCAGTTATATCAGCATCAACGGGAGTTTCACAAGCATAATGGGTTATTCGGCAGAGGAAATCTGCGGCCGTTCAGCCTTGGATCTCAATATCTGGAGGAGAAAAACAGACCGTCAAAGGCTGGTACGGCAGTTGCGGGAAAAAGGTTATGTGAGAAATTTCGAAGCCGAGTTTGTAACCAAAAGCGGTGAGATCAAGGCCGGTCTCATGTCTGCCTGCCTGGCAGAAGTCAACGGTGAAAAAATACTGCTTGCCGTCACCAAGGATATAACCGAACACAAAAGACTCCAGCAACAGCTTATCCAGGCCCAGAAGATGGAATCCATCGGCACCCTGGCAGGCGGCATCGCCCACAATTTCAACAACATTCTGATGGGAATACAGGGGCGGGCCTCCCTGATGATGCTGGACAAGGACTGTTCCCATCCTGACTATGAACACCTGAGGGAGATGGAGGAATACGTCCGGAACGCAGTCGAACTGACAAAGGCGCTTTTGGGATTTGCAAGAGGCGGCAAATACGAAGCCCGGCCCACCGACCTCAATGAACTGATTCGTCATGAAAGCCGTATGTTCGGCCGCATGAAAAAGGAAATCAAAATTCACGGCAAGTATGCCGAAAACCTGTGGCCGGTGGAAGTCGACAGGGGGCAAATCAGGCAGACCCTTCTCAACCTGTTCGTCAATGCCTGGCAGGCCATGCCGGCCGGAGGGGACCTGTACATCCAGACCGAAAACGTCGAGTTCGATGAAACCTATCTCAAACCTTTCGCCGTCACTGCCGGCAAGTATGTCAAGATTTCCCTGACCGACACGGGCATCGGCATGGACGAGACCACAGTGAGAAAGATTTTCGACCCGTTTTTCTCCACCAAAGAGGTGGGGCAGGGGTTCGGGCTGGGGCTGGCCTCGGTCTACGGCATTGTGAAAAACCACGGCGGCTTCATCAACGTTTACAGCGAAGAAGGCAAAGGGACCACTTTCAACATCTATCTGCCGGCCTCGGAGAAAAAGGCCGCCGGGGAAAGCCGGGTCCCCGACCGGCAGCAAATCCATTACGGGCAGGGAACAGTCCTTCTGGTGGACGACGAAGAACTCATTATCAAGGTGGGCCAACAGATGCTGGAAAAACTGGGTTACCGGGTCCTGGTGGCCAGAAACGGCAATGAGGCTCTTGAGCTCTACAAAAGCCGCAAGCACCAGATCGACCTGATAATCCTGGACATGATCATGCCGGGTATGGGCGGCGGTAAAACCTTCGACGCCCTGAAAGAGATCGACCCGGCGGTAAGGGTTCTGCTCTCCAGCGGGTACAGCTTCAACGGTCAGGCAAAGGATATCATCAACCGTGGCTGCCTGGGCTTCATCCAGAAACCGTTTTCCCTGGGCGATCTGGCCCTCAAGCTCAGGCAATCCCTTGACCCCGAAAAGTAAGTTTCCCGGATCCGCCGGCTTGCAGAAAAACTGTCAGGCGGCCATCAGCTGGGCCACGGCCTTTTCCAGCCCGTCGATGGAAAGCTCGAACATGGGGAAAATGCGGGCGATGGCCATGATGGTCTGGGTATAGTTCCAGCGGTACCTGGGAACCGGGTTGAGCCAGACGCTGTGGCGGAAGGTCTCGGCGATGAACTGGAGACACTCTATGCTGCGCCGGCCGCTGCGCTCGTGAACGTAGATGGAGCCGTCGGTGGCCATCAGTTCGTAAGGAGCCATGCTGGCATCGCCCACCACGATGAAGCGGGTTTCCGGGTCCATTCCGGCAAACCGGTCGATCCGTACGGGTTTCTTGTAGCGGGTCGGATCTTCCCAGAGGGTATCGTAGATGGTGTTGTGGAAAAAGTAGGTCTTCAGTTCCTTGAACTGGGCCCGGGCGTAATCGAAGATGGTCTGAACCACCGGGATATACGGGTCCATGGACCAGCCGCCGTTGTCGATGGCCAGGATCACCTTGAGCCGGTCCCGCAGGCTGCGGTCGAAGACGATTTCGATCTCGCCGGCGTTTTTCATGGTCTGGTAAATGGTCTTTTCGATGTTGACCTGGTCCTTGGGGCCCTCGGGCCGCATGTGTCGCAGCCGCTTGAGGGCTTCGCCCACCATGGACTGGGTCAAAGGCCCGCTGAGGGAATAGTCTTTGTAACGCCGCTCCAGGGCCACCTTGACGGCCGACTTGTTACGCGAAACCCCGCCGACCCGCATGCCGCCGGGATGATACCCTGAATGGCCCACCGGAGACGTCCCTCCGGTGCCGATCCAGCGGCCGCCGCCGTCGTGACGCTCGGTCTGTTCCCTGAGACGCTCCTTGAAATACTCCAGCAGCTCTTCGGGCGTCATTTTCTGCAGCTCGGATTCATCCATGCCCAGGGCGTCGGCCAGAACCTTGGGATCACGGAGCCAGTCCTCCAGCATGGCCCGGGCCATTTCGTCCAGCACCAGGTCGTCGGCATCCGGCAGGTCGGCGCCTTCGAAATGGTGGGCAAAAACCTGATCGTAAAGATCGAAATAGCGCTCGCTCTTTACCAGGATGCTGCGGGCTGCGATGTAAAAATCGTCCAGGGTCAGAATCAGCCCTTTTTGCATGGCCCGGTGGAGGGTCAGAAAAGCAGTCGGGCTTACCGGAATCCCGTTGTCCCGTAACTGGTAGAAAAATTCGACGAACACGGCAAGTCTCCCCGGCCCCGGTCAGATCAGCCGCCTCCGGCTGACCAAGTTGCTGGCCCGCTGATAGTCCTGGCTCTTTTTGAACAACACCCCCAGGTAGGGCACGTCGCCCTTGGCCAGGTTCTTGGGGCTGAAGTCCGGGTCTGCCCGCAGGGCCCGGATCCAGTTGATCAGCTCCCGGGTCGCCGGCCGCTTCTCGATCCCGTCCACCTCCCGCAGGCGGTAAAAAGCGGCGATTGCGTTCCGGGCCAGGGTGTCGCTGATATCCGGAAAATGGACGTTGATTATCTTGCGCATCATCTTGGGATCGGGAAAGGCGATATGGTGGAAATTGCAGCGGCCCAGAAAGGGATCGGAAAGATCCTTCTTGGCGTTGGAGGTTATGATTATCACCGGCCGGTGCTTGGCCCGGACGGTCTTGTCGATCTCGATGATATCGAACTCCATCTGGTCAAGCACATCGAGCATGTCGTCCTGGAAATCGGTGTCGGCCTTGTCGATCTCGTCGATCAGCAGGACAGTGCGCACGTCGGAGACAAAGGCCTGGCCGATCTTGCCCATCCGGATGTAATCCTCGATGTTGCTGACATCCCGCTTGGAGTCGCCAAAGCGGCTGTCGTTGAGCCGGGTCAGGGTATCGTACTGGTAGAGGGCCTCCACCAGTTTCATGCTCGATTTCACGTTCAGAACGATCAAGGGCATCTTAAGGCTCTCGGCAATGGCGTGGGCCAGCATGGTCTTGCCGGTACCGGGTTCGCCCTTGAGCAGCAGGGGCATCTCCAGGGCCATGGATACGTTGACGATCTGGGCCAGCTCTGCATCCAGGACGTAACGCGAAGCGCCGGTAAAAGTTTGACTGTTCATTTTTGTTTTTCCTTTCGTTTAACTGTACTCCAAACGCAGCCTTTGCGACAGATCGCGGGTCAAGGCAAGCACTTTCAGGGCCTGATCGACACTTAGGGAGCCCGTGCCGCAGCTGGGAGTGACCAGCGAGCGGCCAACCAGCCTCTTTACCGCTATCCCCAGGGATGCAACCTGCTCCAGGTCGCCGACCAGGCTGCGATACAAATCATCTGGGGTGGCAGCGGCTATATCTTCGGCATGGCCGGTGGGCACCTTGCCCCAGGCCAGGATCCCTCCGCCGTCGATGAAAGCCTTGATGGCGTCGCCGTACAGAATGAAACGGTCGAAATAGCCAAAGGCGTCGAAATTGACTATGTCCGCCCCGGATTCCAGGATCAGGGACCAGTCGGTGTTGGCACAAACGTGAACTCCGGCCAGAGCGCCCTGCCGGTGGATGGCGTCGATCACCTCATGCAGCATGGCGGCCACCTGCTGCCGGGAGATACTGATGAACTCCGATGAGCCGAACCCGGCCAGGGCCGGCTCATCGATGAAGATGATCACCGGGCGGGCAAATTCGGCCAGCTTGGCCGCCTGCCAGGCCGCCTTGAGGGCCACCAGCTTGACCCCGGCATCGCGCAGGGTGTCGTCGTAGACTATGGCCCGCTTTTCCTGATCGCAGACCCCGGTGCATAAGGTGAAGGGCCCTGTTATCTGTCCCTTGAGGGCTTCCACCGGCTGCCCGAGCCGGGCCAGTTTTTCCAGGAAGACATAAAATCCCTTTGCGACCGCAGGATCGAGGGCAAGCGGCGACTGTTCCAGCCTGGTGATGTCTTCACAGGCTTCCAGGTAAATCCGGAAAAACTCCACCAGACCGCTTTCGAAATCGTCGCCGGTGGTGTCAAGCCGGGCCATGTCGAGGGGCGTCTGCAACCCAGGCATACCGGAAAGAAACTGGGGAATCATCTTTTCCCCGGCATTGGCCGGCAACTGGGGCCACAATGGTATCTCGGGCGTATATTCGAAAATCAGTTCCACCGCCTGCCGGTGATCGGTCAGGGGCAGGCTGCCGATGAGCACCGGCAGAGCCCGGGGCTGAAAAACAGTCTGCATGCGGAGCCACCTTTCCAAGTGTCTGTCAAAATCTCTTCCAACCACATAAAGTACAGTAATCTATCATCTGGCTGCCTGATAGACAAGCTCTTTGCAAATTGCCGAATTGACACTCCCCGGACCGGGTGTTATAGTTCCAGCCGACCACGTAAGGCAAGCGTTTGGCCCAACAGAGGCGCAAATGGGAGATATAATCTCACTGGATGAAAAACTCAATTTGTCAGCCTCGCAAAAGGCCGCCGTGGCCCGCAGGAGAAAGATCGCGGCTGTTCGCCGCATCTTCCAGTCCACCCATGGGGCCGACAGATGCGAACGGTGCGGTACGGCGCTGACCCCCGAGAATCGGGGCAAAGCCAGGCGGCTGCATATGCCTTACAGGTTTTGCGACAGCTGCGCGGATGAATACAAAGATTATATTGGCATGCTCCAGGGCTCGCGGGACGAATCCAGTTACTGGCACAATGAAGCCTGGATGAAAGTCTGGCGGGCATGGATCGACTATCACGGCGCAATCGACACCTATCTCAGGTCAGACGAGTTCAAGCGCCTTGTCAGTGAACTGCAATCAGAACCCGTGCCCTGAAAAAGAGCCGTCAACTCCGGTCTTTTCGGCGGCCTGTCAAGGGCTAGGAGGTAGCATGTTTGGAATTGGAATGCCGGAATTGATAATCATCCTGGTGATCATCCTGATCATCTTCGGCGCCGGGAAGCTGCCTGAAATAGGCGGCGGTATGGGCAAAGCGATCCGTAATTTCCGTAATGCCACCCGGGAGACCGGGAAAAAGCAACCGGATCAGATTGAAAAGGACAAAAAAGAAAATTCCGAAGCCTGAGAAACAAAGGCCCTGCTCCACACCAGCCTGCCGAGACGTCAGCTGCCGGCAGATTCCGATATCCGGAAAGCCGCCGCCGGAAACAGTGCGCCCGCCCGGAAATTTTCAGGCCCTCCGGGCAGGCGGCCACCGTCCGGCTTGCAATTTGCGAATTGAGAATTAGGTTTATCCAAACATTTTCTGCAATCTTTCTTTTGCCGGCAGTTTGAAGGTTTCCGACAATCTTTCAGGGAGGCATGAATGGAAAAACACCACAAATTTTCCATATGGTACGTTTTACTAGGCTTCTGGCTGGTCCTTGTCTTCCAGCACATACTGGTGACCGCCATGGCCATCAAAACCATACCATACAGCGAATTTCTGCGTCTGCTCAACGAGGGCAAGATCATCGAAGTGGCCATCGGCGCCAACCAGATCCAGGGCCGCATGCGCCTTTCCGACGATCCTTCCGACCGGGGAACGTTGTTCCGCACCGTCCGGGTCGATCCTGAAATAAGCGAACTGCTGGCAAAACACAATGTCACCTTCAAGGGCGAACTGCAATCGACCTTCATGCGTGACCTGCTGTCGTGGATCGTGCCGGTCTTCATGTTCGTCGGCATCTGGTATATCGCCATGCGCCGCATCCAGAGCCAGCAGCCGGGTTTCATGACTCTTGGCAGGAACAAGGCCAGGATCTACGAAGAAAACGAGCTTGGGGTTACCTTCGACGACGTGGCCGGGGTCGACGAGGCCAAGCAGGAACTGATGGAAGTGGTCGACTTTCTCAAAACACCGGAAAAATACAGCGCCATCGGCGGCAGAATCCCCAAGGGTATATTGCTGGTGGGCCCGCCCGGAACCGGCAAGACCCTGCTTGCCAAGGCGGTCGCCGGCGAAAGCGGGGTTCCTTTTTTCAGCATGAGCGGATCAGAATTCGTGGAGATGTTCGTCGGTATGGGCGCTGCCCGGGTACGGGATCTTTTCACCCAGGCCAAGCAAAAAGCGCCGTGTATCATCTTCATCGACGAACTGGATGCCCTGGGCAAGGCGCGGGGCATCGGCCCGGTGGCCGGCCATGATGAAAGAGAGCAGACCCTCAACCAGCTGCTGGTGGAAATGGACGGTTTCGATCCCAGCGTCGGGGTGATCCTGATGGCCGCCACCAACCGGCCTGAAATCCTGGATCCGGCCCTGCTGCGGCCGGGCAGGTTCGACCGCCAGGTCCTGGTGGACCGCCCGGACAAGGCCGGCCGGGCAGCAATTCTCAGGGTCCATCTGCGTAAGATCAAAAAAGCCCCGGATGTCGACCCGGATGAAATTGCAGCCATGACCTCGGGGATGTCGGGTGCCGACCTTGCCAACCTGGTAAACGAAGCCGCCCTGCTGGCCGTGCGTCACGGCAAGAGCGAAGTGGGAATGGCTGAAATACAGGAAGCGGTGGAGAGGGTAATCGCCGGCCTGGAAAAGAAAAACCGGCTGATCAACCCGGAAGAAAAGAAGATCGTCGCCCACCACGAAATCGGCCATGCCCTGGTGGCCATGAGTCTTCCGGGAACGGATCCGGTCCAGAAGATAACCATCGTCCCCCGTGGAATCGCGGCCCTGGGCTATACCATGCAGGTGCCCACCGAGGACCGCTTCCTGATGAAACGCTCCGAACTGCTCAACAAGATCGCCACCCTCCTGGGAGGACGGGCGGCCGAGACAATCATCTTCGAGGATATATCCACCGGTGCCCACAACGACCTGGCCCGGGCCACCGACATCGCCCGTTCCATGGTGGTCGAGTACGGCATGAGCGAAAAGGTCGGCCAGGTCTATTTCGGCGGCAAACAGAATGCGCCCCTGCTGGGCATCAACGACGAAATAAGCAAGCCGTACAGCCCGGCCACCGCTGAAACCATCGACCGGGAAATCCAGAGGATCCTGTCTGACCAGTTCAAGCGGGCGGTCGAAATTCTGGACTCCAGGCGCCGGGTGCTCGAAGAAGCCGCCGCCATTTTGCTGGAGAAAGAAACCATCGAAGGCCGCGAGCTCAAAGAAATGCTGGACAAAAAGACCGGTCAACAGGCAGGCTGAATAAAAAAACCTCCGGGTTGCCGTTTCCCGCACGGCAAGCGGCAATCAGGAAAAGCGCCGCCGCCAGAGCCCTTTGTGAAGCACATGCAGCATCTCGAGGGTAAACAGCAGGGCGGCGGCCGAATAATATATCCACAGGAGAACGATTACCAGGGAACTCAGTGAACCGTAGAGAAAATCGATCCGGGCCACATGGGTAACGTACCAGCCGAAAAGGGAGCGGGCCAGGATCCACAGGGATCCGAAACATACCGCACAGATCAGCCGGTAATTCCACCTGATGGATATGTTCAGGAAGATTTTCACCGAAACCAGGTAGAAAACAACCAGCACCACCAGCGATATGGAGTCGAAGTTTGCCAGGTCCAGAACGTGGCGGACCGTCTCATAGATCGTATTCAGGTACGACTTGCTGTGCAGCACGTCAACCACTTCGCCCACGGCGGTCGAAAGTATTATCCAGATAAAATTGGAGACGAAGAGAAACAGCACCGCAAAGATGCTCACCAGGGCGTAGATTGCCTGACCTATCAGCAGGTGGCGTGATTTCAGCCCGAAAATCTTGCGGTAGGACGACTCCAGGGTCTGAAAGATAAATCCGCTGACCAGCGGAAGCAGGGCCAGGTTCAGCAACTGGAACGTTCCGCTGGGGGCCCGCATTATATTCGTCTGCAGCCATTTCCTGGAGACAAAGGGAATGACATGGCCGATTTCGTCCATCAGCATCTGGCTGACGAACTTTCCCCATTGGGCGTCGGTAAAGACGAGCTTCTGAATCTTGGTGAAAATGAACAGACTGAGTGATGAAAAGGGAATGAATGAAAGCAGAAAAAAGAAGGCGATGGACGAAGCCATGGTAAAACCGTCATCGTCCACGAAATCGCGCATGGTCCTGGCAAGGATACGCCAAACCGCCAATCGCTTCATGCAGCCTTCCAGTTGAACGCCCCTTCCAAAATACGGGCCAAGCCTTCAACTTTCCCCGTAAGTATCATTGAGCAGGTGCTGAATCGTCGTTTTGTCGTAAATAGAAGTTATGGCTCCCTGAACACGGTCCCACAAGGAAATGAAAGCGCACTGTCCCTTCAGGGGGCAGTTCTTCTTGCCCGAAAGACAGGCTATGCATTCGGCAGGCATGCCGGGTCTTTCCAGGGCCCTGAAAACCTGTCCCACCGTAAGCTCATCCGGAGCCAGGGCCAGCCTGTATCCTCCGTAATAACCCCGTTTGGAAGTTACGATGCCGCTGCGCTTCAATTCCGCCAGGATTACTTCCAGAAAACGGTAAGGAATAGCCTGGTCCTCGGCAATCCGAGAAGCTTTCACCGGGCCGTCGTGAATGCGCCGGGCCAGTTCGAACACGGCCCGCAGTGCGTACTGCTTCTTCTGGGTTACCAACATTTTCCGCGATATTCTTTCAATTGGAATTAAAGCCAATCGCCGTGGCTGACGTCCGGATCACCGGATTGCGGCTTACGCCGCATCCTGTGGTCAAAACGGTATATCGTCGTCCTGGCCGTCCGGAATCGGCGGCTCGGGCACACTGTCGGGTCCGGACGGCCTCTGGGCCGGCCCCTGCTGGGAATCGTCCCGCCCGCCGAGAAACTGGACATCGCTGGCCTGGATTTCGGTCATGTAGCGGGTTACTCCGTCCTGCTCCCAGCTGCGGGTCTGCAGCTTTCCTTCCACGTAAACCAGGCGCCCCTTGGACAGGTATTGTCCGCAGATTTCACCCAGCCGGCGCCAGGCCACGACCCTGTGCCATTCCACCCTTTCACGCTTTTCACCGCTTTCCTTGTCTCGCCATTCATCGGAAGTCGCCACCGAAAAATTGGCCACGGCCGTTCCGTCCGGGGTGTAGCGCACCTCCGGGTCTCGCCCCAGCCTTCCCACGATAATCACCTTGTTTATACCGGCCATCTTCTCACCTTCCTTCCTTTAGGGCTTTGCAAACATCGCACGCAAGCCAGCCGTTCGATCTTTTCAGGTTTAAGATCTGCTTCAGAGTTTTCCAACCCGCCGATCATCCTTTTTCTTTTTCAAACGCCCTGCCAGGGGAACCCTGACAGCAAGGGCTCCATGGGGACAAAGCCCGAAACACTGGTAACAGCGGATACACCTGGCGGCATCGATCCGGATACCCTTGGTACTGAAAGCGATGGCCTGCGCCGGACAGGACTGCCAGCAGGCGCTGCACAGCTTGCAGCGGCGGTTGTCGGCAACCGGCCTTTGCAGGAAATACTTTTTCTCGCGGCCTGTCCACCGCCGGGAGCGGCCCGCCAAATCGGCTATGGGCCGTTTGAAATCGGCGGCAATACTGAAATCTCCGGCGGCCCGGACCCTGCCGTCGAAAATACCTTTTTCCTGCGCCCGCCGGCAGATCAGCAGGCCGGCCGGGTCAAAGCCAACCAGGGCCGCCGTAGTCTTGTCAACCGCGTACGTGTTAGTGCCGGCCACGACAAGCTCCAGCAGGCGTGAGTTTCCGGCCACTCCCGGCCCGGCGCCCTCAAGGGCGAGAACACCATCGACTATGGTCAGGGCCGGCCTGACCTTCCGGCAAACGGCCAGCAGCAGATCCGTCCATGCGGGCCTGTCAAACGCCGTCTCTGCCAGACAGCTTACCCGCTCTTCGGGAGGAAGGCAACCTATCAGGTTGGAGGCCCCTGTCTGAAGCCCAAGAACCGTATCGGTTTTAAGCTTCGGCAGGTTGATCACCACATCGGCCCCAAGGGCTTCCCTGGCAATATTCTTTACTCCGAAAGGCTCCCCCAGATCCACTTTTTCGGTGGCCAGGAAAGACTTCAGTTCCATGTCCAGATCGGAGAGGGCCTCCACGTACCCTCCTTTGCGGGCGATGGTGTCGACCGGGTCGAATACGGGGTAGTCGGCTATGCGCACCCGGGCGCCGCGCTCAAGGCACCATTTGGCAACCGCCCTGATAACCAGCGGATGGGTATTTACGGCGCTTTCCGCGGCAACCGCCATGTGCAGGTGAGGTTTTATCAGAACACCGCACCCGTGCCGGACCCTGTCGCCCAGAAATCTGGTGCAAAGCGACCCTATCTTTTCCTCGAGGAAACGCTTTTCAAGCGGGCTATGCTCGATCAACACCAGATTCATAAATACCATGCAGGCTTGACAACCGCCAGGTGAGGCAGCAAGTTAAAGCAAAACGGTTCAGAACCCTGGAGAAATTTTTCCGCGGCGCGCAGCAGGCCGTAACAACAAATGCCAGGGGCAAACTTATTATTTAACCTCTTTGTTGACAAGCTCTTTTATTGCCTTGAAAACCTTGACCGCTCCTTTATCCGGCCGTTTGCCCGGCCGTCGCACAGATCGTTCCCGGCCCGGTGCGGCCCGAAGCGCCGGGCACCGGCCCGAGATCCAAGATTATCCCAAATCACTTTTGCGCCGCATAAAACAGCGGGTGATCGCGCAGGAACATCTGTTTTTCGCCGTGACAAATCCGGGCATGGAAAACCTGTGCCTGCAACAGATCCGCGCCCTGCTGCCGCCGGCGGCCGGGGCTGAAAGAGTCGCGGGCGGAATCCAGTTCCGGGGCCGGCTCACCGACTGCTACCTTGTCAACCTGCACTGCCGCTTTGCCGTCAGGGTTCTGATGCGTATCACCACCTTCAGGGCGACCGGCTTTGCCGTTCTTGAAAAAAAACTGGCCCGGATACCCTGGGAGCTTTACCTGCCGCCGGCGGCAAAAATCGAAATCAAGGTAACTTGCCACAAATCCCGGCTCTATCATTCCGGGGCCGTTGGCCAGCGCATCGGCCGCAGTATTGCCTCCGGAATCGGAAATCCCGAGGCACCGGAGAATGAATCCGCCATGATGGTCTATGGCCGGCTGGAGCACGACCGCCTCACCCTGTCTGTGGACAGCAGCGGCCCGCCGCTTTTCAAGCGCGGCCTCAGGGACCACGGCGCCAGGGCACCCCTGCGGGAAACCACGGCGGCGGCAGCGTTGGCCCTGGCCGGATGGCAGCCCGGAATACCCCTTGTCGATCCCATGTGCGGCAGCGGGACCTTCAGCCTGGAAGCCGCCATGGCCGCCAAGCAGATTCCTCCGGGCTGGTACCGTGATTTTGCCTTTTACCGCTGGCCGGCCTTCAGGCCAGGCCACTGGGGCCACCTGAAAAAAGAGGCCGGCCGGAACATACTCAGGCTGCCCCGGCCGGTGATCCGGGCTTCGGACAAGGATCCAAGCCTTACCGAGCCTCTGGCAGGCCGCCTGGCAGCCCACGGTCTGGACGATGCTGTCGCAGTCCGGCAGGCGGACTTTTTCCGGCTGCGGCCTCCTTCCGGGCCGGGAGTCCTGATATTGAACCCGCCTTATGGCAGGCGGCTGGACCGGGAAAAAGACCTCGGTGAATTCTACGGCCGGCTGGCAGGACAGATCCTTGGCCATTGGTCAGGCTGGCAGCTCGGCCTGCTCGCCCCGCCGGGGGCGTTGAAATATTTCCGCAAACCCGGTTTCCGGCAGCATAAAATATTTCACGGGGGACTCAACCCGGTGCTGGTGTGCGGCCGGATCGACCGACCGGGCCGTCAAGCATGAAACCAATTTAAAGATGAAAGGACAGCCCATGGACAAATCCCAGTACGTGGAAATCCTGAACGCGGCCATCGAGGGCGAAATCGAAGCCCACCAATTCTACCTGGAAGTGTCGCAGCGTATCACCCAGCCTCATCTGCGGGATATGTTCGCCGCCTTTGCCCAGGAAGAGCTGAAACACCGCCAGATACTGGAAAATTTCAGGGACAACGAAAAGGCCCGCCTGGCCTTTGCCACGGTGCCGGACCTGAAGGTGGCAGAAACCGTGGATGCTCCCAGGCTCAGCCTCGATATGAAACCGGCCGACGCCATCGCCCTGGCCATGAAGAAAGAGCAGGCGGCCATGGAACATTACACCAACCTGGCCCGGGCCTGTGAAGACGGCGGCCAGCGGGAAATATTCGAACAGCTGGCCGCCATGGAACGCCAGCACAAGCACAGGATGGAGCAGGCCTTCGTGGACATCGGCTATCCCGAGGTTTGGTAAGGCTCGAGCTCGACCCAGGTGGAATTGAAACGGCTGCCCCCGCCCAGTGCCTGGGGGGCTGTCGGTGCCAGCTGATTCTGGAGATTGCCCTCACAATCCTGGAGCGGCCTGGCAGACCACAGGACCCCGGGGGGCACCTTGTCGGATATCGCCACCCGGGCCACGAAGCGCCCCCGCCGGTTCGACAGGACCACCAGTCCGGCAGGATCGATCTTCAAAGCGGCTGCATCCCCGGGATTGATGGTCACCCGGTCGGCAATGGCACCGTAGACCTCCTGGAACTGGCTGTGGGTGTAACGGGCCGTGGCGCTGGTCAGCCAGCGGAACCGGCCCCCGGCTTCCGGAACCCGTGGCAGGGGAACAGGTTCCCAGCCCAGCCGGCGCGCCCTGGCCGGGGCCAGCTCCAATTTTCCCGAGGGCGTCTGGTAGCTGTCGCGGTCACGGCTGCGCAGGCGCAACAACTTGCCGGCCAGCAGGTCCTGCCAGGTGCCGTCGGCCAGGCCGGGTTCCACCAGCCGGGCCAGCACCTGCCAGGGATCCTCTGTCATCCAGGAACTGCTGCGGCCCAACCGCCCGGCCAGGCCGGCCATGAGCTCAACCTCGGTCAGGCCGGCCGTAACCGGCCGGATCACCCTGGGATTGAGCCTGACATAGGGATGGCTCCAGGGAATCACGAGATCCTCTTTTTCAAGATAGGTCAGGGCCGGCAGAACCAGGTCGGCACAGCGTGCGGTCAGGGTCCAATGGGTATCGTGGACCACGGTGAAAATGCCGCCGCCGCAAAGGGCTTCCCGGATGCTGCCGGCCCCGGGCAGGGTGGCCACCGGATTGGTGCCGGTTATAAAGACCAGCCTGATACCTCCTTGCCCAAGGACCCGGCCCAGGTCGGGCTGGGAGACGGTCCGGAAAGAACTCTCTTTTTGGGCAAGCCCGCCCAGGTCCATGTCCCAGCCGTCGCTGTTGGTGTAGAAAAAGCCGCGCTCCATCCCCAACAGAGCCGGAATCAGGGAGACGGCCCGGGCCTGGTCGGCGCCGTAGTCGTTTTTCTGCATGCCGATGCCGATCATGGTGGCGCTGGGCAGCAGGCTGCCGTAAAGTCCGGCCAGGGCCTCGACAGACTCCGGAGCCACCCCGCAAACCTTGCAGGCATCGTCGAGACTGTGATCCATAAGGGAATTTTGAAGCTGCCGGAAACCGGTCGTCCGCCGGGAGACAAAATCCGAATCCGCCCGGCCGTTTTCCACCAGCAGGCGCATTACCGCCAGGGCCAGGGCTACGTCACCGCCCGGCCGCGGCCTGATCCACAGATCGGCCGCCTGGGCCATCCCGGTTTCGATTGGATCGATGACCACGATCCCGGTACCGTTCTGCCGCCGCCCCTCCAGGGCCTTGATCCAGATGTGCGGCGCGCTGACAGCCGCGTTGAATCCCCAGAAAACCACCAGCCTGCGGGAGGCCAGATCCTCCGGCTGCAGCCCGTAGATCCTGCCGTAATGCAGGCCGATACCGATCTTGCCGCTGCGGTTGCAAAGGGCATGATCGGTGCGGGTCACTCCCAGTTCGTTCCACAGCCGCTTGTAAAAAGTGCCGGCCAGCAGGCCGCAGTTTCCGGAGTAATCAAGCAGCAGGACCGCTTCCGGTCCGTGCCTCGCCAGCACCTGCTGCAGCCGGTCTGCAAAAACGTCCAGGGCCTTTTCCCGGCTCACCGGCTGCCGGCTGCCGCCAAAAGACAGGACGGGCTGCTCGACCCGGTTGCGGTAGACACGCAGGTGGTCACCGGCAGCCCGGGGGCAGGTCAGGCCGGCGGTAACCGGGTGGTTTACGTCGCCTTGCACCTTGACCAGGCGGCCGTTATCGTCAACCCCGGCAACCAGGCCGCAGGTATCGTAACAGTCGCGGGTACAAACCGTGGCAATCGTATTGCTCGCCTGTTTTTCCATCGGACCCATCGCAGATATCGCTTTCCGGCAGCCGTGGCACTGTTGGCAGCCGCCTTCGGAATATGTTAGTATTCGCTTGCCGCTGCAACCTCATATAACAAAATGCGGGAAAATAGACATGCCGTTTTTCAAAACCGACGATGGATGCAGCCTGTTCTACGAACTGCTGGAAACGGCCCGGCCGCGGCCCGCTCTGGTATTTCTCAACGGCACCCTCCAGACGACTTTGAACTGGAAAACCGTGGCCCGCCACCTGGCGGCCCACTTCAACATCCTGCTGTACGACGCCAGGGGCCAGGGACAAAGCGAGCTGGGTGAAAAGCCGCTCGGCCTCGAACTGCATCTGGCCGACCTTACCGCCCTGATGGATCACCTGGCCCTGGAGCGGGCCAATCTGGCAGGCCTCAGCCACGGGGCCTACGTGGCCCTGGCCTTTGCCCTCAGCCGGCCGGCGCTGACAGACAGGGTCGTGCTTTGCAGCACCGGGGCCGGAGCAAGTTTCAGGGCCCGCATGATAGTGCGCAGCTGGTACGAAATCCTCAGGACCTGCAGCCTCGAAGCCATGGTCTGGGCCGCCCTGCCCCACGTCTTCGGCCAGAAATACCTGCGCCGGAATGAAAAAATGCTGCCCCGGATGGCCAAGACCATAGTGCGCCGCAACAAGCAGGAAAGCCTCAAGGCCCACCTGGAAGCCATGAACGGCTATCCTTCCATGGCCCGCCTCATGCGCAAAACAGACTCGCCGGTACTGGTCATGACCGGCAGTGACGATCCCCTGGTAAGCAGGCAGGGAGCCGAGAAACTGGCGACAACCTGCGGCGGCCGCCATTACCGGATTCCGGACTGCGGCCATTCCCTGCCCATCGAAGCCCCCGAAGATTTCGTCAGGTCCATGATCGCTTTCTGCGCCCAAAGACGCGATTGCTGACCGGGATCCATTTTTTGCGGGCTGAACAATTTTTAATGTTGACGCTGAACCATCAGGCCGATAAGTAGTAATGGCTACCATATCGGAAGGTTGCCGTGGAATCGGGCCGGAAACCGGAGGCAGGCGCGTGCTGACCGAAAAGGAAAAACTCGACAGCCTTACCCGTCTGGGTGTTGAACTCAACCAGATCAACGACCTTGATATCCTCATGGAGCGGGTTCTTACCAGGGCCCGCCAGTTCGTCAACGCCGATGCAGGCTCTATCTATATCCGCAACAAGCAGTGGCTCCATTTCACCTACACCCAGAACGAGACCCTCCAAAACAAGCTTCCGCGGGGTGAAAAACTGGTCTATTCCACCTTCAAGATCCCCATCGACGAAAAAAGTATTGCCGGTTACGTGGCCGCTACCGGCCAGGCCCTCAACATACCCGACGTATACCGCCTGGAGGCAACCCTGCCGTACAAGTTCAGCAAACGCTTCGACCAGACGGCCGGGTATCGGACGGTGTCGATCCTGACCGTCCCCCTGACCATCGCAACCGGTGATATTCTGGGGATCCTGCAGATAATAAACGCCCGGGACGAAAACGGCCGCATAACCACCTTCACCAAAACCGATGAGAAAATGATGTTTCACTTTGCCGGTATTGCCGCCGTGGCCCTGGAAAGGGCCCAGATGACCCGCGCCCTGATCCTGCGCATGATCAGAATGGCCGAAATGCGTGATCCCAAGGAAACCGGCGCCCATGTCAACCGGGTCGCGGGTTTTTCGGTGGAAATATACGAACAGTGGGCTGTGCGACGCCAGCTGAACCAAAAGGAAATCGACAAGAGCCGCGACATTCTCCGCATGGCGGCCATGCTCCACGACGTGGGAAAAGTCGCCACATCCGACGTGATTCTCAAAAAGCCCGATCGCCTCAGTAAAGATGAGTATCAGATCATGAAACAGCATACCATCCAGGGAGCGCGCCTTTTTGAAAACCGGCAGTCGGATTTCGACGAAGCGGCCGGGATAGTGGCCCTCAACCACCATGAGCACTGGGATGGAACCGGTTATCCCGGCCATGTCGATCCGAGCACGGGGTCGCCGCTGCAAGGATTCGAGCTGCCCAACGGAGAGGCCCGGGGCAAAAAGGGCAGAGAGATTCCCCTGTTCGGAAGGATCGTCGCCCTGGCCGACGTGTTCGACGCCCTCAGCTCACGCCGCAGTTACAAGGAGCCGTGGGACGAGTCCAAGATACTGAAACAGATAGAAATGGAATCCGGACGGCACTTCGATCCCGAACTTGTCGAAATCTTTTTCAACCGCCTCGATGTCATCCGGTCGATTCAGGCCCGTTACCGGGACGAAGAAGATTAAACCACCGCCCAAAGGCGGTGGCAATCAGGGGGAGCCGCCGATGAAACCCAGCCGCCAGCAGGCCTGGAAGTTGCTGACCGAGTACAACAGTAACGAAAGCCTTATCAGACACGCCCTGGCAGTGGAAGGCGTCATGCGCTATTTCGCACGCCAGAGGGGCGAGGACGAAGAAAAATGGGGCGTGATCGGTCTGATCCACGACCTGGACTACGAGCAGTACCCTGACCGGCATTGCGCCAAGACGGCCGAGATCCTCCGCCGGCACCACTGGCCCGAAGACTACATCAGGGCCGTCGTTAGCCACGGCTGGGGCATCTGCACCGACGTCAAACCGGAAACAGACCTGGAAAAAACCCTGTTCGCCATCGACGAGCTGACCGGCCTGATCGCTGCCGCGGCCCTGGTCCGGCCTTCGCGAAGCGTTCTCGACCTGAAACCCAAGTCAGTGAAAAAAAAGTGGAAAGACAAGCGCTTTGCCGCCGGCGTCAACCGCGAAATAATCGATAAAGGCGCCGCAATGCTGGGGATGGAACGAACCGACCTGATAGCCGCTGCCATAACGGGAATGCGCGAGGTGGCCGAAGCCATCGGACTGAAAGGAGAGCTTTGACCATGGAATGCAACAAGGAACGGAACCTGGAAAGATGCAACTGCAGCTACAGCCCCTGCGCCCGCAAGGGAATCTGTTGCGAATGTATAGGTTACCACCTGAAAATGCGCCAACTGCCGGCCTGCTGTTTCCCGGACGACGCTGAACGGACCTATGACCGTTCATTCGAGCACTTTGCCCGCCTCGTTGAAGAAAAACGTGTCTGACAACACTTGACGGTTTCGCAAAAAGCGCCACATCTTCGTCAAGCCCCGCCCAGAGCCGGGCCCGGTTCAGGTACGCCTCGCCGGCCGGGATGATCTGCCGCCCCGATTGCGATTCCTCTGCCAGGCAATCTCGAACATTCCGGTTTTATTGAACAATCACCGCCGGCATTGCAATCCGCCCGGCATGCTTTACAATACATGGTTAAACCGCATAAAATATTGCGAGGTTTACAACCATGCCCAAAGACAAAAAATCCATCAAGAGAGACATTCTCGACAAATTCCGGGCTATCAACGGCGAAGCCGACGATATTCTGCCTCCGGACTGGCTGGTTCGCGAATACCTGGCCAATCTGGACAGGTATGAACTAAAAGATTTTGAAAAGGCTTTAAAAGAACTGATGTCCAAAGGATTCATCAGTTACAGGCGGGGAGCGATCCCCGAAATAAGGCTGACGGAAAAGGGGGCCGCCCTGATTCATTGACGACACGGACAAACATTAGCGCCCCGCGGCAACCGGTCTGGAAAACGCCGGTTGATTCCGGTCCAGAACCTGCCTGACGGTAACGGCCAGCTCCTTGACCGACAGCGGCTTGAGCAGATAGGCGGCCACGCCGATCTGACGCGCTTTGGCCTGGTTCATCCGGTCACTGTAGCCGGTGCAGAGAATTACCGGCAGATCGGGCCTCAAATCCAGCAGTCTGCGGGCCAGGACATCACCTGTCATGTGCGGCATGGTCAGATCGGTGATGACCATGTCATACTTGTGGGGATGATGCTCGAAGGCCGCCAGGGCATCCAGAGCGCTGGCCCTGATCTCCACCTTGTATCCCAGCCGCGAGAGCATCTGGCGTCCCAGCTCGGCCAGGGCCTGCTCATCGTCGACAAACAGAATGGTCTCGCTGCCGCCGGCAAGCCTCTCCTGCTTGCCTGGCAGGGGACACAGCATCTCTTCGGCAGCCGGCAGGTAAACCGAAAATGTCGTGCCCCGACCGGGGGCGCTCTCCAGCGCTATGGCACCGCTGTGGGCCCTTACGATCCCGTGGACCACGGCCAGGCCCATGCCGGTGCCCTTGCCCTGTCCCTTGGTGGTGAAATAGGGTTCAAAAATGCGGTCCCGGATTGCTTCCGGAATCCCCGGACCGGTATCGCTCACCTTGAGAAGAACGTATTTTCCCGGTGAAAGATCGATGTGACTGTTTTTCGCCGAAGCGGATATGACCACCTGATCGAGTTCCAGGCTAAGCCGCCCTCCTTCGGCTTCCATGGCATGCCCGGCATTGGTGAAAAGGTTCATGATCACCTGGTGCATCTGGGTGATGTCGGCCACCACGATGGCTTCCGGAATCTCAATCTTCTCTTCTATCTCTATGGTGGCCGGCAGAGAAGCCCGCAAAAGCTGAAGAGCGTCCCGGGCAACGGTAACAAGATCGATGGGCTTGCGGTCGTGGTTGGTCTTGCGCGAAAAGGTAAGAATCCGCTTAACCAGATCCTTGGCCCGGTCGGAAGCCTCCAGGACCTGTTCCAGCCTCTTTTGGACCGGATGGCCGGGCTCCAGATCCATCCGCGCAATTTCCAGATACCCCATGATGGCAGCCAGAATATTGTTGAAATCATGGGCTATCCCACCGGCGAGGGTGCCTATTGCCTCCATCTTCTGGGCCTGTACCAGCTGGGTTTCCAGCCTGGCCTTGTCCTTCTGGGCCTGGATTTTGTCAGTTATGTCAAAGGCGATTCCGGCCACCCACTTGCGCGTGCCGTTGCGGTTGAGGGGAAACTTGACCACCATGTAATACCGGCGGCCTTCAGCAACCTCCACCTGTTCCACGGTATGCAGGGCCTGGCCTTTCTCGAGGACATACCGATCATTGCCCATCATGGTGGCGGCAACTTCCGGCGGCCAGAGTTCCTCGTCAGTTTTCCCCAGACGCTGGTTGGGATCCTGGCCGTAAAACCGGCGGCAGGCTTCATTGAGGTATACGTATCGTCCCTGGTCATCCTTGATGAAGGCCAGGGCCGGCAGATGCTGCATGAAGGTGTCGAAAAGCACCTTGCTCTCGCCCAGGGCCTGTTGAATGGCAAGCCGGCGCTGGACCTGTTCATTCAGTTTGTCGTAATATTCCTGCATCCGGTCGAGAAAATCGTCCAGGCAGGCTTCGAACTGCCGGAATTCGTCTGCCCGGCCATGGCCCACGTTTTTGCGGCCCTGATAGCCGGCATGTTCGATCAACTTGGACTTAAGCCTGGCAAGCGAACTGACAAAGGGACGCTGCATCCAGCGGGCCACTATGGCCGCACCTGCCGAAGCGACAAGGACTGCCATGGCAAACGCCGTCCAGACACACCGGGACAGGACAAGGCCGGCTGCTACCATGGCCGCATCCTGCTGCCTTGCAAAGTAACACGTCAGGCCGGCCGTGAAAGCCGAGGCCGTAAGGGCCAACACAAAGCAGCCGCCAAAAATTCGGCGATGGATACCTGATTTTTTCATTTATACCAACAGTCAGCAAATTATTCAGACAGTCATTATCGATGTCTGACATGCAATCACCAATGCCTCTCTATATCGCAGATATCGGCTCGGGCATGGCAAACTTGACAAAATTCTGGCGGGGTTCAGCCGGTGCGTGGACCGCTTTGTTCAAGGGCGGACAGGCGGGCTTCAAAACGCCGCAGCATTTCGGTCTTGCCCAGGGCCCGGCAACAGGCAACCAGCTGCGGCAAGGCCTCGGGAAGCTCCTGCAGGGGCAACAGCAACCGGAAGGCCTTATGGAAATTGCCTGCCTGAATCCAGGAATCGGCCAGACACAAACGCAATTCCACGCTCTGCGGATATCGTTCCAGGCCCCGGCCGGCCCAGTCAGCGGCTTTCCGGCAGTCGCCCTCTTGCCGGGCCAGCAGGCTCAGTCCCCAGTAGGCCCGGTGGACAGGTGCCAGGGCCAGGGCCCGGAGATAAAGCTTCTTGGCCAGCTGCGACCCTTTACGGCCGTAAATTCCGGCGTAATCGCCGTGACTGAAAGTCATGGCCAGCCTGGAAAGAAAATCGGCATGACTCTCATCGAGGCCGGAATCCGGCACCAGCTTCAGGGCCTCCACATAGGACGGAAGGTTGGCCGTAAAAGCCCGGCGCAGAGTCCGGCCGAAGGCAAGTATGTCCTTTTCTTCAAGCTGCGGGTCGGTTTCGAAATACATTATATCCTCGATCTTGCGGAGCCAGATGTCGTCATCTGCTCCGGTCCGCCGCTTGAAATCTTCGTACAGTTCAGTGCCCGGAAAAAGATCGAGAATATAAAAAACAGCGCTCAGGGGCTTGATCCTGTCCATCAGGCTGCAGGTCTCATGGATAGTCTCGTGGCTTTCGCCGGGGCTGCCGTAGATGAAATAGGCTCTGGCCATGATGCCGCAGGCGGCAGTGAGGGAAAAAGCCCTTTCGATCTGCCTGTCGCCGATGTCTTTGCGCAAAATCTTGCGGATACGCCGGCTGCCGCTTTCCACCCCGTAACTGATCTGGATACAGCCTGCCTTGCGCATCCAGTACAGAACCTTGCCGGAAACGTAATTAACCCGGCTTATGGCCTGCCAGGTTATCTCCAGTCCGCGCCACAGGATCTCCTGGCACACTGCCACAACCTTTTCCCGGTCCATGGTAAAGGTGTCGTCCGAGACGAAAAAGAACCTGACGCCCCTTTGAGCAAGCAGCTCCAGCTGATCGACGAAATAGCTCACCGAATGACTCCGCACCTTCCGCCCCCAAAAGGCCGGCGAGCCGCAGAAACTGCAGCGCCCGGGACACCCCCTGGTCAGGGCCAGGTGCTGGAAAGTAAAATAGCGGGCCGGCATGGGCAGGCTGTCCGGATCGTCCACCGGGGCGCGGGAAGGCGTTTTCACCGGCCGGCCGGCGACCCTGAGGGCCAGGCCGGAAACCGACTCCAGAGCCTCCGGGGGACTGCCCGCTGCCAGGTGCCGGACGACCTCCAGAAAGGTATGTTCCCCCTCGCCGCAAACCACCAGGTCAATCTGGGGAAAATGGGTCAGGAAATGGCGCCAGAGAAAAGTGGCCCCGATGCCACCGAGCACGGTGGCGGCCTCCGGCTTCAGACGTTTTACCATCCCGGCGATTTCCAGGGCCCCCCAGCGGTTGGCATTGAGGATGCTGAAACCGACCAGATCCGGATCCTCGGCCGCCAGGGCCGCTTCCATATCTGCCTGCCGGCCGCGCATCCGGTGCCAGTTCCACAAACTGACCCGATACCCGTGGGCTTTCAGCATGGCCCCGACATAGTACAGCCCCATGGGGGGCACACTGATATCGTCCTGCCGGAGCCTGGGATCGAGACAGTAAGGGTAAATAAGAAGAATTTTCATTCCGCCTCCGCCGCAGAATATGAACGACAGGCTTTCCAAGTCCGTTCATATGGACTATAAACTCCGGAAAGGCAAGCTCTGATCCAGTCCGCCGGCCGGCAGAACCGCCTTCCCGACCCAGAGGAGAAAAGCATGCAATCCGAAAAGAGTACTTCGTTCAGGGGCAACCTCAGACGTCTGCTGCTGGTTGCCCTGCTGCTGGCCGCCATCCCGGCCGCAGCCGGCGGCATCCTCGACCGCGGGCTGGAGCACCTGGGGTTGTCACGGCTGGCAACGGCCAATGCCCTTTACCTGGAAAAGGCCCAGCAACGCACTTTGTCGGGATTCCTGCTGCTGTCGGCCATCAAAAGCTCCCTGGCGATGCTGGAAGGTTCCACGGTCGGCATAGGTTTCAGTCTCCAGGTGGGCGACCTGGTCCAATCGGTCTATGATTACGTGGACATAGCCTGGAAAGCGGTCCTGGCGGGCGGCACGGCCATCATCATCCTCAGGCTGCTGCTGGAGGCAATGGCGCTGCTGGACCACTGGGCCCTGGCCCTGCTGCTGGCAACCGGCCTGGCCTTGGCGGCGGTCCGCTGGTGGCTGCCTTACCGGGACTGGCTGCGGCGTGGACTCCGCACCGCCTGCCTGGCATGCGGCCTGCTTTGCCTGGGGCTTTACCTGGTGATCCCTGCCACCCTGGCCGGAGCCATGGCCGTCTCCGACCTGATCACCCGCCCGGTGATAGAATCCGCCTATCAGGAGCTGGACCAGCTCAAGCAGGACCTCGACGTCAAAGGCGGGGACCACTGGAACCAGTTGCCCCGCCGGGTCCCGGCACGGCAAGAGCCGGGCTTCTGGGATTTTAAAGACCGTTTTCTGAAACTAAAGCAGCGCCTGGAAACCTTCGCCCGGTTGCTGGAAGCAAAGGCCCGCTCCATGGCCTTCCTCACCTTCCGCTTGACCGCCGGATACGTTTTCGATTGTATTGTGTTCCCTTTGGCCGTCATGATCTGCCTGTGGCCTGCTTCAAAGGCGGCTTTTCACCTGTTGCTGCGCAATTGGGAACCGTAGGAGGAGTCCGTGTCTGACGCATCTGCACATTCCAACCTCATCCTTACCGGAATGCCGGCGGTGGGCAAATCGACGGTGGGGGTCTTGCTGGCGAAACGGCTCGGTTACGATTTCATAGACACCGACCTGCTGATCCAGAAAAGACACGGCCGTCTCCTTCACCAGCTCATCCGGCGCCACGGAATGAAACGCTTTCTGGACATCGAGGCCCAAACGATCCTGTCCCTCGGGGGAAGCGGACAGGTCGTGGCCACCGGTGGCAGCGTGGTCTACCGGCCCCGGTCGATGCGACACCTGCAGGCGATGGGCACCGTGGTGTTCATGGACATCGACCTGGAAAGCCTCCGCCGGCGGCTTACGGACATGGACGGCCGGGGCGTTGTGCGGGCGCCGGGCCAGAGCATCGCAGACCTCTTTGCCGAACGGCTTCCCCTTTACAGGCGATACAGCCGGCTTACCATCGCCACCGCCGGCCTTAACCCGGGCCGGGTGGCCGAAAAAATCATCCGCGCCCTGGAGGATTCATCAGGCGGCTGAAAGCCGTCAGAGGTCCTCCGGCGGTCCGGCAAGGGTCGCCGGCTTGACAAGATCACGGCCGAAACGCCGGCTTACCGTGTCGGCGGCCTGCTCCAGCTTTTCCCACCTGCAATCCAGGTGATCTCCCCGGTCAAACAAAGAATCCTGCCGGGGCAGCGATTCCGGCCCGAGGCCGGCAGCCCCCAGCCCTATCAGACGGGTCAGCGGCAGGTCGCCGAATTGTTCCAGCAGCCCGAGGGCCGCCCGGTAAAGCCGGTTGGCGCTCTGGCACGGACGGTCGAGCCGGCACTGGCGGGAGTACTGCCTGAAATCTCCGCTCTTGAGCTTGATATACACCCTTGCGGCCCGCAGTCCCTTGGAGCGCAGGCTGCGGGCAACCGCCTGGGCCTGTTCAAGCAGATATTGCTGCAGCACCGTCTTGTCCCGGGTATCTTCGGCAAGGGTCTTTTCCCGGCTGATGGATTTGACCGGCCGGCAGGGCCTGACAGGCCTGTCATCGCGTCCCCGGCTGAACATGGCCAGCCGGAGGCCGAAACTGCCCAGACGTTTTTCAAGCGCTTCTGGTGGCCAGTGCCGCACCTGCCCCAGAGTTTCTATGCCCATTTGTTCAAGCCGCCGCCGGGCCCTGGCGCCGACTCCGGGAACCCTGGAAACCGGCAGGCGGGCAATGAAAGCCTCAACCCGGGCCGGTTCGATAACCGTCAATCCGTCGGGCTTGCGCAGATCCGAGGCAATTTTCGCCAAAAACTTGCAGGGCGCTATCCCCACCGAGCACGTCAGCCCGGTCCGGTCCGAAATTGCGGCCTTGATCCTGCGCGCCATCCGGGCCGGCTCACCGTACAGCCTGCCGCACCCGGTGATATCCACAAAGGCTTCGTCTATGGAAACCTGTTCCACCAGGGGAGAAAAAGATCTCAGGCATGACATCACCTTTTCGGAAATTTCCTTGTAACGCCGGTGCCGGGGAGGAACAACCACGACCTGGGGACAAAGACGGCGCGCCTGATAGACCGGCATGGCCGACCTGACCCCGAACCTGCGGGCCTCGTAACTTGCCGCCGCCACCACGGCCCGCGGCGAGTCAGATCCCACCACCACGCATTTTCCGGCCAGAGCGGGATTGTCCAGCTTTTCAACCGCGGCGAAAAAAGCATCCATGTCAAGGTGGAGGATCATAATTGCTTTCAGCTTACCAGATCTATGGCCGCGGTAAACATTTAAACGTTCCCGTTGCGCGTTCCCGATTGAAGTCACCCCTTCCGGATCGTGATTCATTTCATACAAATATGAAATACAGCTTGCCAGTGGTTACAATTTTGTTGTATTCATATAGCGGCCATACGATTTTGCCAAAATATTTCCGGCACCGGGGGAACTGCCTTGAAACGCATCGAAGAAGTCACCCTTCTCTATGAAATCAGCAAAGCCCTGAACGAGCATCTGGATCTCAAAAAATCCTTGTACAAGGTGCTGGACATTCTGTCCAGTTCCATGAACATGGTCAGGGGAACCGTCTCCATCCTCAACCCCCTGCGCGATGAAATCAGCATAGAGGTGGCCCACAGCCTGTCGCCGGCTGCCATGGAACGGGTGAAATACAAGCTGGGAGAAGGCATAACCGGCCGGGTAATCCAGTCCGGCAAGGCGGTGGCCATCCCCAAGATCAGCGAAGAGCCCCTTTTCCTTGACCGCACCAAGACCCGCAAAGCAAAAAACATCAAGGAATTGTCCTTCATCTGCGTACCCATCAAAAAGGGCAAGCAGGTAATCGGGGCCCTGAGCGTGGACCGGCCCTACGACCCCGACTATCCGCTGAAAGAAGGCCGCAAGCTGCTGTCGGTGGTGGCGACCATGATCGCCCAGCACGTGATCAACCTGGAAACCATCCGGATCGAAAAGGAAAAGCTGCGCGCCGAGAACAAGCGCTTGCGGCGGGAGCTGGAAAACAAGTACCGCATCACCAACATAATCGGCAACAGCAACAAGATGCGCGAAGTCTTCCAGATGATCTCCCAGGTATGCCGCAGCAACGCAACGGTTCTTATCCGCGGTGAAAGCGGAACCGGAAAGGAACTGGTAGCCAACTCGGTTCACTACAACAGCCCCCGGGCAAGAGGCCCTTTTGTCAAGGTGAACTGCGCCGCCATTCCGGCCAACCTGATCGAAAGCGAGCTGTTCGGCCATGAAAAGGGAGCCTTCACCGGTGCCATCCGGCAGAAAAAGGGCAAGTTCGAAATGGCCCACAAGGGAACGGTATTCCTGGATGAAATCGGCTCCATCGGCCTCGATGTCCAGGCCAACCTTTTACGCGTTCTGCAGGAAAAAGAATTCGAACGGGTCGGAGGCCATCGCACCATCAAGGTGGATGTGCGCATAATAGCGGCCACCAACAAGAACCTGGAACAGGCGGTGGAAGACGGAAGTTTCCGGGGCGACCTCTACTACCGGCTCAACGTTTTCCCCATCTACATGCCGCCGCTGCGCGAACGCAAAACCGACATCCTGCTGCTGGCGGACTATTTTCTGGAAAAATATGCCAAGGAAAACGACAAGCCCATCAAGCGCTTTTCGACCCCGGCCATCGACATGCTGATGGATTACCATTGGCCGGGCAACGTGCGGGAGCTGGAAAACTGTATCGAAAGAGCCGTTCTGCTCTGTGACGGAGGGGTCATTCACAGCTATCACCTGCCGCCGACCCTGCAAACGGGCAAAGAATCCGGCACCCTGCCCCAGCTTTCCCTGGAAGAGGCCGTGGCCAGGCTGGAGCGGGAGATGCTGATCGACGCCCTGAAAAACACCCGCGGCAACATCTCCCTGGCGGCCCGGTTTCTCAGGACCACCGTCCGCAAGTTCGGCTACAAAGCACGCAAGTACGGCATAAGCTATAAAGATTTCAGGTAAGACGAATCACCGGGCCGTCCCCGGAAGGCAAACGGATCATTTGATCCGGTACTGCTCCACGATGGCATAGTTCTTCTGGGCCATCTGGACCAGTTGCTCGGAGTTGCCGGTCACCTTGTGGCTTTCTTTCTCCATGGAGACCGTAATCTTATTCAATTCCGACATATCCCTGGAAATCTCCATGGCGGCATTGGAGTTGCGGGAGACATTTTCCGCAACTTCCCTGATACCTTCCGAGGCCTGAATCACGTTGTCCGAAATTTCCTCGGTGGTTCCGGCCTGCTGCTCGATCGCTCCGGCGGTGACCGAAATCTTGTCGTTGACCTGTTTGATGATTTCGGTAATTTTCTGAATTTCCCGGACGGCGTTATCGGTGGAAACACAAATACTGTCGATCTTGGCCTTGATCTCGCCGGTCGACCTGGCGGTCTCTCCCGCCAGTTCCTTTATCTCGTTGGCCACCACGGCAAACCCTTTGCCGGCCTCGCCGGCCCTGGCGGCTTCGATGGTTGCATTCAGGGCCAGCAGGTTGGTCTGCTCGGAGATCTCCTCTATGGTTTCGGTGACTTTGCCGATCTCGCTGGCCGCCACTCCAAGCTGATTGATGATCTCGGAAGTGCTTTCCGACTGCTCCACGGCAAGGTTGCTTATGCTGTTGGCCTCCTCGGTCACCTTGACGACCTGCTTGAGAGTCTTGGACAACTCGCCGGCCGCATTGGCAATCAGTTCTATGTTGGCGGAGGTTTCTTCCACGGCCGCGGCAGCCGAGTTAAGGTTGTCACTCATGGTCTTGATGGAACCGTCCACCAGATCCGCACTCTCGGACACGGTGTTGGCCCGGGAAACCATCTCCTGTGAAATATCGTTGAGAGACTCGGAAGCACTGTTCATGGCATCGGCGTTTTTCTGCATCCCCCTGAGAATCGATTTGACATCGCCGATGAAATCATTGATCGCCTCTCCCAGCTGTCCCATCTCATCGTCAGCCCTGATCTCCACCTGATGGGTCAGGTCGCCATTGGCCGAATATTCCAGCACCTCTTTGATGTGCTTGATACGCCTGACGATGAATTTGTTGATAAACCAACTGCAATAGGCAGCAGACAGGACGATAATCAGAAGTCCTGCCAGGATATAGGCGAAGGTCATCTTACGGACGGCACTTATGCTGGCCGTATAATCAAGGGGAATGACGATAGCCCCTTCGGTCTTGCCGGCATAGTCCTTCAGGGGGCCGCACAGGGCCAGATAATGCCTGCCCCCATCTTCGAGCCGGACGAAGTTCACCTTTTCATCTGCCATCGCCTTTCTGATTCCCGCGTCAATAGACTTGTCGAGCTTCAGGCCCTCGGTCCTGGCCTGGACCCGAAACTGTCCGTCCTTGCTGATTACGATGGCGGCATCAAAATCATAGGTCTGTTTCAGGTGTTTGAGCAGGGCATCGTTTACCGCAATACCGAATTCCACCGAGCCGATGTGCTGTTGCCCGTAAAAGACGGGGGTGACTCCCCGGATTGCCAGACCGAAACGGCCCAGGTCGAGGCCTTTGATGGGTTTTTTCTCCCGGTTGGTCTCCACCACCGTGGGCCGGATGCTGCTCAGGTCGTCACCGAACTTTTCCGGCTTGTGCAGTCGCAGAAAGGAAGTCGCCGGCGGAACGTGAAACTGAAACTTGTCTATGTTAACCTTGTAGTGCAGTTTTTCATAGATCGGCAGCATCAGATCCTTCAGCTTCTGGCGGTCCCTGCTGGCGAAAACCCGCTGCACGTCCGGCATGCTGGCGACGAACTCGGCCAGCGCATAGGCCCTGAGAGACGAATAGTCGATCAGGTCCAGAAGCTGATGGTAATGCTGTCCCAGCCGTCCCTGGGCCCCCTGGATAATGTCCTGCTTTCTTGCCTGATAATTTATTATCAACAGACAGGAAACGATCAAAGCCACGATAAATCCCATGGCCCACATTAGCTTGGCCCTGATTGTTCCGAAAAATTTCGTTCTCATTTTCTTTTCCTCTGCCGGGTTTGCCCCTGCAATTTAATTATTTCCGCCCGCTGCAAACATGTACGGACAGGGCGTTATTTTTAATATCGTTTTCCGGACGACAAACTTTAGCTGTTTGCACACCGGGGTGTTTCCGGCCACTTTCAAAAAACCTGCCGGCACGCCTCCGGCGGCCTTCGATCCGGCGGGGAAAAGCATGAGAGCCAAATTTTTATTTCTGTATTTCAACCCTCCTTTCGGCACACGAAATGAAAAAACTGAAATACTAATTCTTACCGTCAAGGCAGGCCGCCGCGACCGCATCGGATTTTTCAACGACGGCAACAATACAGTTTGTCTACGGCCCGGGCATAATTCCGCCCACCAGCGGCTCGTAGATACTGTACTCTGTCTCTTGCCGGAGGATTTCATCTATCTTCTTTTGCAATGTGATTCTCTCTGGGCTTGCCAGCCACTGCTTCCAGTCACCGACCGACCTCCAGGTGCTCCTGACAAGGTACTCGTTTCGGCCTTCAGGCTCGATGCATTTCAGGGTCTCTCCCGATATGTACCCCGGCTGCATGGTAGCCAGGGATCTCAGCCTGACTATGATTGGAGCCAGCTCCCGGGCCAGCTCGGGCCTGAATTCGCGTCTGATTAAAATTTCAACTGCCATGACGCCTCCCTCCTTGACTGGATATATTCCATTTCTGTGAGGTTCCTACCGGCTTGCCCGGCCCTTTGCCGGCATCGCCATAAACGGCAGAGCTCCGGCAGTTCAAGTTTTTACCGCGTGCAAAGCACATGCTGTTCGATAAAAACAATCAGCGGGCCAATCCGGGGATAAGCGCCGGCGGCACTACCAACACCGGGCACGGTGACCAGAGAATCGTTTCGGCAGTCACCGGTCCAAGGGGTCCGACATTAACACTTTCCCCGGTTGCCAGGGGCGCCT
>Ga0256835_1000074_pt1 | contig 82632 bp, 84 predicted proteins | sample PIR30metaG_FD_185972 | JGI IMG/M metagenome (GOLD analysis project Ga0256835, IMG submission 185972) | Hydrothermal vent microbial communities from East Pacific Rise, Pacific Ocean - PIR-30 | ecosystem: Environmental > Aquatic > Marine > Hydrothermal vents | place: Pacific Ocean: East Pacific...
ATAAAATGCATGCGCCGGAACTTATTGCTAAAGGAGCAGATTATATAGCTCTTAAGATAAAAAGTGTTGCAAAGGAGAATGATGTTCCAATAGTTGAAAATCCACCACTTGCAAGAAGAATTTACAGAGATGTTGAGATAGGAGAACCGATTCCTGTGGAGCTTTATCAGGCGGTTGCTGAAGTTTTAGCTTATGTGTTCAAATTGAAAGGGAGGAGATTTTAATGCCCGGTGAAACTCTTGTTTTGGATAAGTTTTTAAATACAAAATCCCATATGGTTGCTCCAATAATTGTTATTTCCATTTTACTCTTAATACTTGTTCCGCTTCCCTCTTCACTTTTGGATATGTTCCTTTCATTGAATATAACATTAGCTGTCTCAATCCTTATGATTACAACATATCTGACGGAACCTGTTGGATTCTCAGTTTTTCCTTCTTTACTTCTTTTGGCTACTCTTTACAGATTGGCACTTAATATCTCAACCACAAGGCTTATTCTTTTAAGAGGAGATCAGGGAATTACTGCCGCGGGGCATGTTATTGCTGCTTTTGGTAAGTTTGTTGTTGGTGGTAATTATGTGGTAGGTATCGTTGTCTTTATTGTTATTATTGCTATTCAATATTTGGTAGTAGCTCACGGTGCAGTAAGAGCAAGTGAAGTTTCTGCCCGTTTTGTTTTGGATGCGATGCCGGGAAAGCAACTTAGTATTGATGCTGATTTAAATTCAGGGTTGATTACGGAGGAAGAAGCAAAAGAGAGAAGAGAGATGATAAGAAGGGAAGCTGAATTTTACGGAGCGATGGATGGTGCAATAAGATTTACTGCAAGAGAGGCCCTTGTTTCTATTGTTATTACATTTATCAATATAATAGGAGGTCTTCTAATTGGAATTTTACAGAAAGGGATGAGTGCTTCTGTCGCGGTAAAAACATATACTATTCTTACCATCGGAGATGGCCTTGTTTCTGCGATTCCATCCCTTTTAATCTCGATTTCAGGCGGCCTTGTTGCAACAAGAGCTGCTGCAGAATCAAATCTTGGAAGTGATATTACCAAACAGGTCTTTTTTAATATAAAACCAATATCATTCGGAGCAATTTCACTTTTTATTTTAGGTCTTGTTCCCGGTTTACCGAAGCTGCCTTTCTTCTTGATCTCCGGATTTTTCGGTTATCTTGCATATAGGCTGTCAAAGGAGAAAAAAGAAAAAGAAGAGATTATTATGGAAGAAGAGGAGAGAAAAAGAAAGGCCATTGCTCCTCCCGAAAGAATTGAGCAATTATTAAAGGTTGATATATTAGGGATTGAAGTGGGGTATTCTTTAATTCCATTGGTCGATCAGGCTAATGATGCTCCTCTTTTAAAAAGAATAAAAACCACAAGGAAACAGATAGCTCTTGAGCTTGGTATAATTGTTCCTTCTATAAGAATCAGGGATAATTTGAGACTTGGTCCGAGAGAATACCAGATTCTGCTTAAAAATGTTCCTATTGCAAAAGGGGAAGTATACCCAACAATGTTTCTTGCGATTAATCCGGGAAATGCGAAAGAGAAAATCAAAGGGATTGAGACAAAAGATCCTGCTTTTGGCTTAACTTCCTATTGGATAGATGAAAAGGATAAAGAGCAGGCTCAATTTCTGGGCTATACGGTTGTTGACCCTTCAACAGTAATATCAACTCATATTAAAGAGGTTATTAAAAAACATGCTGCTGAGATAATTACAAGGCAGGATACTCAAAAATTGGTTGATATGGTAGCTGAAAGTTATCCTAAGGTTGTTGAAGAGCTTATTCCAAAGGTGCTTTCAATCGGTCAGGTTCATAAGATTTTGCAAAACCTTTTAAGAGAAAATGTATCAATAAGGGATATGCTAACAATTTTGGAAACTCTTGCAGATTATGCTCCTACAATTAGAGATTTGAATCAATTGACAGAATTTGTAAGACAGGCTCTTTCAAGATCTCTGATCTCTCCGTATTTAACGCAAAACAATGAACTCCCAGTACTTGTTTTAGGGCAGGATATAGAGGAAATAATACAGAAGAGTATTGATAGATCTCAAGGAGTGGCTCAGCTTTTCATTTCTCCTGAAACAGTAAATGAGATAATTAATAGGGTTAAAAAAGCAATAGAAACTTCGGGCCTTAATGTACAACCTATTGTTTTGTGCTCTCCCGAAGTTAGATTTCATTTAAAAAGAATAACTGAAAGGGAAATTCCCAATTTAGTGGTTCTTTCGATTGCGGAAATTCCTGCATATGTTAAAGTAATGTCTCTGGGGGTTGTGTGATGCAATTAAAAAAGTTTAAAGTAAAAACAATAAGAGAAGCAATGGAAAAAATTAAGATTGAGCTGGGAGAGGATGCTTTTATTATCTCTGATAGACAGATAAATGAAAATGGGGAAAAATTCATAGAAGTAATAGCTGCTGTGGAGAAGGATTCCGCTCCCTCAACTTTTAGAGCATCCCCTTCTAATATTAATATTCCAGATACAAAGGAAAAAACGGGGGTTAAAGAGTTAAAGGAGTTAATTGAAAAACTTGATTACCGAGAAAGTGAAATTTTACCTATAAAGAAAGAAATAGAGGAATTGAAAAAAATCATATCTGAAAAATTTTCTACTTCCAAGAGGGCAATAGAGTTTGAGGGTGTTTTTTACGATGTATTTACAAGATTGCTTGAAGAGGGGATTGCAGGAGATGTTGCTTCAAAATTGGTTAAAGTTCTTGAATACCAGGTTCCTCTAAAATTTCAGAATGATATTGAAAAGATAAAGGCATATCTTTGGAAAATAGTGTTCAGCTCTATTTCTGATATAAAGCTAATAGATAGTAATAAAGATAAAATAATTGCTCTTATAGGTCCTACGGGGGTTGGAAAGACTACTACTATTGCAAAACTTTCAGCTTATTTTTACCTTGCTCAGCAAAAGAAGGTAGCTTTGATTTCAATTGATAGTTACAGGATTGCCGCCCCAGAACAGTTAAAGACTTATGCTTCTTTGATTGGTATTCCTTTTGCTCTTGCTTATAATAGGGAAGAATTGGATAAATATATTCGGATGTTTAATGATTATGATTTGATATTTATTGATACTGTGGGAAAAAGAATTTCTGAAGAGAGTGTTAAAAGGGATTCAGAAATATTGGGAAAAGAAAGGATTAAAAAACTCCTTGTTCTGTCGGCTACAACTAAAAGTGAGGATTTAGTAGATGTTGTCAAAAAATATAAAATTATGGGGCCTCAATCAATAATTTTTACAAAAATGGATGAAACATTAAGCTTTGGTAATATCTTTAATACCCTGGTAAAAGAGGGTTTGCCTCTCTCTTATTTTACCACAGGGCAGAAGGTTCCTCAGGATATTGAGGTAGCTTCTCCCGAAAAATTAACCAATCTTTTATTAAGGAGAGTGAAAAATGGATCAGGCAGAAACTCTTAGAAAAATTAAAAAGGAAAGAATTAAAAAAAGAGGAGTCTCTATGAAAAAAATTGCAATAACATCAGGAAAAGGCGGAGTGGGAAAAACAAATGTAGTGATTAATCTTGCTATAGCTCTTCAGAGAAGAAAGAAGAAAATTACTATTTTTGATGCTGATCTGGGTCTTGCAAATATAGATATCCTTTTAGGATTAACTCCAAAATATAATATTGTTAACCTTATTTCCGATAATTTACCTATTGAGAAAATTATGGTTGATGGTCCGGAAGGTATAAAAATTATCCCTGCTTCTTCCGGAATTCAAGAAATAACAAATCTTGATCCGTATCAGGAAGAGAGATTAGTACAAGAGCTTTCGAATATAGAAAAATTTACAGATATACTTTTGATTGATACTGCAGCAGGCATATCTGATCTTGTTTTAAGCTTTTTAATGAGTTCTGAAGAAATTATTTTGGTTACCAATTCAGAGCCTACCTCTATTGTGGATGCTTATGCTGTTGTTAAAGTGGTGTCAAAGTATGATATGGAAAAGCCTATCTCAGTTGTAGTGAACAGTGTAAAAACACAGGAAGAAGGAGAAAAAGTTTATAACCAGCTCAAAAATGCTGTTGATAGGTTTATTGGAAGAGAGATAAATTTGCTGGGATTTCTTCCCTATGATAAAGCTGTCGTAGAAGCTGTGAAAATGCAGAGAGCTGTTACAGAGGCATTCCCTGAAAGTGAGATTAGCAGGGCCTTCTCTAATTTATCAAGAATTGTCCTCAATAAGCTTACATGGAGGAAAAGTGAGGAAAATAATGCTGAAACATGGAAAAAAATGTTAAATTTTAATGAAAGTGAAAAATAGTAATTTTGAAGAGCTTATTATGAAAAACCTGCCTTTGGTTAAGAATATTGCCATTAAAATTCATGGCACTTTGCCTAAAAGCATTGAGCTTGATGATTTAATAAATACGGGAATATTGGGCTTAATAGATGCAATAAAAAAATATGATAAGAATTTTGGCTTAAAATTTGAGAGCTATGCCTCAATAAGAATCCGGGGAGCTATTCTTGATGAGTTGAGAAAATTGGATTGGCTTCCAAGATCTGCAAGGGAGAGGAAAAAAGAAATTGAAAGGGCATATCTTGAACTTGAAAAAAAAGATGGTAAACCTCCTACAGAGGAGCAGGTTGCCGAATATTTGGGAATAGAAGTGGAGAAATTAAGGGAGCTTCTTTATAGATACAGGGGGAATAAAATTGGTAGTTTTTATGCATCCGGCGAAAAAGGTGAAAGTGGTGAGGAGCTTATACTTTATTATCTTGAAGATGAAAGAGAAGATTCGCCCGAGGCCAAAGTTACATACAAGGAACTTAGAGAGTCTCTTAAAAAGGCAATCTCCAATCTGCCGGAAAGAGAGAAGTTGCTTATTTCTTTGTATTATTATGATGATTTGAATCAAAAAGAGATAGGAGAGGTTATGAATATTACAGAATCAAGAGTGTCACAGTTAAGGACACAGGCTATAATGAGATTAAGAGCTAAAATAGATGAATTTTTTAAGATTAAGAAAGGAGGGAAATAATGGCTAAAATCCTTTCCCAGGAAGAAGTTGACGCTCTTTTGAACTCCTTTTTAGAGGAAGAGAAAGGAGGGAAAGAGAGTGTTGCTACAATTACACCGAAGAAATCTCCGAAAAGAGAGGAGAAAAAAGGTACTATCTATAATTTCAGAAGACCGGATAGAATTTCTAAAGATCAGATAAGATCAATACACTATTTACATGATAGATTTGCAAGAAATTTTTCATCTTCTCTTTCTGCTTACCTTCGTGCTCTGGTTGAAGTTAACCTTGTATCTGTTGAACAGTTAACTTATGCTGAATTTGTCTTATCCTTACCTGACCCAACATTTTTTAATGCGGTTTCTATGAGTCCTCTTGAAATAGGGGCTATTATTGAAGTTAGTCCTTCAATTGTATTCCCCATTATTGATAAATTGCTTGGTGGGTCAGGAGCTCCACATGAGGGGCCTTCAAGAGCAATCACAGAAATAGAAGTTAAATTAATGACTGGCGTTTTAAATTTGATGCTCAGAGACCTTAAAGAGGCTTGGAAGCAGATTATTGAACTTGATATGAGGATAACGGCTCAGGAAACCTCTCCACAATTGATACAGATTGTTGCTCCGAATGAAGTTGTTGTACTAATAGTTTTTGAGATAAAAATGGGAGCATCTTCCGGAATGGTTAACTTTTGTATTCCATCAATTGTTTTGGAGCCTATAGCGCAGAAGTTTTCGCAGGATTGGTATACAGGCAGGAGAAAATACTCTGAAGAAGAAATTTATAGGATTAGAGATATTCTAAAAGAGGCAATTTTTGAAGTTTTCGGAGAGATAAAAGGGAAACCACTGACTTTAGAAGAGATTATGAATTTGGAGAAGGGTGATATTTTAATGATAGAGAAAAAAGATTTTTTAAACCCTTTGATAGTGATCTCTGGAAAACCCAAATTTGTAGGAGAGCTTTTTGTTCAAGATGAAAGAAAGGCTGTAAAAATAAAATCTATTATTAAGAGGTTTAAAAATGAATGAAGTGGTTAACGAATTATTAAAAAAACTGGTTAAAGAATCAATAACCTCTGTATTATCCATGCTTTTGGGAAAAGAGGTTGATTGCAAGGTGGATGATTTTGAAGAAGCAACGAAGGATGTTATTTTAAACAGGTTTGCAGAACACAAAAGAGTTGTTGTCTCAATGTTTGAGCATAAGGAAAGTGGGGGAGAACTATACTTTATTCTCTCGGAAAAATTTGGAGGACTTGTTTCCAATTATATTATGGGAGTTGAGGAGGAGAAAGAAAGCATCGGAGATGAGGATATTGATGCACTTTCAGAAGTGGGAAATCAAGTTGCGAGCAATTTGGGCATAAGCCTTAAAGGTGAGCTTGATAAGGATTTTAACTTTTCTCAGGCAAAAACAAATGTTATTGAGTTAGGTGAACTCTATGAGAAAATAAAAACAGATGAGGTGGATTTTTCAAATGTTGAAGTAAAAATAGGGGATAAGAGTAACAATCTTATAATTGCAATGACAAAGGACTTAAGTGCTTATTTGGAAGGAGGGCACACAGAGAAGTCTCCTGCGGAAGTAAGTGGGGGTAGAGAGATGGAACCTATTCGTCCTTCTGAGCCTATGGATATTAATTCAAAAATTGAAATGCTTTTGGATGTTGAACTTCCTGTTGTTATAAGAATCGGAAAAACAGAGATGTATTTAAAGAATATTCTAAAATTAGGAACAGGTTCAATAATCCAGCTTGACAAAGTGGTAGACGAACCGGTAGAATTATTTGTTAATGACAAATTAATTGCAAGAGGAGAAGTTGTTGTGGTAGATTCAAATTTTGCTTTAAGAATTACTGAGATAGTTAGTAAAGAGGAGAGAATCCGATCATTGGGAAAATAGAAATTGAGTGTTTATAAAATCGAATATAATGATTTAAAAGAGCTGCAGATATTCTTGTACAAAAAAACCGGCTTATATTTTGAGGAAAGAAAGTTTGACTATTTGAGAATTAAACTTGAAAATCGTCTTGATAAGCTTAGAATTTATTCTTTGAAAGAATACTTAAATCTTTTGAAAACAGATCTAAAGGAAATCCAGCAACTAATAGATGAAATAACTATAAATGAAACCTATTTTATGCGTGAAATAGATGTTATCGATACATATTTTTCAAAGATAATTGGTTATAATCATCACAATTTCTCAAGAATTAAAATTGTTTCCGCTGCTTGCTCTTCCGGAGAAGAGCCTTATAGTATTTCAATCTTGGTTATGGAAAAGTATCCGGCTTTGGTAGATAAACTTAATATATTTGCTTTTGATATTGATTCTAATGTAATTGAAAAGGCAAAAAAGGGTATTTATAGACAATTTTCATTAAGAGCGATAAACAGAAGTACAATAGATAAATATTTTATAAAAAATAATGGTGAGTATAAAATAAATGATAAAATAAAAGAAACAGTTAGCTTTTACAATTTAAGTATTTTCGACCCTCGTGCTTACGAAATTATGGTAGGTAGTGATTTGATTTTAAGCAGAAATGTGCTAATATATTTTGGAATAGAATATAAGAGGAAAGCTGTGAATCTCTTCTATGAATCCTTAAAAGATAATGGCTATTTAATTTTGGGTAGGAGCGAGTCGATTTACAATGTCAACAGTAAATTTGTTATGGTTCATTATCCTAATGTTATCTTGTATAAAAAGGAGGTAAAGAATGGGAGTTAAAATTGAAGATATAGTAAGAAAAATAGGTTCTCTTCCCCCTTTGCCGACTATTGCAATGAAGTTGATTAGTCTTTTAAACAACCCTGATACAAAGGTGTCGGATCTTACAGAAATAATATCAAAGGATCAGGCTCTGACGGCAGATATTTTGAAAATAGTTAATTCACCTTTTTATGGTTTGAGGAAAGAGATTGTTTCCATATCTCAGGCAATTAATTATCTTGGTTTTATGAATCTTAAATCTCTTTTGTTAGCCTTAAATACTAAGAAGTTTATTCAGAGTGGTGATTTAAAAGATGTGATTTTATGGAAGCATTCGCTTTCAACAGGATTATTTGCAAAGTATATAGGTGAGAAAATCAAAGTATATAATCCGGAGGAGCTTTTTGTCACAGGCCTTCTCCATGATATAGGAAAAACTGTTCTGAGAAGAAAAGTTGCTCATGTTTACGATCCCATTATTGATGAAGCTTACTCTGCTGGTAGAAATTTTGAAGGGCTTGAGAAAGCTGTTTTAGGTTTTACCCATAGTGATGTTGGGATGCTTTTGGTGCAGGAATGGAATTTGGGGGAGAGGATGAAAACAGTTATATTTTATCATCACCATCCGGAATTGGCCACTGAATATAATCAGGAAACAGCTGTTGTTTATCTTGCGGATCAATTGAGTAATTTTAATGGTTTTGGTTTTTATAGGGATTTTAACATAAGTTATAATGATGCAATGATGAGTGTTTTAGGTTTAAATGAAGAAATGATTGGGAGCTTTAATGAGGAATATAAAGATAAAATAGAGGAGGAGATAGGAGTTTTCTTATAATGGATAAAGTAAAAGCTTTTTTAAACAGTGTAAAAGATTTGCCTGCTTTTCCGAAAAGTGCTATTGAATTTATGAAATTAAGTAAGGATCCTAAGACATCTTTAAATGATATAGGGAAATTTATCAGTAAGGATACTACTTTATCGACAAAAATCTTAAAATTGGCTAACTCTCCTTTTTACAATAGAGGTAGGGAAATAAAATCTATAAATCAAGCGGTAGTTCTTCTTGGTCTTGATATTATAAAAGGAATTGTTTTATCTCTTTCTATTATAAGAATGTTTCCTCTTAGAGTAGGTGGACGGGAATTTGATAGAACTCTTTTTTGGGACCACTCTGTTGCTTCTGCTTTTATTGCCAGAAAACTTTCAAAGGAGTTCTCATTGTGGGATCCTGAAGAAGCATACACGGCTGCTCTTATTCATGATATAGGAAAACTTCTTTATAATCAGTTCTTTCCCGATGATTATACAAGGGTTGTCAAAAGAGCTCTTAGTGAAAATAAAAGATATATTGAGATTGAGAAAGAGGAGTTTGGATACACTCATGCTGAATTTGGTTTTAAAATAGCAGAAAAGTGGAATCTTCCAATTGAGCTTAAAGAAGCTATAAGGTATCATCATAAACTTGAGGAGGAAGCAAAAAACAAACTTCTTGTGGCAATTGTAGGGTTTTCAAATATTTTTTCAAAACAGATTGGCTATAATTTCCCATGGGAGTTTGAGCCTCTCGTTTTAAGTGAAAATGTATTTTGGCAGGAAATGGTAAAGCATAATCCCAAGCTCAAGAATATAGATGAAGCATTTTTTACCTTTGAAATGAGAGAAATGAAAGAAAAGATAGAAGCTTTGATAAAAGAATCTTTGGAGGGATAAATGGAGAAAATAAAAGTTTTAATTGTAGATGATTCTTCCTTTCTTAGAAAAATAATGAAAAAAATAATGCAGGAAAGTGGTAAAATAGAAGTTATTGGGGAAGCTGCTAATGGTAAGGAAGCTATAGAGAAAGCAGCGGAATTAAAACCTGATATTATTACTCTTGATATTAACATGCCTGTAATGAGTGGTCTTGAAGCTCTTGAGATAATAATGAAAGAGAACCCCATTCCTATAATAATGGTAAGTTCTTTAACTACAGAAGATGCGGAAGTTACATTTGAGGCGCTTGAAAAAGGAGCTGTCGAGTTTTTCCCAAAGCAGGCAAAAGATTTTAACGCAAATATAAAGTCCATAAGAGAGGAGTTGATTCCAAAAATAGAAAATATTGCAAGAAAAAAGAGATTGTTTGGATTTCCATTTGGAACCACATCAGGGGTGAGAAGGAAACCCTCTGTTGAAAAGGTAATAGAAAAGAAACCGGAAAAAATTGAGCCTAAGACAATAGAATTAATTGTGAAAGAGCCTATTGAACTTGTTGTTGTGGGCTCTTCAACCGGAGGTCCGAATGCTTTGCAAACTCTTTTAACCTCACTTCCTGCGGATTTTCCTGCAGGAATTATAATTTCTCAACACATGCCTGCTACTTTTACAGGTGCTTTTGCTGATAGAATGAACAGATATTCAAAAGTGCAGGTTAAGGAAGCTAAAACCGGCGATAAAGTTGAAAAAGGGGTGGTACTAATTACTCCGGGAGGGCAGCATATGTATCTTAAGAAGTACAGAGCGGGTGCTCCTGAAGTTATTATTTCAGAAGAACCAAAATCTGCGATATATAAACCCTCTGTTACTGTTATGGCGAAGTCTGTTGCAGAGAATTACACCAAAAGGACAGTAGGGGTAATGCTTACCGGAATGGGGAGCGATGGTAAGGATGGTTTTGTGGAGATGAAAAAAAGAAATAGGGCAGTTATTATTGCCCAGAATGAGGAAAGCTGTGTTGTGTACGGAATGCCAAAGGCAGTTGTCGATGCAGGAATAGCGGATTATGTACTTGATATAAAAGATATTGCTCCTACTTTAGATAAAATTGTTAGAGGTAAGAAAAGTTGATTAATTATATACAAATTATTCTTGATGTTATTTTTATTATTTTAATAATTTTTCTTTTATATAGAACAAGATCATTATCAAAACTTCAAACATTAATAAAAAATTCAAAAAAAGATTTTGAATCTCTTTTGTTAGAGGGTAAGAAATGGGGGGATGAAATAATAAAAAAAATAGATATCAGAGAAAAAGAAGCGAGAGACCTTTTAATCAAACTGGAAAATGCTCATAAGAAACTTCTTGAAGAGGAAAAGAAGCTTATTATTGAAACTCCTGATATTGAAAAAACCAAAAGTGTTTTACTCCTTTACAATCAGGGCTTATCAAAAGAGGAGATTGCTAAAGGGTTAAATATCCCGAAAGGAGAGATTGATTTAATTTTAGATTTAATTAACTTTATAAAGAAAAGTAATAAATTGTCGTAGTTTACTTTAAGAGCTTAATTATAAAAAAACCACCTATAAGAAGAATAACAAAGGCTATTGATAGAATATTAAAGTATTTGTCTATAAATGATTTGATTTTAGCCCCATAAAAATAAAAAAGAGTGGAAATTATAAAAAATCTTGCCGATCGGCTTAAAGCTGAGGCTATAAAAAAAATAAGAAAGTTTATCTTCCAGAACCCCGATGTAATTGTTATTAATTTGTACGGAATTGGAGTAAATCCTGCAATTCCAACGATCCATGCTGAATATGTATTGTAAAGCTCTCCCAGATGGGTGAATTTGTCTGTGAGATGGTAGAATTTTATAATCGGTTTTCCTATTGTATCAAATAAAAAATAGCCAATTCCGTAACCGGCGATTCCACCCAAAATTGAGCCAATGGAGGTTATTACCGCGAATTTGAATGATTTTTTTGGCTTTCCAACTTCCATTGCCATCATTAATACATCTGGCGGAATAGGAAAAAAGCTTGATTCAGCAAAAGCATTGAGAAAAAGTGCCCATTCGCTGTAGGGGGATTCTGCCCAGCTCAAGACTTTATCATACCATCTTTTTAAAAATCTCATTTTCTCTCTCTTTTAAAATTTTGTACAGATTACTATCAAAAAAGTTCAAGGAGAGGGGTGTAATTGAAACAAAACCATTTTCAACAGCTTTCACATCACTTTCATTCTCTCCGAAAGTTGTTATCTTGCCGGGACCTATCCAATAATATTTATTCCCTCTTGGGTCCTGTTTTTCTATTACTTCCGCATCATATCTTTTATGACCGAGTTTTGTAAATTTTACACCTTTTGGAGAATAGGGGACATTTATTGAAAGTATGTTCCCTTCTGGAAGGGGATTGTCTAAGAGGAATGGGATGAGCTCTTTTAGAACTTTTACTGCTGAATCAAAATCATATTCTCCCTCTTGATTATCTATTACGGAAATTGCTATAGCCTGGATCCCTAAAAGAGATGCCTGAAAAGCTCCGGCTACTGTCCCCGAATATATCGTATCCTCTCCTACATTGGGACCATGATTTATTCCAGATATGACTATATTCGGTTTTTCCTTTAAAAGAACCTTTGTTGCAAGATAAACGCAGTCTACCGGTGTTCCCGAAACAGCATAATGGTAATCATCAACTTTGCTTATTCTCAACGGGGAGTTTGTTGTAATACTAAAAGAAACAGCACTTTTTTCTCTATCCGGAGCTACAGTGTAAACATTTCCAAATTCCTTTACTCCATTCTCAAGCCTTTTAATACCTTCTGCGAAAATTGAATCATCATTGGTTATTAAAATATTTTTTTTCATAAATTTCCTCTTAAATGAAAAAAATCGGGACGAGTGGATTTGAACCACCGGCCCCACGCACCCCAAGCGTGTGCGCTACCAGGCTGCGCCACGTCCCGATAAAATTCCCCTATGTTTTACTATTTTTTTTAAGTATTGTCAAGATCTCCTGAATTTCTTTTTTTATTTCCGAGAGTATTGATAAGTCTATAGTTTCTTTTGTTTTAGATGTTTTTTCTTTGCTTTGTTTTTTTATCTTTTTTTCTGTGGTAATCTCCTTGCCAATTATTTCTCTTGCTTCTTCTATTGATTTTCCTTCATTTAGGACAATTTCCTTTATTTTGAGAAAAATTAAGATATCCTCTCTTTTGAATAATTTTTCACCATCATGATTTGTTTCTATATTAAAAAATGGGAATTGTGTTATCCAGTAGTTTATTACTCTTTTGGATAGATTGGTTATTTTTATAACTTCCCTTTCTCTAAAAAAAAGTTTTTCCGGTAAAGTGAAATTGTCCATATCCTATTATTATTTAAAATTTTCTTTTTTTCAAGCCTGAGTTAATGTGTTCTATTTTTTATATATTTTTACGGATTTTTTTAAAATTTCATAGATTTTTTTTCTTAAAATTGTAGGCTCAATTACCTCAACTTCATTTCCGAATCTCAAAACCTCTCTGATTAACTCATAATTAAAGGTTGATTTAAAGCTTACAATAATTTCATCAGAATCCAACTTTTCACACTTTTGTTCCGGATGGAAGATAAGAGTTTCAATAAGATGGGATATGGATTTTGAAAATCTTAACTTTACTTCAAAAAGCTCTTTTCTTTTATCTGTTAGGTAAATTCCAAAGGATTGGTTGAGAATCTCCTTTATTCTTTTTTCTGAAAAATGATATTCTCCATCAGATTCTAAGACTTTTGGGTTAAAAATTCTTGAGACAGCATAGGTCCTCAATTGTGAATTTTTTTCGGCTAAAAGATACCAGTTTCCCATGTAATAAATCAGATGCAATGGAGTTATTGTGCTTTCTGTTATATTGTCTTTATCAGCAAATACAGAGTAATAATTTATTTTCATTTTTTTGTTTTCGATTATAGCTTTAGCTATTGTTTCAAGTGCTCCCTCTTTGTTCTTATGAAGTCTTATACCTTTGTATGATACAGAATTGCTTATCTTTTCGAATTCTTCTTCGGAAAAGGAGGTGATTTTCTTTAAAAAAGCTTTTAATGTTTTTTTTAATTTTTCATCTCTGATTAATTCCTTTAAAATAGCAAAAAGCAAAAGTTCCTCGTTTGATGCCCAGAAAAGTGGTAATTCATAATTTTTATCTGCTTCGTCAAAATAGTATCCCTTTCTAACTCTGTCGTATTTTAGAGGTACTTGCAATCTATCTCTCATAAAATCAAGATCTCTTTGCGCTGTTGATCTTGAAACTTCAAAGTATTCCTGAATATCTGTTGCATTCGGGAATTTCCCATTTTTTACCTCTTCAATAAACCACACAAATCTCTCAAAAGCTAATTTTTTTGACATATTTTTTTTATAACAGAAATAAGAAGTTTTTACAATTTTTTCTCCATAGGATAAGCTGAGATAAAGATATTTTGTACAAGACACAAGAAGCTGAAGAGCAAAAAGCCTCCAAGCTTCAAAGCTAATTTTGTCTTTGTGTTTTGTCCTGAAATGGCGTTCAGTACTGAACCTTATCCTCTTTTTCTATCCACTTGTTAAACAAAGCTTTGCACTCTATGTTTTCTTTAATTTTTATTTTTTTTAATCTCTTTTCCCTGTCATTACCTGATATTGCTTCGTATATATAATTATCATCAAACCCTATCTCAGCTGCTTCCTCTCTTGTGCATATATAGTATAGTCTTTTTATTTTTGCCCAATATATTGCAGAAAGGCACATAGGGCACGGCTCACATGTTGAGTATATTTCACAATCGGAAAGGTCAAATCTTTTTAGCTTTTTACTTGCTTTCCTTATGGCAACTATTTCCGCATGGGCTGTGGGATCATTAGTTTTTAATACTTCATTGTGACCTCTGGATATTATCTTTCCATTTTTTACTATAACAGCTCCGAATGGCCCCCCTTCTCCCTTCTCCATTCCTTTCTTAGCCTCTTCAAGGGCTATTTTAAAAAAGTAAGATATATTCTTCTTGCTATTCTTCATTATCAATGCTTTTTATTAGTTCAAAGACAGCTTTTTCAGTCTTTTCTACTGTTTTAATGTCAACCCTATCAAGAGTATCAGTGGGCCTGTGCCACTCTCCCAATTCACCTGTTTTTGCAAATGACATAAAGGTTAAAACCTTAAATCCGTACTTTCCTCCTATCGCTCCCTCAGTATAAGCCCCCCTGAAACTTGCCTCTTTAAGTTCAAGCTCAGGATTTTTTTCGGATATTTCCTTTATTTTCTTAAGTAATTCTTTATCAGATTTTGTTGTAAAAAGAAATGTTTCCTGAGTTATGTAGGTAGGATTTGAATCCAATGTGCCAACTCCGTCAACTGCAATCCAGTAGCAATCTTTTAATTCTTCTTGATACTCCTTTGCTAAAGCATCAGCACCATAACACCCGACCTCTTCGCACCCACTGTTTACAAGCCATACTTCCGTTTGATTTAAAGGATTTTCTCTAATCTTTTGAGCAAGAGAAAGAATAATGGAGGCGCCAGTGGCATTATCATTGGCTCCGGGAGAGTACTCGGTAAAATCAGCCTGAATTGTTAAGATAAAAATCAAGAGTAAGAATAATGAAGGGATGAGTGAAAACCATTTGAAAAAAATTATCTGTTTAAATATGGACAACGTGTAGATAATTAAAAGTAGAAGACTTGAAGAAAAACCAAGAGGTACGAGTTTTTGAAAAAATTTTGTTCTTCCGGCGGTAGAGAAGATAAAAGGGCTTCTGTGGGTATCTATATGTCCCAAAACGACTACTTTATTTCTTATTTCTCCGTTTGGTTTTATCTTGCAAATAATATTTTGACTCTCTCCTTTGGGAAGGAAGGTACGAAATAGATTATTTCTAAAAGAAAGTTCCATTATTATTGAGATAATTGACATCAATGATAGTACACTTATTAAAATTAATAAAGTTTTATTTTCAGTTGCTAAATAGATAGTTTCCGAGAGCACAAAAGAAAAAGAGAAAACAGCGTAGGGATACCACGCAGAAACTGCGCTCTTAAATTTTTGGATTACCGGTTTACATCCTAAAGTTTCAAAAATTCTTTTTGAATACTCGGCAGCTTCTTTTTCTTTTTCGGTTGTTGAACCTCTTGGTCCTATTTTCTCTGAAAAGTATGTCAAATGCTCTTTAAGACTCATAGCTATCTCCTTAAAGTTTAATTAATAATATTATCACCTAAGTTATTTTGAGACAATAACGGAGGAATGAAAAGTTTTTTAAGAAATTCTTAGATCCCCCATCTATAGCTTATTTTTGCTAAAAATATATTTGAACCCTTTGCATTTATAAGCTCATTGAGTTCGCTTGAAAGATCAAGTGTTGTGACATTTGAAAAACTGCTTCTGTTTTGAGTCCATACAAGATAAAAGTTTGAGCCTGTTTTGAACTCCCACTTTAACACAGCTGTTCCTCTTATGGATTTGTAGTTAAAATCTGGGTTGTAAAGATAAAAAGCTTTTGCAGGACCTTTTCCGTCAGGGTCAATTTTGTAAAGATTATTATTAAATTCAATAGTTGAACCATTTTCTCCGTAAACATTAAAATCATAAGTTTTAGGAGCATTTAACTCTTTGAACTCGTAAAAGTCACCTATGGCAATAAAAGGCTGCATAAATAGAGTGAAGCTGAGCTTTGGAGAAAAGGTCCAGTTTAATCTTATGTTTAAAGAGTAAATTTGCTGATCTATTGAGGAAAATATGTATCTTTTACCGAATGTTTTACTCATTAATGGATCATCGATATTATTTACCCATTGGGATTTGTTTGTCCCTATCGTAATTCTCGGGCCAATGGAAAGATTTAATGTTGATTTTGGTTTTATCCCCAAATATGAACCTACTGAGTAAGTCTTTCCACCATCTTCTGATTTCATTAGATTTGAAAAAATGGATATTGTTACTGGTTTTCTTCTGTCGGAATAGATACTAAACTCCGAAAATTCCCCACGGGGAGTTTGCATCAAGGGGCCTCCTCTTGTTGCTGTTTTTGAAAGCCCTCTGTCGGAAAGTCCCAACATAATATGGATTCCCCAGTAATTTAAAAATGTTCCTTCAAACATTCCTATATATAGTTTACTCAGTGTATTTCCACCAAAATCAAAGTTCCTTTGTAAGCCGCCGGCTGCAAGCCAGAATCTGAATATTTTTCCGGGTTTATAATATTGATAACCGGGAAAAATGTGAAGATTGATTATATCGCTTTCTCTCTGAAATCCGAGATCAGTTACATCAAAACTCGGAGAGATAAAACCAATATTTGAAAAAAATAGCCAGTTTCCCTTTTCTTTATTTAAGATTAACCTACCGGCATAACCCGAAAGACTTGTGGCATCAGGGTTAAGGTTAAGATAATCCGCATCAGGCCTTTGAAAATAGTGTTGAGGGGATAGCTGAACATCATAAATTCTTTCAGGTGTTCCATAGATTTTTGTTGCTCCAAGCCATCCGGAAGCGACCCATTTTTGGTCTTTACCGAAAAAATTCCATCCGTCTATTCCTATTGCCAGAGCCTTTTCATTTAAAATTGAAGAAAGTTCATTATTATCAAAATCCCTTAAAACTCCTGTTCCGATAAATCCGATTCCTCTTTTGCCTTTGTTAAATTCTTTTTGGATTCTTACTATACTGTAAAAGCTCAAAGGCTCAACTTCTGCACTTCCTTCTACACCATCACTAAATGTTTGGGCGTATTCTCTTGAGGTTAAAGCTGAAATAACACCTATATTCCAGTTATTCCCGATTTTACCTGTTAGTTTTGCTGCTCCCAAGATTGTGGTTCTGTCAGGATACTTTGCGTATTGAGCATTTGCGTATCCTTGAGGTGGTCTTCCTATTCTTCTGCTGTAAAAAAATTGGGGAGGTGTCCAGTTAACATTAATATTCATATTAACTCCACCATGTCCGAAATTAAAAATACCTGCTCCTTCTATGAAAAAAGGCCTTTTTTCTTCAAAATAGGTTTCATAAGCAGTTAGATTCATTACAGCAGGGTCAACTTCTACCTGTCCGAAATCCGGGTTAAAGCTAAGATTTAATTTTAAATTGCTTTTAAGATTAATTTTAGCATCAAGTCCGATATTCCCTGAAAAATCCTTTCCACTTTTAAAGGGATTACCTTCCTCTTCAGGGTATAAATTTGCTTGTCCCACTATATAGGGTAATAATTCAGTATAAATTCCGGGCTTAATATCACTTATTCCCACCAATTTAGCAAAGTGTGATACATATCCCTTATCATTTCTTGGTATCCAAACAAATGAAACTTTTTCATTTTTTCTCTTTATAACTCTTTCAAAATTAACTCCCCAAACCTGTTCCTTTTTGTCTGATTTAAAGTTTAATTGATTAAAGGGTATTTTAATTTCAACTGTCCATCCATCCTTGTTTATCTTAACTGCTGATTCCCACACACAATCCCAGCTATCATCCCTGTTAGAATCATTATAAAGTGCTCCATCAAGGACTGAATTCGTGGGATTTACCTTAAAGAGATAACCGGATCTTCTATCAAAGTAGGGGTCAATTGCAAATATGAATTGATCAGCTTCAGGATCACTATCTCTTACTCCAAACCTTTTTACAATTTTATCCGGCTCCGAATCATAAAGCTTTGCGGCAACATAAAGGTTCTTTTTATCATAAGCCACCCAAACAACTGTTCTTTCTGTGGGTTTCCCTCCATCAACCGGCATTAATTGAATAAAATCATCTCTTCCTCTATTTTTCCACACTTTTTCATTTAAAATGCCATCGATTTTTATTTTTTCATAAGTACGATAAGCTTTTATTGTTTTGTTCTTTCTTGGGTCAACCTTTTCTGAAAATGCATAATTGAAAAATATTAGTGCAAGAGTTAGTATAAAAGCAATTTTTTTTAAATTCATAATTCCTCCTGAAAATTAAAGTTAGTAAAGGTATTACGGATAAACGCTATTTTTGTTCCGTTTTGCTTAAGTTTTGAGAATTATCTGGGCTTTACTTTATTATATTCATCAATAAGCTGTTTTAAATTAAGATGTGTGTATCTTTGTGTTGTGTTAAGTGATGCATGTCCTAAAAGTTCCTGAATTGTTCTGAGATCTGCTCCCATTGAAAGCAGATGAGTTGCAAATGAGTGTCTTAATGAGTGAGGGGTAATGTCTTTAGTGAGGCCTTTTACCAAAAGATGCTTTTTAAGCATCATTTGAATATACCTTTGAGAGAGCCTTTTCCCGAATCTGTTTATAAAAACCGCCGAAGTTTTTGGTCTTTTCTCCTCTCTGTTTCTAAGATATTCTTTTACCTTTGCCTTTGCAATATCTCCGAAAGGTACTATTCTCTCTTTTTTCCCTTTCCCCTTTACTCTTATAAGCTGTTCTTTGAAGTTAATGTCTTCCAAATTTAAAGAAACAAGTTCTGAAATTCTAATCCCCGTAGCATAAAGGAGTTCCAAAATGGCATCATCCCTTATTTTAGTAAAATTATCTTTATCTTTCTCTTTTTCCTCCAAAAGTTCATTTACTTCGGTTATTGTCAGGAATTTGGGAAGTGGTTTGTCAAGCTTGGGGAGAGGGACTGATTCAGCGGGATTTAATTTGATGATTCTTTCCTTTAAAAGATATTTAAAAAATGATCTTAGTGCTGAGATTTTTCTTGATATTGATGTCTTTTTTTCTCCCTTTTCAGATAAATACACAATAAATCCTCTGATATCAAGGGGAGAAATATCATCGATTTTTTTATCTCCGAGATACTCTGAAAATTGGCTTAAATCCATTCCATAATTTTTTATAGTGTGCTCTGATGAGTTTTTCTCATATTTAAGATAACTTAAAAATTTTTTTATGTATTCTTTCATTAAAACCATTCTGTGACAAAAGACTTCAAATGTGAGGTATCATTCAGTTTGTAAAGCACATATCCTCTTTTTTTATCATAAATTAGTGTTGACACTGAGGCATTATCAAGATGAAATTTCCAGAAAAAATCATTTTTAAGCCCCACTGCACAGGCAATGAGTGTTTTTAGAACTGATCTGTGTGAAATTAGAGAAATCTTTTCATATTTCATTGTTTTTATGAATTCAAAAAGATTGCAGACCCTTTTGTAAACATCTCTTATACTTTCTCCATTCGGGAATACTATCTTTTCCGGAGTTTCTGTCCAGAGTTTCCACCTTTCAGGATTTTCCTTTTTTATCTTTTCCTTCTCAATTCCGCTCCAGCTCCCGAGATCAAGATTATTAAGTCTTTCTTCAATTATAATTTCTTTTTCCGGAAAGATTATCTCTGCTGTTTCAACAGCTCTTATAAGAGGGCTTGAGAAAACAACTTCTATGTTTATGGTGTTAAAATAATCTTTTGTGAATTTTGCCTGCTCTCTTCCTGTATCCGAAAGAGGGATATCAAGTCTTCCTCTGAATATTCCCTTTTTGTTTGATTCTGTCTCTCCATGCCTTATTAAATAAATCTCTTTTTTCCCCATTTTCCTAAACCTTATCTTATATTATCATAAAACGAAGATAACTTTAATTTGACTTGATTATTCAGAATCTTTACTATAGAATTTAAAATATCGGAGATGGATTTGAAAAGTAAAAAAAGTTTAAGAAAAGAAATTGTAGAAAAGTATAAAAACCATGTGTCATCTTCAAAAGTAAAATTTTACAAAAAATACAGAATGAACTTTATAATGGGCAAAAGAGAGGGAAGCTTTATTTGGGATATTGATGGAGAAAAAAAGCTTTTAAACCTTCACTGCAATGGTGGGGTTTTTAATTTGGGTCATAGAAACAGAGAGCTTATTGAAATATTAAAAGAATCACTTGAATATTATGATATAGGGAACCACCATTTGATGAGTAGAGCAAGAGCTGAACTTGCCGAGTACATTGCTTATCTTATGCCGGAAGATCTTGACTATGTTATTTTCGGAGTTAGCGGAGGAGAGGCGATAGATACTGCTATAAAAATTGCAAGGGGTTATACTGGAAGAAAGAAAATAATCTCAGCTAAAGGTGGTTATCATGGTCATACAGGCCTTGCACTTGCCGCTGGCGATCCAAAGTATAGAGAGCCATTTTATTCATCATCATCTGATTTTGTCCAGATAGAATTTAATAATATAAAAGCCTTGGAAGAGAATATTGATAGAAGAACAGCAGCCGTTATTTTTGAAACAATTCCTGCGACACTTGGTATGCCAATAGCTGACAAAGATTATTTTAGAACAGTGAAAAGAATTTGTGAGAGAAAGGGAGCGCTTTTAATTCTTGATGAAGTGCAATCAGGTCTCGGAAGAACCGGAAAACTCTGGGCTTTTCAGCATTTTAATGTTGTTCCTGATATTGTTGTTTTGGGGAAGGGGCTTTCAGGTGGACTTTATCCTATAACTGCTACTGTTATAAGAAGAGAGCTTGAAAGAGTATTTAAGAAGGATCCATTTATTCATATCTCGACTTTCGGAGGAGCAGAACCGGGAGCTGTTGTTGCAAAAAGAGTGCTTGAAATAGTATCCGATGAGAATTTTTTAAAATCTGTTAATAGAAAATCCGAGCTTTTTTCTCTTTATTTTAATGAATTAAAAAGGGTGGAGACAAAATTTGTAAAAGGATTAAGAAGATTGGGATTAATGATGGGGCTTGAACTTTACGATGAATATTCGGGTCCCGCTCTTACGAAATCCGCATATGATAAAGGTGTTCTCTTGGTCTATGCAAACAATGATAAATCAATAGCTCAACTTTTACCTCCTCTTACAATTTCTGAGGATGAGATAAAGCTTGCATTTGAATTGTTAAAAAAAGCGGTTAAAAAAGCTAAGTATTTGAGATATCTTTTAAAAATCATTTAGAGGTGTTTTTATGGAAAGGCTTGAAGTGTTGAGAGAATTTGAAAAAAATTTGGTCCCTCACAACCCTGAAAATTCAGGAATAAAACCTGAGATAATAGGCTATGGTGAAATATCCACAATATTTAAGATTCCGGAGTTAGAAGGTTTTGCATTTAAAAGATTACCACTTTTCAAAAGTACGGAAGAAGCTTCGAATTATGCCGAAAAATACAAAAAATATTGTGGTTTTTTAAAAGAAGCCGGAATAAAACTTCCGGATGATGAAACATTTATTGTTGATATCGGAAGAATTCCCGTATCCCTTTATATTGCTCAAAAGGAGCTTCCTTCAAATTCAATAGGCAATAAGATTATTTCGGATATGAAAAAAGAAGCAATAAAGGAATTTTTCGAAAGAATAGTTTTTGAAACAAAAAAAGTATGGGATTTTAATAAGAAAAACAGAGAAAAGGTGGAACTTTCAATAGACGGTCAGCTTTCAAACTGGGCATTGGTGGACAATGATATTTATTTTATTGATACAAGCACTCCACTTTTCAGATTAAATGGTGTTGAGCAGATGAATCCTGAACCCCTTTTGAAAAGTGCCCCCGGGTTTTTAAGATGGATTTTAAAACTCTTTTTTCTTGATGATGTGATGAACAGATATTATGATGAAAGATTGGTTTACATTGATTTTATTGCGAATCTTTACAAAGAGAAGATGGAAGAGCTTATTCCCATGACAATTGAGATAATAAATTCCAATTTATCGGAAAATATTGAAAAAATTAAAAGAGAAGATGTGGATAAATACTATAAAGAGGATAAGATGATATGGACACTTTTTCTCTCTTTCAGACGATTCGACAGATTTTTGAAAACAAAAGTTTTTGGGAAAAGGTATGAATTTATTCTTCCCGGAAAAATAGAGAGGTGAAAATGTGCGATACCTTTGTATTAAAAAAAGATGGAAAAATTTATTTTGGTAAAAATAGTGACAGGGAGCCCAACGAGGCTCAAATTATAGAATATCATCCACCCAAAGTGTATAAAAAAGGAGAAAAACTTAAAACCACATATCTTGAAATAGAGCAGGTTAAAGAGACTTACGGAATAATAATAGGCCGACCATTCTGGATGTGGGGAGCTGAAATGGGAGTGAATGAAAAAGGGGTTGTTATTGGGAATGAAGCTGTTTTTACGAAGCTTCCTTATTTAAAAAAGAATGTTTTAACAGGAATGGATATCTTAAGGCTTGCTCTTGAGAGAGGAGGTAATGCTGAAGAAGCAGTTGATGTGATTCTAAAACTCCTTAATGATTATGGGCAGGGTGGAATATGCGGATTTGAAGATAAAAGAATGAGCTATCACAATAGTTTTTTAATAGCTGATAGAGAAAAAGCGTTTGTGCTTGAAACAGCAGGAGTGTTCTGGGTTTACAAAGAAATAAAGGATTTTTACGCAATATCAAACAGGCTGACCATTGAAGAGGAGTTTGATAAAATTCATCCTGAAGCAATAGATTTTGCAATGAAAAAGAGATGGGTAAAAAAGGGAGAAAATTTTAGTTTTTCAAAGGCATTTTCGGATTTTATTTTTACAAAATTTTCTGGCTCATATTCGAGATGGTCGAGAGCCTTATCCCTTTTGAGAAAGAAGTATGATAATTTTAAACTTGAAGACACTTTTTCAATTTTAAGAGATCATGGTGGAGAAGAGTATAATCCGGACTCTCATTTTTTAGCTGATTATATATGTGCTCACGGAGGAAATATAATAACTCGAAATGCAACTCAAACGGTAGGCTCTTTGGTTGTTGAAAATAGTGCAAATAATACAAAAGTTTGGTCGACTGCATCATCATCTCCCTGCACGGCTGTTTTTAATCCTGTCCCATTTGAAAATCTTCCGATTTTTGAAAAAAAACCAGATTCGTATTATGATGATAAAACCTACTGGTGGGTACATGAAAAACTTTATAGAGAAACTTTAAAGGATTTTTGGGAGCGAATGAATGTATACTCCAAAGAAATAAAGTTTTTTGAAAAGAGAGTAATTGGTGATATTGAAGATGATAAAAAACTCAATGACCTGGACTTTTATAATGATAATTTTGTCAGGGCAAAGAAAAAATATCTTGAGTGGTATGATTGGATAAAGGATAGGAAGATTAGAAAAAGACCCAACTTTGTTTTCAGGGTATTCTGGAATGGGCAAAATAGAAAAGCAGGGCTTAATATTAGACTTTAAATCAAATAGAAAGAAGTTGCCAAGCTTTTTTATATATGTTATTATTTTTTTGAGGTTTGAGTATGGGAGTTTTTAGTATTTTTAAGAAAAGCATTTCATTGTCAAAAAATGATATAGTAAAAACAGAAGACATAGCAGAACATCTTAGTCGTTTGTTAAAGAATGGAACAAATTTATATTTTAAGAGTGGGAATTATGGGAGAAGTGTTCCTCTTGTTCTAAAGAAGATAGGAGAGATGAGAGAAAGGATAGCTTTTAAAGCAGTCTCTGTTTTCCCTGAAAAAGAGGGGGCAAAGATTACCGTTGAATATGAAACGATGGGGAATCGCTATAAATTTGAAACAAAGGTAATCTCTTATAAAGAGGATACAGGAATTGTAATATCAACATTTCCGTCTGTTATTAGGGATAATGAGAGAAGAAGGGAGAAAAGAGTTAAAATACCAAACAGAGCAAGGTTCATGGTCAAAGTTATTTCAGGAATGGGAGGAGGAATAGGTTTTTCAGGTGATATTATTGATTTAACTTTATTAGGCCTGAGTATGTATGTTGAAAGAGTTATTGATATAAGAAGTGAAAAAGAAATGCAGGTAAAAGATAAATTGTTTACCCCAGGGATGGAGCTCAGTGTAATAAGGTTTAAAGCAGAAGGCTCAAGAGAGGCTGAAGTTTCAGGAAAACTAATTTATGCAATAAAGGATGGAGCTAAAATAAGAGTTGGAATTGAGTTTAAGAAACCCTCTGATAATAGCTTGAATATTATTAAATCAATGCTTATGAAGTTTTCAGGAAGATGAATAATAAGATAAAGATAGGGTTAATTTTTGGTGGAATGTCTCCTGAGCACGAAATTTCAATAATTTCTGCAAAATCTGTGTATGAGCATCTTGATAAAGAAAAATATAAAGTTTATTCGTATTATATTGATAAAAATGGCTTTTGGTCAGAAGTGAAGTCTCCTGAGAAGTTAGAGGAAAGAAAGAGTAATCCTGCTCCGTTTATTGCATTTAAAGGAGTTTCCCCTTTTATTGAAGTTGTTGATATTTTTTTCCCTGTCCTCCACGGTCCTTACGGTGAGGATGGTACTGTTCAGGGAATCTTTGAGAGTTTAAAAATACCCTTTGTCGGAACAGGTGTTGTGGGGGCTGCTGTTACTATGGACAAAGTTTTAACAAAAAAAATTCTTGAAGCTGATGGAATTCCGGTAGCAGATTATCTTATTTTGTGGAAGAATAATGATATTTTGGAAGAGCCTCAGAGAATAAAGGATAGTGTATATGAAGCATTGAAATTTCCGGTGTTTGTTAAACCATCCAGCTCAGGGTCAAGCATAGGTATTACCAAGGTTAAAGAACCAGCTGCACTTCCCTCTGCAATAAAAAAGGCTTTTGAATATTCTGAAAAAATTTTAATTGAAGAGAGTATAGAGGGTGCAAGGGAGATAGAAGTTTCAGTTTTCAGTGATAAGTCAGGAATAAGAGTTTCAATCCCGGGAGAAGTTATCCCTTTTAATGAGTTTTATGATTATGAAGATAAATATGAGCTTGGTAAAACAAAGTTTGAAATTCCAGCAAAACTTCCGGAAAAATTGGTTAAAAAAATACAAAAAACCGCACACGATTCTTTCAAAATCTTGGAACTTTACGGAATGTCACGGGTTGATTTTCTTTTAGATAAAGATAATAATTTTTATGTAAATGAGGTAAACGCAATCCCTGGTTTTACCTCTATTAGTATGTATCCAAGGCTCTGGAAAGAGAGCGGTATTGGATATTCTGAACTTTTAGATCTTCTTATTCAATCAGGTTTGCAGAGGTATGAGTAAAGGCAGAATTCTTGCCATCGACTATGGCGAAAAAATTTTTGGACTTGCAATATCAGATGAAGAATGGAAGTTTTCATTCCCCTTAAAAAATTATAGAAGAAAGAGTAATGAAGAAGATATTTTATTTTTAAAAAATCTCATTATGGAAAGAAATATTGTAAAAATTATCTTCGGAAACCCTTTGAATTCAAAAAGAGAAGAATCAAAGATGAGTAAAAGAGTTAGAGAATTTGCAAAGAAATTGGCAGTAAATATCAGAGTGGAAATAGGGTTTTATGATGAAACATTTACAACAAAGGAAGCAGAGTTAATTTTGAGAGAGTATGGTTTTAAGGAGAAAAAGATGAAGGGTAAAAAGGATTCAATAGCAGCTTCCTTTATCCTTTCCTCATATCTGGAGACGATAAATGAAAGTAATTAAAGCTTTATTATATTTTTTATTTGTTTTTATTATTGTTGGGATAATTACACTTTACCTTTACTTTGATAAGGCTGTTAATACAAAGTTTAAAGCATTCTCGGGTGAGAAGATTATTGTGATAGATAGAGGCTCTTCTGTTTCAAGAGTAGCTAATATTTTAGAAAGGGAAGGTATTATTAAAAATTCGGATATATTTAAACTTGCTTACAAATTCTACTTTAGAGGTAAAGTGATAAATGCTGGAGAGTTTAAGTTTGATAAGCCTCTTTCAATAAAGGAGGTACTTCAGAAATTGATTTCAGAATATGGTATTTTGATAAGTTTTACAATAAAAGAAGGTGATTCTATTTTTGATATTGGGGAAAATCTTGAAAAGAGAGCTATTTTTAAAAAAGATGATTTTCTTAAATTCGTAAAAGAAAATACATACTTTATTGCTGATTTAGCCCCCAATGCAAAGAGTTTGGAGGGGTTTCTATTTCCAGATACTTACAAGTTTTCAAAGGGAATTGATATTAGAAAACTTGTTAGTATATTTGTAGAGAACTTCAGAACAAAGTTTTTCCCTGTCTGGAATAAACGGCCATCCGATTATAAATTTTCTATCTATGAAACAATCACTCTTGCTTCTTTAATAGAAAAAGAAACCTCAACAGGGTCTGAGCGTAGTTTGATAAGTTCTGTTTTTCATAATCGTTTAAAAAAAGGAATGCTTCTTCAGTGTGATCCCACTTTTATATATGCTTTAAAAGTGGATGGTAAATGGAAAGGGAAGATTGGGTACAGAGAAATTAAATATGATTCTCCTTACAATACCTATCTTTACAGGGGGCTTCCACCCGGTCCCATTGCAAATCCCGGGATTAGTTCAATTAAAGCTGCAATATACCCTGCAAATACCAAATATTTATATTTTGTCTCAAAAAATGATGGAACCCACTATTTTAGTAAAACCTTGAAAGAGCACAACAGGGCTGTATATAATTATCAAATAAGGAAGGTCAGATGAAGAAGAGATTAGTTTATATAGATTATTACCGTATGATAATAATCCTCTTAATGATGCAGGGGCATACTTTAAGAGCTCTTTTAAGGAGAGATCTGAAAACAGGTATTTGGTTTAAAATTCACGAGTATATTCACGGGGCTGTAGCGCCTGGATTTCTTTTTCTTTCTGGTTTTCTATTTTTTTATACTCTAAAAAAAAAGATAAAAATAAGCTAATTTCAAGAATAATTCAGTATATAGGTATTATTTCAATAGGCTATTTCCTTCATCTGCCGTTTTTTTCTTTTGAAAAGATTGCTATGTTATGGGATAAGGGAGCAGGTGAGAAATTGCTTCAAATGGATATATTGCAAACAATAGGGTACTCACTACTCTTTTCAGCTATTTTATGGCTTTTTAATAAAAAAGCCTTTTTCCCTGTTCTTACTGCAATTGGTGTTTTAGACATTATTCATATTTTTTATAAAATTGATATTTCCAATGTTTTCTTTAAATTTTTTTTCAAACCTGAACTCTCTCCGTTTCCCTTTTTCCCTTGGTCTCTTTACTTTATTGTGGGAGTATTATCCTCCAAATATTTGAAAAAGAAAAGTGATTTGCTTTTAATTTTTTCTGTTGTTCTTTGCAGTATTCAAATTTTTATTTCAGGTGTTCATGCTGAGAGAATTGCTGATATCGGAAAGATTCTTTTTTTATTTGAGATGTGTAAAAGATTCTGTACAACGGTTCCTCCCAAAATGAGGGCTTTTATGAGAGCTTCTCGGGAAAGCCTTTTCCTTTATGTATCTCACATTATGATAGTTTATGGCTCTGTTCTTTCAAGAGGGTTATCATTTTACATAGGGGAAAATCTAAGTTTTTCAGAGTTTTTAGTGGTGTTTATTACAATGAGTGTAATGCTTTATTTTATTGCTTATTATATAAATATGATTCGCGAAGAGAATTTTTCTCTTTTCCTTCTTATCAAAAATAGCCTTTATCTTATCTTTTTGTTGAATTTTTTTAAAAGACCTTGGTAATTCCTATAATCAGGCTTTATCAAAGGATTCCGAAAGAAAATCTTTTAGCTTTCCAATTCCTGAAAAATCCTCGATTTTACCTTCAATCCAATCCTCTCTTCCTCCGCCTCTGCCTTTGACTATTGAGAATATTTCAGAGCTTATTTTCCTAAGGTTTAGTGTACCTTTCCCTCTTCCGATTAAAATATATTTTGAAGGCTCCTTTGTGAGAAAAAGGATATTTTTTCCATTGTCCACCAATTTCTTTGCCATAAATTTTATATCTTTGATTTCTTCATCTTCAAATATTTTAAAAATAAATTCTTCTGATGATTTTAAAATTCTTTCTATCTCTTCTTCGAGTTCTCTTTTTTTATAAAAATTGAGCTTTTTTCTCATGTTTTCAATTTTTCCCTTCATATCTTTAATAGCTTCATTGAACTCTTCCTGCGGTCTTCCAATCTCCCTTTGAATGTTTAGTATTATTTCATTCTTTTTCTGATAATCCTTTAAGGCTCTGTATCCTGCTACATAGTATAATCTTATGTTTGATCTTACTTTGTCAGTTTTAATTATTTTTATAAGAGAAATTTCTCCAGTACTCTTAACATGAGTTCCCCCACATGCCGAATAATCAAATCCATCTATTTCAATTATTCTAATTTTCCCTTTTATTTTCGGAGGTTTTCTTAGTGGAATTTTTGAAATATCTTCGGTTTCATAAACCTTTATTGGAAGATTCTTAATAATTAGGTCAAGGCATTCTTTTTCAGTCTCAACTATTTTTTCGAAAGGGAAATTTTTTGTATTAATTTCAATGGATGAGTGGTTATCACCAATTGAAAATGACAAAGTTTGGTATCCATAAAGTTTTACTAAAACTTCCGAGAGAAGATGCTGAGCAGTGTGTTGCTGCATGTTATCATATCTTTTTTCGAAATCTATTGTGATTATTATCTCTTCTTCTGATATATCCTTTTCAATGTAGTGAAAGATTTTATCTCCATCTATTTCTGTTTTAATTATTTTAATTCCATTAATAAAACCGATATCTGATGGTTGCCCTCCCCCTTCTGGATACACTATTGTTTTATCCGGAAGTATTTTCCATAGATTTTCTGATTTTTCATTTTTTATAATTTTAGCCTTTATCTCTTTCAAATAAGAATCTTTCTGATAAATTTTTTCTGTCATTTTATCCTCCTACTATAAACATTAATAGGAAAAGAGATGCTATTAAGATTAGAACCGATGGGAGAAGATATTTATACACATCTTTTAATTTTGCTTCATAGTATTCTGCGCTCAGTACAAGGCAAAAATGCACGGGTGATAATAGCACGCCGGAAAAACCACTAACATATAGGAACATGATTTTCCACATATCAGGATTTGTTGTTCCCACAATTGAAACAAAGAGAGGAAAGGAAATGCCAGCAAACGCTGAATTTACACCTGTCAAAAAACCTATTATAAAAGGGACAAAAAACATTATTAGGTATTTTAGTCCTTTTGCTCCTAAAATCAACTCCTTCGTAAGGTCTATTACCTGAGAGTGAAGGATATAATTTTTAAATATCATAACAGCTATAATTGTTAGAAGGATAGAAGGTTTAAATGCTTTTTTCAGAATTTCCCATTTTTCCTTTAAACTCTTCTTAAGAATTATAAATGAAAACATTACCACTATTAAAACTGAAAGATAAACTTTGATTTTAAATATCAGAACAATAGCTATTATTAAAAGGATTTCCCAGAGTCCGTAAAAAAAGTTAAAAAGATTCTCTTTTAATGACCTGCTTTTTATATCATTGTTTTTTAAGGGAGGCAAGTATATTTTCATAAACAGCATTCCTATGGCAATGGCTATTATCGTGAAATAAAATTGATGCTTGAATAGAGGAACAAAATCAACCTTAAAAATTCCAGCGCAAAGAATTAATCCCGGGTAGAGAGGCCAGATATATTCCCAGATATGCCTGAACCAAAAATTAATATATGTTTTAAGAGCAGGGGATATTTGATCATCCTTTAATGTTTCATTTAAAATCGGAGCAGAGACAAGAGCCCCGCCGGGCATCGGTAAGAGACCTATTAATGCAGGTGATACTGAAATTATCAGGAATTTTCTCTTTAATAGTCCTTCGGTAGCTTCTACGAATATTTTCAGGGATTCTTTTGCCTTTAAAATTTGTCCCAAAATCAAAACCATCATAATTATTGTTAAAAGTTGTAGAGTATCAGTTGAAATTGTGGCTTGATAGGAAAGTTTAATTATTTCAAGGGGAGATAAGCCAAAAAGAAGAGCAAGAGAGATTCCTCCTATCAGGATTGCTAAGAAGAGTTCTATTTTGAAATAAAGGAGAACCATTAACAAAATAATAGGCAGCAGAAGTTTTAAAATCTCTATCAGCATATTTTTACCTTGCGAAGTATTATATCAAATAATTGTTAGTATTTTTTATACGGATAAAAGATTGTTTTGTATGAGATCTTGGAAATAAATATATATTTTTAAGAAAAATTCTGATAAAATAAAAAATGAGTGAAAAAAAATCACTGGGAGAAATTTTCAGGCAAAAAAGGGAAGAAAAAAAGATTACTCTAAAAAATGTTTGTGAAGTAACCAAGCTTTCTAAAAGTATCATTTTAGCAATAGAAAGTGATAATCTTGAGGATTTACCGGGAGGTTTTTTTAATCGGGGGATTTTAAGAACTTATGCGAGATTCCTGGGGCTTGACGAAGAAGAGATTATAGGAATGTATGAAAATATTTATGAAAAAGATGGAGAAAGGAGAGAAAACGTATTGACCAGTAATAGAGAGTTTAATTTTAACTTTTTATCAAAAAAAGTTATTTTGGCATTTTTAGCAATATTGATTTTGTTATCATTAATATGGCTATTTATTCCTTCTGATTTTTCTATTGCTAAAGTTGAAAATATTAAAAAAATCACTCAAACAGAAGAAAACTTCAAAAAAGTGGAAAAAAAGGTGCTAAAGAAGAAGATTATGAAGACAAATCCTGAGCCTGCAAGAGAAGTCATAAATAATAACAGGAAAAAAAGAAGGGAGAGTGATGTTAATAAAAACGAACTTATGCTTAAATTAGTTTTTAATGATGATTGCTGGACAGAAATTCGTAGTGGGGATAAAGTTATTGTATCTACTCTTTTTTCAGCGGGGGATAGTTTTAGAGCTAAAGGAAAAGTCTTTAGTATAAAGCTTGGAAATCCAGGCGCTGTTGATATCTTTATAAATGGGAAAATATATAAATTTGAATATAAGGATGGTATCCCTAAGACATTAATATTAAGTTATAAGGATTTTTAAGATAAATGAATGCTAAAGAGGTCGTTGAAAATTTAAAGAAGGATAACCTTGATTCAACAATAAAAGAATTTATTTTAGACAGAACCCTTCCTCTTCCGAAAAAAGAATTTATAGAGGCTTTAAGTTATTTAACACGGGACAGTTATTTTAAGGATAGGGCGTATAAAGAACTTGAAAAGCTCGATTCTGAATCAATAAAGGCCTATTTTATTGACAAAGATTTGATTCCTGAAGTAGCACTCTTTTTATTTAAAAATTTCAAGCATAAATTGGATAGGGGTACGTATATTGAAATGATTAACAATTTTTCAATACCTCCACAGGTTCTTGTTGAAATAGCCAAATCCGATGATCAGGAATTACTGGAACTTTTGTCATTAAAAGATATTAAATTACTTGCTCATCCTGAGATTATTGATGTTTTGGTTGCAAATCCGAACCTTTCAAGGGATAAGAGATTCAGACTTATTGAAATGAAGAAGAGATTTATAGAGGGATATGAAGAGGAAACTATTGAAGAGGATGTTGAGGAGATGAAAGAGGAAATAGAGGATGAAGAAGAGGATATAACAATTGAAGTTGAAATGGATATGGGAGAAGGAGAAGAGGTTCAGGTATTAAATCTTAATCAAATAAAAAAGATGACAGTGGCGGATAAAATCAAGCTCGCATTGTTTGGAAATAAAGAAATAAGAAAGATTTTGATAAATGATTCTAACCGCTTGGTCAGAGAAGCTGTTTTGCAGAGCCCTAAGTTAACAGATACAGAAGTTGAAAGTTTTGCTCGAATGAAAAATCTTCCCGATGATGTTATAAGGAGGATAAGTTTTAATAAACAGTGGACTTCAAAATATTCTGTTGCGCTTTCTCTGATAAAAAATCCCAAAACCCCTGTAAGTTTTTCATTAAATTATCTTGATAAGCTTATTGTTAGGGATTTGAAACAGATTCAAAAAGACAAGGATGTTCCTGACCCTGTAAGAAAAAAGGCAAAAATCTTGATTTCAAGAAAATTAGGATGAAGATAAAAAAGATTTATACTATTATTCTCATATTTTCAATTATTTCTTTCTTTGTTTCAGCTTGTATCAGAAGAAGTGACTTGGAATTGATTCCCAGGATGAGAAACAATATTGTTCAAACTGCAAAATCTCTGGTAGGCAAACCCTATTGTTTTGGTGGTAAAGGACCGACCTGTTTTGATTGCAGTGGTTTAGTTTACTATGTTTATAAAGTTAATGGATATAATATCCCTTCCACTACAAAAAAACTTAAAAAAATTGGAAAAAAAATAAAGAAAATTAATAATTTGAGAAAAGGTGATATCTTAATTTTTAAAATAAACCGAAAGCTTTGGCATGCTGGTATTTATATAGGAAATGGATTTTTTATTCATTCACCCAAGAGGAATGCAAGAGTAAGAGAGGAAGAACTAAATAAATATTGGAGAAAAAAGTTTAAAATGGGAAGGAGAATTATTTGATGAAAAAAATAAGGATTTCTGTGATTGGAGGACATGCACCATCTGATGAGTGCTATGAGTTAGCATATCAATTTGGGAAAAAAGCAGCTGAAAAAGATTGGCAAATAATTTGCGGGGGTCTTGGAGGAGTCATGGAAGCTGTCTCAAAAGGAGTTAGTGAAGCAGGTGGTGAGGTGATTGGTATTTTGCCATCAGAAGATTTTCACTCCGGTAATCAATACTTAACATTCTCAGTAGCCACAGGACTTGGGTGGATGAGGAATGCTCTTGTTGTAATGAATGGTGATGTGGTAGTTGCAATTGACGGAAGTTATGGAACTTTATCAGAGATTTCCTACGCTAAGATAATGAATAAAAAGGTTTTTTCTTTAAGCTCATGGGATATTGATGGTGTTAAAAAGGTAAAAGATTTAGAAGAGCTGATAAGAGAGATAGAAGATTTTTTAAATGCCCAATTATAAAATAAAGATTCAGTATGATGGAACGGATTTTCACGGGTGGCAGATTCAAAAAGACCGGATTACCATTCAGGGGGAAATTTCAAGAGTTTTAAAAATAATTACAGGAAGCAAAGTAAGAGTAACAGGTTCAGGCAGAACGGATGCAGGCGTTCATGCTCTTGGACAGGTGGCCAATTTTGTTACAAAGTTAAATATAGAAGCAGAATCTATGCTTAAAGCTCTTAACTCATTACTTCCTCCCACTATAAGAATTATTGAATCAGAAGTAGTTCCGGATAGTTTTAACGCGATGTTTAATTGTATTGAAAAAACATACCGTTACACTATTTATCATGGAAGAATTATATCTCCGTTCTTGTACAGATATGCGCTTCACTATCCTTATAATTTAGATTTTGAAAAGATGGAACAAGCTGCTCAAAAATTAATAGGTGAGAAGGATTTTTCTGCTTTTACTGTAAAATCATCCGCTAAAAATCATGTTAAGAATTTAAAAGTGATAAGATTCAATCGAAAAGGAGATATCACAGATATATATTTTACAGGTAATGGTTTTTTAAGATATATGGTAAGAACTCTTGTTGGAACTTTAATTGAGATTGGGAATGGTAAAATTAAAGTTGAAGAAATTGAAGAAATAATTGAATCAAAAGACAGAAGTAAAGCTGGCCCAACCTCGCCCCCTCATGGATTGTTTTTGATTGAAGCAAGATATCCTGAAAATTTATAATTTAATAAATGTTGAAAAAAGAAGTAAAATTATTTTAAAATAAGCTTTAATTAAAGTAGGAGATGAAAATGAAGAGATGGAAAATTTTTTGGCGAGCGGTTAGATCATATGCTTTTACAATTACTATAGTTCATATATTATTGGGAAGTGTAATTGCTAAGTGGGAAAATACTGCTCTGAATTTTAATTTTTTTAATCTTATATTAGCTTTATTTGGAGCTGTGGTAATTCATGCTGCTTCAAATGTGATTTCCGATTATTATGATTATAAAGCAAAAGTTGATAGAGAGGGAACTTTTGGCTCAAGTGGTGTTTTAGTTGAAAAATTGCTAACACCAAAAGAAGCTTATATTTTTGCTATTTTTCTTTTTTTAATAGGTTTTTTTATTGCTCTGTATTTTTTTCTTACATTAGAGAATAAAATTGTATTCTTAATTATTGTTTTATCAGGGTTTGTTTTCGGAATGTTTTATACTGCCGGTCCTTTTGCTTTGAAATACAGAGCTCTGGGAGATTTTGCTGTTTTCATGGCTTTTGGCCCTATTATGACTCTGGGTGCTTATTTTGTTCAGGCTCAGAAATTTTCCTGGTGGCCCATAATTTTTTCAATTCCACTCGGATTAGTGGTAGATGCTGTGCTTCATGGAAATAACATTAGAGATATAGAAAATGACAAAAAAGTTAACATAAAGACCATTCCGATTGTTATTGGTGAAGAGAAGGCAAAGATAATGTATTATTTTTTAATTGGTGGGGCATATTTGATACAATTACTTTTAATTATCTTTGCTTCTCTTCCTTATTACACTCTACTTTCACTTTTTTCACTTCCATTGGGAATTAAACTAATTAATATGATGAAGAGGAAAAATGAACTACCACCTGAGAAGTTTGCATTGATTGATATGTATACATCGCAATATCATCTAACTTATGGAATTTTGTTCGTTTTGGGGATTTTCATAAGTGTTTTAACTCATAAATAAGTAAAAAACATATTGTTTTAATTTATTATTTGATTTATAATAATTATAACATTAAAAATGGTTTGGAATGAAAAACAAAATCTATAATTCCGCTTTTTATTATTATGATAAAGAGAAAATAGAAGAAGAACTCAGGAAAGGTTTCTTTTCTCTTAAATTTACAAAAGATGTTGAAGAGAGATTTAAAGAATTTCTTTTTATTAGAATAAGAGAATCAATGAGATTTTCAATACTTTTGGGGATTCTTATATATTTTATCTTTGGCCTTTTGGATTACTTTATTTATCCTGATTACTTTAGTAAATTATTTTTTATTCGTTATATTATAGGAGGTCCTCCAATTGTACTGGCAGGCTTTTTTTTGTTAAAAGCAAAAAAAGAGATTGAGATGCAGTTTCTTTTTAGCGTTGCTTTAATTGTGGCAGGATTGATGATAATTTTTATGATTTATCTTGTGCACGATCCAACTCATAGATATTATGCTGGGCTTACCGTTGTTTTGTTATATTCCTATGTTGCTGTGGGTATTCGCTTCAGGTATACTTTTATCATTGGAAGTATATTAATAGGAACCTATTTTTTAAGCGCCATTTTTATTTTTTCCCCTGAGACAAGTTTTTTAATAAGTAATATTTTCTTTTTAATCTTTTTTAATTTTATTGGGATGATTTCAAGTTTTTGGTATGAGAAAAATCAAAGAAAATTGTTCCTTCTCTCCTCTCTTGTAGCAATAGAAAGAAAAGAACTTAAAAGCACTAATGAGAGACTAAAAGAATTAACAAGAACAGACCCTTTGACAAAAATTGCAAATAGAAGATATTTTGAAGAATTCCTGAAGATAGAATGGAAGAGATCTATGAGAAAAAGAGAACCAATTTCTGCAATAATGGTTGATATCGATTACTTTAAAAAATATAATGATTATTATGGACATCAAAAGGGGGACATAGCTTTATATAAAGTTGCTAAAAGCTTGAAGAATTTCTCAAGGAGGGCTGGTGATTTTGTTGCAAGGTTTGGGGGTGAAGAGTTTATTGTTATTTTAACAAACACTGAAAACAAAATTGCGGTTGAGATTGCTGAAAATATGAGAAAAGAGGTTATGAAACTTAAAATTAAGCATCCTCTCTCTGATATTGCAGATGTTTTAACAATAAGTCTTGGGGTGGCAACCATGATTCCCGAAAAAGAAATTAATTGTGAACTTTTGGTTAAAGCAGCGGATGAGGCTCTTTATAAAGCAAAAAAAACAGGAAGAAACAAGGTTGATAATGTGGTTATTTAATTTAAGAGATTCCAAGTTTCTTCATTTTTCTCCAGAGAGTTGTTCTGTTAATGCCGAGTTTTTGGGCAGCTAATCTTTTATTCCACTTTACTTCTTCCAGAATCTTAAGTATTTTTTCTTTTTCTTTAGTATTTTGATTTATCTCTTTGTTCCCACTTTCTATTTTAATATACTCGGGAAGATGATCAATTTTTATTTCACCTTTTTCACAAAAAATATAAGCGTACTCGAGAATATTCCTGAGTTCCCTAATGTTACCCGGATAATTGTAGGAAAGTAAAAGGTTAAGAGCATCTTTGGAAATCCCGGTTATTTTCTTATTGTGTACAATGTTTAGTCTATATATAAAATAATCTATAAAGAGAGGTATATCTCCTTTTCTTTCCCTTAGAGGTGGGATTTTTACATTAACCACATTAAGTCTATAAAATAGATCTTCTCTGAAATTACCCTTTTTAACCTCTTCAGAAAGATTTTTATTTGTGGCTGAAATTACCCTGACATCAACTTTCTCCGCTCTTGTGCTTCCGAGAGGAATTATTTCCCCTGTCTCAACTACTCTCAAAAGTTTGGCTTGAATGTTTTGGCTCATCTCCCCAACTTCATCCAAAAAAATCGTTCCTTTATTTGCCTGGACAAAAAGACCGGGTTTGTCCTTTTTCGCATCTGTAAAAGCTCCTTTTTTGTATCCGAAAAGTTCTGATTCAAGAAGCGTATCGGGAAGAGCTGCACAATTTATCTTTACAAAGGGTTTATTCTTTCTATCACTTAGATTTTTAATCGCAGTAGCAAAAACTTCTTTCCCAACTCCACTTTCTCCTTCTATCAATACAGGAACATTGCTTTTTGCAATTTTTGGCAATGCACTTATAATATTTAAAAGGTTTTTATCTCTTGTGATTATGTCTTCTAATTTAAAGCCCTTTTTTATTCTTCTTTCAAGTTCATACTCTCTTGTTATATCCTGAAAAATTTCAATCCAATTATCTCCAAACGGAAAAGCTTTTACTTTTATATATTTTTCTTCATTTTCCTTATTTATAATGTTTACTATTATTTCTCTTTGTTCTTTCCCTTCTTTTAATGCTTTAATAGGGCAATTCTTTGTGCAGGCATCTGCTTTGAGTATTTCAAAACAAAATTTGCCTACTGCTTCATTTTTTTTGAACCCTGTTATCTGTGATGCTGCCTTATTTATTTCTTTTATTTTAAATTCATTGTCTATTATTAAAACACCTTCAAAAAGGTGATCCAATATATCTGAATAATTATCCTGTTTCATGCTTTATTTTAAATCAAATTTAGTTTTTTTGCAACATTGTGCAACAAATGAAACATAATGTTTCGCAACATTGTTGCAACAAAATTTCGTGAGCTGGAAAAATTAAATAATTATAAGGGCTTGTGGAAATTTATAAAGTTGGCACGAAAATTTATATCTAACAATATGAAATTAGCAGTAGCGGCTTTTAGAAATATAGTTGCTCCAAGATTGGATTTCTCAGAGCAACTTATTATATATGAAATTGTAGATGGGAGAGTTATGGGAAAGAGTACTGTAAATCTTATACTTGGATATCCTATGGAGCTTTTGAGTGTTCTTAAATCTGAAAATATTAGTATAATAATTTGCGGTGGAGGACCGCGGGGGTTTTTAAGGAATCTATTTTTTAATGGTATTGAAATACTAAATGGTGGCTTCATGGAACCTGATGTGGCAGTGGATTTGTTTCTCAAAGGTAAGATACCTTCCTTTTTTGGAAATGCGGCTTTTTATAATGGAGAGTGGCCGAGAAGAAGCAGAAGAGGGAAGAGAAAAGGCTTTGGGAAAAATAGAAAAAATTTAAATAAAGGGAGGAAATAATGGCAAATAGGGAATTTGATGTTTTAGTTATTGGTGGAGGACCTGCCGGTATTATTACGGCTGTTACCTCAAAGACATATTATCCTGAAAAAAGCGTTGCTATTTTGAGGAGAGAAAAAAAAGTATTGGTTCCCTGTGGGATTCCCTATGTTTTGTATACTCTTGATTCTCCCGAAAAAAACATTATTCCAGATGATCCTATTTTAAAGAAAGGAATTGAGATTATTGTAGATTCGGTTAAGAAGGTTGACATTAAGGAGAAGGTAGCCTTTACGGAAAGTGGGGATAAGATTAAGTTTGAGAAAGTAGTTTTTGCAACAGGTTCTACGCCCACAGAACCTTCTTGGCTTGAAGGAAGAGATCTTGAAAATGTTTTTTATATTAAAAAGAATATTGATTATCTTAGAGATTTAAAAAGCAAACTTTCAAATTTTAAAAATATTGTAATAGTTGGTGGAGGTTTTATTGGTGCGGAGGTTGCCGACGAACTAAGAAAATATGGAGAAAAGAAAATCACTATTGTGGAAAAATTACCTCATATACTTTATCTTGCTTTTGATGAGGAGTGCTGTATTAAAGCAGAAGAGGAGCTTAAAAAGGGTGGTGTTGATTTAATTACAGGTGTAGGTGTCAAAAAGATAGAGGGTAAAGGCAAGGTTGAGAAGATAATTCTTGAGAATGGTAAGAGTATTGATGCTGACGCAGTTATTCTATCTTTGGGATACAAACCCAATGTGAAACTTGCAGCCGAGGCAGGAATAAGGCTTGGAGCTTCAGGGGCTATTTGGGTTGATGAATATTTGAGGACTGATTATGACCATGTTTTTGCTGTGGGTGATTGCGTAGAGAGAAAGGATTTTATAACAAGAAGGATTAGTAAAATCATGCTTGCTTCAACGGCAACTTCAGAGGCAAGGATAGCCGGGGCAAATCTTTTTAAACTTCAAGTGGTTAAAACATTTACGGGAACAATCGGAATCTTTTCCACTAAGATTGGTAACAATGCTTTTGGTTCAGCAGGTATTACAGAAGCAATGGCAAGAGAGTTAGGTTTTGATATTGTTATAGGAGAGGCTGAGAGTATTGATAGACATCCAGGATCTTTGCCCGGGGCTCACAAACAGAGAGTTAAACTTATTGCATCAAAAAAATCTGAAATAATAATGGGAGCTCAAGTTTTTGGAGGAGATAGTGTGGGTGAGATTATCAATCTTTTAGGTTTTGCTATTCAGCAAAAAACCACAGCCGGTGGGCTTTTAATTTCTCAGATTGGAACACACCCACTTTTAACATCAGCTCCCACGACTTATCCAATAATAAAAGCTGCTGAAAGTTTAATTTCAAAAATTTAAATAGAGGAGGTGTGAAATGTTTAACTATATGAATCCTTATTATTATGGTTTTGGAGGCTTTGGTTGGGGGAGAGGTAGAGGTTTTGGAAGAGGCAGAGGTTTTGGAAGAGGCAGAGGTTTCGGAAGAGGCAGAGGCTTTGGCTTCGGCAGAGGGTTTGGTTATGGAGCAACACTTGGTTATTGCCCGTGGACTGGCCTTCCAAGAGGTTGGAGATGGATGGGGTACTATACTCCCTATAATATGCCTTATACAGGAGGGTTTAACTATCCGGTTCCTTATGCTTACAATACACCAACTCCAGTACAGGAGGAGAAAAAATGAGGATACTCATTACTTCATCAGGTCCTGATTTAAATTCTCCGGTGGATATGAGATTTGCAAGAGCACCTTATTTCATTGTGTATGATAGTGAGAATCCTGAAAACCCTGAAGTGATTCAAAATCCTTTTATGAATACTCCTTCCGGGGCTGGAGTTGTTGCAGCTCAATTTGTGGTGGAAAGAGGAGTGCAAGCAGTTGTTTCAGGTGCTTTCGGACCAAACTCTTCTATGATTCTAAGTTCGGCTGGTATTCAAATGATTACTGAGACAGGAGGCGTTTCTGTAAAAGAAGCTATTGATAAGGCGATAAGTGGGAATTATCCCCAAGGAGTTCCCCAGCAGGCAGCCATGCCAGCTTCTTATTTTCCTCAATACAACCCCTATGGATTTGGATGGGGATTTGGAAGAGGCTTCGGATGGGGAAGAGGCTTTGGAAGAGGCTGGGCTATGAATTGGGGAACTTTTCCTATAGGAACATATCCCCAAGTTTACAATTTTGATGAAAAGAATTTTCTAAAAAATATGATAGATAATCTTAAATCTCAGCTAAATTACTATGAAAAAAGATTGGCAGAGATTGAAAAAAATATTAAGGAGGAAAAATGAAAATATTAGTAACTGCAAGCTCTGAAGATTTGAATGGTCCTGTGGATCCTCGTTTCGGAAGAGCAGCTTATTATGTGATTTTTGATTCTGAAAACCCTGATGCTGTTCAGATAATTCCTAATCCCAATGCAGCTTCACCAAGTGGAGCGGGTATTGCAGCAGCTCAGTATGTTGCATCTCAAGGTGTTAACATAGTTGTTTCAGGATCTTTTGGCCCCAATGCCTCATCAGTACTTTCAGGCGCAGGTATCCAGATGGTTTCAGCACCTTCAGGAATGAGTGTAAGAGAAGCTTATGAGATGGCACTTCAAGGAAAGTTAGGTGCTGCTCCTGCGAATCCGAACGGACAGATGCCACCTTATCCGCCTCAAGGGGGATTTGGTGGACCGGGCTTCGGCGGAGGCGCAGGTTTTGGAGGCGGTTTCGGAGGTGGATTCGGAAGAGGCCGAGGCGGTGGTTTTGGTAGAGGCAGAGGCCGAGGAGGCGGTTTTGGAAAAGGTGGAGGAAGAGGCCAAGGCGGTGGCTTTGGCGGTGGTTTTGGTAGAGGCTGGTAGTAAGTCTCTTTTCAAATAAAGCTTACCCTCCTTTGTGTGGACGGAGCGGGCGAGCCCGCTCCGTTTTTTTTATTCTATTGAATTAATCTTTTCATTGATTTATATTATTTTATGAAATATTTAATATTCACAGATCTTGACGGAACATTGCTTGATTATGATACCTATGAATGGAAGGGAGCTGAAAAATCTCTAAACTACCTTAAAAAAAATAATTTTCCTATAATATTTATTACAAGTAAAACATTTGAAGAAACAAAACTTTTCAGAGAAGAAATGGGGTTAATTGATTATCCATTTGCCATTGAAAATGGAGGAGCTGTTTACTTTCCAAAAGTTTATGAGGATTTTTTAGATTGTAAATATAAAGTTAGCAAAGATGGGTTTTGTAAGGTAGAAATTGGAATGCATATAAATAATATTCTCCCTTTGCTTAGGGAAGCATCTAAGAGGTATGAAGTAAATGTGAAAACTATTTTTGATTTTTCCGATGAGGAGTTTGAAAGGATTTTGAATTTAAAAGGAGAAATAGTAAAAAAAGTAAAAGAGAGAGAATATGATATTCCTTTTGTTTTAAAGAGTAATGAAAGTGATAAAGAGGAATTTTTTAAGGAATTAAAAGCTTTTGGATTAAAAATTATAAAAGGCGGGCGTTTTTATCATTTATCCGGTGAATACGATAAGGGAATGGCTGCTGAGATTATTTATAAATTTTACAGAAATTTTTATAAAAATAGTGATTTAAAAACCATAGGTCTTGGTGATTCTGAGAATGATTTGCCAATGTTAAAATTTGTAGAGATTCCTGTTTTGGTCAGGAAAAAGAGTGGGGTTTATTCAGAAGAAATAAAAAAAGAAATTAAAGATATCTTTTTAACAAAAAAACCGGCTCCGGAAGGATGGAATGAAATATTTGAAAAATTGTTTTTAATATAGTAATATAAAAATGTAAAGACAATCCACGAAAAATCTTAATAGGAGGTGTGAAATGTCGGATTTTTTTCAGTCGGGTAATATAACAACTATTAATATTTTAGGAGAAAAAGGCTCTGATATTATAGATTCTCACTTAATGAAATTTTCAAAAAGAAAGAAAACAGCAGTACTGATTCCTGTCCTTTACAGTGATTACGTAAGGCCTGCAATGAAAAGGATACTTGAAATTATGAAGGAAATTAATTTTATTCATGAAGTTGTTTTATCTTTAGGCGGAGCATCAAGAGAAAAATTCGAGAAAGTGAAAGATGAAATAAAAGGACATCCCAGAAATATAACGGTTCTTTGGATGGATAATCCGAAAATTAAAGGTATGATATATGATCTGGAAAAGGCAAATCTTAAGATAGGACCTGAGGGAAAGGGAAAATCCTGTTGGACCGGTTTTGGTTATATTCTTGCAAAAGGTGAGGCTGACATAATCGCTCTTCACGATTCTGATATAGAAACATATTCCAAAGATATGCTTGCGAGATTGATTTACCCACTTGTGAGCCCTCATTTACCGTTTGAATTTTCAAAAGGGTTTTATGCAAGATTTAGCAAAAAACTTCATGGAAGAGTGACAAGACTTTTTGTAATACCGTTTTTTAAAGCATTGTTAAAAGTTTTGGGACCGCATCCATTTATCTACTATCTTAATAGTTTCAGGTATCCGCTTTCCGGGGAATTTGCTTTGAGAACCGGGCTTGCAAGAGTTATGAGATTTCCGGGAGATTGGGGTCTTGAAGTTAGCGTTCTCTATGAAGTTTACAGAAATGTCACCCTTAAGAGAATTACGCAGGTGGAACTTGCACAGAGGTATGATCATAAACATCAAAAGGTCTCGGAAGCTGATGCAAATGCGGGTTTGCATAAAATGACTATAGATATTGCAACAAATGTTTTAAAAAATATTGCAGCTGAGGGAGTCATAATTTCTGATGGCAATATAAGAGCGATCCAAAAAACATATTTAAGAATTGCTGAAGATATGATTTCAAGTTATCATGCAATAGCAATGATGAATGGTCTTTCTTTTGATAGGCATCAGGAAGAATCAATAGTGGAAACATTCTATAAAGCTCTAATACATTCGTCTGAGAAATTTCTTGAAGATCCTATGGGCGTTCAAATGCTTCCAAACTGGAACAGGATTACTTCAGCATATCCGAATTTTCTTGATAGATTAAAAAGATTGGTGGATAAAGATAATAAATAGGAGGTAAAATGGGTTTTAAACCTTATGAAACAGCCTTAAGAGATGAGGCCATAAAATGGATTAAAGAACAGCAAAAAGTTGATATACTTGTAGGTGTTCCATGTTATAATAATGAAGATACAATAAGATTTGTTGTTGAGCAAATAGGAGAGGGATTAAGTAAATATTTCCCGGAGCTTAGAAAGGCTATTTTTATTTCAGACGGAGGTTCTACTGATAATACAAGAGAGAATGCTCTTAAGGCCAAAATTCCCTCTGATGTTTCAGAGATCGTTACAATCTACCGAGGAATTCCCGGGAAAGGTACTTCTTTAAGAGCAATCTTTGAAGTTGCAAAGCATCTTGAAGTGAAGGCAATAGCGGTTTTTGATTCTGATTTAAGAAGCATAAGACCGGAGTGGATTAAGTATGTTGTCGAGCCTGTTTTAAATGAAGATACTCACTTTGTTGCACCGTATTATAAAAGATATAAATATGATGGTACCATAACTAATATGATTGTTTATCCAACCACAAGAGCTCTTTACGGAAAGAGAGTAAGACAGCCAATCGGAGGAGATTTCGGATTTTCAGGAAAATTGGCAAAACTTTATTCTGATAAGGATGTTTGGATGACCGATATAGCAAAATTTGGTATTGATATCTGGATGACAACCGTTGCTATAAATGAAGTGAAAAGTATTTCTCAAGTTAATCTTGGCGTAAAAATCCACAATGCAAAGGATCCTGCAGCTGATCTTGTCCACATGTTTATTCAGGTGATTTCAACCATGTTTGACCTTATGAATGAGTATGAAGATAATTGGACTAAAATAGAAAAAAGTGTTGATATTCCTCTTTTGAAGGGGGTTGAGGATAGTCCTGAACCAACTGAAATAAAGGTGAATTTGAAAAAGTTAGAGGATGAGTTTATTGATGGTTTTGAGCAATTTTCTTCACTTTACAGAGATATTCTTTCTCCTGAAAGTTATAATGGCCTTCGCAAAGTTTATGAAAATAAAAAGAAGGGAAATGGAATAAATATTAATTCAGAGCTTTGGAGTTTAATTGTTTATGATGCTGCTTATACTTATCATAATTGGTCAAGGAACAGAAAAAAGTTAATAAATATTCTCTCTCCTCTCTATTTTGGAAGAACAGCCTCTTTTATATCTGAAACCATAGACATGAATTGGGAGCAGGCTGAAAAAGTAATAGAGAAACAGGCTGAGGTTTTTGAGAAAAACAAAAAATATTTGAAAAACAGAATTTTGCAGTGGAAAGAATTTTGATTATTTTAAAATGATTGGGGTTATGTAGTTTTCTTCTATTTTTATATTTAAAGGTTTTTCTTTAAGTTTCAAAACTATTTTTTGATTTTTTTTTCTGATTAAAGTGCTCTCCATTATTTCTTTATCTTTATAAGTAATTCTTATGTAAAGGGGGAATACCAAATGTTTGGTATTAAACTGAAAAAGATTTATTTTAATTAGGTTCCCGTTTATTTTTGTTTTCGCCTGAATTACCGGAAGCTCTCGTCTGTAAATCCAATCTCTTAAAAATTCACTTGCTGTTTTATTTTTTCCTGCAATTTCATTTATAAATATAGCGGTTGTGATGGATTGAAACTTATGCTTTTTTAATAAGTTTTTTAAATTATTAAAAAATAGCTTTTCTCCCATGATTTCTTTTAGCATGAAAAATACTAATGCTGATTTATTATAAATTATTGAAAAATAAGCTTTTGTATTCTCTTCCCAGTTACCAATTCTTTTTCCATAAGAGAGAGGACCGAACTTATAATACTTTTTTACACTTTTATTCATTACTTTTACAGCTTTTAAAAATTCTTCCGGGGAATTTTTGTGTAAATATTCAATAACAGCAAATTGTGATAAACCTTCAGTAAACCATAAATCTCTAAAACTTGTCCATGAAATAATTCCGCCCCACCATTGATGAGCCAACTCGTGTACTAAAACATCTGTTAGGTTTAGTGTGAATTTTACAGGAGAGGATGGATAATAAAATGTTTTTTTTCTTTTTGGTATTTTTAATATAAGCAATCCCTGATAGCTTGAACCTGAAAGATTATGATTGTGAGTTAAAAGCACATTAATACTTTTAAGGCTCAAAGGGCCGAAAATATTATTTAAAAAAGATGTAATTTTTGTTATTTTATGTATTTCTTTTTTTACCGAATTGTTAGGAATGAAATCAGAATATACCCTGAATAATTGAGCCTTTGAACTTAACTTATTAATTAAATAAAATTTCCCGCATGCAAGGGGCATTCCTTTGATTGAATCAGAATAAAAAGTGTCTTTTTTAATGTTTTCTCCGGCACCAAAGCATTTGAAACCGGGTTGTTTTTTAACTTTTAATACAAACCTGAAGAAATCCAGATTATCTTTTAGATAATAGTTCGAATCCCTTCCAAAAAAATAAAAGGGATTTCTTATAAAAACGTAAGTTCTGTCGGCTTTTTTTAAAGAGGAAAAATAGAAATCTGTTTCATCATTTTCTACAAAATGAGATGAAAAGGTAAGCTCCAATTCTTTCATAGGATTTTGAGTTTTAATAAAAAGTTTGTTAAGAGCTTTGTAATATGAGACCTTATTATTTTTTGAATAAATTCTTCTAATTTTTATATAACGAGGTAAGCTGATTGATAATTTGCTAATTTTATGTTTAAAGTAAAGTTTTTCTTTAGCATAATAATCTTTAAAATTTTTGTCCAAAAACATTTCAAACTTTATCTCTGATATTTTTGTAAGCTCTCCTGTTCCCATTAATTTCATAGTTTTAAATTTATTGTAATCAAGAAGGATTTTTTTAAAATTCAAGCCAAAAAGCTGAGTATCAGGAAAGGCTGTTTTGTCAAATCTAAAGGCAAAAATTTTTCCTCTTTTAAATGGAAAAATAATTAGGTTTTCTGATTTTTCGTTCAGGAGAAAAGCGGATATTTTTTTCTTGTCAAGGCTAAAACCGAAAATATTTTTAAATATTTTTAGAATTTTTTCATTAATTTTCACTTCTTTTTCACTTAATAATCCGTTTTCAAGAATCTTTTTAACATTTGTTTCAAAATCAAAGGCTGATAAAATTATCCATTTTGTTTTAAACTTTTTATATTCTTTACCAAAAAGATGTTTAAATTGTTTCTTTTCTTCTGAATCAGAGGGAGAAATAAAAATGTCTATTTTCCCTTCAAAAATTATTGGAAAAGGAGAAGAGGATAGAATAAAAACATTAGCTTTTTTTATTAAAATTTTTGCATCTCCTATTCTTATTTCTTCATTTGAAAGTTTAAGTGTTTTTATGTTTTTTATTATAAAGAAAGGATTGATTATTTCCAGAGGAACTAAGGATTTTATCTTATTATTGCTTTTTTTATAAGTGTAATAGATTATTTTACCTCTATCTCCTTTTGCAAAAGATATTGTAAAATTTGTTTCTCCGCTTCTTTTTACGCTTAACACTTCGTTAGTTTTTAATGCATTCAATAAAAATTTATATGAATTATCTTCAAAGAGGTTTTTAATTTTTTCATATTCTCTTTTTTTTATTAAATCAATTAATGATTTTGAATTTAGTTGGGGAATAAGAAAAAGTAAGAGAACAATTATTTGAAATAAAGAAAAGATCTTCTTTTTCCTTATCATAAAATAATTATAGAACAAAAATTCTTTTTAGTATAGATTTTTGAAAATTAATAAACCACTCTAAAAAATATAGCTTATTTTCAAAATTATTAATTATTTTTTCGTTTAGTTTTGAGCTCATTGATTACATTTTCTATTTCCTCTTTTAGTTCTTTCATTTCTTTTTGGAATTCTTTGCCCATTTTTTCTGTTTTTATTCTTTTCAGTTCTTCTCTTAATCTTTTCATCTCTTCTTTTAATCTTTTCATCTCTGAAAGCTCAAAAAACTCTTTTTTCATTTTTTCAAAATTCTTTAAAATTTTAAATTCCCTTTCTTCTTTTTTATCCGGAAGAATTTTTATTACTTTCAATTTTCCATCTCTGTAAAACTCCACTTTTACTTTTTCATTGTCTTTTAAAGAGTTAAGGATTTTCCTTATGTCTGAAACAGTTTTTACAGGATTTCCTTTAACTCTGACTATAATATCTCCGGCTTTCAACCCGGCTCGTTCGGCTGCTGAGCCTCTTGAAACGGATGAAATTAAAAGACCGTAACCTTCTTTTACCCCGTATTTTTTAGCTAATTGTGGACTTAGTTCATACACATTTATTCCGAGGAACCTTGTGTTAAAAACTTTGAAAATAATCTTCCCGTTTTTTGGAAATGTCCAGAATTTAAAATCAGGGCTTTTTTTACCAGGTCTGAAAGTTTCAAAATCTTTTTCCTCAAAATCTTTGTAATTTAGTGTCCCTACCTTTAATTTTATAATTTTTATTTTTTTTGCTCTGTTTATTTTTATCTTTATCCATTCTCCGGGCATTAGATCTCTTACAGTTTCCACAAGTTCTCCATAGGAATTAAGTTTTTTCCCATTTATTGCAAGAATAAAGTCTCCCTTTTTTATTCCATACTTTTCAGCGGGAGAACCTTTAATAACCTCTTCCACTATTAATTTCCCGTTCTCTTCATTTACATAAACCCCGAGCCACCCTCTTTTTACATGCCCGAATTTTTTTATTTGCGAAGAAACTTTTTTTACAATTTTAGAAGGGATTGCATAGCAGACATTATTTCCTGCTATTTCCTCTCCCTTTACAACCATTTCTTCATTTATATCTCTGAATATATAGCTTGGAGAGAGGGAAAAACCAACGCCTCCCTTTATTATTCCAACAAGCTCTCCATTTTCATTAACAACTGCTCCACCGGAAAGTCCCGGTACTATCGGAGCATTGAGGAGAAGTGAATTTTTCTTTTTTACACTAATTATTCCTTGATAGATGGTTGGAAAAGAGTCATAGGAGACTCCGATGAGAGCGACCCAATCACCAACGGAGCTATTATAGTTTATTGTAATCGGTTTTAATATCTTTTTTGATATTTTTAAAAAAGCGAGAGAGGATAGTTTATCTTTTCCTATAAAAGTTGCTGGATAACTTTTTCCATTGGATAGGGTTATAGTATATTTTCCGTTTTGTTTAGCTATTTTATAAGTTGAGACAATAATATCATTCTCAATTGCCACACCGGAGGCTATGTATGTTTTGTGGTTTTTTACTACCACTTTTACAACTGATGGGGATACTTTTATTAAGACTTTTTTTGCCTTATCACTTTTAATATTCTGGGCAAATATTAAAAATGTGATTATAAAAATAATCAGAATAAAAATTAATATCTTTTTCATAATGGTCTCCTTGCTTTGGATTTGTTATCTATTTCCATCGCATAGTGGGTTGTTGCACTATTCGTACTTAATATAATATTATCCATTATGGGAATTACTTCTTTCTTTGCAAAATCTTTTCTATTATTTTCTTTTTCTATTCTTATGTTAATAAATAAAGATATAATTACAATAGAAATAATTGATATAAAAACAAAGAATATTCTTTTTTTCTTTTTAATGGCTTTTCTTTTTTTTATCTTTTCAAAGACCATTGATTCAAAATTTTCAGACAAATTTTCTTCAAATTCTAACTCCTTTATTAAATCTTCCGTATTTTTCATTTTTTTACCTCCATCATTGAATTATATTTATTTTTTAATATGGCTTTTCCTCTGAAAATATAGGATTTTATTGTGCCAACAGGTTTTTTTAAAATTTGGGATATTGATTCAAGACTAAGTCCCTCAATTTCTTTCATTAGAAGGGGAGTTTTATATTTTTCGGGAACCTCTTTTAAAAGTTCCTGAATCAAAATCTTGTTTTCGGTTGGATTTATCTGAAGTTCTGCTTTTTTTATCTCTCTAAAACTTATTATTTTTTTTAGCTTTCTTTTATTAAACTCTTTTCTCGCAATATTTCTTCCTATGGCAAAAATCCAGTTTTTAAGATTATTTGTCTTTATTGTTTTTGCTTTAAAATAAACTCTTACGAATGTTTCTTGGGTAAGCTCCTCTGCTATCTCTCTATTTCCGAAAAAATAATACATATATTTAAAAACATCATTTTTATACATTTTTATAATTTCCTTCAAAGCTTCTTCATCTCCTTTTTTAAGCCTTTTTATCAGCTCTTCCATATATATAAGATACCTCCGATTTGAAAAAAGTTGCAAAAATTGTTAATTATGATTCAAGTTTCAATAGAAATTTTTTTATATGAAGCCCCCCTGTAAAACCTCCCAATCCATTTGCTCCTATTACTCTATGACAGGGAATTATTACAGGTAGTGGATTTTTACCAAGAGCATTGCCAACCGCTCTAAAGGCCTTTGGATTATGAATCCTTTTAGCTAATTCTTTATAGGTTATTGCTTCACCATATTTTATTTTTTCGGTTTCTTTTAAAACTTTAAGCTCAAAATCCGTTAATTTAGTGTCAAATTTATAATTTATTTCTGGAAGCTCTCTCTTTTCAAAAAAATAGAGCTCAAATTTTCTCTTTATTTCAGAATTTTCCTTTTTCTTTAAATTATTTATTATTTTGTTTGAAAAAGAGGCTCTTATTACCTTCTCATCACTACTATCCCATAAATAGTGAAAGGTTAGTGTTTCATTGATTTTGATTAAATCATAAAATATCATTACATTTTGTATTTTCCCAATTCTTCAGGAGTAAGTTCCTCAAGCCATTTTTTTATATCATCAACATTATCTACTGAAAGATTTTCTATCTTTTTCAAGAGATTTTCTTCTGCAAGTAGAATTGCATTAAATCTTAATGCAAGGGCAATTGAATCGGATGGCCTTGCGTCTATTATTAATTCATTGTCATTATCAACATTTCTCAAATAAATTTTTGCATAATAGGTATTATCTTTCACCTCAGTGATTATCACTTTTGAAATCTTGTAGCCTATCTGGGATAAGATATTTTTAAAAAGATCGTATGTTTGGGGTCTTGGGATTTTTATCCCTTCAAGGGCTATTGCTATACCATTCGCTTCTGCAAAACCTATCCAGATTGGCAGGATTCTCTCTCCTCCCTTTTCTCTTAAAACAACAACAGGCATTTTTGCAACGGGATCAACTATTAAGTTCTCCACTAAAACTTCTATCTCCATTTTTTTCTCCTTTAGATTTTTAATATAAGTCGTTTTCCCCAAAAGTCAAGAGGTATTAATCTTTATTCTGTTTCTTAAAATACTCCCTTTCTTCTATAAGTTCATTTATTAGATCTTTTACTTTCCATTCCAGTGATGTTTTAGTAGTGGTTGCAAGTATTATATCTTTATAATCGGGGAAATTTTTTTTAAGTATTTTAATAAGTGTTTCAAGCTCCTCCCCTGAAAAACCGTGAAAAATGATAGTCCTTTCATCTTTTCTTTTATTTCCCATTTTATTTACCCGCAACCTTTTCAATATAAAGTGAGATAAAGAAAATAAAGGTTAAAATAAAAATAATTATGGATAAAAACGGATTTTTTAAAAGCTCTTCAGGCTCTTCGAGTTCGCCTCTTTTTTTGTTGATTGTATAAATCATCCAGATAAGAAAAACTGCAAATGGAAAAGAGAACACCACAAAGGTTATTATTTTAAATTGAATACCGAAGAGCAATATAAGTGCAAAGGAAAGAAATCCTGTGAAAACCATAAAGTAAAAAAGAACTTTCTCGGAAACATTCTTAAGAGATGGTCTGTAAGCCTGAGAGCTTTCTTCTCCCAAAAATCTTTTCTCAGCTATTCTCTTTCCTATCATTAAAAACATTCCGAAAAACCACCACCATATTAAAAGAAGATACGGTGGGAACTCCACTCTTGCAAATGCATACCAACCGATTAGGAATCTTATGGGATTATTTATGGATTCTGAAACAAAATCCACGATAGGAATATCCTTTAATCTTATAGGAGGAATATTATAAAAAAAGCCTGCAATCAAAAGAGCAATGAGATAAATAGTATAATTTTTTCCGAAATATAGGTATGCGAAAATAATTGAAGATAATGTCATTATAAAGAATAAGATTAAAAGTATGTTTCTACTAACTTTACCGGCTGCAAGAGGTCTTGTTCTTTTAATCGGGTGGTGTTGATCAAAGGGAGCATCTGCAATTTCATTTATAATATAATTTGCTGTTGAGATACCCCAGGTGAAAAGAAAAGCAAGTATTATTTTTACAAAAAGGTTAAGGGAGAAAACTATTTTTTGGGGGTAGAGCAGGAAAAATGAAAAAGTTCCTATGTAAATAGCAAAACTTCTCGGCCATCTTTCAAGCCTTAAGGCTTTTAAATAATTAATTATCTTTTTTTCTTGCATAAACTTCCACCGAATCAAATAAAAAGAGTTTAATCTTAATTTTCTCGCTTATTCTTTTTAAGACTCTTATTTTATCATATATTTTCCTTCCTATGTTAAATCTTGAAATTAAATAATAAAGAGAAAATTTCCAGTGATATGGTTTAATACTTATAATTTCAAAACCCTCTTTATTTAGAGCGAATTTAAGTGATTTTATATTGAAAAAGTTTACATGGGGAGGTCTGAAGTGCCACCATCGGCTTCCCGTAATTTTCCTGAGAAGGCTATCTATATCAGGAGTAACAAGAACCAAAAGTCCGTTTTTATTTAAAAGTGAGTTTGCTTTTTTCAGGATTTCAAGGGGATTTTCAACATGCTCTATAAGATCAAGCATTGTTATAATGTCGTATTTTTTGTCTGTTTCAAAATTTTCAAAGGTTGTATTATGTATTTTAAAACCGTATTTTTCTTCTGCTTTTTTTGCTGCCCATAATGATGGCTCAATTCCCTCAACTTCGAAGCCCCTTTCCTTTGCAAGTTTCATAAATATACCGGTTGCGGCCCCTACATCCAAAAGTGTACCCGAATTCTTTATCTTTTTTATTCTTTTCAAAATCCTTTTAAAATTATCCGATCTTCCTTCCTCTTCAGAATCATAATCAGGGTCTTCAATAGAAGAGTATATTTTTTCAAGGAGTTCTTTAGTAGGAGTTGGGTTTGAATACACGAAACCGCAGCTTTTGCACTTAAAAAAAGTCCAGTGCTTCCCGTATTGAGAATCTGTTATTTTAAAATCTTTTGTATCAAAATCATTTATATTTGAATCATACAATTTTTTTCTCTCAGAAGAGCCGCACAATGGACACTTGTTTACCTCTTTCATTAATACTTTCTTCTCCATCATCTCCCGATGATATAAAAAAAAGAACTAAATATCAAGGAGTATGTTATTTTAGGAGTTGTTATTGTAAAACATATTTATCTGTGCTATTAAATTAATATGAAGAAAAGAGTGATTATTTTTGTGGCGGCTTTGGTGGTGATTGTTGCGGCGGGGTTTGTGATAAAAGAATATAAATTTGGAAAAGGGGAGAGCATTAAGATATTATGTATGGGAGATAGTATAACGGAGAGCTCTTTCGGGAGTTATCCTAAGTATCTGAAAACTCTTTTCAAAGAGAATGGCATTAATGCTGATGTAATTTCAGCCGCAAGACCGGGAAACACTTCGGGGGAGTATCTTTCATTTTTGAGAAAATCTAATATACTTGAAAAATCCGATCCTTACATAGTCCTTATTATGCTTGGTACGAATGATGTAAGGATTGATTCGGACAGGACCGATAAGAGAAGATTTCTTGAAAATATGAAAAAAATAATAAGAAAGATAAAGAGGTATGAAAAGGAGAGAAAAAAAAGAGTTCTTATTTTTTTGATGACTCCTCCTCCGATTTTTAACATTGATATAAGAACCTTTAATGAAAGCTCAAAAAAGAGAATAAGAGAGGAGATTGTTCCGATTATAAAGAGCATTGCAAAGAAGAATAAACTCGGTCTTATAGATATTCACTCATATTTTCTTAAAAGAAAAGAGCTTTTGCCGGGAATACATCCTTCAAAGGATGGTTATTACAGAATGGCAAAATTTATTTACAGAACAATTGTGCCCTATATAAAAGGTTTGCCCCCTTCTCAAAAGGAAAAACTCCCTTCTATTTTTTCGGGAAAAATAGTTTTCCAGTCCGATAGAAAGGGGAATGAGGATATTTTTTTAATAGATAAAAAAGGAGTGAAACAGCTCACCTTTAACAAAGCTTTTGACGGTTATCCTGTTTTTTCTCCCGATGCTGAAAAGGTGGTTTTTGAATCAAACAGATCGGGAAAGTTTGAGATTTATATTCTGAATCTTAAAACAAAAGAAATAAAAAAATTATTTGACTCTCCTTCAGAAGATAGAGCTCCTTTCTGGACATATGATGGCAAATATATTTTATTTTCAAGAAAAGTGAATGGTCGGGAGCAAATCTTTAAATATGATATTAATTCAAAAAAAATTGCTAAAATTACTGATTTCCGAGGAAGAAATGCGCTTCCTTCTGTTTCTCCTGATAATAATTTTCTTCTTATGACTTCCAACAGGTTTATCGGCTGGAATGTTTATATTATGAATTTGAAGAGCGGTGAAACAAAAAAGCTTTCTGAAGGTTATGGAGGATGCCGGGCGAGGTTTTCCCACTCCGGAAAATATATAGCCTGGGTTTCTCATAAATTTGATCATAAAGGGGATATTATTTTAACACCTTTTGAAAGGTTTTCTCCGAGAAGGCTTACCTTTGATTCTGAAAAGCATGATTATTGTCCTGCTTTTTCACCTGATGATAGGTTTATTGTTTATGCAAGTGGTCCCAAGTTAAAATCCGGGAATTATGATATAAAGATAATAGAGATTTCCACCGGAAAAATCTGGCAGATAACCTCATCTCCCGCCAAGGATATGATGCCTTATTGGGGAAAGTAGTGGATAGAAGATTTTTCAGGTATGTAAAGTATATTCTTCCCTTTCTTATTACAGCTTTGATTTTCTATGTTTTTCTCAAGAGAACTTCCTTGGAAAGTATCAGAGAGTATAAAAATCTTTTAAGGATTGACTATTTATTCATATTCATTAGTTTATCTATTGCAGGAACTGTTTTAAGGACTTTAAGGTACAGAATTTTATTAGAAAAGAAAATAAAGGTTTTTGACCTCTTTTTAATCACCCTTGTGAGAAATTTTTCAGTTGATTTATTACCCGCAAGAACCGCATCTCTTCTGTTTTACACATACTTTACCAATAGAGAGGGAGTTAATATTGAAGAGGGCGGAGCAAGTTTTGTGGTTTCTATGTTTTATGATTTATTATCTTTATCTGTTTTACTGTCCTTTGCTTTGCTTTATCTCAGCTCCTATGATAATAGAGGGGGACTATTTTGGGCTGTCTTTTTTATATTTTTACTTTCACTTTTTTTTATTATTTTTTCAGGAAAAATCATAAATATTATCTCCAGTATAAAATTCATTGATAGATTTAAGAAAATAAAAGGAATTTTAATTGAACTTGGGATTTATTTTAAAAAACACAATTCTTTCTGGGAAAGGGTTGAGCTTTTCCTTTTAAGTATTTTTATAAGGGCTTTTAAATACCTTTCTCTTTTTGTACTATTTGTTTCATTAACAGGAGCAGACTTTGTTCTCAAAAAAATTGCTATTTTTAGCTTTGGAATATCCGCTACAGAGCTTTCATCAGTACTTCCGGTGCAGGGGCTTGCCGGGTTCGGCACTTGGGAGTTGGCATTCAAATATGTTTTTACTCTGATTGGAATAAAATTAAAAAATCCTTTTTTAGTAGGGCTTATAATTCATACAATTACTCAGGTTTGGGAGTATTCAATAGGACTTATCGCACTTATTTTCTTATTCTTAAAGAGGAAAGTACGAAAAGATATTTAATTTTGACGAAAAGAACAATTATGTTTTATAATCTTTAATGAAGTTTAAATTTTTTAGCTTTATCTTTTTCTTCTTATTTTCTTTCTCTATTATTTTTTCAGAAAACAGTGAACTTATTTATCCCCTTGTTCCGGAGATAATCTCTTCAATACCTTTAAAGAGTGAGGAGATTGCCTTTAAGATGTATGAGAATAAAAATTCCCTTGTATTTTCAATAAAAGAGGATGATATTATCCATTTTTGGGAGTTTAAAATAGAATCCCTTGAGCCAGATAAATTAAAAGAGTTTTTAGGGACAGAAAAAGACGGAAAAATTAAAAATTTAAAAGATTATTCTTTGAAAAAAGATAAAGGAGCGCTTACATTTTTTCTTAATGGTAAAAAGAGATGGAAAAGAAGAGCTCCGAACCTTGAGATCCTTGATTATACATTTGACGGTAAATATCTTGTAGTGATTTTTCAAAATGGCTTTTTAAATGTTTACAAAAAAGGGGGGGATTTGATTTACTGGAAAAATATTTCTCCTGAGTCATTTTTTATTTATCAGGTAAAAAAAGGTTTTTTTGTGTTTTCTCCGGATAAATATTATTTTTTTTATTATAAAAAGAAGGAATTAAAGGAAGGGAAAACAAAGGTTAAATTAAAGGGTAAGCCTGTTATTAGAGGCGATAGAGTTATTTTGTGGGGGCTGAAATCAAAAGAACACTATTTCTCTGTAATAAAGCTTTATCCTAAAATTGGTGTGTGGTGTGATACGGACAAAAATGAGTATTTTAAAGGAGACACACTGAAGCTTACTTTGAAAGTTTTTAACATTGAAAAGGTGAAAACCACTGTAAGAACAGTTTTTGAAGGAAAAGAGAATGTAGAATACAAAAATTCCAGGAAAAAGGAGTTTAAAGTTTACTTGCCATTTGAAGGGATTGTAAATTTAAAGGTTTCAATAATGGGAGAGAATTTTTCAAAAGAAAGAGTGTTTAAGATTAATGTTTATGATAAAAATAAACTTGAAGGAGAAATGTTTTATGAGATAATTAATAGTGTAATAAATAATAATAGGGAGAGTGTGAAATGAATGTTTTTCTTGCCTTTTTATCACTTTTTATGGTTTCACAGAGGGCTGATATGATTTTGTATCATGGAAAAATAATGACGATGAATCCGAATCTTCCCTATGTGGAAGCTGTGGCAATAAGAAGAAACAAAGTGATTGCGATAGGCTCTGATGAGGAGATATTAAAATTAAAAACAAAGAGAACCAAGCTGATAAATTTGAATGGAAGGCTTGCTTTACCTGGTTTTAATGATTCTCATCTTCACTTTTTATCCGGAGCAAAAAGCCTTTTCACTCTGGATTTGAACAATAAAAATGAGGATGAGATAGCTACTCTTTTAAGAGAGAGATTGAAAAGCGCAAGGCCCGGTGAATGGATTGAGGGTAGAGGCTGGGATCAATATTTTTTCAGAGGAAAAAGATTTCCAAATAAAGAATTTCTGGATAAAATTGCTCCTGATAATCCTATTGCTTTTAGAAGAGTATGCGGGCATATTTTGTGGGTAAATTCAAAAGCCTTGGAAATAGCCGGTATAAATAAAAATACAAAATCTCCCGAAGGTGGAGAAATAGTAAAGGATAAAAATGGAGAACCCACAGGTATTTTGAAGGAGAATGCGGCTGAGCTTGTTTACAAAGTGATGCCTGAGATGGATTTTAATACTGCTAAAAAATATATATTAAAGGCTCTTGATGAGGCGAAAAAGTACGGAGTAACCTCTATACAGGATAATTCTTCTCTTCTTGCCCTTGAAGTTTATAAGTATCTTTACAAAAGGGGAAAGCTAACCGTGAGAGTTAGTTTTTGGGGAGATTTTTATAAAAGTGTTAAAGAGAATTTAAAAGTCAAAAGAGGAATCGAAAGATACAATTCAAAGTATTTGAGATTTGGTCTTATAAAGGGTTTTATGGATGGGACTTTGGGAGCAAGGACTGCAAAAATGTTTTTTTCTTATGCGGATGATCCCACTACCTCCGGTATGTTTACCATGGATTTGAATGAGCTTTTCAGAAAAACAATTGAATTTAATAAAGCTGGCTTACAGGTGGGAGTTCATGCGATAGGGGATTATGCTGTCTGGATGGCATTGAAGGCTTTTGAAGCAGCTGAAATTTCTTCAGGAAGAAAAGATTTGAGAAACAGGATCGAGCATTCTCAGACTGTAAGACTTTCTGATATAGATGATTATAAAAAATGGAATGTAATTGCCTCTATGCAACCATCTCATATGCTTTATGATTACAAGTGGGCTGAGAAGAGATTGGGGAAGGAAAGGAGCAGGGGAGCTTATGCATGGAATTCATTTATCAAAAAAGGAGTCCATGTTGCATTCGGAACCGATTGGCCTATTGTTCCTTTAAATCCTATGATTGGCCTTTATGCATCGGTTATGAGAGCAAATTTTAAGGGTGAACCAGCAGGAGGTTGGATTCCTGATGAAAAGATTTCACTTTTTCAGGCAATATACAATTATACTGTTGAAGGTGCTTATGCAACATTTGAGGAAAATATAAAAGGGAAGATTGTTCCCGGGATGCTTGCTGATATAATTGTTCTCTCCAATGATATAACATCTTCTCCTTATCATGAAATTCTTAAAACAAAGGTGGATATTACTATTTTTGATGGCAAGATAATTTACGAAAGAAAATAAGAAATGCCTTCGGGTAATAATATCCCGAAGGCATTGGAGTTATATATATGAAGTTAATAGGGTAAAACTTTAATAGAGCCATTAACTGTTGAAAGAGAGAGAAAGAATTTTGATTCTTTACCGACGGCTTTAACCGTTGAGAAAGATGAGAATGGAAACAATCTTTTTTTGTATGTTATTCTAAGGTCCGGATGATCAATTTTAACTGCTCCGTTCACTGTACTTGCTTTTAAGCTTAAGTTTTTTGTATCTTTTATATAAACTGCGATTGAACCATTAACTGTTTTTACCGAAAGATCATCATTAAGTTTATCCAAATAAAGCTTGATACTTCCATTTACAGTTGAAACTTTCCCTGCTCCATAATTATTGGTGACAAGTATTTTTCCGTTTACAGTTGTAAGAATAAATCTTTTTAAATTTGCATCACTTATAATACTACCGTTTACTGAAGTGGCTTTTAAAGCTAAGTTTGATGGAATTTTTAAAATAAAATTTATTGAAACATTGGAATTTTTTGGAAAATATGGTTTTATTTCAAGTGTTTTATCAGATTTGAACACTTTTATATTTACCAGGTCAAGCTTTCGTTTGGAGTTTGCCTTTATGGTGGCAAAAATTGTGATTTTATTTCCTTTTTGGGAATTTACTAATATTTTACCATTTATATTTTTTAGGTAAATGTTTGTTAGGTTTTCACTTTGTAATTCTTTGTGAAAGCTTTTTTCATAGGTATAAGAAAACATTAGAGAAGACAGGAATAATACCAATGTTAAAAATATAATTCTCTTTCTCATTACTAACCTCCTTTTTAATAACACTATAACGAAGTTAGTAAAAAAATGTTCCAATTTTAAATGGAAAGTATAAATACGAGTGTTGACTTTTTTTAAAGCTAATATTATTATATATTGCTTTTAAAAGTAGAAAATAAAGGAGAAAAAATATGAAAAAGGCTTTCTTGATGTTTTTCCTTTTTGTGATTGTTTTTTCATTAGCAATGCCAATTTTTGCTGCAAATACCCACAAAGATAAAGCTGCTCATGGCGATGAAGAGGAGCTTTTAGGTGAAAAATTGCCTCTTTGGTCAGCAATTCCGTTTGCAGGAATTTTGCTTTCAATAGCAGTTTTCCCTCTTATTGCTCCCCATTTCTGGCATCATCACTTTGGTAAGGTTGCCGCCTTCTGGGCACTTTTACTTTTTATACCTTTTTATATTTATTATCCTCACGAAGCTGTTCACGAAACTTTACATATAATATTATTAGATTATATCCCTTTTATTATTCTTCTCTGGTCTCTTTTTACTGTGGCAGGTGGAATTCTGGTTAAGGGGTCTTTAAAGGGAACCCCTGCTGTAAACCTTTTAATGTTAATAATAGGGACATTTTTAGCTTCATGGATAGGAACAACAGGTTCTGCAATGCTTTTAATCAGGCCTGTTATCAGAGCAAACAAACACAGGAAGCATAAAACACATGTAATAGCATTTTTCATATTTCTTGTCGCAAATATAGGAGGTTCATTAACCCCATTGGGAGACCCCCCTCTGTTTTTAGGCTTTTTACACGGTGTTCCTTTCTTCTGGACATTTAATATTTTCCCTCATATGGGTTTTGTCTCTTTGATCCTTTTAATTATGTTTTTTATACTTGACTCTTATTATTACAGAAAAGAAACAGATGAAGTGAAAGCACACGGTGATGATGAGGAAAAAGAGCCCATAAAGGTTGTTGGACTTGTTAATATAATCTTTCTTTTGGGAATTATAGGTGGAGTTCTTTTGAGTGGAGTGTGGCATCCGGGGAAAGTAAATGTTTTGGGAATACCAGTTGAAATAGAAAACCTTGTAAGAAATGCAATATTAATTATAATGGGACTTCTTTCCCTTTACTTTACAAAGAAAGAAATTAGAGAGGGGAATGAGTTTACCTGGGATCCGATTCTTGAAGTTGCCTATCTTTTCGCAGGTATTTTTATTACGATTATCCCCGCAATTGCCATTTTAAAAGCAGGAGAAAGAGGTGCTCTGGCATCCTTAATGAGAGCTGTTAAAGATCCTGTTCATTATTTCTGGGCAACCGGGATATTATCAAGTTTTCTTGACAATGCACCAACTTATCTTACATTCTTTAATTCCGCTTTGGGTAATTTTGTCTTGCCTCACTTTACTCCTTTGACAGAAGCTCAAGCGGCACATTATCTTATTGCCCATAATCCCACTGTTTTGGAAGCTATTTCAGCCGGTGCTGTTTTTATGGGTGCCAATACATATATCGGAAATGCTCCTAACTTTATGGTAAAGTCAATAGCAGAGGAAAACAATATTGAGATGCCCAGCTTTTTCGGATATATAATGAAGTATTCTTTACCTTTTCTTATAACATCCTTTATTTTGGTATCCATAGTATTCTTTTAAAAACAGGTAAAAGGAATGCAAAATTATGTTGTTTTTGAAAAGGAAAAAGTCTATCCTTCAAAAATTGTATGTGTTGGCAGAAATTATGTAAAGCATATTAGAGAGCTTAATAATGAAATACCGGATGATATAGTCCTTTTTATAAAACCAAATTCATCAATAGGAAAGCCTGAATTTAAAAGATATGATTATCCGATACATTATGAAGGAGAAATTTCCTTTTTAGTGGGTAAAAGTGTTAAATATGGGGATATAATAGACGCGTCGGTTTTTAAAGGGATAGGATTCGGAATTGATTTTACAATGAGAACTCTTCAAAAAAAACTTAAAGAGAAAGGTTTGCCCTGGGAAAAGGCAAAGGCTTTTGACGGAGGAGCCCTTTTCAGTGAGTTTAAATCAATACCAACGAATATGAATCTGGAGAATATTGAATTTTCTTTAAGAATAAATGGGGAATTAAAGCAAACATCATCAAGCAGCTACATGCTTTTTAAACCTTTAACAATAGTTAAAAAAATTGTTGAATTTTTTAGTTTGGATGAAAATGATATTATTATGACAGGTACTCCTGAGGGAGTGGGTGAAGCTCATAGGGGAGATCTATTTGAATATGAAATAAAAGATATTCTTTCAGGAAGTTTTAAACTGTAATTTTTTAATGTTTAAAATTAATTCCCTTTTCCCCTATAAAAAATAAGTACGCGCCCGGAGGGACTCGAACCCCCAACATTTGGATTAGAAATCCAATGCTCTATCCTGTTGAGCTACGGGCGCATCTTTTTTTTTCTCGGGGCGAGTGGATTTGAACCACCGACCCCCTGCTCCCAAGGCAGGTGCGCTATCCAGGCTGCGCCACGCCCCGCAAAAGTCTGTTAATATACCATAATTTGACTACTATATCAATATCCTTTATTTGTTTTTTTAGAAGTTTTTAATTAGTTCTTATCTTACTATCTCAATCATACCGAAACCATAGCTATTGAGCTGTCCGATACCCCAATCATAGGCAATTTGAATTATTTCTTTATTACCTGACATGGTAAAGGGTGAAAGCCATGCTTTATACTTTTTCCCCTTAATTTCAACTAATTTTGAAATTTTTCTTTTTTTTATGAGATAGTTTTTATCAAATTGAATATATAGATGGGATTTTTGAGGGAGTTTTCCATAAATTCTTCTGAATTTTTCAATGAGATTTGTTCTTATTAAATTGTAAAATTCACTGTCATGGGGATTTAAAAAAATCTCTTTTTCCTCTTTTTCTTTTGTAATGTATTTTTTGTAAACAGTTATAGGTGAAAGACACTTGAATTTATTAATTTCATTATCTGCTTCAAAAGGTGGAAATATAACTGTTTTTTCAATGGTAAGCTCGGTTTCGAACAGAGATATTTTGGGATTGTTTTTAAAAAAGTTCTCAATTACTTTTATATAGTTTTCGATTGGTGATGTTATGTAAAGAACAATAGGGTTTCTTAGGAAAATTCCTTCATCTGAGATTTCTCTATTCATTGATCTGAATGGAGAAAAATTAAAGTAAGGCTCTTCAATACCTGCCTTTTTGAGGATTTCCCTTATAAAAAAAGATGTTTCATAAGCCCTTTTAAAGGGAACAAAGAATCCATTGTCACTTGAGATTTGTATTTTAATCCTCATTATAATAAGGATAAAAATATTTTTTAATATTGTCAAGCAGTATTTAATTTTTTAAAAATTTTTTGATTTATTGCTGGAAAATTTGAAAAGTGGTAGAATTAAAAAACTTATTTTAAGGAGAGAAAGATGAGTAATACATTTAATTCAATCGAGGATATTTTAGATTTTGCAGTTGAAAAGGAGTATGAAGCAAGGGATTTTTATAATGAGTGGGCGGAAAAAGTTAAAAATGAAACTTTAAAAGAAGTTTTAAAATCATTTGCCGCTGAGGAACAAAAACATGCAAATCTTATAAATGAAGTGAAAGCCGGTAAAAAATTTAAACCTCAGGAAGGAAAAATCACAAATTTGAAAATATCCGATTATCTTGTGGATTATACCCCTTCCGAAGATATGAGCTATCAGGATGCCCTTATAGTTGCTATGAAAAGAGAGAAGGCTGCTTTTAAGCTTTACACTGATCTGGCAGAGTCATCTGATGATGAAAATATAAAGCAGCTTTTTAATGCTCTTGCTCAGGAAGAGGCAAAACATAAGCTTAGACTTGAAACAATTTATGATGATGTAGCATACCCGGAAAACTGAAATTGAAAAAAAGAAAAGTAGAAAAACCTAAAAAGGCATATAAAAACGAAGAATTTTTAACGAGCAGGGAAGCAAGAGTTATCAGGATTCTTGCGGAATACATAGAGCCTGAGACAAGGTTTGAAAAATTCAATGTAAAAGATACTATCGTTTTTTTTGGTTCAGCCCGTATTATTTCCGAAAAAGAAGCTTTGAAAAACCTTGAAATTTTGGAAAAAAAGAAGAAAACTGAGAGAATTAAAAAATTACTTGACGAGGCAAGAAAAGATCTTGTTTTTTCAAAATATTACGAGGCAGCAAAGGAGCTTGCCAAAAAGATTACCCATTGGTCAAAAGAGATTCACAATAGTGAGCATAGATTTATTGTTTGCTCCGGAGGGGGGCCGGGAATTATGGAAGCTGCCAACAAGGGAGCGGCAGAGGCTGGAGGCGTTTCAATTGGGCTTAATATAAGCCTTCCTTTTGAACAAATGCCCAACCCTTATATCACAAGAGAGCTTGCTTTTGAATTTCACTATTTTTTTATGCGTAAATTCTGGTTTGTTTATCTGGCAAAGGCTATTATTGTTTTTCCAGGTGGTTTTGGAACAATGGATGAATTTTTTGAGCTTTTAACTCTTATTCAAACAAAAAAATTGGAAAAACACATACCGATAGTGCTCTTTGGCAAGGAGTATTGGGATGAGATAATAAATTTTGATGCACTTGTTAAGTGGGGGACTATAAGTGCCGAAGATTTGAATCTTTTTAAGTTTTTTGATGATGTGGATGAAGCCTTTAATTATATAAAAGAAGAGCTAACAAGAGAATATTTAAAACAATAATGAAAGTATTTATTGTTTTTGACAATAGGGCAAACGAAGGGTTCAGAAAGGGATGGGGACTTTCACTTTTTATAAGGGGAAAAAATAAAAGTATTTTATTTGATACAGGTTGTAGCGGAGAGGATTTATTGTACAATCTTGATAAATTTGGAATAAAACCAACTGATTTTTCTGATGTTGTAATTTCTCACGGACATTGGGATCACACAGGTGGTATTTTTTCTCTTTTAAATAGTGATGCTTATGATTTTTATGTGGGGGAAAGTTTCAGTAAAAAGTTTGCATTTGAGATAGAGCAGAGAAATGGGCATGTTTACAGAGGGGGGGATTGGAGGAAAATCTCCGACGAATTTTACATAACACCGGAACTCAAAGAAAATTTCCCTGAGCAAGCTTTGGTGTACAATGGAGATGAGTTTTCCTTTTTATTTGTGGGATGCTCCCATCCAGAGGTTGAAAATTTTGCTGAGCTTACTTACATAAAATTTAAGAAACCACTTTACATCATGGGAGGTTTCCACTTTTATCCTCTGTCGGAAGGGAAAATTGAAGAAAGGGTTAAAAAGTTTGAAAGTTTACATATAAAGAGTATTTATCCTTTACATTGTACGGGAGAAATTGGAATAAAAATTGTTCTAAGGAGAGTAACCGGTAAAAGTTTACAAGCCGGCGATATACTGGAATTCTGATGGATTTTGGGTTTTCCTTATCCGGAAAATTTAAAGGGGCGTAATAATTAATTTACTATTGATAGAAAAAATTAACAAAACTATTAACCAATGTTTTTTGAGATAGTAGTTTTTAAAATGATTTTAGTTTTTTTTTCTTTTGGAATGAAATTTGTTAATGTCTTTTTTGCAACTTCTAAATAAAGGAGGTGTATTATGAAAAAGAAAACTGTCCTTTTTTTTATCGCTGTATTTTTTATTTTTAACGGATTTATTCTTTTATCTCAGGAACTTAAAACCGGTGAATCAAAAAAGTTTGTGCCTGGCGACAAGCTTTTGTTTCAGGAAGATTTTTCCAAGTGCCCCGTAGGAGAGATTCCAATATCTTTTGATAAAATTAAGGGTGCCGGTGAGTGTGTAAGGTATGGAGACAATATTTATTTTACATCTATTAACGGAGATCTAAAGCTTTTTAAAAGGCTTTTTTTAGGCAATGATGAGTTTTCTGTTGAATTTGATGTTTTGTTTTTAAAGGGGGAATGCGGAGAACTGGAAGTAAGTTTCTACGAAGGAGAGAAAGTTGGAGATAGACATATCCCTTATAATGTTAGTGTTGGGCCGGGATGTACCGGAGAGGCTGTTTATGTTGGATTGGAAAATATGGGGAAAATTTTCAAATCTGATTACAAAAGTTTAAAAAGAAAAATTCATATGGCAATACAAGTAAGGCGTAAACAGATGAGAGTATTTCTGAATGGAAAGAGACTTTCGATGATACTTTTCAAAGGTAATGTAAAATCCGTGGGTTTTCATATAAGGGGTAAATATAGTGAACTAATAACAAATATAAGAATTGCTAAATATTCTAACAAAGAGGAAAAACCTTCTCCTGAAAAACTTGGAATAAAAGTTGAAAAAACAGGGGGGGAAATAAAATTGACGATTCCTGAAAAACTTCTTTTTGATTTTAATAAATTTTTCTTGAAGCCTGAAGCGAAAAAAGCCCTTGAGGTTATTGCTGATATCTTGAAAAAAGATAAGAATAAAAAAATCCTTATAACAGGGTATACTGATAATATAGGGAGTAAAACATATAATCTCAGACTTTCATTGCAGAGGGCTCAGAGTGTTGCGGATTATTTGGTTTATGTGGAAGGCATAAATTCAGAAAGAATAAAAATAGTGGGGAAAGGAGAATCCAATCCTATTGCGGATAATTCAACTGAAAAAGGGAGAGCGATTAACAGAAGAGTAGAAATAAAAATTTACTAAATTAAAAAAAAGAATCATTTTGTTTTTTATAGAGAGGACATTTACTAAAAATCAATCTTTCTGGCTTGATTATTTTTAAAAAATAAAATAATATTTACACATTACAATTGTCTGCTATCCATGGGAGATTCAATATGAAAAAGATGATGGTAGGAATGCTTTTTTTATTTGTATTTTCTTTTAAATTAAAAACTGCATACATGAGTCCGAGAATAAGGATTCCTTATATTAAAAAGTCTGTAAAAATTGATGGGTATTTGGATGAGTCTGTCTGGTCAGAAGCCGCTAAAATTTCAGGTCTTCATCAGCAGGAACCAGTTGAAAATTCAAAGGAGAGTGAGCACACAGAAATTTATATATTTTACAATGATAATTATATTTATTTCGGGGTGAAATGCTTTGATAAAGAGCCTAAAAATATAACTGCATACAGTATGAAAAGAGATTTTGAGGTTCAGAATGATGATAATATAATGATTTTGCTTGACCCTTTTAATGATAGAAGAAATGCTTATGTTTTTGCAGTGAACCCCAATGGAGCGAAATTTGACGGGCTTGTTGTTAATAATTCAGAAAGAATCTATGATTCTTGGGATGGTATCTGGTATGCCTCCGCAAGAAAGGGGAGAGACGGCTGGTATGCTGAAATTGCAATCCCATTTAAAACACTGACTTTTAATAGAAATATAAATAAATGGGGTTTTAATATAAAAAGGAAGATAAAGAGAAAAATAGAAGAGGATCGCTGGGCATCTCCTTTTCATCAGGTGTACTTTACAAAAGTTGCAGAGTCCGGATTTTTAACGGGAATAAAAGGGGTAAAACAGGGAAGAGGGCTTGATATAAGACCTTATGGTCTTATAGGAGAGCAAAAAAAAGATATGGGTTCAGAAAGCAAATTTAACTATGATGGAGGACTTGATGTTTTTTACAACATAACACCTGCCCTTAAAGCATCTCTTACATATAACACTGATTTTGCTGAAACAGAGGTTGATGAAAGAAGAATAAATCTTACGAGATTTCCGCTATTCTTTCCAGAAAAAAGAAGGTTTTTTCTTGAGGGAAGTGATATTTTCTCTTTTAATGGAGCTCATCCATTTTCTTTTCTCCCTTTTCATTCAAGAAGGATTGGTTTGATTGAGGGTGAGCAAATCCCGATTTTGGCAGGAGCTAAAATTACAGGTAGGGCAGGTGACTATAATATAGGTTTTCTTGATATAAGGACAAGGGATTATGAAGATTTACCCGGAAAAAACTTTATGGTAGCAAGGGTATCAAAAAATATTTTGAGTGAATCTACAGTCGGTTTTATATATACCTCGGGAAACCCAGAGGGAGATTCCAATAATTCTTTAATAGGGGTGGATTTTAAGTATGGAACATCAAAATTTTTAAAAGATAAAAATCTTTTTATCGTTGGTTATTATGTGAGAAGCTTTTCGAATGATATTGGAAATGATTCAGCTTACGGAATCTCAATAGATTTTCCAAATGATACGGTGGATAATTATTTTAGCTTTTTTACAATAGGAGAAAATTTTTATCCTGCCCTCGGATTTGTAAGAAGAAGGGGAATAAGAAATTATCACTTTGGTTTATCGTATAATCCAAGAGTAAATGGTAGCCTCATTAGACAATTTTTCTTTGAGCTCAGAGGTGGTGTCACAACAGATCTGGAAGGAAAAACTATTGCCTGGCATTTATTTACAGCTCCTTTGAATGTAAAGTTACAATCGGGAGAGCATATTGAGTTTAACTATATGCCTGATTATGATCTTCTTGATTTTCCTTTTGAGATACATGAAGGAATAATTATTCCTCCGGGTAATTACACTATGAACAGATTCAGATTTGAGTTAAACACTTCAAAAAAGAGGCCATGGGTTTTTGACCTTTCGGCAAGATTTGGTGAGTATTACACAGGAAAGTCCTTAACTCTTGAGACCGGCTTTAAATTGAAAATAGGAAGCAAAATCCATCTTGAACTTTTAAGGGAGGGGAATTATGTGAGATTAAAAGAGGGTGATTTTGATGTTCAGGTTATAAGAATAAAATTTGATTTTTACTTTTCTCCGAAGCTCTATTTTCAAAACTATGTGCAGTACGATGATCTCTCTAAAAGTATAGGAGTTAATTCAAGATTAAGATGGATAATAAAAGAGGGAAATGATTTGTTCCTGGTGTTTAATCAGGGTTGGGGAGATATTCTTGATAAATACTATATTTTGTACAGAAAGGTTCAGATAAAACTTCAGTATACATTTAGATTTTAGCTATTCGGGTTTCTTCAGGATTCTTGTTAAGTGTAAAACTAACCAGTAGAAATTCTTATTATTTAGAAAATTGAAGCGGCTTTACTGATGCTCCGCTCTCTTTCGAATTTATATTTAATCTTTGACAATGTAAGATTGACTTATAGCATCAATAATGATATTTTTATTGACTATGAAAAACATAATCAGAACTTTAGTAATTTTTGCTCTTATTGTTTTCTTTTTATGGCTTTTTGCCAAGAGCCTTGAGATTGAAAAGGCTAAGTATTATATGTTTCATACTAAGCTCAGATTCCTTTTCTTCATATTTATAGTTTATCCATTCATCTATTTTTTCCGATCCCTGAGGTGGAAGCAGATTATTGGAGAAAAAGGCGAAGGAATGAAGCTAATTGATGTCTATTCAGCAAATGTTCTTGGTTTTGCCATAAATTATACGGTTCCTGCAAGGGTGGGAGAGCTGGCAAGGGCCGTTATATTGGGAAAGAAAACTGGAGTAAGCAGTAGTTTTATATTCAGTACTGTTATAATTGAAAGAATACTTGATTTGGGAGCTATGGTTTTTTTTGCAGGCTTTTTTTATATTTTTAGAGGTTATGCATTCAGAGATTTGAATCCCACAAAAGGCTCCATGGAATTTTTGTCCAAAGGGAGTATAATAGCTTTCTTATCTTTTATAGTACTAATGCTTTTAATTTTTTTTATATATCTTTTTAAAAAGAAAGTTTATGTGTTTTGGGAGAATATGTGTAATAAATTACTTCCCGTTAAATTAAGAAAAGGAGCTATTCATGTGGGAGAGAGATTTATAGAGGGTTTAATTGCTCTTTTTGAGAATAAAAGAAAAATCCCAATTATAATAAATTCATTGATTATTTGGTTCTTGATTTCTATAGGGTACTGGATAGCATTGATTGATTTTGGATTAAAAGTTAATTTTATTGCAATTATTCCTTATATAGTGGCACTTCTTATTGGAGCCTCAATCCCGACACCGGGAATGGTGGGGGGCTTTGAGGCACTATCTCAAATGGCTCTTACTGGTTTTTATCTTATGGATAAAAATATTGCAGCTGCTGCAACTATTTTAATGCATCTTTCTCTTATTGCGGTAACATTATTGTTAGCTCTTCCCTTTCTTATAAGAGAGGGAGCATGGGTTTTAAATATAAAGGGATATAAAAAATTTAAGGAAGAGGTAAAATGAAATGTCCTTATTGCAATAGTGATAATGTAAGGGTTATAGATACACGGGAAATTAAAAATGGGCTTGAAATTAGAAGAAGGCGAGAGTGTTTGTCATGCGGAGCAAGATTTACAACATATGAGAGAATTGAGGAAAAACCTATATTAGTAATAAAAAAGAATGGAGAAAGGGAGCAGTTTGACAGGGAAAAGATAATAAGGGGAATAATGAGAGCCTGTCAGAAAAGACCTGTTTCAGCTGAAGATATTGAAAGAATTGTTGAAAGGATTGAAAAGGAGATTTTTGAAAGCGGAAAAAGAGAGGTTAAAAGCATCTTTATAGGTGAAATAATTATGGAAGAGCTTAGAAAATTAGATAAGGTAGCTTATGTGAGATTTGCTTCGGTTTACAGAGATTTTAGAGATATAGAAGAGTTTGAAAAAGAGCTTGATAAACTAAAGAAAATATAGGTTTTGGAGGAAAAAATGGGGTGAAGAAAGGGAGTAATCCCCTTGTTTTTGAAAGAGTTTTAAAAAGAGAAGTTGGTACGATTTACCCGCCGATGGATATTAGCGAGGAAAAGGATTATATTATAGTGAGAATTGATTTGCCCGGTGTAAAAAAGAGAGACATTAGAATAATTTTTGAGGATAGAAATTTAAGGATAGAAGGTATTAAAAAGAAAAGCAAAGAAGAAGAAGGCTCAGTGTTTTACAGGATTGAGAGAGAATTTGGAAGATTTTTTAGAGAAATAGCCTTTAATATACCTGTAGACTCTGATAAAATATCGGCTGAATTTATTGATGGTGTTTTAGAAATAAAGCTAAAGAAAGTAAAAAGGAAAATAAAGGTAGAGATAGGTTAAATTAACAATGAAGAATGAAGGAATGAAAAATAAAAAAGTAGTAGAAAGTAAGGCTGAGGAGAGACAGAAAAGTGATAATCTTATTTTGTAATGAAAAAAATTATCGTAGGAGGTAAGTATGAGTGAAGATGATAAATTATTAAAAGATGATAGAGACAATGAAGTGGAAATTAATAGCGAAGGAAATATAACGGATAAGGAGAAAAAAGAGGATATTCCGGAGGATATTCCGGTTATTTTTATAAGGGATTTGGTAGTCTTCCCCTATATGGCTTTACCCCTTCATGTTGGAAGGGAAAAATCAAAAAATGCTGTTGATGAAGCCCTTTCAAAAAACAGAATGGTTCTGCTTTTAACTCAAAAGGATGCAAAAATAGAAGATCCTACTGTTGATGATGTTTATAAAGTTGGTACGGTTGCAGTTATTTTGAGAATGCTCAAACTTTCAAGCGGTGATATAAGACTTTTTATTCAGGGATTAAAAAGAGCTAAGGTAAAAGAACTCAGTGCTGAATATCCTTTTGCAAAGGCTAAAATAGAGGTGATAGAGGATAAAGAAGTTGCTGAAGAGACCCTTGAGGTAAAAGCTTTAAAGAGGAATGTGAAAAGCTCTTTTGAGAAATTTGTTGAACTTGGAAAACAGCTACCTCCGGAGCTTGTCTTTTACATCCAGGATATTGAAGAGATGGGCAAACTTGCTGATAATATAGTTGCATACCTTACCCTTGAAATAAAAGATGCTCAGGCCCTTTTGGAAACAGAGGATAGTTTTGAAAGGTTAAAAAAAGTTTATGAACTTATTTTAAAAGAGATACAAATATTGCAAGTTCAGAGAGAAATTTCAAACAAAGCAAAAGAGGAGATAGATAATTTACAAAAGGAATACTTTTTAAGGCAGCAATTGAAAGCCATTAAGGAGCAGTTAGGCGAATCAAGTGAGCTTGAGGAAGAGATAAAATCTTATAAAGAGAAGATAGAGAAAGCAAAACTGCCTGAAAAAGCTCGTGAAGAGGTTGAAAGACAGCTTTCCCGGCTTGAAAAGATGCACCCTGAATCTGCGGAGAGCAATGTTATTAGAAATTATCTTGATTGGATGCTTTCACTCCCATGGAGTATTTCGACAAAAGATAATCTTAACCTTAAAAAGGCTAAAAAAATTCTTAATGAGGATCACTATGATTTAGAAAAGGTAAAAGATAGAATTCTTGAGTTTTTGGCAGTTAGAAAACTTTCCAAAAAATTAAAAGGTCCTATTCTTTGCTTTGTAGGACCGCCTGGAGTAGGTAAAACTTCTCTGGGAAGATCCATTGCAAGGGCAATGGGTAGAAAGTTTGTGAGAACTTCATTGGGCGGTGTTCACGATGAAGCTGAGATAAGAGGTCATAGAAGAACCTATGTGGGGGCTTTGCCCGGAAGAATAATTCAGGGGATAAAGCAGGCCGGTTCTAATAATCCGGTTTTTATGCTGGATGAGGTTGATAAAATTGGAGCTGATTTTAGAGGAGATCCTTCCTCAGCTCTACTTGAAGTCCTTGACCCGGAGCAAAATCACTCATTCATGGATAATTATTTGGGAGTTCCATTTGATTTGTCCAATGTCTTATTTATTGCAACTGCAAATCTACTTGATCCCATTCAACCGGCTTTTAGAGATAGGATGGAAATAATCTATCTTCCGGGATACACTGATGAGGAAAAATTACAGATTGCAAAGAAATTTCTAATACCGCGACAGATAAAAGAAAATGGTCTTAAAAAGAGCGATGTTAAATTTTCGGATTCTGCTATTTTAAGAATAATAAATGAATATACAAGAGAAGCAGGCGTTAGAAATCTTGAAAGAAACATAGGAAGTGTTTGCAGAAAAATAGCAAAACATATTGCGGAAAAGGGAAGAAAAAAATTCAGAGTTACCGATAAAAGTATAGAAAAGTATCTTGGGAAACCTAAAATATTCAGGGATCAACTCTTAAAAGAGGATAAGATAGGAGTTGCTACTGGACTTGCTTGGACTCCTTCGGGAGGGGATATCTTATTTATAGAAGCAATTTCAATGAAAGGAAAAGGCTCCCTTATTTTAACGGGTTCTCTTGGAAATGTAATGAAGGAATCTGCAACGGCTGCACTTTCTTACATAAAATCTAATGCCGAAAAGTTTGGCTTAAGTGAAGATTGCTTTAAAGGGAAAGACCTTCACATTCATGTACCTGAAGGCGCAATCCCCAAAGATGGCCCTTCTGCCGGAGTTACAATATTCACAGCCATTGTTTCTTTATTAACAAAAATTCCGGTGAGAAGAGAGGTTGCTATGACGGGAGAAATAACATTACAGGGTAGAGTGCTTCCTGTTGGCGGTATAAAATCAAAAGTTCTTGCAGCTTTAAGAGCAGGAATAAAAAAGATTATATTACCATCATACAATGAAAAGGACCTTGATGAAATCCCCAATTATGTTAAGAAAAAACTTGAATTTGTTTTTGTTAATACAGTTGATGAAGTTTTAAAAGAAGCTCTTACTAAAATGCCAAGGAGAAGGAGAATCAGGAAGGTAAAAAAAGTTGATAAAAATAAATAAGTTTATAGTTGTTATATTATTATTAATTATTTTTATGTCAGGTTCGTTTTTACTTGCTGAAAAGGGTAATAAATCCGGAAAATCTAACTTCTTCAAAGATATTTTAGATGATGAAGTAGCTATCTGGACTTCTCCTGCCCATCTTAAGGCAAAGGACCTATTATTCTGGGTGCCGGTTATAACCACTACCCTTATTATTATTGCAAATGACGAGAATATTTATGCCCAATTTCAGGATTTTAAGGGTAAAAACAAATGGGTTCAGGATTTGAGTCCTCAAATTACCAAACTTGGTGATGGGTGGTCATCTGTTTTTATATCAGGTGCTTTTTATTTGGGAGGACTTGCGTTCAAAAATGAGAGAGCAAAGGAAACAGCAAGACTGGGGCTTGAAGTTTTGGTTCACACAGGTATTATTGTTCAGGTGGGAAAACATCTTTCAGGAAGATCAAGACCGGGTGCAACTGATGGAGTGGATCACTGGTACGGACCATCTGCTTTCTTTAAAAGATATGATGAAGGGTTTACGAAATATGATGCTTTCCCATCAGGGCATACAATAACTGTGTGGGGAATGGCTACTGTTATTGCCGAAGAGTATAAAGACAAGCCATATGTTCCGGTTATTTCATACACCCTCGCAACCCTTACCGGCCTTTCAAGGGTAACTGAAAAGGCTCACTGGTTGTCTGATGTTTTTTTGGGAGCCGTTCTTGGGCACACTATTGCAAAATTTATTATAAAGAGGGACAGAAACAGGCATCTTATGGTAAATCCATATGTTTCTCCTCAGGGGATTAAATTAGAGATTAGTTATTCATTTTAAAAGTGAAAAAAAGAGGGCTTATTTTTTTACTGGTACTTTTTATATTTTATACATTAAAGGCAGAAACAAAGGATTCAGAGTTGGAGTTATATGGAGTAATAAAAGGGAAAAGTTTTTCCTCCGCTCTCTTTAAAACTGAAAATCGATTCATTATTATAAAAGAGGGAGAAAGGTATGGAAATTTTAAGCTTTTAAAAATATATGAAAATAAAGTGGAAGTTAAAGAGGGGGATAGTCTGGTGTGGCTTTACTTTTATGGAATAACAAAACCAATTCTATCTCAAAAAAAAGAAATAGGTAAGAATCACGGGTTTAAAAAAAATTCAACAATGATATATAGTTTGAAAAGAAGAAAAGTAAAAGAGTATCTTCATAATTTAGACAAAATTTTATACTCAGCAAGAGCTACTCCTTACTTTAAAGATGGTAAGATTGAAGGGTTTAAAATTGACTTTATAGATAAGGGAAGCCTTATTGACAAACTTGGCATAAGAGATGGTGATATCATTGTTAGTGTTAATGGTAAAAAACTCACGACAGTGGAGGATGCCCTTTATTTTTTAAATTCATTCTATAGCTTAAAAGAGATAAGAATAGGTATTTTAAGGGGAGGGAAAGAAGTATTTTTTGTATACAAAATAAAAGAATAATCATCCTCGGATTTTGTTCTCTCTAAGATAAAATCACAGAGGAGCAAAAGCCTAAACACTTGATTTAATTTGTATTTTGTTTTATAAATACTTATCAACTATGACGGAGGTTTTTTATGCTGAAAAGTATGAGAAAGAATTTGAAATCCTTAAGTATTTTCCTGTGGCTGGTGGTCTTTTCATTCGTATTCTTTATTTTTGTTGATTGGGGTGCCGGTAGATTGGGACCCAATGTTAATATGGATACCATAGCTTGGGTGAAAAAGCATAGAATATTAACAGCTGATTTTAAGAGAACTCTCTTGGAAAGAGAGGATATGATTAAGAGAAAGTATGGAGAAAAAGCGAGGGCATACATAAATAACCCGCAATTTCCACAGACTGTTCTTCAGCAGATGATTCAGGAAACGGTTTTGACAATGAAAGCAGAGGAGTTGGGAATAAGGGCTACAGATGAAGAGGTAAGAGATAAAATATTGAGCTTTCCTGTGTTTAAAAATAAAGATGGGAGTTTTGTCGGATATGAAAGGTATAAAAGCACGCTTGCTTACTTTCATATGACAATTCCACAATTTGAAAATTCATTGAGAAAAGAGATAATTATAAATAAACTTCAAAAATTCCTGACAGCCGGAATTACTGCCACTCCGGAAGAAGCTTTCGAAGAATTTAAAAATGAAAATGAATCAGCAAATATTTCCTACTATCTTGTGAAATTTTCAGATGTTCCCGTTAAAACCGATGTAAGTGAAAAGGAGCTTAAAGATTATTTTTCAAAACACAAGAGTGAATTTAAGATACCTGAAAAAAGAACATTTAAGTATGTGCTATTTTCCAGTGATGACTATATGAAAAAGGTAAATTTGACTGATAAGGATTTAAGAAATTATTATGATGAAAATATTGAAAGATTTAAAATTCCGGAGAAAAGATATATTAAGAGAATATTTGTTAAGAAATCCGCTGATGCTGATAAAAAAATTAATGAAGCTTTAAAAGAATTAAAATCCGGTAAGGATTTTTCAGAAGTGGCAAAAAAGTACTCTGAAGATAAAAAGGCAAAGGATGGTGGAGATTGGGGAGCCTTTGAGTGGAGATATTTTGTTTCTCCTGAGGAAAAGGATGAAATACAAAAATTAAATGAGAATTCTGTTTCACCAATTATTAAGAGTGATAAAGGCTATTCCATCATTTTCTTGTATAAGCTTGAACCGGCGAAAATTTCTTCTTTTGATGAAGTGAAGGATAGAATAAAATCATACCTTAAATTTCAAAAAGCTCAGGAATTGATTTTAAAGGATGCCGAAAACTTCTACAAAAAGTTAGGGAAAAAAGATATAGAGAAATTTGCTAAAAAGAAAGGTTATAAGGTTTTTGAAGCTAAGGAGATGACTTCAAATGATACAATTCCCAATATTGATCCTACGGGTGCTGTGGCAAAAGCTGTTTTTAAACTTGAGAAAACCGGAAAGAGCACAAAACCTGTTTTTACTTTCAAAGGGGTTGTTGTTGCCCAATTGAAGAAGATAATAAAGGAGAGACAGGCAAAATATGATGAAATAAGCGATAAAGTGAAAGAGGCCTATATCGATTACCTTAAAAAACAGTCTGCAAAAAGGATAGCTGATGATATTTATAAAAAGTTAAAAAACGGAGAAACCGTTGACACAACACTTCCGTATCTCACTTTTAAAGATAGTGTTAAGGTTAAACACAATGCTTTTATTAATGGAGTGGGATACATTAAAAGCGTTGAAAAGTATGTATTTTCGGCTCCATTGAATGATATATCATCACCATTTTTTACTGAAAAAGGTTACCTTATTGTAAAAGTTTTGGAAAAGGATCTTAAAACCATGGCTGATTTTGAGAAGGAAAAGGATAAGACAATGAAAAAGCTTATTGAAACAAAAAAGAATTCATTCCTTTTAAGCTATCTTCAAAAACTTATGGAAGAGTACAAAGTAAAGATAAACAATTATGTGCTTGAGACATTTACAAAAAGAGGAAATAAATAGGAGGGATAAATGGAAACAGGAGGAAAAGTAAAGGGACTTCCGGAAAATGCTTACAGACCGCTTGAAAAGGGTGAAAAATATATACCTTATATAAGACCTGAGCAGGTTATTCCGGAGATAACCCTTAGATCAGTTATTTTGGGTGTTATAATGGCTTTTGTCTTTTCTGCAGCAGCCGCATTCTTGGGCTTGAAAGTAGCTCAGGTTTTCGAAGCTGCTATTCCGATTGCAATTCTTGCTGTTGGGATAGGACCTCTGTTTAAAAGAAAGAGCACAATTCTTGAGAATGTTATTATACAGTCAATAGGTGCTGCTTCAGGGGTTATAGTTGCCGGGGCAATTTTTACTTTACCGGCAATTTTTATTTTAAAGCTTGATAAAACAATCGGAATTGACCTTTTTAAAATATTTATTGTTTCGCTTTTTGGTGGTTTTCTCGGAGTCTTATTTTTAATTCCATTTAGAAAATATTTTGTTTCGGAAATGCATGGGGAGTTTCCATTCCCTGAAGCAACAGCTACCACTGAAGTTTTGGTTGCCGGGGAAAAAGGTGGGGAGCAGGCCTCTGTTCTTGTTAAAAGTATGATAATAGGAGGTCTTTACGATTTCGCTGTTTACTCTTTGGGTCTTTTTAAAGAAGTCTTTACAACAAGAGTTTTCGGATGGGGACAGCAACTTGCTAATAAAGCAAAGATGGTATTTAAACTTGATATTCTTGCTGCTGTTTTTGGGCTTGGATATATTGTAGGTTTAAAATACGGCACTATTATAGCTGCCGGTTCATTTGTCTCATGGTGGGTTTTTATTCCTCTTGCTAACTTTTTCGGAGGGGATAAGATAGCAGGACTTTCTCCTGAGCTTATTTTTTCAACATATGTAAGACATATAGGAATAGGAGCTATTGCTGCTGCAGGTATAATTGGGATACTCAAATCTTCGAAGGTAATATATCAGGCTTTTGGAATGGGAATAAAGGGAATTTTCACTAAGCACGAAGAAAGTAAGGAGGATTTGAGAACAGATAAAGATCTGAAAATGACAACAATTGTTATGGGAATAATTATAATGTCTCTTCTTATTTTCCTCTTTTTCAGATACTTTATTCTTAAATCAAATGTTCAGGCTCCCACAACTATGAGTCTTATCTCATTTGCAACAGTTATAATAATAAGTTTTCTTTTTACTTCTGTTGCCGCAAGGGCAATAGCTATAGTAGGGACGAATCCTGTATCAGGTATGACATTGATGACATTAATTCTTTCAAGTATTATCCTTGCTGCTGCTGGTTTGAAGGGACCTTATGGTATGATGGCAGGTCTTTTGATAGGGGGTGTTGTTTGTACGGCTCTTTCGGTTGCAGGAGGATTTATTACTGATCTTAAAATAGGTTATTGGCTTGGGGCAACCCCTTGGAATCAGGAAAGATTTAAGTTTTTAGGGATTTTTGTAGCTTCACTATCGGTTGGTCTTGTTATCCTCCTTTTAAATCAAACATATGGATTCTCTCCAATAAAAACGGAAAAAACCTTAAAAATGATGGAAAATATTAAAAAAATTGAAATTACCGAAAGCAATCTTCCTGTATTAAAGTCTAAACTTAAAGAGCTTAAAGTTGCTCTTGAGGACAATTCTGCACCCCAGCCAATTTTGAAAAGTATGGATACTCTCCTTGATAGTAAAGATATAAATACTTATAAAACAAATTTTGAAACATTCAAAACAAATTTTGAAAATACTGAACCTCTTCCGGCTCCTCAAGCAAATGCAATGGCAGCAGTTATTAAACCTCTTATGGAAAAAAGCTCTTCAGCTCCATGGATGCTTTATATAATAGGAATTATTTTTGCAGTTATAATGGAGCTTATAGGTATTCCTCCCCTTGCATTTGCTCTTGGTATGTATATCCCTCTTGAGCTTAATACTCCTATAATGTTAGGAGGCCTTGTTGCATATCTTGTTAAAAAATCCACTGATAACAAAGAACTTGCAGCTAAAAGACACAGCAAAGGAACTTTGATTGCTTCGGGATTTATTGCTGGAGGTGCTTTGATTGGAATTGTTAGTGCACTTTTGAAATATGTTAATCTTGAAGATTCAATAAAAACAGGAATTGCAAATAAACCTATCGGAGAATGGCTTTCTCTTGTGATGTTTATACTACTATCAGTTTATGTTTATTGGGATTCAAAGAGGGTTAAAGAGGAGAAGTAAAAATGGGAAACACCCTTATTATTGAAAAAACGGATCAGGCTATCTCTCTTCTTAAGGAATATGATTATGATATGTGGATAACTTTTGCACGCGAAAGAAGTGTAACACCCGATCCGATTCTGGATTATATATTTGAAGATAATTTGACCTGGAAGTCGGCTATAATTATAACTAAAGGAGGGGATAAGATAGCAATAGTAGGCTCCCTTGATGCCGAAGCAATTGAAAGAAGAGGAGTTTATGAGGTTGTCCCTTACATAAAATCATTCAAAGAGCCTTTTATTAAATACTTGAAAAAGATTTCTCCAAATTCCATTTTAATTAATTATTCAAAGGATTCTCCGATTGCTGACGGATTGACACATGGAATGTATCTGAATCTTATGGATGCTATAAAAGAAGCAGGCTTTGAAAAGAATGTAATATCTTCTGAAAGGCTTATTTCATCTCTGCTGGGAAGAAAAACAGAAACAGAAATAAAATTGGTTAAAGCTGCCATAAATGAGACATTGAAAATTTTTGATGAAGTGACAGAATTTTTAAAAGAGGGTATTTCAGAGAAAGAGGTGGCTGAGTTTGTGAAATCAAAAGTAAAAGAGAGAGGATTTGGTTATGCGTGGGAAGAGGAGATGTGCCCTGCTGTTTTTGCAGGTCCTCAGACGGGGGGAGCCCATTCAGGACCCACTGATAAAAAAATAAAAAAGGGTGAAGTAGTTAATATGGATTTCGGAATTAAACTTGATGGGTATGTAAGTGATTTACAGAGAACCTGGTATATTCTAAAAGATGATGAAAATGATGATCCCGAGCCTGTTAAAAAAGCTTTTAAGGTTTTAATTGAATCTGTTGAAAAGGCAGCTGCAGCATTAAAAGCAGGGGTTAAAGGAATAGAGATTGATACTATAGCAAGAGAGCACATTGTAAAAAATGGTTATCCTGAATACCCTCATGCTTTGGGGCATCAGGTGGGAAGAAATGCTCATGATGGAGCAGCCCTTCTTGCTCCTGCCTGGGAAAGATATGGAAATTTGCCTTATTTGCCGATAGAAGAGAATATGCTCTTTACTATAGAGCCTCGAATACCTGTTGAGGATTATGGGGTTGTAACAGTAGAAGATATTGTTAAGGTTAAGAGAGATGGCGTGGAATTTCTTTCTCCTCCGCAAAAAGAAATTATTCTTGTAAGGGGATGATTACAACTTTGTTTTTTTTGATCTCCGAGCCTCCCGGCTCTGAGGTAGATTCTTTTTTAAAATCACTTTCTTCCACATTTTCAAAAGGAAAAAGTCCATCTGTTGTTCTTTTTGTTATAGGAATAATTTTGTTGCTCCTTCTATTAGTTATTTTAAAATATATGCTTGAGGTAAGAAAAACAAGAAAAAAATTAGAAGAGATTCTTAACAAAAGAGATTTTCCAAAAATTACTCAGGAAAGAGACTTCAGGAATAGCAAAAGAATAAAGGTTTTCAGGGAGGATAATATAATAATACGGTTTAAAAATGGAGAGCATAAGGATGAAACAGGTGTTTTATTGGATATTTCAAAGGGTGGGCTAAGCTTTGAGCCAAATTTCCCCTTAAGGAGAATGTATGTTGATGAACTTATTGAGAACTTTGAAATAGTAAGGGGAAGAGAAAAGATAACTATAAGAAAGGCTAAAGTTGTAAGGATTCAACATCTTTACCATAAAAGGCTTATTGCACTCCGATTTCTTGACATTAATCCAGATAATAGAAACCTTTTGATTAAAATGATTTCCGAACTTAGCAATAAAGGTTAAAGAATTTTAACCTTAGAAAGTTTAGAAAAATTTTTCAGATTTTTATAAAATCTATTATATAAAAATCCATATATTTTGAATTTTTTCTATTTTTCTGGTATCTTTTATTTTAGGTAAAATTTTGAGAATTGTAATTAGTGTTTAATTTAATAAAAAATTGGGAAAAAGGGAGTGTAGATGAATGATTTTGGAAATGAAAAGGATTCAAAGATTGCATTAGCTTATTTTGCCATCTCTTTTTTATATCTAATTGTAGGGGGATATGGACTTATATTTGTTGGTCAAATAGGCGAATTTGGAAAAACTTTCGGGATTACAGAAATAATCCAAAGAGAGCTAAGTGTTTTGCGATTGGTAGTTTTGTTTTTAATAATCACTGCTTTGTTGCTAATTGTTTTTTCTATCTGTATTCTTAGGAAGAAAAGGTGGGTAAATACTATAATTAAGGTCAATTTTTGGTCATGCCTCATTTTTATGATTCTATTTATGGCTGGAAACCTATATTTTATTTTTGGGGTTAGTTCTATCATAAGAATTGAGAAAGAAGGGCTTGTGGGTTTTAGAGTATCTGGTATCATGATGTTTTTTGTCTATATTATAATTTTAATGATAGTATTTTTTGTAAAAAAACAAACTACCCTTATAAGCGCCAACGATAGTAAATAACAAAGATTATCCCTAAAAGTTAATGGTTGACAATTATAATTTATTTATGTTAAATTTTTTTGGAGGAAAAAATGGAACTCAGAAAAAATAAGTATCATATTCTTTTAAGAGACGGTAAAATTGATGAATTTAACAAAGAAGTTGAGAAACTTAGCGAGAGAGTTGATCTTGAGAACTGCAATCTTAGGGGGCTTGATTTAAGAGGAGCAAATCTAAAAAGAGCAAATCTCAAGAATTCCTACCTGAAACTTGCTGATTTAAGAGGAGTGGACCTTTCTGAAGCATTACTTGAAGGTGCTTCTTTTAACCATGCAAGGATAAGCGGTGTTTACTTCCCACCGGATATTTCGCCTGAGGAAATTCTTCTATCGGTTGAACATGGCACAAGAATAAGGGTAAAAAAATAGACTGTTTTAATAAATTAATTTGGTAGGAGGAGAAAATGGAAGGAAAAGGAGGATTTTTACTTCAAGGATTTTTAGAAAAAATTTTTAATTCTCTAAAGAATGTTTTGAGCCTGAATTTATTTGAATTTTTAAAAAAGTGGTTAACACTGTTGGGTGATTATGGTCTTTATGTTGGTGCTGTGCTTGTCATTTTAATAGGTATGATTTCATCCATAAGGTTGGAATCTTTTTCAAGTTTTCTTTATTCAATCGGTTTTGCAGTGGCATTTTTAATTGTTCAGTTTATTTCATCAAAATTTAATGCAATTAATGAAAATTTGGTAAACAGTAATGAAACATATATGACTTCGAATGGTTTTACAGATGCTTTGGCCATCTTTTCAATAATAGCAGGCATTGTTTACTTTTTTATGAACCTTTACTTAGCAATAAAACTACCTAAATTTATGCCTTTTCTTGAGGGGTTGGGAATATTAATTGTCTTTTCTCTTATTTCTCTGATATCTTTTAATCCAAAGCTTGTCTCGGTAAAGAGCGTAAAAAAGAATTCTGCAGGCGAAGAAGCCATTGGGATATTAGGATTTTTTATAAAACTTGCTGTTAAACTTGTCCCTTTTATCTATGGAGTTGGGATAATTTTTATAGTTGTTTCAATGATAGTAAACGCAGTTGGTATATTTGGCAACAAATTTGAAATGGCTATTAGCTGGGCTAAAGTCTTTAAAGCTATGGTATCTCTCTTAATATTTGGATTATTACCGTTTTTTGCTTATCTATCTTTTGTTTTTAACTTTCTTTTAATTGATATTATAAAGTCTGTACTCTTGATACCTGAAAAATTGGATAAATTATCAAAATAAAATAATAAGTTTGATTCCTTGACTATCTGATAAAATCTAATTAATATATTCATTTATATAAATTAACGGAGGAATAATGAAAAAACTATTAAAAGTGGCCTTAACTACATTTTTTGCTATTTCCCTTCTTTTCTCCGGACAGAATAATGATTTAAAGAAAAAGGCTATTAAAATTATAAGAGAGAGTATTGTGGCAGATACCCATGAGGATACTCCTACAACAATTTACAGAGGGAAAAGTATTACTATAAGAAGAAGCGAGGGACAAATTGATTTTCCGAGAATGCTTGAAGGTGGTCTTAATGCTCCTGTATTTGCTATATGGATTCCAAACAAACTTGATGAGAAAAATCCTGAAGTTTATGCTTTAAAAGTAATGGCTGCAACATTAAAGGAAATTTATAAGAATGAAAAAGTAAGTGAAATTGCTTATTCAAGTGATGATATAAAGAGAATCGTTGAAAGTGGAAAGATTGCCATAACTTTCAGTCTCGAAAACAGCTCTGTATTTCATTCTCCGGAGTATGTTGATATATTTTACAAACTTGGTATAAGAATGGCATCATTAACTCACATGTCAACAAATTATTTAAGTGATTCCTCAACAGATAAAGAGAAATGGGGCGGAATTAGTCCATTAGGAGAAGAAATAATAAGAAGAATGAATAAAGTGGGGATGATAATAGATGTTTCTCATCTTTCTGATAAAGCTGTTGAGGATATACTTGAAATATCATCCGCTCCTATTATTGCTTCTCATTCATGCGCAAGAGCACTTGCAGAGCATCCAAGGAACTTAACTGATAAATTAATAAAAGCGATTGCAGAAAAAGGAGGGTTGGTGGATGTGAATTTTGCTTCCTTTTATCTTGATGGAACTCTCAGGGATAAATATAAAAAAATTAGCAAAAAGTACAAAAAAATGAAAGAAGAATTGGATAAGAAATATCAGAACGGAGGAAAGGAGTACGAAGAAAAGATAAAAGAATTGAAGGAGATGCAAAAAAAGGAGTACTATTCAATTAAACCTGATTTGAGTATTGTTGTTAAGCATATCAAATATATAAAAAATCTTGTTGGAATCGATCATGTTGGAATTGGTTCTGATTTTGAAGGAATTGGAAATTCAGCGCCGCGGGGGCTTGAAGATATCACAAAACTTCCTGATCTTGTGGTAGAGATGCTAAAAGCTGGGTTTAGCGAAAGTGATATAAAGAAGATTCTTGGATTAAATTTTTTAAGATTGTATAAAGAGGTAGAGAAGAAAAAGACAATTAATTTATGAGTTTAAGAATAGCTATTATTCACGATTGGTTGGTGGGAATAAGAGGGGGAGAGAAGGTTTTAGAAGAAATACTCTATGTAATTGAAAAAAAGATCAAATATGAAAAACTTGAGATTTATACTCTTGTTTACA
>Ga0256835_1000075_pt1 | contig 81474 bp, 83 predicted proteins | sample PIR30metaG_FD_185972 | JGI IMG/M metagenome (GOLD analysis project Ga0256835, IMG submission 185972) | Hydrothermal vent microbial communities from East Pacific Rise, Pacific Ocean - PIR-30 | ecosystem: Environmental > Aquatic > Marine > Hydrothermal vents | place: Pacific Ocean: East Pacific...
CAATCCAGGCTTTCAAAAAAGGCCAGAGGGACTGTCTTATCGGCGTGGCAATGTTCTACGAGGGGTTTGACTGTAAGCAGGTGTCGCACATCATCTGCCTTACTAATATACGATCAACTCCCTGGATTGAACAAATGGTGGCGCGTGCTGTGCGCATCGATCCCGCCCTCCCCTACGAAAACCAAATGGCTCACATCTTCGCGCCTGATGACGTTCTCTTTCGCGAGATCATGCAGAAGATTGTTTCAGAGCAGAACAGCTACACTTTGAAAAAGGTCACCAACCGGCAAGTCCAGGAATCGTTATTCGACGGCGATGAAGGAAGTGAGCAATCGATTATTCCAATCGGCTCAAAACTAGACGGCAAACGCAAGTTTACCATTGGGCATGAGGTGTTTGGCGTTCCATGCACCCCCAGTGATCATGAACGAAATATTCGGATAGAGATTGACAAGCTGTCAAAAAAGCTTGCCTTGGCCAAAGGCGTACATCCAAAGCGCGTTAATACTGACCTGATCATGCAGTTCGGGAAGCCCAGGGCAGCAATGGAGTTCAATGAGCTGGTAAAAGTTAGACGATACCTGAATGAAAAGCTCAACAGTCTAAAAGGCCGCAGGCCGGCAAGAAGGATAACTGTCAAGCCATGGAAAGGAGCAATATGATCATCAATTCTGACACAGGTGTTTTCTTTCATCCCTTGAAAGCTCTGGAGAACACCAGAATACCTATCGTGAAATCAGAGCTGGACGTCGCGCGTGAGCGTGGCCGAGACGTTTCATTTACTGATCCATCTGGAGTTACTGTTGAGGCATATGTTTACGCTGGCCACCTGTATATCGGGAAAGTTGACTATGCTCCGCCGGGCGGGATGGCAGGGATCTAATCAGGGCTTTTGTCAAGATGGCAAGGAGTGAACTTCATGGACGAAAAAGAAATCTATCAAGCCGCCCTCGACAACTGGGGTTATGAATCTCAGATAGATATGATGATCGAGGAATGTGCAGAGCTAATAGACGCACTCCAAAAACTTAAACGATTAGATAGTATGATGATACCACTACCAGATGCGGGATTGGAGTAACGATGGTAAGCGCAAAAGGTTATCAGCTTCTTTTTACGCTATCACCTAAAGATTTTGAAGTCACTTATTTTAGCGGAAAGGGTAAGGGTGGCCAATACCGTAACCGTCATAAAAATTGTGTTCGCATCAAGCATCCAGCATCAGGGGCACTGGTTACGGGGCAAAGTTACCGTAGCCGTAAGCAAAACATGGACGAGGCCAAGCGCAATCTCATTAAACACCCCAAGTTCAGATTATGGCTTAATCGCATGGTCTTTGAATATACCTCAGGCAAAACTATTGATGAAATTGTAGATGAGATGATGGCACCTGAAAATCTTAAAATCGAATACATAGAGGAATAATACAGATGGAAGATAGAATACAATACTACTGGACAGTAGTCTTAAATGATATATTGAGTAAAAATGGAGTGGCTGTAAATGATAGTGCCTTAGACAGGATTGCTGAAAGGGTAAACACAGCCGCCGAAGCGTTATTCCAAGCAAAGAAGAACACTGAAACACTCATGGCTTTTGTGGAGGCGCATTTAAAAAATAAAGTAATAATCAACAGAGATAGAACACATAGAAGAAGAGCAACCAAGACATGCCTATAAAACCAGAAAACAAATCCCGTTACCCAAAAGACTGGGCATTGCGATCCAGGTTTGTCAGATTCTACCGAGCCAAAAACCGCTGCGAATGGTGCGGGGCAGAAAACTACAAGCCGCACCCCGTTACCGGAAGCAAGGTTATACTGACCTGTGCCCACATCTATAACCACAATCCGGAAGCATGCAGCCTGCTGAATTTGGCCGCCCTTTGTCAGCGTTGCCATAACCGGCACGATGCGAAGATGCGGGCGAAAAATAGGAATAAACAGGCAAAAGATGTGCAGCTGGAATTATTTCCAAAGGAGGCAAATATGTTGACAGTAGAAGATAGAAAAAAATTGGCAGGATACCGGAAAATGGGGCCACAATGCCAACTTTGCAAACATTTCGATATAAAAGAACTGTATTGCAAAAGGGTTAAATTTACTCCACTCAAACGAAGTGGATTGTGCCAGCATTTTGAATGGTGCCAGCATTTTGAACGGGCCGCAGACAAAGAACTTCGCAAGAGGGGTTTTGTGATTATTTAACCATAGGAGGGGGCAGTAATGAGCAGAAACTATATCAAAGAGGCAGAGCAAAACTGCATCAACATTTGCCGTGAGTTTCAAGACTGCCTTGAGTTCCTAAAGGCCCTTGAACACTTTGGTAATGCTTACTGCAATGAATACATATCCGAAAATAAATTTTTCAAAGGCCTTCGCATTATTCGTGAGGCTGTAAACAACGAGTTTGCTGAGGCTATTTGTCGACTTTTCCTGTTGGCAGGAGTTGGTGGCGATGAGGCCATTAAGTATTCCCGCGAGCAATTCAAGAAGTACTTTTCGGGCTCACATAGAACTGCTGTTATTCAATTTTTGGACAAGCATGGAAAGGTGCCGTCGTCATATAGCGCCGAGACAGACGATGAATTCAGGAGGCAAATACAGGAAAAGCTGGCCAAACAAATCGAACTGCCGGAGAGGAAATAACCAGCAAAACATAAGGAGATTAAAAGCAATGAAAGAATTTCCAGACAAAATAATAAAAAAAGCAGTCGATTTATGGTGCAAACAATTACTGAGCCCGTTTTTTGATAATGGCGATAATTCATTCATCGGCATGATGGGCCAAGCTCTTGCCACCATGAAGATTGAGGCCGATAGATCAAAAATAGAAGATATGGAAAGAAGGATTGAGGTGTTCAGGGAGGCATTGACGGAAGAGCTCTTCAGATTGCGCGATTGTCCTGAACAAGACGAATATTTCCAAACTTGGCTGTATGTCGATTATCATCCTTGCCCACTACTTGCCATGGCTGCGGATAAAGATAGAATCCCTCATTCACAATTTTCTTGTAAATCAAATGTTCATATACGTCCAAAGTTTATTGCCTCCAGGTTTGGCTATGGCGCGGATTATCTTTATCACTACCCATTGGAAGACGGAAGATGGCTTGTAACCACAATTACTGGCAGTGATGACGAAATGAGCAAGATATTCAATCATGTCTTGAATGGTAACGAATTGGACTTCTATATTGATGGATAACAGAAGGAGATGCCAAAACGATGGGCACCAAGGAAGTTGAAAATGAAATTAGCAAGACAGAGATAATCAGAAAAGAAGACGAGATTATTGAATGGTTTGCAGAAAACGGCGCACAACTCCATTTACATCCGGAAAGATTTATAAACGATGGCACCATGACTATCTGTGGCGTTGAGTTGAATCATTGTGAATTTGACGATGATAATAAATTTTGCTGCCCGGAAAACTCTATTGTTTTCTACGCTGCGCCGGCTTGTTTTTCGCAGTTACCGAATAATTGCCAACTTTTCGGATACGAATTAGCTGTAAAACTGCGTCAACCATCTCTATATGAAGTTATTGTGATTAGGTTTTACCGGTTTAACTGATGGGCAATTGATAAAATGCCGAATACACCAACACGCCCTGTTTTAAGATACCATGGCGGCAAGTGGAGAATCGCGCCGTGGATAATATCACATTTCCCGCCACACAAAATCTATGTCGAGCCATTCTGCGGTGCGGCCTCGGTTTTGATGAGGAAGCCGCGCTCCCATGCAGAAGTCATCAATGATCTTGATGGACGCATCGTAAATCTGTTCCGAGTACTCAGGAGCCCGGTTTTGGCGGCTGAGCTTGAACGAGTAATACGATTGACCCCATTTTCCAGGAAAGAATTTCAAACAGCTTGGGATTCATCTGACGACCCAATCGAACAGGCACGCAGAGTTATCATTCTTGCATTTCAAGGTTTTGGAACTACAGCATTGAGGCCACGGCGTTCAGGCTTCAGGGCTCGCACATATAAACGCAGCGTTTCAGGTCCACAAGATTGGGCAACTTGGCCAGACCAAATCAAAGCCTTTACGGACAGACTCCAGGGTGTACTCGTTGAATGTATGCCAGCTCTGGATATTATCCGGCTGCATGACGGGCCAAACACTCTTTTTTACGTTGACCCACCATATTTGCCTGAAAACAGATCAACGCAAGGCAAGGGATATCTTCACGAAATGAGCATCGAAGATCATGTTGAGCTGCTCGAGCTACTGAAAAAAATCAAGGGCGCTGCCATTATCAGCAGCTACCGTAACGATCTTTATGATTCCATGTTGCCTGAATGGAAACGCATAGAGCGACCAGCCCTGGCAGATCATGGCGTTTTACGAATCGAGTGTCTTTATTTTCCCCCCCACACTATTACCCGGCAAAAACGCAATCCTGATCAGATTAGTTTGTTTGGATAGACCAGGTTGACAAACCAATTGGGCATAGGGCACAATCCTACTCGGGAACCATTCTTGGGGAGGGGGTTGTGCATGAAGGGGAGCGTGCATTTTCGCAAGGATCGAGGCATATGGTTCGTCCGATGGTATTGTTCACTAAACAAGCGAGAGTACAAGATTTATCGCTACAAGGGCGAGGTCATGTACGATCGCAAGATCGCGCAAAAGTGCCTTGCGATGATCCAAGCGCGCTGGGAGCAGCACCTGGCCGGTGAATGCCGATTCGATATTGAGGAGTTCCGGGACCCAAACAGGTGGACAGACGTCCTTGAGTATTACCGCCACTGGATGAAAAATGTAATCGAGCCGAACAGAAAACCAGCAACGGCAAAGGCTTATTGGTCCTATTACCACAATTGGATCAAGCCATTTTTCCGGCGCCGTCCGATCATGCTGCACGAGATCCAGCTCGACACACTGACCAGCCTGCTCAACTCCATCAACTTGTCCGGCAAGGGCAAACTCAATGTCATGATGGCCTTACGCTCCATGCTCGATTATGCTTGGCGCTCGAATCGCATACCTGAACTGCCGCCGTTTCCCAAGTACCAGGAGTACGGGATACAAAAACCAGCGATCAAGTGGCTGCCGGAGGACCGGCAGGTAGCAATCATCAGGGCGATTCCATCTGAGCACCAACCGATATTCTGGTGGCTGAAATATCACTTGCGCCGGCCAGGGGAGGCATGCGCCCTGTACAAGGAAGACTATGATCCGTTCAACGGCGTATTTGTCGTGCGGCGCACGATATCCAGCAGGCGCATCGTTTGCGCAACGAAGACGAGTCACGAGCATATCATACCCTGTCATCCAGATTTCCGCGAGACGGCCAACCAACTGCTGCGGATGAATGAAGACAGCCCGTTTATGTTCGTCAACCCGAGGGCTCGGCGCCGAGGAAAGCGGTACACAAACGAGAGCCTGAACATCTTGTGGAAAAGGGCCGCGGAGTCAGTCGGGGAGGACATTGACCTGTATAGCGGGCTCAAACACTCATCCTGCTGCCAGTATGTGAACGAGCGAGGCCTCAGTCTTTCAGAACTGCAAGTGCTTACGGACCATGCTCGACTGGATTCGGTGCGCAGGTACGCCAAAACGGAGGTCGCCCGCAAACTGGAACTCATGCAGCGGCCCAAGCTGTCCATAGTCACTAGCCCCAGGCTAGCCCCAACCAAAAACAAGTAATTAAATCAAAAGCAATAACAAGATATTATGCGCAAGCGCATTGGTTCGATTCCCATGCACTTCCGCCATTTTTATTTTTGAATTCTAATACATTGCAGGCAGTTAACCCCGGTAAGGCATGTTGCACTTACTGCTATTTTATGTCCCCACACTGTCCCCAACTGAAGGGATTGGGCGGCTTTAGCTCTGCTATCACGCGATTAATCTCATCTATATCAGATGATTCATAATGTGTGAGAGATATCGGTGGACGGTCTTTCAATTCTTTTTGTGCCCATTTGGACAGGTCTTTACCCGGAACAGATGCACAAAACTGCTGCAATTCATTGGCTTTGGTCGGTGTGGGATAACGACCATACCATACAGCGCTTCGTGTTAACCTTCTAAGAATATCCTCGTATCCCAAAGCAAGACAGCATTTCCCAGCCCGTTTTGCTAACTTGTATAAATCGTGACCTTTAAGCAATTTTGGAAGTTTGTCGTCGACGGCGATCTTGAGTGTTTTAATGTATTTTTTTGTTATGTGAGCTTTCAGGAGATTTTCAATCGCATAGGACATCAGCATGAAATAAACTGCGACGATTTCGTCCTTCCATAGGCGCCAACTGTTTGTGCAAGGACGGGCCTTTCCTGTGGGAGCCAAAAAAGTTTGCACTTCCGGTTCGAGTTGCTTTGCTGCCTCCATAAGCCCCATCGCTGTACTGACCCAAGTGTCGGGATCAAGGACTCGGCTTCGAAACAATTCAATGCAGTGTTGGCCTTCATCAACCTTGTCAGGGGCCATGCTTTCAGCCTTCATATTTTTCCTGATGTGGTTTAATTAAAACGGACACCATGCTAAGAGCTACAAGGAATATTGGTTTTCTTCTTTCTTCCCTTGCCGCCTCACATGGTCGGGAAAGGTCGTACCTTTTTCAGTTTGATTCCCACGCACCCCATCATTTCTTCATTTTATTTCAATATATTACGGGCTGACAACCGCCACGGAACTATTTGCCCAGCAGCCCCTGCCGGACCGTCTTGCGGGCCTTGGGGCCGACGTTGTAACGGTAGTACATCCGGGCAAACTCCGGATCGGCGATGGTTCCCTTGATCTGCCCCTGATATTCCAGGGTCAGCCCCTTGCCGGGCACGTATGTGGAAACAGAGGTCAGCCCCGGCTTCATGTCCTTGTCGAGCCAGGAAGCATACAGGTCGATATTGGCCTTCTGCCGGGCCACCTGCTCCGGCGGATTGCAACCGGTTATCTCCTCGATGAATCCGGCCTTGAGTTTTTTGGCAGTCGCCTTGCCGGTAAGATAGTGGGTCACCATGTGCTTGACCTGTTCGGAGTTTATGATCTCTTCAGGGTCGCCGGTGGGATTTTCAAGGTAGAGGCCCACGACGTAAACCTTGATAAAACCGAAAGCCTTGCGGTATCCGACACCGTTGAGTTTAAGGATCCTGCCGGCCACCTCTTTTTCGGTGGCAAACTTTACACCCAGCACTTCGACCTCGCCTGCCGTCGCCGGCGTCAGGGCAAGGCCCATGATCGCCACGGCCAGAACGGCCGTCAATACCGCCCTTAGCATGAAATTCTCCTTTTAAGCTTTGTCCGGTCCGTCATGGCCCGGATCATATTTCCAGAGTCCCGACAAGCTGCCTGACAGATGAAATCTTTTGTTCGGTAACAAATCGCTGCAGCCCTTCGAGCACGTCCAGAGCTGCCCGGGGATTGATGAAACTGGCCGTGCCCACCTGGACCGCGGTTGCGCCGGCGATGATGAACTCCAGGGCGTCTTCTGCGGTCACGATCCCGCCAACGCCGATAACCGGCACCTTCACCGCCCGGGCAGCCTCCCAGACCATGCGCACGGCCACCGGCTTGATGGCCGGCCCTGAAAGACCGCCGGTGACGTTGGCCAGCCTGGGACGGCGGGTCCTGATATCTATGGCCATGCCCGTCAGGGTATTGATCAGGGAAACGGCGTCGGCCCCGGCATCCTCCACGCTGCGGGCAATGACGGCGATGTCGCTGACGTTGGGCGACAACTTGACTATGACCGGCTTGGCGGTCTTTTCCCTGACGGCCCGGGTGACCTTGGCCGCCATGGACGGATCGGAGCCAAAGGCAATCCCCCCTTGCTTGACGTTGGGACAGGAGATGTTGACTTCCAGGGCCGCCACTTTTGTCACCGGGTCCAGGCGCCGGGCCAACAGGGCGTAATCCTCCACCCGGCGGCCGTAGATATTTACTATCACCGGGGTATTCAGGGTTTCGAGAAAGGGAAGTTTTTCAGCCAGGAAGACTTCCAGGCCCACGTTTTCCAGGCCGATGGCATTGAGCATGCCGCAGGCCGTCTCCACGATCCGGGGCGGCGGGTTTCCGGCACCGGGCTCAATGGACAACCCCTTGACGACGATGGCCCCCAGGCGGTCAAGGTCCATGACATCGGCAAACTGCCGCCCGTAGCCGAAGGTTCCCGAGGCTGTCATGACCGGGTTGGCAAGCTCCAGCCCGCCGATGTCGACTTTTAAATCACAATCCATCAGGTTCCATGTCCTCTGGTTGCCTTTAAACCCGCTTCGGCCTCAACATAGAAAATTCACTTTCACTACGCAAGCCTATTGTGGTACCGTGGCCCACGTAAAGAGCCCCGGCGTCAAAGGACGCGGTTGCATGTTGAAAGGTACAGACTCGGTCACGGGAGAGTGAAAAGATTGAAAACCGTTCTTGGCATCATAGCTTCACCCCGCAGGATGGGAAACTGCGAGACCATCGTCAAGGCCGTTTGCCGCGGAATCGGGCAGGAACACCGCCTGAACCTGCTGCGGCTCACCGACTTCGACATCAAGCCCTGCCGGGCCTGCTACATGTGCCTGTTTGAAGACAGGCGCTGCCCCATCGAAGACGACCTGGAACAGATACTGGATGCAATAGCCGATGCCGACGCAGTCATCCTGGCATGCCCGGCCTACTTCCTGGCCCCCCATTCGGGCCTGAAACGCTTCGTCGACCGGGGCCTGAGCTTCTACCGCCGGGCCGACCGGCTGTGGGAAAAACCGGCCCTCGGCATCGGGGTGGCCGGCATAAAGCACATGGAAGGCCATACCCTGCTGGGAATAGAAAACTTTCTCAAGGTCATGCTGGCAGATGTCAAGGCCGTTGAAATGTTCTACGGCGCCCTGCCCGGAGAAATCCTGCTGGATAAAGACAATATCCAAAAAGCCCGCGGCCTGGGCCGCTCTCTATTCAAACCTGCTCCCGGACCGGCGCAGCCCTCATGCTCCCTGTGCGGGGGAACGACCTTCAGGTTTCTTGGCCGTGACAAGGTCCGCTGCATGCTGTGCAGCAATACCGGCAAAATCGATTTTTCCGGCGGCCGGGTGGTGTTCAAAATGGAGAAAAGCCCCCATGTCCTTTTTCTCAGCCGGCAGGAAGCCCTTGATCACAAAAAGTGGCTGATCGGCATGAAGCAGGATTTCGCCCTGAAAAAGAAAGACCTGGTCAGGGCTGCTGCCCAATACCGCCGTGACGGAACCTGGATAACACCCGCAAAAAAAGACAAACCCTAAGTCGAACGTTTCAGAATTCGGCTGAACAGACGGAAAACAGCCCGAGCCTGGGACGGCCCCTGCCTCTGCCTGACGTGTGTCAGGCGCCTTTTAAAAATTCTCGATGCTCAATTTCGGGTAAAGATTCGGCCGCCGGATGACGATGATTGTTCTGGGAAATATCCTGCGGGGAAATTATCGTTTCGATCAGCACCCAAATATCAGGTATCGATATGTTACTGCAAAAAAAAACGACTCCCAAAACAGCCGCCCCCGATCCCAGGCTCCGGGATATTCAGGACCGCCTCGACGGGCTGTTGCGAATAACCAACACGCTTTTTGATTTTTTGAGAGGTTTTGTCCTCGACCTGAAGGAACTGAAACCGGACCGCTTCCGGAGTCAGCTCGACAAGCTCAACAAACTGATCGGATCCGATGAAAAAATCAAAAAAATCGAGCTCGGTTTCGAACGCCAGAAGGGATTTATAAACGAATATATCGAGCGCCAGAAAAAATATGTCGCCGAGCGCGAAAGGGAGCTCAGGGACATAATAGATCTGCTGGTAAATGCCATGACCGACCTCAACACGGAAAACCGCGAATTTTACCGGCGGGTCCATTCTCAAAGTGAAAAAATAGAAAAAATATCGCACCTCGACGACATAAAACGAATAAAGAACGCCCTGCGGCACGAAGTCGAACAGATGCGCGATATCGTCGATCTCAAGGCCGACCAGGACAAACGCAGCATCGACATCCTGGCCCAGCAGGTGGAACAGTTGCGCAATGAGCTCGAAAAGGCCCGGACCAAGTCCATGACCGACCCTCTGACCGGCGTCTATAACCGCCAGGCCCTGGACGAATATCTGGATGAAAAGGTCAAACGGGCATCAAGGCTCGGCGAAGAATTCGCCCTGCTCATGCTCGATATCGACGATTTCAAAAAGATCAACGACACCTACGGTCACCTGATCGGCGACCGCGTCCTGATGGCGTTTGCCGGCAAATGCCGCCAGACCATCAGGTCGGACGATTTTCTGGCAAGGTACGGCGGGGAGGAGTTCGTGATAATCCTGGAAGGGGCCGGCTACCGCAATGCGATGAAAAAGGCCAAGCAGATCTGCGAAACGGTTGCTTCCGCAAAGTATACTACCGACCAGAACCATAGCGGGCAATACCTTTCCATCACCACCAGCATCGGGGTTACCGTCTTCCGGAAAAACGATACGGCCGAATCCCTGCTGGAAAGAGCCGATCAGGCCCTCTATGCGGCCAAGCAAAAAGGCAAAAACAGGGCTGTTGGCAGAAGATCTTGATTAACAAGGATTTCTTTTCTATAGTGGGACCAGACTTGCGAAGCATGACTGCAAAAAAACGATTGCGGCGTCAAACTTCAACGGCACCTTCAACGACCACTGAAATCGTACCGGGGTGCTTTCAGGGCGATTCAATGATTGAGATAAACCGTGTTGAGTTCCAGAAGCCGGACCTGGAACGTCTTGCCTCCGCCTGCACTGTCGTCGACATGCATTTTCATTCCCATTACTCGGATGGAACCAGCAGTATCGACAAGATTGCCCAAAGGGCCCGCCAGCTGGGAATCGGCCTGGCCGTCACCGATCACAACGAAATTAGGGGCGCCCTGGAAATCGACTCGCACAAAGACCTGCTGACGATTCCGGGTATCGAGATCACCACCGCCGACGGCCCCCATATTCTCGTCTATTTTTACGACACCGGAGAGCTCGAAAAATTTTACCATTATGAGATCGTCCCCCACATGGGCTTTGACGTAATGAGCGCCGTCTCCCTGACTGTGGAGCAGACCGTCGCCGCCGCCAGGCGTTACCGCTGCCTGGCCTTCGGGGCCCACCCTTTCTGCGCGACCTTTACCGGAATCTGCAATTCACAGATCAGTCCGGAAAGACAGCGCGCCCTGCTGGCTGCCGTCGATGGTGTCGAGGTTATCAACGCCAGCAACCTGAACAAATGGAATCTGAAATCGACTGTCCTGGGATTCAATCTCGGCAAAGCCATGATCGGCGGAAGCGACGGCCACAGCCTGGGACACATGGGCAAGGCGGTAAGCTATGCTGCCTGCCGCCCGGACCGAACGGCCTTCCTGGACTCGGTCCGCAACGGACACAACCGGGTGATCGGCAAGGAGATACCCCTGCTGGGTAAAGTGACATCCAATGGCCGCAAGCTCAGATCCAACATCTCCAACTGCCCCGACCTGCTGGAAAGAAACCTGCGCTACGGTTATGCCCTGTTGCATTCCAAGTCCAGAATGTTCAGGGAAAACGTGAAACGTAAATTCAGTGACAGGTTCCGTCACCAACCGACCCATGACGATTTCGGGTTATAAACTGCGAATATAGCATGTCAGAGTCATCCACCATCGATACCGGTCAGCCCAGCACAGACACAGAAGAAATCAATGCCGCCAGGCACGCCGTCATGGTTATGGCCCGCGCGGTCAAAAACCGCTCCATCTATCCCAGAGAACACGCCGGAAGCGTGCAGATGATGCGTTCGGCCGTAAGCGGCCTGGAAACATTTCACAAAAAGTTCGGCTCCCTGCGGCTGATGGTTACCAAGCACGCTCTTTTATATAAGGGGAAGCCGGTCCTGGAGTCGGAGCAGACCAACGACCCCTTTATCTATCCCATGTACCGTGACGGCGTGATCTGGATCGAATTCATGCCCGGCATGGACGAAAATGAATTCGGGATTTTCCTCGATCTGCTGATCCGGCACAGGCAGATCGAGCAGGAGGCTCAGACGGACTTTGTCACTTCCCTGTGGGATGCGGACCTGCCTCATCTTTCCCACGAAGCCGTCGATCCCGAACTGGAAAGCACTCCCCCTCTGGACATAGCCGTATTCCGGATCGTAAGTGAGAATGCTTCGGAAAAACGGGCCCAGTTCTTTTCCAGCCCTCCGCCAGCCAGGGTTGCCGAGCGGTCTTTGCCGGAACCTCTTTCCGAGTACGACCGGCACAGTATCCGCCACATGATAGAACAAGAGGATATCCTGACCAAGCCGGAAGACATACTGGACGTCCTGCTCATTCTCCTTGTAAACCAATATTCGGAGAAAGAATTCAAGACCGTCTTGAAATCAGTGGTGGACACTTTCAGCGAGTCATTGGGCAGGGGTGAGATCAGGTTCTGCGCTCGTTGCCTGCGCTCGATCCAGAGTCTCATCAGGAAAACCGAGCACAAAAGCCGGTGGCGCTGGAAGCTCCTGGGACAATTCATGGAACAGGTCTGTGCCGTGCCGGGCTGGAAAAAGCTGGCCCAAATACTCGCAGAGCATCCCCCGGCCCCTAATGACCGGGAAGCATTGAATTTCATAATCAAATCACTGCCGGAACAGATCATGGAGCCTGCGGCCCATCTTCTTTCCTCGGCAAAGGACAAGGCCCTGCGCCGGATCCTGGTGGAAGCGGTGGCCCTTCATGCCGAAGCCTGCCCCGATCTGCTGGTAAAACTGCTGAAAGAACTGAATCCGGATGCCGTCCTGGAGCTGCTGGAAGTACTGGAGCATCTGAAAGAGGATCTTGTCAAACCCGTCCTGATGGAGCTTTCCCGCCACCAGGACGGCAAAATCCGCGCCAGGGCAGTCTGGATGCTGACCCGCAGGGAAGCAGGCGCTGCGGTTGAACTCTTTTCGCTGATAGACGATCCTGAACCGGCGGTGCGCAAGCAGATACTTCTTCATCTGGGGCGCCAGAGAAGCCCGGCGGCCGAAGACCTGCTGCTGGAATACCTTAAGCGGCAACAGACAGTTACGAAAGACAAGGATCATATCCTGGCCTGCTATCAGGCCCTGGGCAAGTGCGGCAGCAGTCACTGCCTGCCCTTTTTGAAGGAAATGCTGCTGAACTCCGCCTGGAAAGACACCATAAACAGAACCAGGGCGATCCATCGCAAGGGGGCCGCCAGGGCCCTGGCCCTGATGGGCACACCTGCAAGCGAAGAAATTTTGCGCAAAGGTCTTGCCAGCATGGCGCCCAACGTCAGGAAAGCATGCCGCGCGGCCATGGCCGAAGCTCAGTTGAACTCAGGCACCAAAGGTAGAAGTGATGAGCAGAATTGAATCTCCCTTGTACGAAAAGCTGATAAGCGCCTTTTTGAGAATTGCACGGGCGGTGCATCTGTATGCCGACAACAACCAGGCCGTTGTCAAGGCTTGCTCGGAATTCAGGGAAATTCTGGCCCGGATCATGGAAGAAGAACCGGTCAGTCTTCAGATAAGCGACGGCCATATCTACTTCATGGGACAGCGTCTCAGAATCGGGCCCCGGGCAGCCGTAACGGCCGAGCGCCTGGAGGATTATCTCACCGGCCGGGGAATCTTCGGTATCGTCTGGCAGCCGGAAGCGTTGGACATACCGGCTGAACAGATGGTGGCCTTCTTCAGAATCCTGGCCCGGGCCGGAGAGCATGAAAATCCCCTGAACCGGATCAGGGAAAGCCTCGATGAAAAATCGATATCCTGGGTCCGGGTGGAATCACAACAGGATATCAAGGCCAGCCTGCCGGAGACCGCCAGCGACGACGGCAAGACCGCAGGCGTCTCAGGCAACAACGGTAAATCGTCTGCAAGCCCCAAGGCCAAGCTCTGGGAAAAGGGACGCAAAAGCTACGGCCGCACCCTGTCGATCCTGAAATCCATAGCCGACAAGATAATCTCCGGCAAGCCGGCCGGTGTGGCCAAGGCCATGCGCCAGATCCAGCAGATCGTGGACATGATAATTGCCGACGAAGAGATCATGATGGGCCTGAGCACCCTGCGGGACCACGATGACTACACCTATGTCCATTCGATGAACGTTTCCATCCTGGCCATAGCCCTGGGCCATTTCATAGGGCTTTCCAAACAAGACCTGGCCACCCTGGGGCTTTGCGGACTTTTCCATGACCTGGGCAAGGTCAAGGTGCCCCTGAAAATCCTCAACAAGCCCGGCAAGCTGAATGCCGAAGAGTGGAAGATAATGGAAAGGCACAGCCTTGAGAGCGTCCTGGAGATCCTGAAACTGAAAGCGCCGCCCGAACTCAAGGCCCGCCTTTTACTGCCGCCGTTCGAGCATCATCTCAAATACGACCTGAGCGGCTATCCCAAGTTTCACCGCCGCAGCCAGGTCAGCCTGTTCGGCCGCATCCTGGCGATAGTCGATGTCTACGACGCCATCACCTCGCCGCGGGTATACCGCAAAACAAGCCTCAGCCCGGACGAGGCTCTCGACCTGATGTCCGCCGGGGCCGGCAAGGATTTCGACCCTCTCCTGCTGAAAGCCTTCGTCAACCTGATGGGTGTCTATCCCGTGGGCACCATGGTGAAGATGGATTCCGGCGAGATAGGGCTTGTGGCCCGGCGGCCCGGGGGCAGGCACCTGGACCGGCCGCGGGTCAGGATACTGATCAGCAACGGCAACGGCGGTTTTGTGCCCGGCAAAACGGTCGACCTTGCAGAAAGAAACGGCCACGCCCGATCCTTCCGGCGCACGGTGGTGGAAACCATCCACCCCGGGCAGCTCGGGATTCAGCCCGCTGCCTACCTGTCCTGAGCACCGGCTAATACCATTTCACCTGCCGGGGGTCGTATCCCAGCCAAACGGTCGCGCCGGGAACGACGGAATCGAGACCCGGCCTGTCTTCAGGACCGATATTGACCGCAAAACGGATATTGCCGGCCACCACCGTGGCCACCAGCCGGTCCGAGTTTTTTTCGATGCCGATCTGGATCAGGGTCCCCTCAAGCCGGGAAAGATCCGGGGAGACAAGCGACGCCCTGCTGCTCAAAGTAAGCTGATGCGGGTCCAGGACCGCCACAGCGGTTTCCGGGTCATCCGGCCGGCCGGCCGCCTTGAGGCGCTGTCCATCGGGCAGGATCTTTTCGACCCCGCCATCTCCGGCCGGTTTCCACGGCCCGAACACCAGAGTCACCGGGCCGGACCCCAGCAGGTGGCCCCTGAAAAGATGGCGGATATCGTCGCAGACTTCGTTCAGCCACAGCCAGTCATGGCTGGCGATCACCAGGGTGGTATCCCACTGTTTCCTGGCCTGGAGGGAAGCTTCCTTGATGAGCTGGGCACTTGCGGCGTCCACACTGGAGATGGGTTCATCCAGCAGCAACACCCTCGGTCTTAAGGCCAGACGGGCTGCCAGGGCCACCCGCTGGGCCTCGCCGCCGGACAATTGGTCCCATCGCCTGGCGGCAAATTCCCCGGGCGCCAGGCCCACCATCTCCAGCGCCTCCCAGACCCTGGACTGAAGATCCATGCGCCGGCCGCGTATCACAAGCCCGTAGGCGACATTCTGAAAGACACTGCGTTTGAGCAGGTAGGGTGTCTGGGGCAAAAGGGTCACCTGGCGGACACGGGGATCGAAGGGCCGGGCCGGATGGCCGTCGAAGCGTATCTCTCCCCGGCGGGGCTCTTCCACGAACGCCAGCAGCCTCAGCAGGGTGCTTTTGCCGGAGCCGTTGGGACCGATCAGCCCGGTGATCGATCCGGCCGGGATCTCCATCTGCCCGATCTGCAAGACCGGCTTGTGGTTATAGTCATGGGACAGGTTGTCTGCTTGGTAAAGGGGCATGGCTTACTTCCGGCGTAAAAACGATACCGAGACATTTACCGTCAGGGCGATCATGATCAGCACCAGGCCCAGGGCAAAGCCCATGGCAAACTGTCCCTTGCTGGTTTCCAGGGCGATGGCGGTGGTAACGGTACGCGTTTGCCACTTGATGTTTCCGCCCACCATCATGGAGATGCCCACCTCGGTCATCACCCGGCCGTAGGCCGTCAGGCCGGCGGCCAGAATCCCGTGCCGGACCTCCCAGAGGCTGGTCTTCAACAGCCTCAGCCTGTCCGCCCCCAGGGATATGAGGGTCACCCGCAGCTGACGGTCCATCTGCTCGACGGCTGAAGCGCACAGGGCGGTCACAATCGGCAGGGCCAGAATCGTCTGGCCGATGGCGATTCCCTTCAGGGTAAACAGCAATCCCAGATCACCCAGAGGGCCCCGGCTGGATACAAAGGCGTAGACCAGCAGACCGATGAAAACCGTGGGCAGGGCCAGCATGGTATCGACTGTCACCCTGACCTGTTTTTTGCCCGGAAAATCGGTATATCCCAGGACGAACCCGGCCGGAATCCCTATTGCCAGGCTGACCGCCATGGACATGGACGACACCTTGACCGTGGCCGCCACCGCCGAATAGGTCTGGCTGTCACCGGACAAAAGGAGCCTGAAGGCTTCCAAGATGCCTTGGCTGATAAAATCCATCTATACCTTAAATTCCAAACACGCCCGACTCAGGCAAAGACCTTATCGGGCATTGGGAACGAAGAGCTGTTTTCCCATCAGCCTGAAATCGGCGATCAGTTTCTGGGCCCGGGGACTCACCAGCCAGTCGGCAAAGGCCCGGGCCAGGGCGGATTTCACCCCGGGACAGCGCTCCGGGTTGACCAGCATCACGCTGTACTGGTTGCGCAGGCAGGAATCGCCTTCGACCAGGATCTGCAAGGGAGGGTTGCCGCCGTGGTTGGCTGAATACTTGATATACGTGCCGCGGTCGGTCAGGGTATATCCTCTGCGTTCGGCGGCGATATTTATGGTGGCCAGCATTCCCTGGCCGGTCTGGATGTACCAGGGCTCCTTGTCGGGAATATCTGCCCCGGCCCCTGACCAGAGGCTGAGCTCTTTTTTATGGGTGCCGGAGTTGTCTCCCCGGCTGACGAAGACGGCCCCGGCCCGCCTGATGGCCGGCAGGGCCTCGGCAACGCTTCTGCCCTTTATTCCGGCCGGATCGCGGCCCGGGCCGATGATGACAAAATCGTTGTACATCACCCGGCGCCGGTCGACACCGTAGCCCGCGGCGACATATTTCTTCTCGGCTGCCGGAGCATGCACCAGCAGGACGTCCACGTCGCAGTTCTGACCGAGCTTCAGGGCCTTGCCCGTGCCCACGGCGGTCCAGCGCAGCTCGATTCCCGTGTCCCCGGTAAAACGGGGCGCCAGATAATCCAGCAGGCCGGTATTGTCGGTACTGGTAGTGGTCGCCAGCAAAAGGACTTTTCCGCCGGCCTGCACTGTTGCCCCGGGCAGGCACAACATAGCCGCAAATGCGATTATCGCCACCCCGGTTCTGATCCTTTCAGTCAACAAATCCATCTCGCTCTCCGCTGTGTTGGAGTTAAACATGAACACGGCATCATATTGTCTGCCGGGTCTTTAATTTTCCTGCTCCGGGCGGGGGAAAATCACCCGGCCGCAGGTCTCCAGGTCATATCCGCTGAAACGGGCGGCCATCTTCCGGAATTCGTCTCCGTGAAGCATCCCCAGAAAGGACTGGATCGTCCGGTCGAAAAACCTTTCCTTGTAAATCAGCAAATCGTAGCGTTCCCGGCGCAGGGGGAGAAAATCCAGCCCCAGGAGACCGGCCACCGGTTCGATGCCCGGGCCGGCATCGGCCCGGCCGGCCAGGATTTCCAGGCCCACTTCCATGTGCGAGGTTACCTCGTTGGCATAGCCTTCCAGACGGGCCGGCTCCAGGCCGGCCTTGTTCAGCTCACGGTCGAAAACAAGCCGGGTGCCGGTCCCCACCCTGCGGTTGACGATCCGGATGCCCGCCCGGCCCAGGTCGGCCACGCTTTTGACGCCGTACGGATTGCCGCCGGCCAGCAAAATGCCCTGCTGCCGGCGGCAGAAATTGACCACCACCGGCATCTTGTCCAGCTCCCGGCCGGCAAACTCGAAATTGTAGTCCTGTTCGTCCGACTGGAGCAGGTGACTGGTGGCCATGTGGCAGATATTGCGTTTCAGGGCCCTTATTCCTCCCATGCTGCCAAGGTTGCCGAAAACGGCCAGCTTGCCGCCGAATTCTGAATTGAACATGGAAATCGTCTTTTCCAGCAGGATGTCGTTGCTGCCGGCAATCACCAGAAGGTCCTTCCAGTTGTCCGGCATGGCCGCGGCCTCGGGATAGTTGAGGGTGTTGGCCTCGATCCATTGTTCAACCAGGTGCCTGGGAAAAAGCCACTTGCCGGTCACCTTGGAGGCCGGAAGCCCCTTTTCGGCAATCAGCGTGTAGACCATTTTCTCATTTATATCCAGGAACCTGGCCACCTGACGGGTGGAAAGCAGTTCGGTCATGAGAATATGTCCTCGCCCGGATGATACAAAAACAGCTGCCATTGCCAGGGACCGCTATCTGCCTTTGCGGCCCGCGGAGCGCCGCAACCGGATCGAAGTGCACCCGTGCTGCCTGCCCGCAGCTGCCTTTTAAGCACCCGTGGTCTTTTATTGTCAATAATTTTCTTTTGATTGCAATTTTACCGGAATATCACGACCACGGATGACCGGAAATGACACGGTTCGCCTTTGCGGGTCGGCAGGAGCAAGCGCAATTCAGAGGGATGCCCGGCGGGCAAGAAGGTTGGAGTCCAGGCGGACTTTGACCCGCAGGGCCTTCAGCCCCTGGACACCCTGGAGGTTTTCCAGCTCCAGGTATTCATGGTCTTTTTCAAGGTAACCCTGGTGCTGCAGAAAATCCAGATGGGATTCCATATCCAGAGCCTCGCTGGCCTGGGAATAGACGATGGCGATTTTGCCCGGCTGGGTCAGCCTTTCTCCGGTCCCCCTGACAGCGGCCTTGTCCAGCCTGGATTTTATGATTTCCTGGCGCACATCGTAGGCCCGGTCGACATCGAAACGCTTCTCGTCGTACCTGAACCTGATTGAAAGGGGGGTATCCTGGACCAGGATGAGGTTGGTGGTATCGAGGGCAACCTTGAGGCGGGACTTGAGCTGTTCGGTATGCCAGGCCATCCCGCAGGCCACCTTTAGTTGCCATATCCTAAGCTCCTTGAGAAAGAGCTTGTTGAAGCGCCCGTCTTCCAGCAGGGATCTGCCGGTGTAGATGAGATAGTCCACCCCGTCGGTGCGGTGTCTTTCAAAGTAATGGGGCAAGGTGCTTTGCAGGCGGGCCTCTTCGCGGTCGAGATAGGTGGTGAGCCGGTCGCTGAGGGCCGCGACGCTTTCTTCGAAATCACGCCGCAGATTGTAAACGGTGTGCATCACCGGGTCCAGGCTCTTTTTATACCTGGCGATGGCCTGATCAACCGGCTTTCCCAGCCCTTCCAGGTGAACGAACACAGGTTCCAGTTCGTTTTTCAGAAAACCCGCCACCAGTCTTTCGTCGCCTGTGCCCAGGCCGCCTTCGATACGCCGGCGCAGCTTTTCCAGCTTCATGTCCAGCTCCCGGAGGGTCAACATGGGTTTTACCCGCAGGGCTGTCTGCAAGACCCGGCGGGCCAGGTCCAGGTGCCGGGTCAGGTCACCACGGATGGCCCGGTTCCTTGCCAGGCTCGACCCGCGGATATCGCAAATCCCGTAGAGGGAGTACACGTTTTTGAAAACGATCGGCTCCATCACGCCGGGCCGCCCCAGGCGCATCATGTCCAGGTACCTGAAAGCCGCCTTGCGGAAAGCCCACTCGACAGTGGGATGGATGGCGGTGCATTTCTGCTTGATTATTTCCTGGACCTGGTGCTCCAGCTCGTCCAGGGCCTTTTTGATGGCGATGGCGAAGATGGGCTGGAGCTGGGCCACGATCAGCTCGTCCAGGGCCGTCAGGTCACCGGCCACAGGACTGCCGACATCCAGGGTGCCGATACACCGGCCCTCGAAAATCAGGGGGGCCACGATGCAGGAGCGGACCTCGCCGGGCATGATCTCACTGCGGTACTGCCGCAGCCGGGACTCCTGCTCCACGTCGGCCACCCGTACGATCCTGCCGCTGTTGACCGCCTTGGCGTAAGCGCTTTGGCGAAAGGCTTCCCTGCTGAGATGGCGGGAGTCGGCAAATATGCAGTTGCGCACCATTTCGCAGCCGCTGTTCAGCAGCAGCACCTGGTCGTCGTGCAGGGCCGCCACGCCGGCGATGAGATCAGGCCGCCGGAAAAGGGTCCGCAGGCGCTGCTGGATCTTCAGAAAACCGTTTCTGGAAGTGAGCGACTCCTGGTCTATCAGGTCCCGCTGGAGGGCGGAGATGACCTCGGATTCGGTCACGTCCACGGCCCGGATCACCGTAAAGCCCTGCAGTTCGAAATCCGCAGGGGGCAGAATTTCGCGGATGACTTCCGGTTCGGTTATGTGGTCGGCTATGGTGGCAAGCTGCCTGCGGGAAAGGTCCCGCGGTTTTTTGAGAGCCCTCACGTCAACGAACCTGAAATCCAGCTCGAACTGAAAAAAGCGGTCCAGGCCCGTCTCCGGATCCTTGACCATGTGGACCACCGGGTAGTCCAGCTTCAGATCCAGGCCGTAAAACTTGCGCAGGATGAACAGGTAGGCGCGGATGACCCGTCCCTTGTCCAGGCTGAAATCCTCGAGAATGATTTCACCTTTCATCCTGCCTTGCTCATCGAGAAACAACTGCCTGAAAAGCGGCGAGATATAAACCGGCTCGATGGAAAAGGGCACCACCGCGGCCACGGCCTCGCTCTGCCAGGTAAGAGGAGGGAAAACCAGGTTCATCATCCCCCGCACGGCCCGCTCATGCCGCTTCAAAACGGCAGGATCGGCAATGGGTCTGTTCAGTTCCCGGTTCTGCTTTATCTCCTCGACAAAGGCGGGATTGATACAGTCCAGATGTTCGTGTCCCCGGGAAACCATCTTCCGGATGTGATCGATCAGGGGCCGGAAGCTCAGCACCGCCCTGAAGGGATAACGCCCCATGGTCTTTTCCACGTCCACCGCCATTTGCCCGGCCCTTTTTCTAAATCCCGGTTTTACGACCTGACACCTCAAGGATCAGAATAAGTCTTATTTCACCAAAACTCAAACCATGATTGCCATGGTCGCCGGAACCGGGCAAACAAAAACCCGGTTTCCGGCATAAGATCCGCCGGAAACCGGGTCGATTCTATCCTGTCTTTTTAGCTGTGTTTTTTGACACCGATGGAGAAAGTAACTTCGTAGTCAGCACTTCCATTTGCTATCATATCGCGGGCGACGAAGATCTCGCCATCTGGCGAAATTATGCCGACCTGACCGGAACCAATTGTCAGGGCCAGTTTGCCTGTAGTGGCATCGACATGATAAGTACCATTTACCACGGTACCGGGTGTGGAGCCGTTGTCGGACACCTTTATTACCGTAGCCGTGCAAGTACCGGTGCCGCTGCCATCATCATCGCCCTTGAAATTCACGTCGGCATGTACAGTCCAGGCGTCATCTTTAGTCGCGCCTATCTGCATCAACTGGTAGTCACCCTTGAGGTCAGCATTGGAATGACTCTCTGACATCTTGATACCGACCATTATCTTGACTTCCTTGTCACCTGATGAATCTTCATCGGTCAGGATCATCTTGGCCCCGTCGGTATATCCTTCCAGTTCATAATCGGAAATTATAAAACCGCCGTTTGATTTCAGGGTGTAGCTAAAACTTCCGCAACTAGAAGTACATGTCGCGTCGTTAGAATCCATGACGAAGCTCATGCTCGCAGTGCCATCGCTCAAAGTAGCGTCGATGACCGCGGTATTGGCACGGCCGTCATCGGAATTGTACCTTATCTGGATAAACCGCCATTTACCATTTACATCTGCATGACTGACGGATGCAGAAGGTAATTTGACAGCCGCGGTCAAAGAGACTTCATCATCTTCTTTGGTGTCTACCACGGCCAGAAAATCTTCGCCGGGAGCCAGGATTCCCTTGTCGGTATTGCCGCCTTCGGTGAAATCCATGGTGTTGTCGGCAGCCACCGAATAGGTAAATTTGGCCGATCCGGCATACCCGGTGCCGTCGCCGTTGGATCCCATGTCATCGCCAGTGGCCCCGTAATCATCTGCAGACAGCTCGTAACTGAAAGTGCCCACGTAAAAATCGCCGCTGAAGCGGTCGTTGTAAGTGGCGGAGCCGCCGCTGCCGTCCGAACTGGAAGAACCACCGCAGCCAAGCACCGAAGCAAGTACGACGCATGCCAGAATCATCATCAGGGTCGAAACACCGGTCTTAATCTTCATCATCAACAACCTCCTTGTTCTTTACGAGAATGAATGCCATACAACTTTCAAAACACCACGGAACAGCCGAACTGCCTGACCAAAACATCGTCCCTAAATTGCTTGTCCGGAATCAAAGAAAATATGATTATACTGCAATAAACAAGCCAAAACCTCCTTTTGAAAGCCATGCCGGCGCATGGTTCCGAATTACCACAGGATCAGCCGGCATGGCTTCCGCAGACACAAACAGCGCTTTTCCCGTTTGCATGCAAAACTGCCAAAATCCGGCAGCAGGCTGCCGTTTTTGGGCACAGGCTCCGGGGCAAAGCGCCGGGTTGCCGGCAACGGCAGCTGCCTCACATAGCACCGGAGTAAAAATTCATCAAGGGTTCTGTTTTGTCGGCCATCAGACTTGCCATCTGCCCGATCCATATTTAGAATTAACCATAACACTCTAACCAAAGGAGGCACGAGGTGACCGTCAAAACATGGCAGAGCGATGCTGTAACCATCAAGGTCGATTACGACAAGTGCACGGGCCATGCCGATTGCGTGGAGTCCTGCCCGGGCGAAGTTTACGAACTGGTCGATTCAAAGGCCGTTGCCGGCTCCATCGAAAACTGCATCGAGTGCTGCACCTGCGTCGAGGTCTGCCCGGAAGACGCCATCGAGCACAGCGCCTGTGGATAGCCCCGGCAAAATACCCGGCAACCTGGCCACCACGGCCATGGCGGTGATGCCCCATACCGATGTGGACCGGGCCCTGGAGACGGCCCTGTCCCTGGATGTCCCCTTCTGGCCGCAGCTGCCCAACTACAGCTATTACGAGGACATGTACGTCCAGGCGGCCGAGCATTTTCCCGGCATCGTCCTGGACGTTGAAAAGCGCACCCTGCGTTTTTCCATGGACAAGTTCATCGCCGAGCTGGAAGAGGCCATGGCGGCCATGGAAGACCCGGCCTACCTGGATATCAGCCCCCGTTATTCGGTCGTCTATCACCGTTTCCTGGAAATGGACCTGTCCCGCCATATGGCCATCCGCGGTCAGCTGGAAGGGCCGGTGAGCTTCGGTTTCAACATTCTGGACCAGGACCAGCGGCCGATCCTGTTCGACGACACGGTGCGGCCTTTCATGTTCGATTTCATGGCGGCCCGGATCAACATCCAGCTAAAACGGCTCAAGGCCCTCAATCCCAACGCCTTCATGTTCGTGGACGAGCCCGGACTGCAGTTCATCTTTTCGGCCCTTTCGGGTTACGACAGCAACAAGGCCAGGGCCGACATGGACCGCTTCTTCGCCGCCATCGACCGGCCCCGGGGAATTCACCTATGCGGCAATCCCGACTGGGATTTTCTGCTCAACCTGGACCTGGACGTGCTTTCCATGGACATCTACTCCAACGCCGAGGTTTTTGCTTCCTACGCCCCGGCGGTACAACGCTTCCTGGACAGGGGCGGAATCATCGTCTGGGGCATAGTACCCACGGCCATGGAGGAGTTCGAGCAGAATGACACAAGCCGGCTGATCGGCCGCCTGGAACAGGTGTGGGACATCCTGGCGGCAAGGGGCGTGGACAAAGAACGGATGATCACCCGGGGGATGCTTTCGCCGGCCACCTGCTGCCTGATAAACCCTGACAAGGAGAAAACCGTGGAAAAAGCCTTTGCCGCCATCAGGCGGATGGCCGAAATTCTGCGTCAAAAACACCTGTGATGGATTAAAAGCGAAAGGCAGACCTGATGAATACTGAAAATACAATCGGTCCCATGACCAGGGTGGCACTGGAAATCGATACCGGCGATTCCGCCAGGCCAACTGGCCCCGTGGATTTCGAATTCATCTTCGGCATCGGGGTAAACGGCCTGTGCGGTCTTGAAATGCGGCTTGCCGGCAAAAAAGCCGGGCAGGAGACCCGACTGGAAGTGGAACCCGGCACCATGGAAGAACTCTTCGGTCACCTGGGATGCTCCCTGATGCGTGCTGCGGGCCGCCAGCCGCCCTTTGCGTTGAAAATCCGGATCAAGGAAGTTGCGCCGGCCAAGCCGCGGGAGGTAGTCAAGGCCATGGCCGAAAACACCGAGTGCGGATGTGATTGCGGCTGCGGATGCTTTTGAAGGTTGATTTCAGTTTCCACCTCATGTACCTTGAAAACCGCATTTGCCTGTTACTTCACCGGATGTGCCCGCGGCAAATGAAGCGCCAGTCTACTCCGGGTTAACCTGAAGCAACAACGGCCGTAACTATGTATCGGGACAACTACATCAATTCGCTGCGTATAGAGCTGCTGGAACTTGTGGCCGACCAGCTCACTCCCGTGGCCCTGAAGTACGGTTACAGTGAAGCTCCTCTGGAGACCACCATCAAGTGGAGGCCCCAGGTACTGGTGCTGGGCAACTATTCCTCGGGTAAATCGACCCTGATAAACGAATTTCTGGGGGCCAAGATCCAGGGCACCGGCCAGGCGCCGACGGACGATTCTTTCACCGTCATCACCTACGACGATTCCCTGCCGCCGGACAGTCCGGTCCGGATAACCGAGGAGCGCGACGGCAAGGTGCTGCTCAACGACCCGGAATATCCTTTTGAAACCCTGAAAAAACACGGCCAGCGCTTTGCCGCCCATTTCCGTCTCAAGAAGGTCAACTCCCCTTTTCTGAAAAACCTGGCCATCATAGACACCCCCGGCATGCTCGACAGCATCACCGAACGCGACCGGGGCTACAACTATCAGGAAGTCATCGGCGATCTGGCCCAGATCGCCGACCTGGTGCTGGTCCTGTTCGATCCCCACAAGGCCGGCACCGTGCGCGAGGCCCATACCAGCCTGCGGGACACCCTGCCGGCCAAGACGTTCGAAGACCGGGTCCTTTTCGTTCTCAACCGCATCGACGAATGCGCCTCCATGATGGATCTGATCCGGGTCTATGGCACCCTGTGCTGGAACCTGTCCCAGATCACCGGGCGCAAGGACATTCCCATGATCCATCTGACCTACTCGCCGGGCGCCCTTGAAAACATGGACCAGCAGCCTCCGGATTACCTGAAATACCTGGAAAACCAGCGCGAAGCCCTGAAAGAAGCGGTTCTCAAGGCGCCCTGCCACCGGCTGGACAACCTGGCCGCCTTCGTCGAAACCCACGGCCAGCGCCTGGCCCACCTGCTGGAGGCCCTGATCAACTACCGCCTCCGGGCCCGCCGCTTCCATTTCAAGGGGGTGGCCATGGCCATGATCGCCGGGCTGCTGGCTGCCGGTGTCGGCTGGATCGGCTCCATGGCAACGCCGGCCCTGGCGGGCCTGGACCCTGTCATCCGGCTATCGATTTGCGGAGGTATCGCGGTGGCCACCATGGCCCTGTGGCTGACCAGCGTTCACCGTTTCCTCTATCGCCGCTTTCACCGCAAGACCCTGGCCGCCCTGGACGAACTCACATCCCTGGAAAACCAGACCCGGCGGGACAGCTGGGAGGCGGTCCGGGACCTGGTGAAAAACCACCTGGAAAAGACACGGGGCAAATACCCGCTGACGGAAGTCCGGCGCCAGTACGCAACGGTATGGGGAATCTACGAAAAAGGCTCGCGCGAAATCCGCGAGGCATTGAAGGAGATCGCCAGCCTGCCGCCCGACCGGGAAGACGACGACCGGGAACAGGACACGGCCGGCGCCGCCTGAAACAGGAGTTTGACCCCATGGCCGAGGGAACAAACCTGCCGGTGATACCCGGCAGCCGGGCCGACGACCTGCACGGCCTGGAATACATTGACGAGCACGATCTTTGCCTTTTCATGGCCGGCAACCAGTTCATGGTGATGGAAGAGCTGCTGGCCGCCTTCAGAAGCCAAAACCCGGGAATAAAACGCATAGTATACGAAACCCTGCCGCCGGGGCTGGAGCTGAAACAGATCCTGACAGGCGGGGCCGTCTTCCGCAACCGGCGCCTCGACCTGCAACCGGACGTGTACGCCTCGGTCAACATCGGCAGCATGCAAAAACTGGCGCAAGCCGGTCATATCGATCCGGGCGGCCACCGGCTCTACCTCCACAACCGGCTGGCCATCATGGTGCCTGAAGGAAACCCGGCCGGCATACGGACCGTCAACGACCTGGGAAAAGACAATGTAAGGATCTCCCAGCCCGATCCCGACAACGAAGACATCGCCTTTCACATCATCGACATGTACCGGGAGGCCGGCGGACCGGAGCTGGCAGAAAAAATCATGGAAACCAAGCGGGCCGAAGGCACCACCATCTTCACCCGGGTCCACCACCGGGAAACCCCGCTGCGGATAGCCAAAAAGACGGTGGACGCAGGCCCGGTCTGGGCCACCGAAGTGGCGTTTGCCCGCAGCCGCGGCCTGGCCTGCCGGCAGGTGGACCCCGGCCCCGGTCTCGATCAGAGGGACAGGATCAATTACTACGTCTGCCGCCTGAAAAAGGCCCCCCATCCGGATGCGGCCCGTCGTTTCATCGACTTCATCCTCTCGGACACGGCCGGCGAAATCTACCGCCGCTACGGTTTCCTGCCCCACCGGTAAACAGCGTACCATGGATCACCGACAAGGCACACAAACGGCAGCGAACCCGGAAGAACCAGGCCAGGCCATGCTCGACCGCATGGCCACCGCCCTGGTCAGGCGCTGTTCGACCATGGTGATCGCCACAGGCGGAAGGCAGGACCCCTGGGCCGCACCGGTCTACTATGTCTGGTCAAGAAATGCTTTCTGGTTCTATTCCAGCGACGGCAGTCGCCATATCCGCCTGGGCCTGGAACATGGAAAAGCAGCGGCGGCACTGTGGGAAGACGCGGACACCTGGCGCAAAATCCAGGGGCTGCAAATGCAGGGCCGTCTGAGCCGGGCCGAAGAGACGGCCAGGGCGGCCGCCATCGCGCTTGCCTACACGGCCAAGTTCCCCCGGGCCGCCGGCATACTGAAAGACAGGTCCGGAAAGGAGTCCGGCGGAGGCAAGGTCCGGCTCTACGCCTTTCGGCCCGACAGGCTGATCTACACCAACAACCGCTTCGGGCTGGGTTTTCGCCGGCCCGTCCGTCTTGAAGGCGATGATTAAAAGTGTTTTTTCAAAACCCGGCCGCCTGCCGGGCCTGAAACTGGGAGTAAGCGCCTGCCTGCTGGGCCTGGCGGTAAGGTGGGACGGCCGCCACAAGCTCGATTTGTACGTCCGGGACGTTCTGGGAAAAAACTTCGGACTTGTCGGCCTCTGTCCCGAAAAGCAATGCGGCCTGGGGGTCCCGCGCGAGCCGATCCGCCTGGAGGGCGATCCCGGCAGTCCTCGCCTCGTGGCCCTGAAAACCAGGACAGATCTTACAGAACGGATGCAGGATTGGATCAGGGAGAGCCTGGAAGAGCTGGAGCGGGAAAATCTCTGCGGCTTCGTCTTCAAGGCCAAGTCGCCCAGTTGCGGGTTGAAAAGCGCCCGGGTCTTCGGCAAAAGCCGTATTCACACATCCTGCCGGGGGCTTTTCGCGGCAGCCTTCATCGCGAAGTTTCCCCGCATCCCGGTAATCGAGGAACAGGACCTCTTCAATCCATTGCAAAAAGCTGTCTTCCTTGAAAGTATCAGCCGGCTTGCAAAATCCGGACACGGGGCACCGCCATGAAAAACCGGCGGCCAACGGCCAGGCTTCAGCCTGCCGCCCGTCCCCCGCGGTTAACGATAGAGAGCATTCAGGTGTCTTATGGACGCATCAGGCCGCAGCTTTCGCCCCCGGATCTGCCAGGCGCGCCCTTGACAGGCGGAGGCTGTTGGAGACCACTGTGATGCTGCTCAATGACATGGCCAGGGCCGCCAGCATGGGATGCAGCTCGCGCAGCATCAGGGGCAGGCCGGAAAACGGATGCAAAACTCCGGCCGCCAGGGGAATCAGCATCAGGTTGTAGACAAAGGCCCAGAACAGGTTCTGCCTGATTGTGCGCATGGTCCGCCGGGCCAGGCCGACCGCTTTGGGAACTCCCCAGAGGCTGCCGCTTGCCAGGATAACCCCGGCGGTCTCGATGGCCACGTCGGTTCCGGTGCCGATGGCGATACCCACGTCGGCCTGGGCCAGGGCCGGGGCGTCATTGATCCCGTCGCCCACCATGGCGACTTTCCTTCCCTGCCCCTGGAGGCTGCGCACGGCTTCCGCCTTGGTCTCGGGCCGCACTTCGGCGAGCACCCGGTCGACCTTCACCTGTTCGGCGATTATGCGGGCCGTTTCCCGGTTGTCGCCCGTGAGCATGACGACTTCCAGCCCCATGGCACGCATGGCGGCCACGGCCCGGGCCGAATCCGGCTTGAGGGTGTCGGCCACGGCTATCAGCCCCACGAGACAGTCGCCGGCCGCAACCGCAACCACGGTCTTGCCCTGCCGGCGCAGCTTTTCCACCTGCTGTCCGGCAGAGTCCGTGAATACGCCGGTCTGCCGCATCCAGTCAGGCTTGCCCACGCGAAAGAGGCGGCCGTCAAAAGTTGCCTGAACCCCCTCTCCGCCGGTTGAAACAAAATCGTTGACCGGCCTCGGTTCGAGGCCCTCTTTACGGGCCGCCACCACGATGGCCTTTCCGACCGGGTGTTCCGAGCCCTGTTCAACCGACGCGGCGATCTGCAGAACCGTATCAGGCCGGTAACCGTCGGCCAGCACCACCACGTCGGTCACCCGGGGCTTGCCGCGGGTGATGGTGCCGGTCTTGTCCAGGGCCACGGTTTTAACCCCGGCCAGGCTCTGGAGGGACTCGCTATCCTTGAAGAGAATGCCTTCCCGGGCCCCCCGGCCGGTACCGGCCATGATGGCAGTCGGGGTTGCCAGGCCCAGGGCACAGGGGCAGGCGATCACCAGGACCGCCACCATGCGGATCATGGCCGGCACGAAAGCGCCCCCCAGCACCCACCAGGCGGCAAATGTCAGGCCGGCAATCCCGATGACCACCGGCACGAAAACAGCGGCTACCCTGTCGGCCAGGGCCTGGATGGGCGCCTTGGAGCCCTGGGCCTCCCGGACCATGCGGATGATCCGGGCCAGGGCCGTGTCCCTACCCACGGCAGTGGCTTCGAACTTCAGCAATCCGTCGGTATTGAGGGTTCCGCCGGCGACCTTGTCGCCCGCTCGTTTTTCCACCGGCAGCGGCTCTCCGGTGAGCATGGATTCATCGACCGCCGCCCGGCCTTCGACCACCCTGCCGTCCACCGGAATGCTCTGGCCGGGTCGGACCACAACCAGATCGCCCACCACCACCTGTTCCAGGGGGATTTCCTCTTCCCGGCCGTCACGGACAACGACGGCGGTCTTGGGGCTAAGGTCCATGAGCCTGCGGATGGCGGCCCCGGTCTTGCCCTTGGTTCTGGCTTCCAGCAGTTTGCCAAGCTTGATCAGGGTGATGATAACCGCCGCGGTTTCGAAGTAGACATGGGACGATTCGGCCCCGAAAAGAACGACCGCGACCGAGTAGAAGTAGGCCACGCTGGAGCCCATGGCCACCAGAACGTCCATGTTGGCCGTCCGGTTGCGCAGGCTTTTCCAGCTGCCCACGTAGTAATCCCAGCCGGTGAAGAACTGAACCGGCGTGGCCAGGGCCCAGAAGAGCCAGTTGGCCCAGGCTCCCTGGATCCAGGAACCCAGCAGGCCGAAATCACGGCCCATGCTCAATACCAGCAGGGGGACCGAAAAGGCCACACCCACCCAGAAACGGATCGTCTGCCGGCGGATTTCCGCCCGGCTGGCAGAAGATTCCCGGTCCCGGTCCGATTCAGCGGCCTCGGCCGTGTATCCGGCCCGGGAAATGGCGGCCGCCAGATCCTCCCTGGTGACCACGCCGGGTATGAATTCCACGGAGGCCCGCTCGGAGGCAAAATTGACCCTGGCGTCGATCACGCCGGGCACCCGTTTTTTCAGGGTTCTTTCGATGTTCATGGCGCAGTTGGCGCAGGTCATGCCTCCGATGGCAAATTCCACTGCCGACGCCGGCACCTTGTAGCCGATCTTTTCGATCCGTGCGATCACCGCGCCGATGTCGGTCTGCCCCGGGTCGAGCTCGACAGTCACCTGGTCGGCGGCAAAATTGACGTTGACCTTGCGGACTCCGTCCAGCTTTTTGACCGCCCGCTCGATGTTCATGGCGCAGTTGGCGCAGGTCATGCCGGCAACGGGCAACTGAACCTTGGATACAGGCATGGATGCTCCTTTTTGCTATGCCGGACGGCAGGCTGCCCGGCAACCGTCAGCGGCCGGGCCGGGGTGAAAAGGCAAGCCCGCTAAACAGCGTGATAGTTGATCTCCTCCAGCAGGGCCGTAATCTTGTCCCGGTCGGCCGGCGCCTGCCAGTGCACCGTCACCTGCCTGGCCTTCACGTCGCTTTCCACCAGGCTGACGCCTTCAAGCTCCTTCAGCTCGCTCTCTATGGTCATGGTGCAATGGTGACAGGTTATGTTCGGAATTGTGAAAGTCTCTTTTTCCATGGGACCGCTCCTTTCTTTGATGGTCTGAAAACGCTTTCGCTTCAGGTTGACGTTTACCTAAGCTAAGCATGTGCCGGAGCCATGTCCAGGTCAGGCATTGACGCCCGGCACCGCGGCTGATAGGTAAGATTTTCTGTCAGCCGGCCGGTCATATATTGAGAAACCATGGATAAAAAGGTTACGCTTCCCCCATGGACAGCAACCCAATAAAGAGCGAACATGAACTTATCGCCATGATGGCCTCTGTCCTGCCGGGCGCCGGCAATGACGTTCTGGTGGGAATCGGTGACGATGCCGCGGTCCTCCGGCCGGCGGAATCCGGAGATGACTACCTGCTGGCAACCAGCGACATGCTGGTGGAAGAAGTCCATTTTTCCAGGCAGTGGTCCACCCCTGTCCAGATCGGACGCAAGGCTGCGGCCTGCAACCTCAGCGATATCGCCGCCATGGGCGGCAGGGCGCGCTGGATGTTCGTCTCCCTGGCCCTGCCCGATACGGTTTCCACCCGGTGGACCCTCGCGGTATGCGAAGGAATAAGAAAAGAGTGCCTTCCTTACAAGGTGGTGGTCGCAGGGGGAGATACCTGCAGGGCGGACAGGGCCGTAATCTCCATTACCGTTATCGGTTCCGTAAGCCCGGAGAACCTGTGCCTGCGCAGCCAGGCCAGGCCCGGCGATCTTCTGGCGGTCAGCGGCCCCCTGGGAGGTTCGGCCGCCGGCCTGGCCATGCTGCGGGCGGGCCTGTCTCCCGGCCCTTACCTCGCGGCCAGGCACCTGACTCCCGGCTGCCGGCTGGACATAGCCTCAGAAATCGCCCCTTTTGCCAATGCCATGATAGACATCAGTGACGGACTGGCATCCGAGACCGGCCACATCTGCCGCCGGAGCAATGTCGGAGCCGTTATCGAGGCCGGGGCCGTTCCTGTCGACAGGCAGGTCACCGAAGCTGCCCGGAGTCTGAATGCGGACCCTCTTGAATGGGCCCTGGCCGGAGGCGAGGACTTCGAGCTGCTTTTTACCGTCGATCCCCGGAAATTCCGCCTGCTTTCTGCCAAAGTTCAGGGTCTTTTCCGCATCGGCAGGATCGTGTCCGAAGCGGGGATATGGCTGATCCGGCCCGACGGCCGGCGCGTTCCCCTTGAAGGCGGGTTCGATCATTTTGCCGGGCAGGGCTGAGGGCCGACCTCCTGCGGTTTTTGCCCGATGTCGATCCCGCAGAAGATAAAAAATATAGGGCGCTGCCGGGGGCAGCCCCGTTCAGCAGTGGCCGCAGGCATCCGAAGGCAGAACTGTCTGCAAGACCTGAATCCTGCGCTGAATCTCGGCATCGACTTCCTGCCAGTATGCCGGGTCGTCTATCCACTGCTGGAACTGTTCGCGGTCTATGCCGGCCAGGATTTCACGGACGGCCTGATCCTCGACCGTCTCCATCCGCCGGAACACGTCGTCCATGAAACGCTGCCAGACCCGGTCATCGTTCAACCTGTCATGACCGTAGTCCTCGTTGGCGCCGATGACATCGGCCATAACGTTGATCATGCACAACCTGGCATCCATGTTTTCCCCTTCCCGGGCACAGTCTTGCCCGCCGCTGCCGGTGACCGCCGGTGTCCGGTCGTTCAACCCCGGGAGCCCGGCTGTTGGGCTTTTGCCCCGGATTTAGGCCGCCGCCCTCCCCGGCCCCTGCCGGAATATCGCTTCCTGGGCCGGCGACGGCGGGATTTGGAGCGCGGCTTCTTGTCCACCTTGGGCAGTTTCAGCCATTGCTCGTCGGGCTGAATGCACGGCAGGGGCCGGCCGATCAGCTCTTCTATGGGCGGAATGAAGAATGAATCGTCCTCGTCGGCGAAACTGATGGACGTGCCGGTAACCCCGGCCCGGCCGGTCCTTCCTATCCGGTGAACGTAATCTTCCGGATCCCGTGGCAGGGTATAGTTGATCACATGGTCCATGCCCTCGATATGAATACCGCGGCCGGCCACGTCGGTTGCCACCAGCACCTTTATCCTGCCGGCCTTGAAATCCTCCAGGGTCTTTAAGCGCTTGCGCTGCCGGATATCGCCCGACAAGACGGCGCAGTTGATTCCGTACCTTGCAAAGAGCCCGGCCAGGTAACGGGTTTCATCCTTGCGGTTGCAAAACACGATGACCCGCTCCAGCTTCTTGCGGGTGATGATGTTGTAGAGCAAGGCCCACTTTTTTTCGTTGGTCACGATATAGACCTGCTGCTCAACGGTGTCGGCCGCCACATGCTCCGGCTCGATCTCGACCACCAGCGGATCCTTGGTCCACTGGCTTGCCAGGCGCCTGACGTCCTCGGTCAAGGTGGCGCTGAAAAGCATGGTCTGGCGCTGGGTCTTGTGGGGAGTGGAGTAGATTATCCTGCGCACGTCGGGAATGAACCCCATGTCGAGCATGCGGTCGGCCTCGTCGATGATCAGGGTTTCCACCTTGCTCAGGTCAACCTCCCGGTTGCGCTTGAAATCGAGCAGGCGGCCCGGGGTCGCCACCATGATGTCGATGGGGCCTGCCTGGAGCCTGCGCCGCTGTTTTTCGTAGTCCATCCCGCCAAAGATGGAAACTATCGAAAACCTGGTATATTTGGCCAGGGCCTTGGCTTCTTCGGCAATCTGGATTACAAGCTCGCGGGTGGGGGCCAGCACCAGCACCCGGGGCTGACCGGCCTTGCGCTTGTCAGCGCCCGTTTGGCGCAACATGCGGGTCAGCACGGTTATGATGAAAGCCGCCGTCTTGCCGGTTCCGGTCTGGGCCCTGCCGAAGGCGTCTTTACCTTCCAGGGCGCCGGGCATGATCTGGGCCTGAATCGGGGTGCAGTACTCGAAACCAAGATCGGCAACGGCGTGAAACACCTGGTCGGGAAGGCCGAGGTCATGGAAACGGACCTTGCCTTCGGCCGGTTTCACCCGGTACTGTTCGGGGTTCCAGGGAACTTTTTTCCGCGGGGGCCCGCCGCCGGGCTTGGAGCGGGCCTTGTTCCCGGTCCTGGGGCCGGCCGCCGGCTCTTTGCTCCGGGGCCGTGCCGCCGGCCGACTCTCATGATGCTCTCTATCTTTGTCTTGACTGGTCCCGGGCTTTTCTCCGGGGCGGATGATTTTCAGTATTTTTTCAAGCAGTTTTGTCAATTAGTAAAATTCCTCGCTTTCTGCCGGCAGTATGCACCGCCGCCCATTTAATCGATCTGTCTCAAACTTGTCAAGGTATCATGCCGCAACCCGGCATCACCAGTAGCGGCGGGCGGTCCAATAACAATTTCTCCAGTAATAATCCGAAATTCTGGATACCATTACCCCGTGGCGGGCCGAAGTATGCAAAAAACGCTGGTTGCCCATGTAAATTCCGACGTGCCGGTACTTCCCGGGAGGCCGGAAGAAAACCAGATCGCCGGGCCGCAGATCACGGCGGCTGACTTTACGGCCGAGTCTTACCTGGGCGCTCACCATGCGGGGCAGCCTAATGCCGAAAAAATCTCTGTAAATCACCTGCACCAGGCCGGAACAGTCTATCCCCCGCTTATCCCTCCCCCCCAGCCTGTGGGGGGTGCCCCGCCAGCTGCGCCAGGCTTGCTCCAGCCTGGCCGCCGCCTCCGATTCGGTTGCCGGCCGTTTCCTTCTGACGGGCGGACGCCTTGCTTCACGCCCGGGCCTGACGGCGTGGCTTGAACCATACCCTGCGCCATGACCTGTTTCTCTGTGTGGCGCTGTGCCATGCCCCGCGCATGAAATTATGGTTGCCAGCAGCAATACGGCTGCCAACCATGTCTTGCCGATGATTTCACGCTCTGCAAGAATGGTTCTCACCGGCCTGCAAACGAACTTCCGCCCGCCCCCTGGCGTCTGCACTTTTCCGGAATATCCGGCAGCTTTCCCGGACAGCAGCTTCACTGGCAACCATCTCCGGTCTGACCTGACCACGGAAGGATGTTCGTCAGGAAATCGAGATTGTAATCGAATTCCATCGAAAGAAACTGGGCCAGGGAATGCAGGGTTACGATGGCGTTTTTATCGGCATCCTGCCGGGCCTGGCCTTTTATCCTTGCCAGCAGGCCCTGATTGACCTGTTCTACTTTTCTGTACTGGGCCTCCAGGGGGCGCAGGTCGCCGGGGTCGGCCTCCAGGCCGGCTCTCGCTTTCAGCAACTGCTGCAACATGTATAAAGACGTCACCCGCACCATGGTTTCCTCGATGGTGGAAAAGGGCAGGTGAAAGCGGGCCATGGGACGGAAAAAGGACATCACCGGACAGTTACTGGTGGCCATGATTACGCCGAAAATCGAGGTCAGACCCTCCATGGCGGAAGTATTTTTCGAGTAGGCGCGCTCGGCCGCGATACACGTCACTTTGCAATCACGGTATGAACTGACATCCTTGAAGGTCTCTATCAGGTCCACCAGGTTGAGTGCGATGGGACAAAACGGATACCGATCCTTTTCCAGGGTGCAGCAGGCGCACTTTCTGTATTCCAACCGGGTCCAGAGCGGCGGACTGCCGCAGGTCTCGCCTGCCAGGCTCAGGCTGGCGGCGTCTATCACCAGCTCATATTCAATCCTGGGCACATCGCTGAATTCAAAGATATACTTAAATCGCAGGGATTTTCTCTTCATCGTTCAATTCCACCGCCAAACCGGTACAGGCACGGCTCCACGGGGCGCTTTGCAACCGCAATCGGGCGGCTGTGTTACGGCAGGGATTCATTGTTTCATCCGGCCGGTCTTTTCTGTTTGACCATCTTCATCAGGCGCCCCACCGTGGCTTTCAGCTCCAGGTTCTGGCGTTCGACCTTTTTGGCATACGCCCGGAGCCTGGCCCTTTCCCGGGCGAGCTCGGCCTCCTTTTCGGCCAGCTTGCGCCTGCATTCGTCCTCCAACTGCCTGTGCCGCTCCAGGGCCGCCTCCTTTTCGCGTTCTGCCACCTGGCGGGCCTCCCGGAGAACATCTTCCGCCCGCCTGTACTTCTGGGAAGCTTCCAACTTGCGTAAAAACCCCCAGCTCAAATAAACCAGGGCCAAAAGGCCCAGCAGCACCGCCACGCGCCAGAAAGCGGGCCCGGAAATCAGCTCTCCGACAGTCAGGTCCGGCTTCCACTCGCTGATCACCGTCGATGCAGCCAAAAGGAGAAACAGGGCAACGGGTATCGCTTTCAGAAACTTGGACATGAAGTCATTGCTCCGCACGAAGATTTGGGAAACAACCCCTGCCCGCGGGTCACATCATCCATAACGCAGGGCCTCGGCAGGTGCCTGCGCGGCCGCCCTGTGAGACGGATAAATCGTTGCCGCCAGGCAGATGGCAAGCGTTGCCCCCACCACCAGGGCCACATCCGCCCACGAAATCTTAACCGGCAGCGTCGTAAGAAAATAGACATCACCCGGCAAATGGATGAAACGGTACCTTGCCAGGGCCAGACAGGCTGCCGTTCCGATCATGGTTCCTGTCGCCGTTCCCCATAAGCCGATTATCATACCCTTGGCCACGAATATCCTCCGGACCATCCCGGAGGTGGCTCCCATGGTCTTCAGGATCGCTATATCTTTCCGTTTCTCGTTGACCATCATTACAAGGGCGCTGGAAATATTGAAAGCCGCCACGAATATTATCAGGGTCATGATTATGTACATCAGTATTTTTTGCAACCGCAACATGGAAAACAGGTTGCGGTTCATCTGCTGCCAGTCCTGAACCCAGTACTGGTACCCCAGGATATCCAGAATCCGGCGGGCCACCTGCGGCGCCCGATAGATATCGCTCACCCTCACCTCCAGGGCGCTGACCGAGTCGGGCATTTCCAGCATGCGCTGGATGTCCGCCAGCCGCATGTAGGCCATGGCACCGTCGTATTCGTGCATTCCGGTTTCGAAAAAACCGTTCACCCTGAAACGGTACATCCGCGGAAACCGGCCTGCTTGGCCGCCTGATCCCGGGGTCAATAGGATCGCCGTGGTTCCTTTTTCCAGCCCCAGCCTGGCGGCCAGAACCTTGCCCACGGCTATGGGCACTCCCGCCTTTTCAGCGCCCTGCCCGGCCGGTTCCGACAGAGCCTCCCTCACCGGCGTCAGGAAACTCCGGCCGCCGTGTGAAAGGCCTTCGGCTTCCACGGCCCGGATCACCACGGCCGATGTGCCGGAAGGCCCCCGGAACATTCCCTGGGTATAGATCACCGGCGCAACGCTTTTAACGCCCTCGACTCCTTTTATTATCTGCATCAGCCGCCGATAATGCTCCACCGTCCCGCCGTATCGCATCACCACCAGGTGGGACTCGACGTCAAGGATCCTGTTCTGCAATTCGGACTGGAATCCGGTCATTACCGCCATCGTGACAAACAGCACCATCACCCCAACGGCTATGCCGGCGATGGCCAGAATTTTTATGCCGCGTGAACTCGGCTTGCCCGCCGAGCCCAGGTAACGGAGGCTGATGCTCAGAGCCAACTTCATCCCGGAACCCACCCTGGTTGCAATTTCCCATTCAAATCGCCCAGTTAATCACGGCAACCAGAATAATTTAGTTTGGGCCAAATGTAAATACTGAAAAACCGGCCCGCCACGGCCCCTGTCAGGCCCCGATACGGACCGGACAGGAAAAAAAGGTTTACAAAACACAGGCAATCAAGTATATGTGGAATTCATTCGTCATCTGCTAACATACAGCAATTCTTGAACATTCGTAAGGGGCGCCCAATGGGAAAAAAAAGCCTGATAAAGTCCACCAGTAAAAAGACCAAGGCAAAAACCAAGGACGAAGAAACAAAGACCAAGACCGGGAAAACCGCTGCCAAGGCCGCTAAAAGCACCAAATCCAAGACCTCCCCCAAAAAGACTGCCAAGACCAAGGCCAAAAGCACGGTCAAGAAAACGGCTTCCAAAGCCGGAAAAACCACGAAGAAGAAAGCCGCCAGGAAACCCACCCTGCGCCGGCTGCTGCTGAAAAAGTTCGAAGCCCCACCTGTGGAAAAGCTTTTCAGGCCTCCGGCGGCAGTCAGGAAAGGTTCTGCCCCGCCGCTGATCGACACCGGCGACAAAGACAAGGCCGCCGTATACAGACAGCTGCTGGCGCGGTCTTTCTCAATGGAGCAGCTGGCAGAAGCCGCGCGCAGGGCCGCGGAAGAAAAGGCCGCCCGCGAAAAGGCCGAAGCCGAAAAAAAAGCGGCCGAGGAAGCCGCCGCCAAAAAGGCCGCCGAAGAAGCCGCGCGCAGGGCCGCGGAAGAAAAGGCCGCCCGCGAAAAGGCCGAAGCCGAAAAAAAAGCGGCTGAAGAAAAAGCCAAAGCCAAAACGCCGCCTAAACCTGCCAGGCAAGAAGACACACCCGTGGTGAAAGTATCCTACGAAAAAGAAGAGATCGCTGAAAGAGCTGAAAAAAAGGAAAAAGATCCCGTGGAAAGCGCCATGAAGATTTTCATCGCCGGCCTGGCGTTTCTCATCCTGCTGGTTGTCGGGGCCAGCATCAACAACTCGGGAAAGTACTACATCAAGGAACACGATGGCGCCATCGAAATAACCAAGGGCAAATTCGCCCCTCTGGGAGAGAAACATTTCATCACTCTGCCGGGCGTCAAGGCGCCGGAAGTATCCAAAGAATTTTTCAGCCGCAAAGAAGTCTATCCTCTTATTTTCGGGTACTACCTGGAAAAAGCAGACAATCTGCTGCAAAGCGAAGGCCTGCCGGACTTTGAAGGAATCAAGGCATACCTGGAAAAGGCACTCGTCTTTGCCACCGACAACCAGATGCGGTCCGAAGTCTACCGGCGTATCGACAACATCGACCGGATAGTACTGATGTACAAGGCCGAGGTGGCCATGTCCAAGGATACCCCTGAGTCCCTGGAAGAGGCCCTGGAGTATCTGCAGGAAGCCAAGACCCTGGCCGAAGACGAGGATCACAAAAATCTCATCCAAAAGAGAATCGAGCGGGTCAAAGAACGCCTGGCCGCCCTGGAAGCTGAAGCCAAGGCTGAAGCTGAGGCTGAGGCGGCGGCAGAAGAAGCGGAAAGCAAAAAGGACGAAGCCCGGCCTGAAGGAACGCAGGCAGCCGAAGCTGGCGAACATTAGGAATCTGATTCCCGCAACCCGGATCAACCTGACACGATTCAAGGCGCCTGCAAAGGCGCCTTTTCAATTCCGGGACAGCTCGTCAGCCCTGTGGCAGGCCACCAGGTGACCGCTGCCTTCTGCCCCCGCAAGGTCGGCAAGTACCGGTTCCCGATGCCGGCATACATCGCGGGCATATTGGCAGCGGGGATGAAAGCGGCATCCGGAAGGCGGATTTATGGGCGACGGCACCTCTCCCCCGAGAACGGCACGTATGCCCCGCCCTCCCGGCCGGGCCACCGGAATGGCGGCAATCAGGGCCCGGGTATACGGATGCCGCGGACTTTGGTAGAGTTGCCCGGCCGGCGCCTGCTCCACTATCTTTCCCAGGTACATCACCGCTATGTAATCGGATATGAATTTAACCACCGCCAGGTCATGGGAGATGAAGACATAGGCCAGGCCCATGTTTTGCTGCAGATCCAGCAGGAGGTTGAGAATCTGGGACTGGATGGAGACATCCAGGGCCGATACAGGCTCGTCACAGATTATCAGTTTCGGCTCCAGGGCGATGGACCGGGCAATCACTATGCGCTGGCGCTGGCCGCCTGAAAATTCATGGGGGAAACGGTCGGCGGCCGAGGCCGGCAATCCCACCATCTCCAGCAGCTGCCTGACCTTTTGGCGGCGAAAGGCCCTGTCGCCCATGCCGTGAACGATGAAAGGCTCTTCCAGGATGGTGCCCACCGTATGCCGGCTGTTGAGGGATTCGAAGGGGTCCTGGAAAATCATCTGCAGGTCCCTGCGGACCTGCCGCAAATGCGTTTTGCCCACGGAGGCAAGATCCCGGCCCCGGAAAAGCACCTTGCCGGCGGTTGGCTGGTAGAGCCGCAAAACCGCCCGTCCGGCGGTCGTCTTTCCGCACCCTGATTCCCCCACCAGGCCCAGGGTGGTGCCCGGGGCGACCCGGAAGGATATTCCGTCCACGGCGTGGACGTATCCTTTCAGGCGGCGCAGCACCCCTGCCCGGACCGGGAAATGAACCTTCAGACCTTCAACCTCCAGCAGCACTTCGCTCACGGGGCCTCCTGTCCGTTGTTGGCGCGGCCCCGTCCGGCATACAGGTGACAGGCCACGCGGCGCCCGTCTTCCAGCTCCCTCAGCAGGGGCCGCGTTTGACGGCACCTGTCAAAGGCCCGGGGGCAGCGGTTGACAAAACGGCAGCCCGGCGGCAGGTCATCGAGGGACGGCACGCTGCCCTCGATGATGGGCAGGGGCTGCTTGGCAGGTGTGTCCAGCCGCGGTATGGCCTGCAACAGGCCCCGGGTGTACGGGTGCAGGGGATTGGCAAACAGCTCCTTCACAGTCGCGCTTTCCGCGACGGTGCCGGCATACATAACCTGGACATGGTCGCATATTTCGGCGATGACACCCAGGTCATGGGTAATGAACAGGACCGCCATCTGTGTGCGGCTCTGCAGCTGCATGATCAGTTCCAGAATCTGGGCCTGTATGGTTACATCCAGGGCGGTGGTCGGCTCATCGGCAATCAAAAGGTCCGGCTCGCAGGCCAGGGCCATGGCGATCATCACCCGCTGCCGCATTCCGCCCGAAATCTGGTGGGGATATTCCTCCATCCTCTGTTCGGGGGCCGGAATACCAACCTGCCGGAAAAGTTCCAGGGCCTTGCGGTAGCGCTGTTCCGGGCTCATCTCCGGCCGGTGCAGGGCGAAGATCTCCAGCAGCTGGCGGCCCAGGCGGTGGACCGGGTTGAGGGCCGTCATGGGCTCCTGGAAGATCATGGCGATCCTGGCCCCGCGCATCTTCTGCATCTTTTCGGGGGGCAACCGGAGCAGATCCGTTCCTTTGAACAGGATACGCCCCTTTTCGATGAAACCGGCCGGCTTGGGCAGCAGGCGCATGATAGAAAGGGCGGTGACGCTCTTTCCGCAGCCGGACTCTCCCACCAGGCCCATGATGGTTCCCCGCTCCAGGGTGAAGCTGACCCCGTCCACGGCCCGCAGGGGTCCCTTTTCGGTCCTGAAACCCGTGGCCAGGTCCTCGACTTGCAGCAGGAGACTGTTTGTTGCCCTTTTGTCTGCCATATAATCCCGGTCAGAAGTTCTTGTAAGTTTTATCGACTATAGTAACCGGCGCAAAGGCCTTTTTCTTCTTCATGGCCTTGATGGTCTCCCGGTACAGATCCTGATCGAACCAGAACAGGCCCCCGGTGGAGCTGCCGAAAGGATCGAAAAGATCGCCCGTATGGCGGGTGCCCGGCACCTTGGGCAGCCGCCACCAGCGCCAGTAGGCCTGGCGCACATAGGGGACCATGAAAGTCGGCACGAAGGCCCCGATCTGGTGAATCCTGGCCTGGATCTTGTGGGACAGCTCGATCCTTTCGGCCTCCTCCAGGCTGTTGCGGTAGGCCTCGATCAGGCGGTCCATCACCGGATCGTCGGTATTGGTGATGTTGTTGGTCTGGGCCTTGTGGGCGTTTACCGAGTGAAAATGCTCCCAGTACTGGGGCCGGAAGGATGTACTCCAGCCCATCCAGGCCACGTCGTGTCTCTTTTCCATGACTTTCTTGTAGGCCGCGGCCGCATCCAGCCGCTGGAGGCGCAGCTCGATGCCGGCTTTCTTGGCCTCTTCCTTCAGCACCACCAGGCGGGGCGTATGCTGGTCGATGCTGTAGCAAACCTCCACCGAATAGCGCCGGCCGTTCTTTTCCCAGATGCCGTCGGCGCCCCGGTGCCAGCCGCTTTTCTCCATGTAGTACTTCACCTTGGCAAGGTCGAAACGGCGGGCCCTGATCTTCGGGTTGGTATACTTGCCATAGCCCACGTACATCTGTTCAAGCCGGTAGTAATCGTTCCAGAGAACCTCCTGGATCACCTTGCGTATATTCATGGCATGGGCAAAGGCGTAACGCAGGTTGGCATCTTTGAAAATCGGCCGGTCCTGGTTGAGCCACATGCCCATGGCCGGCCGCGGGGTATCGTTGAAAAACCAGATCCGGTTGATATACCCCTTCTGAATTTCGGGAATCCGGGAACGCACATGCCAGAACTTTGGCATGGTCATGGGGAAAGTATCCAGCTTGCGCTTGCGGAAATAAGTCCACATGAGGTTGAAATCCCGCACCACGGAGAACACCACCCGGTCCACGTTGAAGCGGTTTTGGAAATAGCGCAGGTCTTTCGCCCACCAGTGTTTTTTACGCTCGAACTTCACGTAGCGGCCCTTCTTGAAAGCGGAAATCTGGTAAGGACCCGTATTGGGCACGATCTTCCAGTTGTACCTGCGCACAAAATCCTTGTCCAGGCTGGTGTAAAAATGCCGGGGCGTGGGAGAGATGCTCAGCTTCAGGTGCAGGTCGGGCTGGGCCTTGGTGCTCACCACCGCCAGGGTGTGGTCGTCGTAGACGATCACCTTCTCTATCTCCCTGGTATAGTAATCGTTGTACCAGGGAGCCACGATGTACTTGGAGCGCATGAAATCCAGGGTGAAGGCAAAGTCGGCGGCCGTCACCGGCACCCCGTCCGACCAGCGGGCATCCGGGTTCAGCTTGAAATACATGGTCTTTTTATCCTTGCCGAAGGCCCAGTGGGTGGCAAGCTCGGGAATGATCCGCTCGGTATTGGGGTGAATTCCCACCAGCGAAAGCTGGTTGTCCAGGATGGCACTGCGGAAAGAGCTGTTGGAATCCGGCCCCACGGTACGGAAGGTAAGCGGAAAAGAGAGGATGGCGCTGTGGAAGATGCCGCCTTTTCCGGCCTCCGGCGAAGCGTAGACCGGGTCGCTGTCGTTGGTCAGCCACTTGATGTCCGCGGGCAGGCTTGCCGCCCGCGCATCTTCCATCTCACCCTGCGCGGCAAACAGAAGCAGCAGGACGGTGCCGGAGAAAATAACCGCTTTCCGCAAACCGCGGCAGGCGGCATAAATCTTCTTGGTCGTTGCTCGTTTCATTCTTCTTTCCACGCCTTTCTACTCGTAAATGGTGTGCATCCGGGGATCGAAAGCCTCCCTGATGGCCTCGCCGATGAAAGTGACCGTCAGCAGGGTGACGGTCATGGCTCCCACCACGGACGCCGATATCCACCAGGCGTCCAGGTTGGCCCAGCCCTGCTGAAGCAACTCCCCCCAGGAAGGCGTGGGCGGGGGCAGGCCGAAACCGAGGTAGTCCAGGGAAGTCAGAGCCACGATTCCGCCGGAGATGGAAAAGGGCGCAAAGGTCACTATCACCGCCACTGTATTGGGAATAACGTGCCTGAAGATTATCCGCAGGTCTCCGGCTCCCAGGGCCTTGGCCGCCAGGACGTAGTCCCTGGCCTTTTCCTTGTAGGTCATGGTGCGCATGGTCCAGGTCATGCCCATCCAGCCGAACAGGGCCATGATCAGAATCAGGATCCAGAAGGTGGGCACGACGATGGAAGAAATGATGATGATCACATACAGGAAAGGAACATTGGACCAGATCTCGATCAGCCGCTGGAAGACAAGATCGAAGGCCCCGGCCCAGTATCCCATGGCGCACCCCACCGCCACCCCGATCAGGTAGTTTATCACCAGCAGGCCGAGGGAAAAGAAGATGGCGATGCGAAAACCGTAGATCAGGCGCGCGGCTATGTCTCTTCCCACGGCGTCGGTGCCCAGGAAGTGACGGGAGGCAAGCGATGGGGCAAAGGGCGGGAAATCGTCCTTGCGCAGGTCGTTTTCGTAGGGATCATAGGGTATCGGCGGCATCAGCACCCAGTTGCCCTCGTTCCGGCGGGCAAATATCTTCTTGAGCTGGCGGTAATCGGTCTCGTAGTCGTAATCGAGGCCGAACGTCCTTCCCGGTATCATGTCCCCGTAGGTTGGGAAATAGAGCCTGTCTTTGTAACAAACGACCAGGGCGCGTTTGTTGACCAGCAGTTCGGCTCCCAGGGACAAAACGATCATCACCACCAGGACGATCAGCGAGTAGTAACCTCTCCTGATGGACCTGAAGCGCCGTATCTTTTTCAGTGTCAGTGGGTTGAGACGCAGCATAGAATCCTTACTCGAACTTCACCCTGGGATCGACCAGGGCCACGCATAGATCCGACAGGATGTTGCCGATCATGAAAAGCAGGGCCGATATAACCAGAATTCCCATAACCACCGGGTAATCCCGCTCCACCACCGATTCGTATCCCAGCAGGCCCATGCCGTCTATGTTGAAGACTTTCTCGATCAGAAATGAGCCCGAAAGGATCACCGAAATATTGTTTCCGAAACTTGTGGCCATGGGGATCAGGCTGTTGCGCAGGGCGTGCCGGAAAACTGCCGCCCTGAAGGAAAGCCCCTTGGCCATGGCAGTGCGCACGTAGTCGGCGGCCAAGTTGTCCATCAGGGTGTTTTTCATCAGGAAAGTCATAACCGCAAAAGAACCGAGCACGTAAGATGTAAGCGGCAGGACGGTGTGCCAGGCAAGATCGGCGATCTTCTGCCAGAGGCTGAAATCTTCGAACTGCTCACTTACCAGCCCGCCCAGGGGAAATATCTCCCAGTGAGATGCCAGCAGCACCAGCAGGAAGACGCCCACCACCCAGCCCGGGACGGCGTAGCCTATGAAAATCAGGGCCGAGGAGACGTTGTCGAACCCGCTCTTGTGGCGCACGGCCTTGGCGATCCCCAGGGGGATGCAGACACCGTAGACTATCACCAGGGAGAGGATTCCGAAGTAGAGGGAGATGGGAATGCGCTCTTTGATCATATCCCAGACCGGATCGTAATAGCGGGTGGAGACACCCAGGTCTCCCTGAAGCACCTTGTAGAGCCAGGAAAAGTAGCTTGCCAGTACCGGCTTGTCGAAACCGTAATACTCTTTCAGGGTCCGGAGCTGCTCGTCGGACAGGGGCTGGGTCTGGCTGCCGGGCGCCGCCGGACCGCTTCCGTAGCCGGCCATCTGCATCTGCCGGGCCTGGGCGATTATCCTCTCGATGGGGCCTCCGGGAACGAAACGGGTAATGACGAACACCAAAATGGTGATCCCGATAAAGGTAGGAACGATCAGCAACAAACGCCGGATGAAATAGGCTGTCATTATCGTCCCCCTGAGTTGTGTTTCCGTCATTGTCCCGGCAGCGATCCCCGAAACCAGGCCGGTGCCGGTTCCCGGGTCTGCCCGAAACTGTAACATACCCCAGCCGGTCTTTGTTTTCAAGGAGCCCGAGACGGACACAGGCGCCCACATTCCGCGTCCGGGCCGACCTTGACATGGAGGCCGGGATGGACAATAGATAAGGCAATACTCGGTAAAAGCAATGACTTCGCACCCCCATAACCACCAGGAAGGACACACCCATGTTTGACGAGCTGAGCAAAACCCCTGCCGGCGAGCTTGCCGCCCGTATCACCAGGCTGCAAAAGGAGCTTGCAGCCAAGAACCTGGACGGAGCCCTGATCCTGCAAAACAGCGACCTGTTCTACTTCAGCGGCACGATCCAGCAGGCCAACCTCTACGTGCCAGCAAAGGGCGATCCCCTCCTGGCCGCCCGCAAGAGCTTCCGCCGGGCCAGGGCCGAATCCTCCCTCGAAAATGTGGTGCCCCTTGCCAGCCCAAAGAAACTACCGGAGATCATTCAGGAAAACGGCCTGCCGCTTCCGGAACGGATCGGCCTCGAACTGGACGTGCTGCCGGTCAACCTCTTCAGGCAATACGGGCAGATTTTCCCGGACGCCGAGTTTGCCGACGTCTCGACCATCATCAGGATGATCCGGGCCGTGAAATCGGACCATGAAATCGGAATCATCCGCCAGGCAGCCGCCAGGGCCGATCAGGTGGCGGCCCACGCCGGGAAGGTCATGAAACCGGGGATGACCGAACTGGAAGCAGCCGGCCTGGTGGAAGCCCGGGCCCGCAAGCTCGGTCACCAGGGCATCATCCGCATGCGCCTGTGGGGCAGCGAACTTTTCTACGGCCACCTGCTGGCAGGCCCTTCCGGAGCCGTTCCCAGTTACCTTGCCTCACCCACCGGCGGTCAGGCCGCCAACCCGGCCGTGGCCCAGGGGGCCGGCTTTGCCGAAATCCGGCCCGATCAGCCCGTTGTCCTGGACTACGTCTTTGCCTACCGGGGTTACCTGGCCGATCATACCCGCATCTTCTGCGCGGGCCGCCTGCCAGACGAACTGGAAAAAGCCCACGAGGCCGTTTTGAAAATCCAGGCCAGGCTCAAACGGGAAATCCGCAGCGGTGCGGTGACGGGTGAAATTTACGATCTGGCTGTCAGGCTGGCAGCCGAAGCCGGCCTGGAGGACAATTTCATGGGAGTCGGGCCGCGCCGGATAAGGTTCGTGGGCCACGGCGTCGGCCTGGAACTGGACGAATTCCCCTTCCTGGCCAAGGGTCAGAAACTGGTGCTGGAGGAAAACATGGTGATCGCCCTGGAGCCCAAGCTGATCTTCCCGGGCATCGGCGTGGTGGGAATAGAAAACACCCATCTGGTGACAAAAGACGGCCTGGAACAGCTGACCAGTTTCGAGGAGCGGATCGTCTGCCTGGATGGATGAAGGAAGCGGGGCCAAGCACCAAAGGGGAAACCGGTCCGCCGGTTTCCCCTCTTTTGCTTGCAAAACCGATTGTTAACGCTTGGAGAACTGGAAGCGGGCCCTTGCACCTTTCTGGCCGTATTTCTTGCGCTCCTTGACCCGGGGATCACGGCGCACGAAACCGGCCTTTTTCAGGACCGGGCGCAGCTCCGGCTCGCAGGCGATCAGGGCCTTGGTTATGCCGTGCCTGATGGCGCCGGCCTGGCCGGTTATCCCGCCCCCGATCACCCGCACCTTGATATCGTACTTGCCGAGTTTGTTGGTCAGGGTCAAAGGTTGCTGGATGATGGTCTTGGCTGAATAGACCGTGAAATACTCTTCCATCGGGCGCCCGTTGACGGTTATATCGCCTGACCCGGGGCTGAGCCAGGTGCGGGCGATGGCGTTCTTGCGTTTGCCTGTGGCGTAGTAAACATTTTCCTGTGCCATTTGCTCTCCGGCTTAATCTGTTTGTTGTTGTCTGTTCAACCTTCGATCTTCAATGGTTCCGGCTGCTGGGCGGTGTGGGGATGTTCGCTGCCGGCGTAGACCTTGAGCTTCTTGAAAAGCTTGCGGCCCAGCCGGTTCTTGGGCAACATTCCCTTGACGGCGAAACGGATCAGGTCCTCCGGCCTTTTTTCCAGCAGTTTCCTGGCGGTGATCGACTTCAAACCGCCCATGTAGCCGCTGTGCCGGTGGTACATCTTCTGGTCCAGCTTGCGACCGGTCAATACCACCTTTTCGGCATTGATGACGATGACTGAATCACCGGTATCCACATGGGGAGTATACAGCGGTGAACATTTGCCCCTGAGCCTGGCGGCCACCGCCGATGCCAAACGGCCCAGCACCATCCCTTCCGCATCCACCACGTACCATTTGCGGGGGTTGTCGGAATCTTTTGCGCTGTAAGTATATTTTTTCACCGTTTCTCTCCTAATAGTGTATTTCAGAATTCAGAATCAGGAACTATTAGATAAAAAAATCCCTGCTGTCAAGGCTAAAGTCAACAGCAGCAGGTTCAAAAGGAAGATCGAGAACCTTGCGCAGGTGTTCTATGCCCTGCCTGACGCTTTCGCAGGCGGTTGCCGGCGCAAGTTCCAGGACGAGAGCCGGCCCGTTTTCAAGGTACGGTTTCAGTAGTGTAAAATCGAGTTCCCCGGTGCCGGGCGGCAGGTGATCGAGCAGAACACGGGAATCATGAACGTGAATTCCCACCAGATGTTCGGCGTAGGTCTCCAGCAATTCACCAGGCTTCACCAGCCCCAGCACTTCCTGGGCCCTGGCATGCCCCATGTCGTGCCAATAGCCCAGGGGCGCTCCCCTGAAGGTATCCAGAATGCGGCCAAGTTCCTCGAAACCGGGCAGCTCGTTCCAATAGTAACGATTCTCTATGGCCAAAGTAAGTCCCAGCCTCTCGGCATGGGACACCAGAGAATCGAGGCTGAACAAAACAGCGTCCAGGCAGGCCGGAGCAAGCAGGTTACGGGCCTGCATTCTTCGGTCAAGCTCGAGCCTGAGTTGCCTGTCGAGGTTTTGCTTGCCGGCTGCCAGTTTTTCCCTGAAGCGCCTGTCCTGCTCCTGCTCCGGTACTTTCCCGCAATGCAGAACCACGAACGGGGCTTCGGCGTCACAGGCATTTTCCATGCTCCTGATGGTCCAGTCCACTGCCAGGCGTCTTTTTTCCCTGTCCGGATCGGCCAGGTTGAAATAATCCCCGCCGGGAGGCCGATTCTTGACGATCCCCGGGAAAGGACAAAAATTGTGCAGGCTGGTGACCACCAGGCGCGATGTCCTGATCATCCTCGCAAGCGCCCCGAAACAGTCCTTGTCGAGCCGGTAATCGAGTTCAATGCCTTCCACCGGCAGCCCCTCCAGGGCCTCCAGCAGCCCGGACGGCTTCAGGCCGGAACCGGCTGCCCAGGATGTCGATACGGCCAGCAGGGGTGTTTCCGATTTGCTTGGTTGTTTTGCCATTTCATCACGACCGGAGGTTGTGTTAAACTGGAACCGGTTGTTGAAAAGAATTTCACCCGATCACCGATGCGGGAAGACGGTATAGCAATGAGCGATCCTGCCCACCTGGAAACAGAAGTCAAATTTCACCTCCGTTCACCACAGACGGTAAGACGCCATATCATCGATCTTGGCGGTCAAAGTCAAGGCAAAACATTCGAGCTGAACATACGTTACGACGACACCGAAGAGAGCCTGCAGGCCGGAGGCTGCCTGCTTCGCCTGCGCAAGGACACCGCCGCCCGCCTTACCTTCAAAAAACGGCCTCAAAAGACCGTCCCGGGCGTAAAAGCCTACCTGGAATACGAGGTGGTGGTGGAAAATTTTGAAACCATGGACGCCATCTTGAACCAGCTTGGCTTGCGGGGGGTCCAAAAGTATGAAAAGATACGGGAAACGTTTTCGCTGGGAGAATGTATTCTCTGCCTCGATGAAATGCCCTTTGGATTCTTCCTCGAAATCGAAGGCCCGGTGCAAGAGATTGTCCGCCTGGCCGGAAAACTTGGCCTGAGCTGGGAAAACCGTATCCTTGCCAATTACCTGGCAATCTTCGAAAAGTTACGCCAGGTGGCAGGCCTTGGCTTCAACGACGCGACTTTCTCCAATTTCCGGGCCTGCCGCCTGGATCAACGCGTCTTGCAACAGGCTATCGAATCTTTCCGGGAAGGCATCTGAGAGGAAGGAAATCACCCCATGCCGCAAAAGCCTTCATCGCCCATCCGGGTAATGACCCTCAACCTGCGTTTCGGCCTGGCCGACGACGGCCCCAACAGCTGGCCTTACCGCAAGGACGCCCTGGCAATCCTGCTGAAAAAGCATCCCGTCGATTTCTTCGCCTTCCAGGAGGCCAACGACTTTCAGATAGAATTCATCGCCGGCGTTCTGGAAAGCTATGGGTTCATCGGCCAGCGTAAGCCGGCCCCGTCTTTCTGGCAGAACAACGTCGTCTTCTACGACCGCCGGAGCTGGAACCTGACCGGCAAAGATCATTTCTTTCTCAGTCCCACCCCTGATATCCCCAGCCGTTTCAGGCAAAGCCGCTGGCCAAGGCAATGCACTTTCGGGCGCTTTGCCGCACAAGGCAGAAACATAGTGTGCATAAACACCCACCTGGATTTCAAATCCCGGATCCAGAAGGCCGGAGCCGAGATAATTTTAAGGCGCCTGGAACGGTTCGACGCCCGCTCGCCGGCCATCCTGATGGGGGATTTCAACTGCGGTGAGGGAAGCTCGGCCTATCGGGTATTCACCGCCCCGTCCGGGGCGGCGCCATTTCATAACGTCTTCAAAAAAAATCAGCCGAGCACCCACCACGATTTCACCGGTGTGGGCCGGGGTAAAGCCATCGACTGGATCCTGTACCGCGGATCTGTAAAGCCCCTGACAGCCGAAGTCATCACCGATCGTTTCGCCGGCAGCCTGGTGTCGGACCATTTTCCGGTGAAGGCTGCGTTTGCATGGTCCGGCCGGAGCTGACCGGCTTTGCAAACAGTCTGAAACGTTGCCCCGGCGTTCTCTGTCGTCGTTGTCCCGCCCTGCCGTAAACCGTGTCAGCGTTTTGCAGTCACGCTGGCATTCAGCTTGCCGCCCGGTTCCACGATCAGATCACGGCAGGAAACCTTGCCCGTGCACCTGCCGCTTGCCAGGATGGTCACGCTGCCCTCGGCTTCGATGCTTCCCCTGTAATTGCCGCCTATGGTAAGCTCCACCACCCGGACATCGGCCTGGACGTCACCTTCCTCGGCGATCACGACCCGCTGGCCGGACACCATCCCTTTGACGTGCCCCTTGATCACCAGCCGGCCCTTGCCGCTGACGGTCCCTTCTACGCTGAAACCTTCGTCGATTATTGAAAAGCGCCTGTTTTCTTCTTTCACTTGTCACTCTCCGGTTTATGGCCGGCCGCAAAACCCGGATCAGGGCTCTTGGCAGCCGCGTCTGAGTCGGCAGAAGTATCCCGGGAGGCGTCCTCCCCGCTGCCCGGGGCTTCGGTTTCCGCCGGGACCTGCGTCTTGTCCGTGGCCTGCGTCTCTGATGCGGAACCTGTCCCGGCTCCCGAATCGGCATTTGGGGTATTGTCGATTTCTCCGGCAGTCGCCGGTGGTTCCGGTTCTTTTTCCACCCGGCCGGTCACGGAACCGGTTCCGGTCCCTTTGTCCCCGGAACTCTGTGTGTCGGCCTTTTTGGCAGCCGGTTTCGCAGCCGGCGGTTCCGGCTTGATTTCGGTCTTGGTTCGATCCGGCCCGGGAGTCTCAGGCGGGGCAGGCTCCCGGGGAAGGCTGAACTCAAACTCCCGCTGCAGCAACAGCTTGCCCTGCCGATCGAAAACGTAAACCGAAGCCGTGTCGTAAACAACCGGCAGAGCCACCGGGGAAGCCCGGAAGGTCATTTTCTTGAAATTGTTAATCCTGAACAATTTTCCCCGCTTGCCGTCAGGTTCGCCATCCACCAGCTTGACCCTCGGGGTTGCCAGCCATTTGATGGGCGGAGATCCGGTGGTCTTGAAAACCACCACGGCCCTGCCGGAAACACTGACCTTCGGACGGCTGACGTTGATAATCCTGAAAGCGGCCCTGAGCACCTGATCCACGGGGTCGTAGCTTACCTGAAAACGCTGGATATCGACTGCCAGCTTGACTTCGGCAACCGGATCCTTCCGGTCTGCTGCGCCATGTGATGCCGCCGTTTTCTCATTGCCGCCGGCAACGGCCTTTGCCGGCCCGTGCCCCCCCTTGTCTGCCCGGGACGATCCGTCGACCCGTGCCGGCGCCGCCTCGTCCTGTTCCAGCAGGCGGCGGTTCTGCTGCTGGGCTATCACCAGCTTGGCCATCAGGATATCCTTTTCTTGCCTCAGGGCATCCAGCTTGTATTCCATATCGCGCAACTGCCTGGTAAGCCCGGCGACCTTCTGCCTCTGGTCCAGGCAGAAAAATACCGCCACAGCGGCAATCACGATGGAGGCCACCAGGCAGGCCGCCACGATCCAGATCAGCGGCTTGACACGCTGCATGCTGATTACCTGACCGTGTTCACCGACGATCATCAGGCTCCAGTACCGATTCGAACCGCGGTTGTCTTTTCTGCGCTGCGAAGTTCTATCCATTGCCGATCTCCTTGATGGCGGAAAACAACCTGTCTTTGCCGGCCGGCCGGCCAAGATAGCTTTCCGTGACGATGCGCATTATCCCTGCCTGCTTTCTGAGAAAAAATTTCCTGCGACCGGCCGGCAGACTCCGCCCCCTATAATCGAGGACCTGGTCGAAGGTGACACAGAAAACATCGCCCTGTCTGTAAACTTCCAGGCCGGAAGCGGTAACGCAGACCCGCATGTGACCGTCGCCCGGAATCCTGCGCAGACTGCACCACTGCGACCACCAGCGCATGGACGGGGCCCGGTTGTCGGCAAAAAGACCGCTGTACTGGAGATAACTGCCGCGGGCCAGGTGCCGGCACCATTTTTCCACCAGCGCCCTGATTTCCTGCAGGTCGGCATCATTCCAGCCAACCGGCCGGTATTCAGCCCTGGCGGTGATGATGATCGGAGTCCGGTTCAGCCGGATCACGGACGCCAGATTCCCGATGGTTGAATTCTCGACCACGATGCACCCGTTGGAATCCCTGGGCTTCAGCGCCTTGTTTGTTCCGTGCAGCCAGATTGCGTATCCGCTGCGGCCGGCCAGCCGGTCGAGCCGGTTGGGATAATCCAGGGGAAAAGCCATGCTGCCGTAAATGGGCGCCAAGTCTTTCTTCAGGTATTTTTTGACGAAGAAATAGACGCCTTCCGGTGTCTTCCGGTCACCGGAGCGTTGCTTGGCACCCCTTGCCTTGCCCGTGGAGCAGGGATATGCTCCCACCAGCCTTATGCGGTCCTGTCCGCCGGCATACACCAGGAGTCTCTGAGCCTGCTTGTCCACCAGCAGCGCGTGTGATGCGCCGCTTTTGCCCGCACCGTCCGCCAAACAAAGAATCTCGGCCGGCTGCCGGCAACCGGAAACTTCAACCAGCTGCCCGGCTTTCACCCATCCGGGCGGCAGGATGATGAGGGCCAGGACCACCACTGCCCGAAGCATCATGGCTTCGGAGATAAAACACCGGTTCGAAATTTTCATGACAGCAGAAAACCAGATACCATTTACAGATTTCAGTCCTTACCCGATCCGCCCGGACTTACGATCACAGGCATTCCCCGCCCGACACCCATGGTTTCGGCCGCATTGCCCCGGTTTACGGCCAGCTCGAGGGTATCCCGGCTGCCGATCAAGGCCAGGGGATCGCCCGCCGGTACCGCAGCGTATGTCTCTTGCAGGCCTTTCAGCCTCCAGTGCCCCACCGAGACCTCCAGGTCGTCCCATTTGTCCCCTCCCGCCAGGGCAGCCAGGTCGGAACGCCTGATATTGGTGATGACGTTGCCGAAACGGTCGATGCCGACCACCGTTCCCTGCAACCTGCCGTCTTCCATCCGGCGGGGGACACAGCCTGCAGGGCGGATGATCCGGGAAAATTCTGTCGGGGCACCGAGCTGCCCCAGCTTCACTCCCAGGGTCAGATGAGCCGCCACCGGCGCAAATATGTCCCGGCCATGAAAAGTATTGCCAACGTTTGCAAGGAAAAAGGCGGGATTGGTAACCGTCACTATTTGGGGGTCTTTCTCGCCGGTCGCCTCGATAGACGGCCAGAGCACACCGTTGTCGGGTCCCAGAAAAAAATAGTCCCCCGCCCTGGCCGCCACGATCTGCCGACCGGTACCCACGCCCGGATCCACCACTGCCAGGTGAACCGTGCCGGGGGGAAAATACCTGTAGGCCGCTTTCAGAACAAAAGCCGCCTGAACGATGTCCTGGGGCGCAATCTGGTGAGTGATGTCGATGACCCGGGCCTGTGGATTGATGGTTGCCACAACGGCTTTCATGACCCCCGCGTATTCATCACTGAGCCCGAAGTCTGTAAGCAAGGATATACAAGCCATGGACATCAGAACAACCGTTGTTGCGGCTTGAGGCCGAGATGGTCGCAGGCTGCCGCAGAAGCCTTCCGGCCCGAAGATGACCTGATTACCATGCCGATCTTCAAAAGGTAAGGCTCCACCACGTCCACCAGGGTGTCTGTCTCCTCCTGGAGGGTGGCCGCTATGGCCTCGATGCCGACCGGCCCGCCGTTGTAAAAATCGATGATGGTCCGCAGATAGCGCCGGTCAAGACGGGTCAGCCCCAGGGAGTCGACCCCCTCCAGCTTCAGGGCCGCCTCCACCGTCTCGCGGTTGATCCGGCCATCGGCGCGAACCTGAGCATAATCACGCACCCTTTTCAGCAGGCGGTTGACGATCCTGGGGGTGCCCCGGGACCTTTTGGCCAGGGAGGCGGCACCCTGTTCGTCGATACTGATGTCCAGCAACCTGGCCGAACGCTTTATAATCCTGACCAGGTCATCCAGTCCGTAGAAATCCAGGCTTCTGAACAGACCGAACCTGTCGCGCAGCGGAGCCGACAGCAGCCCAACCCTGGTGGTGGCCCCTACCAGGGTGAAACGGTTCAGCCTGTATCTGTGGCTGCGGGCATGAATCCCCTTGTCGAACACGAAATCGACGGCAAAATCCTCCATGGCGGGATACAGAAATTCCTCCACCGCCTTGGGAGTGCGGTGAATCTCGTCGATGAAAAGGACGTCGCCTTCTTCCATGTGAGTCAGGATTCCGAGCAGGTCGCCGCCTTTTTCCAGGGCCGGGCCGGAAGTCACGGTGAGCTTTACTTCCATCTCGTTGGCGATGATATGGGCCAGGGTGGTCTTGCCCAGCCCCGGGGGGCCGTGAAACAGAACGTGATCGAGGGGTTCCTGCCGCTGACGGGCAGCCAGAATGGCTATCTTGAGGGTATCGACGACCTCCTGCTGGCCGACGTAGTCCTCCAGTTTCCGCGGGCGCAGGGACAACAGTTCCGGCTCACGGTCGTCCGCCGTGCACGCCCGGTCCAGGATGCCGTGTGGGGATGCCTGACCCCGCTTGAGTAACCCGTCTGTCATCGCCTTGAAGCTCTACTTCCAGATCAGGGGAGTTCTCCCCTGTATACTTCGTCGAACAGGGCTTCGGGGGTGGAGATACCAGGGTCCCGCGCAAGCGCCTGTTCAATCATCCGGCGGGCGTCGCTCGCCTTGTGTCCGAGCTGGTCCACCAGCACTTCAAAGACCGCCTGAACGAAATCTTCACTGCCGGCCCTGTCGCCGCCGGATTCCTCTTTCCTGATCAGGGCAAACTTTCCCATTCTTCCCTTCAGGGTGGCAACTATCTTCTGGGCCGTGCGGGCACCGATGCCTTTGAGCCGTTTGAGGGTACTCACATCGCCGGTTTCTATCGCCCGGGCCACCTCACGGACAGGCATGTTAAGGGCCTTGACGGCTTTAAGGGGACCGATGGCTTCCACCGAGATAAAGGACTGGAAGAATTCCTTTTCCACCTCCAGGTTGAAACCGATCAAAACCGGCTTGGGCTGCCTTTCGGTCTGATGATAGTAGATGTAAAGCTCTACCTGCTCACCTGCTTCTTTTGAAGCCAGAGCTTGCTGGACGAATCCGGGAAGCATTACTTCGTAGCCGACCTGATTGACCTTCAACAGGATGCGCTCCTGTTCTTTTTTGAGCAGTTGTCCTTCCAGATATCCGATCATCGGAGGTTCGATTCTCCCTGCCCGCATCTTCTGCCGCGGCCGGCGCACCTTTCAGAGGCGCGATCTGTACAGCCCTATCAAGGCCAGCCCCAAGGCATCGGAAGCATGGAAGGGCTTTATCTGCCGGCTGCATCCCAGTGCCCGCCGGACGGCCTTTTCAAGCTGCTGTTTGCTGGCATTGCCATTGCCTGTCAGAACTTGTTTTGCTTCCCTGACCGGTACCTCCAGGATAGGGATGTCCTTCTTTTTGGCGGCAAGCAGGATCACCCCGCACACCTTGCCCAGGGTAATACCGGACTTGGGATATTTTTCAAGGGAAAAAACGTCTTCGATGACCATCAGATGAGGCTTTTCATCTTCCAGCACCTTCTGAATGGAAGAGAAGATTTTTTCCAGTCTCTCGGAAAGCGGGCAGACCGGCTCCGTCCGGACCACACCGTAGGCAAACTGGCTGATCTCAAGACCCCGGCCGCCGACAATGCCTATCCCGGTTGCCGCCAGTCCCGGATCTATCCCGATTATGGTATGCATCCGCAAGTGTTTCCAGCCCGCCGGGAGCCCTTACAACGATTTGAGCTTTTGCTTGGCTATCTTGGCCTCGTTGCTCCCGGGAAACTTTTCAACCAGCCTGCTCAGCACCAGGCGCGCATTGGCCTTGTCCTTCAGTTTCAAAAAGGCCATGGCCTGTTTAAGCATGGCCGCAGGCACTTTGTTGCCCTTGGGGTACTTGTCGATGACCTCCTGGTACTCGAGGATGGCCTTTTCATACCATTTTTCGCGGTAGTAGCTTTCGGCAATCCAGAACTGAGCGTTGTCGGCCTTTTCACTCTTGGGAAAAGCTTTGATCAGGGCCTGAAAACCCTTTCTTGCAGATGCCATCCGTCCTTCATCTAAGTCTTTCTTGGCAGCCCGGTAGAGGCTTTCAGGCGTTGGCGGAGCAGAAACTGCCGCGGGCTTGCCCGCCGGTTTCCCGGGCTTGCCGCTTTCAATGCTGAGATACTGCTCCAGCCGGGCAACCCTCTTCTCGAGCCGGGCAAGCTGGAGCTGAATATCTTCCAGGCGTTTGCTGCGGGCCTGAAAATCGGTCTCGGCCTTGCCCAGTTTTTTGCGCAAAACGAATTCCACTTCCTCAAGCCGGCCCTGGACCAGTCTTGTCTCCTGATCGATACGATCAAGATCGGCGGCAATCCGGGCGTAGTTCTCCCGCAGCTGCATTATATCCCGGCGGCTGACGGACATCAGTTTGGACTCTATTTCCCGCCGCTGGGCCTCAAGGCGCTTGCTGTGCTCCTGTAAACGCCGGTTGTTCTGTTCAAGGGTGGCTATGCGTTCTTCCAGCATGTAGACATCCCTTTGAAGAGCGCAGCCGGACAGGATCAAACCGATGACCATGAAAAATACCGTCTTTTTCATAACCTGCCCCCTTTTGAAGCCGGTTGCCGCCGGGTCCCCGGCCTGCGTTGTCAACAGACTATATGCCCTGCATGTGCTTTACCGGTCTTAATTGCGCAGAAGGGCGATCCAACAAAATGCCGGCACTCAAATTAGGCGGCCACCGGCACAGTCATGCCGGTGGCCTCCATGGTCTATCCGCGTGCTGTCTGCGTCCCTGACCGTTACCGGACAAATGCCTGGCAATAGTATGTCATCCGATTCCGGAAGACGCAAACAGAACTTTTTCAAGTAAGATCAGGCGATCAGTCGATTGTAAAATGAACCCGCCTGTTCTTGGCCCAGGCTTCCTCGTTGTGCCTCGGATCAACCGGCCGCTCTTCACCATAGCTGATGGTGTTGAGCCGGGCAGGATCGATTCCCAGGTTTACCAGGAAAGCCTTGGCGCTCTGGGCACGCCTTTCGCCCAGGGCAAGGTTGTACTCAGCGGTACCGCGCTCGTCACAATGTCCTTCGATAGTCACGGTAACATCCGGATTTTGCCGGAGCCACTCGGCCTTGCTGCGCAGGACCTGCTGGGCCACGTCCGAAAGGGCCGCGCTGTCGAAAGCAAAGTATATATCCTCGTTGATGAACAGATTGCGGGCCGCCTCTCTGGCCCTTTCCTCCTGCTGGGCCTTGAGTTGTTCGGCCTCGATGGCGCTCTGGTCCGGCTGCTCCTGCTCGGCCGGCTGCTCAGGTTGCGTCGCCTCGGGCTCGGGGGCCGGTGCAGGCTCGGCTTCCACTGCGGCAGGTTCACTTTCAGCAGCTTTCTTGGCGCACGAAACCGTCAAGATCAACCCCGGCACGATCAACAACAGGGCTACGCTTATCCACATTCTTTTCCTCATGTTTTCCTCCTTTGCTAGTTACAGCCAAAGCATTTGTGTCTATTGCATGGTGTTCGGTGACCAGGAAGGGTCGCTTTGCTCACCATCCAGTACTATCAACTGCCTCTGGTCCGTTCCATAACGGGTCATCACGAAAATACGGGATTTACCCCTGCGCGTCGAGCTGAAAGCTATAAGGCTTCCGTCCGGCGACCAGGTGGGAGCCTCATTGTCACCCTGATCGCTCGTAAGACGCACGGGGTTGTTGCCTTCTATATCTGAAACATAAATATTGATTTGTCCTTGCTCCATGGATGAATAGGCGATCAGGTCACCGTTGGGCGACCAGCTCGGTTGGGTGTTGTACCGGCCGTGATAGGTCAACCGGGCCACCCTGCCGGTAGCGATGTCCTTGATGTAAATTTGAGGGGTTCCAGAGCGTTTGGATACAAACGCTACTTTCTTCCCGTCCGGTGACCATGTCGGATCTACGTCAATTCCGCGGCTGTTGGTCAATCTTTTAATCGTTTTCCCGGCAGCGGTCAACAGATAAATTTCCTGATCCCCGCTCAACGACAAAGTGGCGGCCAGTTCGGCCCGCCCCGGCCGCCAGGCCGGCGTGATCTGAATGCCCGGTTTGGTCATGGAACGCACCCGGCCGTTGGCCAGGCGGTGAATGAAAATCTGGGGCCTGCCGTTACGGTACGACACGTAGGCCAGATGACGGCCGTCAGCGGACCAGTCGGGCAGCATGGTGATACTCTTGTAAGTCGTCATCCTGCGGACGTCTTTTCCGTCGAAACGGCAGACATAGATCTCCTTGTGGCCGGTGCCGTTGGAAACAAAAGCCAGCCGGCTGTCGAAAAACCCGCGCTTGCCGGTAAGGGCAAAGATCACCTCGCTGCAGAAGCGCCTGATCATCCCGTCCCTGCCTTTGACCGGACCGCGGTAGCGCTTGCCGGCGATCAGCTTCTGCTTGAAGGTGTCAAACAGGCGCAACTCCAGTTCCAGCAGGTCGCCATCTAGCTTCAGCCCGCCTGTAATCAGCATCTCCGCGCCTATGACCGTCCAGTTGCCGAAATTTATGTCCGGCGCCGTAATGCCTGACCGGTCCGGATCGTAAAGATACGATCCGCGATCCAGGATGGTGAAATAGCTGGTAAACTCCAGGTTGCCGGCCAGCATCCGGGCCAGCTTCACCGCCATGACCTTCTCCCGGGCAGATCCTGAAAAGCTCTTGAAGACAGGAACCGCCATGGGAACCTTGCGCAAAAAAGGGTTGCTGATGTCGATATAATCGAACTGGGCCAGGGCCGGCCGCGTGCCGGGGCCGGCCGCCAGAATCGCGGCCAGAACCGAAATCAATATCCAAAAGCGTGTTTTCATGTTGTTTCCCGCCAATTCCAGACCATAGCGGTCATTTTGTTTCATCATTTTCCGGAGATTTGGCAAACAGCCCTGTGCCTGCCACATCTCATCACTTTACCCCTTCAGGAGTAAATCTCAACCCGACGGTCACATACGGCATGTTCAGACCGGCGGGATGGGGACTTACCGGACTGCTCTTGAGGATTGCCTTCCTGGCGGATTCGTCAAGATAGGCATTGCCCGAATGATCGGTAATGATGATATCGGTTATTTCGCCATCGGGCAGCACCTTGAAAATCACCCCTGTAGTCAGGTTGCCGGAATTTCCGGCCAGCTGAGGGGAAAACGCCCAGTGTTTCTGCACCTGGTAGGCTATCTCCACCCTGTAGACAGTCAACAGGTCGGAAACGGCCTTCCCCTTGCCTTTGCCGGCGGCAATGGTATTGACGGCCCTTTTATCCCCCACCCGGACCCCGGTTTCCGGAAGCGGTTGTGCCTTTTCGGAGGCGACCTTCTCCCTGAGCCGTTTCAGAGTCTCGGCCAGCGGTTCGGGAGGAGCCGTTTCCACCTTGCGTTCAAGCTCCTTTATGGCGCTGCGCAGAACCTTGTTCGACTTGAAGGTCCTGTGCTTGAGAGACATCTTCGTCTTGGGCTTAACGGGCGCGGCCTTCTTTTTTTTCCCCAGGGCCACCGCGTCAGGCTTGGCCTGTGGTTTGGCGGCCGGAGCAGGCTTTTTGACAACCGCCTTGGCTTTGGCGCCCGGCCGGTTCGCCTTGGGCTCCGGCATGGTGACCATCCGGACATTGATAACCTCCGGGAGGTAGATCTGGTCACTTTTCTGCGCCGGCCAGTAAAGAAAGACCCCCATGACCAGCAGGTGTCCCACAAAGGACACGGCCATGTATTTCCAGAGCCCCCTTTCCCCGTTATACCCGTCTTCCATATGCCGCAATGAGGTCATGGCACGATCCATCAGCGCTTTTTGGGGGAGGTTTCCTCCTGGACCGGCGCGGTGACCATGCCCAGGCGCTTGACGCCGGCCGCCTTGATCTCGGCCATTACCCTGGCAACCGTTCCGTAAGGCACGCTCTTGTCGGCCCGCAGGTATACTTCGCGATCTTTCCGGTTTTTCAATATCTTGGCCAGTTTTTCGCGCAGCAATTCAATTCCGACGGTAAAATCGTTGATGTGAACCTTCTGGTCCTTGTCCACGGTGACGATCAGCGCCTGCTCCTGGGCCGGCAGCGCCTCGGACGAAGTCTCGGGCAGGGCGACGTCTACCCCCTGGACCATCATGGGAGCGGTTACCATGAAGATTATCAGCAAAACCAGCATCACATCGACAAAGGGAGTAACGTTTATATCCGACATCAGGCGGTCGCTGTTGGTCTCGAGGGCCATGGCGTCACCTTCCTTTCCTGGCAAGGATATCGCGCTCGACTATATTCAGGAAATCGGCGGCGAAACTCTGCAGCTCTGTTTCCAGCAGCCTGATACGCTGCATGAAATAGTTGAAAGCGATTACGGCCGGAATGGCAACCGCCAGGCCGGCTGCGGTGGCGATCAGGGCTTCGGAAATACCGGGCGCCACCACTGCCAGGCTGGCCGAACCGCGCGCCCCGATGCCGTGGAAAGAATGCATGATACCCCATACCGTTCCGAAAAGACCGATGAACGGGGTTGTGTTACCGGTGGTGGCCAGGAACGGAACCATCTGGGTCATCCTGGCCGTTTCGGAATTGATGGCCCGGCGCAGGGCCCGCTCGATGGTGTCGGCGCCATAAGGCGCCAGGAAAACGTGGTCATCATGGCCGCGGGAACGGTCCGCGCCGTCGGCCTGCATGGTCTGAGCGACTTTTTTCAACTCCAGATAGCCGATTCTGAAAATTCGGGCTATGGGGCTGGACTTGAGCTGTTTGCTCCTGGCATATGCACCGGCCAGATCGCGGCTTTTCCAAAAATACTCGGTGAAACGCTCCGATTCCCGGAAGGCTCTTTTCAGGTAACGGAACTTGACGATTATTATGGCCCATGATGTTACCGAAAAAAACAAAAGCAGCAACAAAACAAACTGCACCATCAGGCCAGCTTCACTAACGATCTGGATGATGTCGAATTGATTGGGCATCTTAATTGCTCCTGTCTGCGATCTTACTGTTGTCCGTCTGGCACGAATGGTTTCGCCCGATCGACGCTGAGGGCGGCCGGAGTAAACCCGCAGGAGGACCTACAGGCCGCCTTGAGGGAAAACGCTCGGCCTTTGCCCGGCCCGGTATGCCCGGGTGTCGTCTCCTGAAAACATTTTATGGATTTTCCGGACGATCTGGCTGGCACCTCACTTTCCCGGCAGGGTATTTGTCGTGTCGACCCTCTGCGGGTTAAACAATATAAGAAGCGGCATAAGGCCGTCGGTTGGCAACCGATCTGAAATAGGTAGCCACTATAAGCAGAAATGTCAAGGTTATAAGAGATTTGCGCCTTCAACGGGATTGCATTGGACCTTTTGCCCGGTGTATGCTTCACTGCCCGGGTGCAACCACTGCGGCCCGCAATTTTCCTTTAACCCCGAGAAAGGACAAGCACAATGAAACAGCTGGCGGACTTGCTTTTCGAAGCCAACTTCCTGAAAAAGGTCCCCAGAAGCGGCTTTCAGTTCCTGGGTGCCGGCAGCGAATCGGTGGCCGAACACAGCTTTACGGCCGCCTTCATCGCCCTGGTCATGTCCCGGATGGTGCCCGAAGCCGATTCCGCACGCCTGGTCGCCATGTGTCTGGTGCACGACCTGCCGGAGGCCCGTATGGGAGATCTGAACTACGTCCAGAAACAATACGTCAAGGCCGACGAGGCAAAAGCCCTGGCCGACGGATGCGGAGAGCTTCCCATGGGCAATGAATTCCGGGCCTGGATCGAGGAGTTCAACCAGGGAACCACCGTGGAGGCCCGCCTGGCCAACGATGCTGACCAGTTGTCACTGATTCTCGAGCTGAAAACCCTCTCGGACATCGGTTACTCTCCGCCCGGCCACTGGCTGCCCAACGTGCTGAAACGCCTAAAAACCGATACTGGCAGGCGATTGGCCGCCATGATCATGGAATCCGATCATGATCACTGGTGGCGAAAAATTTTTGTTGACAGTAACAATGTTCCCAAATAAGCCTAGAGTCTTTACGTTATGTAAGGTATCCCGGTTGCCACGTTTTCCGCGGCCGGATGCCAAAAGACACGGGCGCTAACATGGAGGCGATATGAACTGGTTGACCAAAACACTGGGTTCTTCCATCGGCAAGAAGCTGATGATGGCCGTAACCGGTCTTAGTTTCTGCGGTTTTCTGGCCGTCCATCTTGCCGGCAACCTGACGATCTACGGGGGCAAGGATGCCTTCAACAGCTATGCGGAACACCTGCATTCCCTGGGGCCTCTGATCACCGCGGCCGAAATCGTGCTGCTCGTATTTGCCCTGGTGCATGTGCTTACCGGCCTGACCCTGTTCTACCAGAACCTGGCGGCCCGGCCGGTTCGCTATCGAATCAACCGCAGCGCCGGCGGAAGGACCATCGGTTCCGGCACCATGCCTTACACCGGAATCTTCCTGCTGATTTTCGTGGTTCTGCACCTGATGAACTTTCACTTCGTCGACAAAACCGACACCACCATCTACAACCTGGTTTCAGCGGCTTTTTCCAGGCCCCTGTTGGTGGTATTCTATATCGTGGCCATGGTTGTGGCCGCCATTCACGTCAGCCACGGATTGTGGAGTGCTTTTCAAACCATGGGCGCCAGCCACCCCAAGTACACCCCTTTCATAAAAGCCCTGAGCACTGTCTTTGCAATCCTGGTGGGCATCGGGTTCGGATTTCTGCCAATCTACATATCGATCATAGCCTAAGAAAGGAAATATCATGGTGTTAGACGCTAAAGTTCCCGGTGGGCCACTGGCACAGAAGTGGGATCGGCACCGTTTCGAACTCAAGCTGGTCAGCCCTGCCAACAAACGTAAATTCACCATCATCGTGGTGGGCACGGGACTGGCCGGCGGGTCGGCGGCAGCCACCCTGGCCGAGCTCGGTTACAATGTAAAATCGTTCTGCATCCAGGACAGCCCCCGCCGGGCCCACAGTATAGCCGCCCAGGGAGGCATCAATGCCGCCAAGAACTATCCCAACGACGGCGACAGCATCTGGCGCCTGTTTTACGATACCATCAAAGGCGGCGACTTCCGGGCCAGGGAAGCCAACGTTTACCGCCTGGCCCAGGTCAGTAACCTGATAATCGACCATTGCACGGCCCAGGGAATCCCTTTCGCCAGAGAATACGGCGGGCTGCTTGCCAACCGCTCCTTTGGCGGAGCCCAGGTATCGCGCACCTTCTACGCCCGCGGCCAGACCGGCCAGCAATTACTGCTGGGGGCCTACAGCGCCATGATGCGTCAGGTGACCGCCGGCAAGATCAGGGTCTTTCCCCGCCGGGAAATGCTGGATCTGGTGCTGGTAAACGGCCATGCCAAGGGTATCATAACCCGCAACCTGATAACCGGGGAGCTGGAACGGCACGCGGCAGACGCCGTCGTGCTCGCAACCGGCGGCTACGCCAACGTCTATTTCCTTTCCACCAACGCCATGAGCTCCAACGTGACGGCCACCTACCGGGCCTACAAGCGGGGCGCCTTTTTCGCCAATCCCTGCTTTACCCAGATTCACCCGACCTGCATCCCGGTACACGGCACCTACCAGAGCAAACTTACCCTGATGAGTGAAAGCCTGCGCAACGACGGCCGGGTGTGGGTGCCGAAAAAACCCGGAGACAAGCGTCCGCCCAACGAAATCCCGGAAGAAGAACGGGACTATTACCTGGAGCGCAAGTATCCCAGTTTCGGCAATCTCGTTCCCCGCGACGTGGCCTCCCGCAACGCCAAGGCCCAGTGTGACCAGGGCAAGGGCGTCGGTGAAACCGGCCTTGCGGTCTACCTGGACTTTGCCGACGCCATCAAGCGCGACGGCCGCGAAGTGATCGAAAGAAAGTACGGCAACCTCTTTGCCATGTACCAGAAAATAACCGGCGAGGATCCGTATCAGACCCCCATGAAGATCTATCCCGCGGTCCATTACACCATGGGCGGGCTGTGGGTCGATTACAACCTTATGAGTACCATCGACGGCCTTTTCGTCATCGGCGAGGCCAATTTCTCCGACCACGGAGCCAACCGCCTGGGGGCCAGCGCCCTGATGCAGGGCCTGGCCGACGGCTACTTCATCCTGCCCTACACCATAGGAGACTATCTGGCCGGTTATCTCGGGGAAAAAGTGTCAACCGACCATTCTTCTTTCAAAGAGGTCGAAAAAGAGGTCAGGGAAAAAACGGACCGGCTGCTTGCCATCGGCGGCAAGCGCACGGTGGACGACTTCCATCGACAGCTCGGGCTGATAATGTGGGATTACTGCGGTATGTCCAGGACCAACGAGGGGCTGGAAAAGGCCCGCCGGATGGTCAGGGAGCTGCGGGCCGAGTTCTGGGAAAACGCACTGGTGCCCGGTAACGACCGGGACCTCAACCAGAGCCTGGAGCGCGCCGGCCGGGTGGCCGACTTCCTGGAATTTGCCGAACTGATGATCGTCGATGCCCTGGCCCGCCAGGAATCCTGCGGCGGACATTTCAACGAGGCGTACCAGACCGAGGATAACGAAGCCTTGCGGGACGACGAGAACTTCTGTCACGTGGCGGCCTGGCAGTACAAGGGGGTCGACCAAGAGCCCGAACTGCACAAAGAACCCCTTGTCTTCGAAAATGTCAAGCTTACCCAAAGGAGTTACAAGTGACCAAGACCATCAATCTGACCCTGAAGGTATGGCGTCAAAAAAGCCCCAAGGATAAAGGCCATTTCGAGACTTACCACGCCCGGAACATATCGACCGATATGTCCTTTCTCGAAATGCTCGACGTTATCAACGAACAGCTGACCTTAGACGGCAGGGAACCGATCGCCTTCGACCATGACTGCCGCGAAGGAATCTGCGGCATGTGCGGAGCGGTGGTCAACGGCAGGCCCCACGGCCCGGAAAAGGAAACCACCCTGTGCCAGCTGCACATGCGCCACTTCAAAGACGGCGACGTGCTGGCCATCGAGCCCTGGCGGGCAAGGGCCTTCAAGGTCGTAAAAGACCTGGTGATGGATCGCACCCCGCTTGACGAGATAATGCAGGCCGGCGGCTACATCTCGGTCAATGCCGGCAGCGCCCCGGATGCCAACACCATTCCGGTTCCTGCCGAAACCGCCGAGCTGGCAATGGATGCCGCCCAGTGTATCGGCTGCGGGGCATGCGTTGCGGCCTGTCCCAACGCCTCGGCCATGCTCTTTGTGGGCGCCAAGGTTTCCCATCTGGCCCTGCTGCCCCAGGGAAGGCCGGAAGCCGCCCGCCGGGCCATAAGAATGATCCGGGAAATGGACAATCTGGGCTTTGGTAACTGCAGCAACGAGACCGAGTGTGAGGCCGAATGCCCCAAAGGCATCTCCATTACCAACATCGCCCGGCTCAACCGCGAATTCTTCAAGGCCAGTTTCTTTGCGAGCGAAAAATAGCCTTTCGCTCCGCACCTGGTATCACCCCCCCGGGCCGGCGGTTTGTATGACCGCCGGCCGTTTTCCCTCCTTCGTGCTTTGCACCGTGCCGTCGAAAATGACTAAAGCCTGCCTCTTACCCGGCGATATACAAGATGGCACCTGAATTGAGCGTTCAAGATTTCGGTGAAAAGGCGTTTTCAATCTATTTGACCGAAACTTGAAGCCCTCAGGGTTTTCAGATCTTACCGGATCTGCTGCGTTGCCGGCACCAAACAAGTGCTTCGGTACGTCTTGGACGCCGGCCCCGAAAAGCCCGGGCAAGGCTTCAGCTCAGGTGACCTCATGCCCGGTCGAAAACTCCGGGATACCGAAAAACCAACCATGGCCAGGGAGGTACGTCCATGTCCGTCAAGATACTGTCAGTCGATGACAGCCGCACCATCCGCATGATTGTAAAGAAAGCATTTGCCGCATATGACTGCCAGCTTTTCGAGGCCGAAAACGGCGTGGAAGGACTCGCGCTGGCCGCCAAGGAGGCCCCTGACCTGATAATTCTCGACATCACCATGCCGGTGATGACCGGTATCGAAATGCTCTCCAAGCTAAAAGAAGATCCTCAACTGAAAGATATTCCGGTGATCATGCTGACAGCCGAGTCAGGCAAGGACAACGTCATGCAGATAGTGAAAATGGGGGTCAAGGACTACATAGTCAAACCCTTCAAGGGCGAGCAGTTGATCGACCGGGCCACAAGAATAATCGACCTGAAACCCAAGGCCGCCAAACCGGCGGCGGCCGGCGGCAAGGAAGAGGCCACCCGTTACCTCAAGGTCGAAGACGGCATCCCCGTTCTCAGGCTGCCGGTAAAGGTGACCCGCAATATCGCTTCCCAGATAGATTCCACCATGAAGGGGCTTCTGGCCAAAGACGGTGCCGTTGCGCGCCTGATAGTCGATCTTACCCAGGTTTCGGATTTCAACATGAGCGCCATCCAATTGATAATCTCGATTGTCAACCGCTGCCGGAAGGTCAAGACGAACCTGCGCCTTGTGGGCTCCGACGTGCACCGCAACGCCCTCAAAAGTTTCCAGGAGACAAGCTCTATCGCCATCGACGACAGCCTTGAAAGCGCCAGGGCTGCCTTCTAGCCGCGCCTTATATCTCCCCCGGCCGGCGCTGCCTGCGCCGGCTTGCTTTTTTATGCCTTCCATGGTTTCTGGCGCCCGATCGGCTCCGGGCTCAAATTCCTCCTAAAGTTTTCCAACCAGCAGCAGATACTACGGATAGGAAAGTCGGCTCGGGTTTGCCACCGGCAGGCATGTGTCAATTCAGGGATGCAAAGGAGTTTAGCCATGACGATTCAGGACGACGAAACTTTGCAGATGTATCTTGAGGAATCCCTCGAGCATCTGGAAGACATCGAAAATGATCTGCTGGCCATCGAAGCGGCCGGTGCCGATATCGATGACGATTTGGTAAACAAGGTTTACCGGGCCGCCCACTCCATAAAGGGGGGCGCCGGCTTCATGGGGCTGACCAACATAAAGAACCTGACCCATGAAATGGAAAACATCCTGGGCAAAATCCGCAGCCGGGAAATGGTTCCCACCTCGGATGTCATCAACGTCCTGTTGAGCGCCTCGGACACCCTCAAAAACCTGATGGACAACGTTCTGCACAGCAATGACGAAGACATTTCCGAACAGATAACCAGGCTCCAGGCTGTTCTGGCGGGCGAAAAGCCCCAGGACGGTCAACAGGCCCCCGCCGAGGAGCAACCGCCCCAGGCGCCTGCAGACCAGGACACGGATGCCGCCGCACAGGATACCTGCCCGGCGCCTGAAGGGACCGTGGCCCTGGTGCTTCCGGACGGACGGTGCGGGCTGTTCATCGAGCCGGAGGACATCCTGCCGCTGATAGAAGAAGGCAAATGCGTCTACCTGGTCGAAATACTCATAGAAGAAGATATCAAGGCCAAAGACAAAACTGCCAAGGCTGTCATCGAAGAGATGGATCAGACCGGAATCATCCTCGCTTGTAACGCCGACCTGCCTCCGCTTGATCAGATAGAAAAGGACTGGATTCCCGAAGAGACCGACTACCTGTTATTTTTATTTGCCACCATCCTCAAGCCCGGGGACATCAACGTTCTTTTTGAAATAGACCCCGGCCGTATCTTCCAGGTCAGCCCTGAAATGGAGCTGCGCACCCTGGATGGCGAACTGGTAAGTCAGCCGGCCGACATGCAGGCCGCCGAACCGGCCCCGGAAAAAGTTGAGCAACAAGCAGCGCAGGAAGAAACCAAAGACGCTCCTGAAACCGCCCGGGCTGAAAAAACCAAAGCAGAGGAAACAACTTCCGGGCAGGCCGAAAAAGCGGCCGCTTCCGTTCCTTCCGCGGTCAAGGCCCCTCCCAAAGCGGTATCGGAGCCCAAAGCCGCAGAGCCCAAAATCAGCAAGCCCTCCAAGTTCGGCCACGAAACCAGCCTGCGCGTCCATGTCAGCCTCCTGGATCAGCTCATGACCCTGGCCGGCGAGCTGGTCCTCAGCCGCAACCAGCTCCTGCAATCCATGGCATCCGGTGATCAGCGCGGATCCGAGATTGCCGGCCAACGGATCGACCTGATAACTTCAGAGCTGCAGGAAGCCATAATGCTCACCCGGATGCAATCCATAGGCAACGTCTTCAACAAGTTCCCAAGGGTGGTAAGGGATCTGGCCCGCTCCCTGGGAAAGAAGGTGGAACTGGTCCTGGAAGGCAAGGAAGTCGAACTTGACAAGACGATCATCGAGGCCATCGGCGATCCGCTCACCCACCTGGTGCGCAACGCGGTGGACCACGGCATAGAAACGCCTGACGTAAGGCAGCAGGCCGGCAAGAACCCGGTCGGCCGGATTTACCTTAAAGCCTACCACGAGGCCGGCCAGGTAAACATCGAGATCTCCGACGACGGCCAGGGTATCGATGGCCACAAGCTGGCGGCCAAGGCCCTGGAAAAAGGCCTGGTGACCGAGGAGCAGGTCAAGGTGATGTCCGAGAGGGAAAAAATCAACCTGATCTTTCTGCCCGGGTTCTCCACCGCCGAAAAGGTCACCGACGTCTCGGGCCGGGGTGTCGGCATGGACGTGGTCAAGACCAACCTGGACAAGCTGGGCGGCCTGATCGATATCGACTCGGAAGTCGGCAAGGGCTCGGTGATCAGGATCAAGCTTCCCCTGACCCTGGCCATCATCCCCTGCCAGATAGTGCTGACCGGCGGTGAACGCTATGCCATCCCCCAGGTGAACCTGGAGGAACTCCTGCGGATCCCGGCCGACCAGATCCGGAGCCGGATCGAGAGGGTCGGCGATGCCGAAGTTGTCCGCCTGCGGGGGAATCTCCTGCCGCTGATCAAGCTTTCCGAGGTTATCGGTATCGAACCCACCTATGTCGACCCCGAGACAGGCGAACGCCTGCCTGACCGGCGCAAGACCCTTTCCGACCGGCGCTGCCTGAAAAGCCCCGGCCCCGGTCTCCCGGAAGCCGCCGATGATTACGGTTCGGACCGGGCGGAGCCGGAGACGGAAAACCGCCGGGGTGACGAGCGGCGCTACCGGGCCGCCAGCGCCCTGAATATCGTCGTGGTCTCCACCGGGGCCATGAAATACGGTCTGGTGGTGGACGAACTGCACGATTCGGAAGAAATCGTCGTCAAACCCCTGGGCCGCGATCTCAAGAAATGCAAAGGCTACGCCGGCGCCACCATCATGGGCGACGGCCGGGTGGCCCTGATCCTGGATGTTGCCAACCTGGCACAGATGGCGGGACTCACCTCGGTGGAGAACTCGGTCCGGGCGGCGGAAATCGCCAAGGCCGAAATAGAGGCCATCAATGCCAGAAAAGACAAACAGTCGCTGCTGATCTTCCGCAGTTCGGAAGAAGAGCAGTTCGCAGCCCCCCTCAACCTGGTGGAGAGGATCGAAAAGATCAAGTACACCGACATCGAGGAGGTGGGCGGCAAACGGGTGATCAAGTACCGCGGAGGCAGCCTGCCGCTTTTCTCCATCGAGGAGGTCGCCATGGTCAAACCCCTGGCCGACAAGGAGAACCTGCTGGTCATCGTCTTCGTGGTGGCCGGCAGAGAGGTCGGCCTGCTGGCCATCGGGCCGGTGGACGCAACGGAAGTGGCCATAAACATCGACGGCCAGACCCTGCGGCAGGCCGGCATCATGGGTTCGGCCATCATAAACAACCAGACCACCCTGCTGATAGACATCTTTGAAATCGTCAAGGCCCTGAACCCCGAATGGTTCGAGGAACAGGAAGTCGTGGAAGTCGGCGAGGGTGAAGCGGCCACGATCCTGTTCGCCGAAGACTCCAGCTTCTTCCGCAGCCAGGTGAGGGGCTCGATGGAAGACCAGGGCTACAACGTGCTGGAGGCCGAGGACGGTGAAATCGCCTGGAACCTGCTCCAGGAAAATGCCGACCGCATCGCCCTGGTGGTCACCGACATCGAAATGCCCAACATGGACGGCTTCACCCTGACCAAGAAGATAAAGGAAAGCCCCCTGTTTTCCCACCTGCCGGTAATCGCCCTGACGACTCTGGCCGGAGAGGAAGATATCGCCCGGGGCAAGGAAGTCGGTATCGACGACTACCAGATCAAGCTGGACAAGGAAAAACTGCTGGCGAGCATAACCAACCACCTCAAGCAACTGAAGGCGGCCTAGCCGGCCGGCAAAGCCTTGAACCGAAAGGACGCAAACATGGAAACTGCTACCAGTAACACGCCTGATTCCGGGATGGTGGAGTTGGCGACCTTCTATGTTGGCCAGGCCCTTTGCGGCATGGACATTCTCAAGGTCCAGGAAATCAACAAGCTGATGGAGATGACCACCGTTCCGCAGGCCCCGGGTTACGTCATGGGAATTTTAAACCTGCGCGGCCAGATCGTAACCATCATCGATCTGGGCAAGAAGCTCGGACTGGCGACCACCGAACTGAGTGAGACCAGCCGCAACATCATCGTCAACTCCAAGGGAGAATATATCGGCCTGCATGTTTCGCGGATCAGCGACGTGGTGGAGGCCGACTGGAGCAAGGTCGAGCCGCCTCCGGCCAATATCGGCGGGGTCCAGGGAACCTTCTTCAGGGGAGTCTTCAAGACCAGGGACAGCCTGGTTGGCATTCTGGACACGGAAAAAGTCCTGCTTGAAGACAACTGAAGCCGATGGGCGGCCCCCGCGCAAGGGCGGCAGCGGCCCCGGACCATCAAAGTAACCCCGGCGGAGAAAACAGTCCATGATAGCCAATTCCAAAATCAGAGTCCTGGTGGTGGACGATACGGTTCTTTACCGAAAGATCGTCAGCGACGTGCTGGCCGAATTGCCGGATGTGGAAGTGGTCGGAGCGGCCCACAACGGAAAGGCCGCCCTTACCAAGATCAAAATCCTGAAACCGGATCTGATGACCCTCGATATCGAAATGCCGGAGATGAACGGCCTCCAGGTCCTGGAGCACCTGCGCCGCCAGAAGGCCGACATGGGGGTGATCATGCTGAGCACCCTTACTCAGGAAGGCGGGGCCATGACCATGAAGGCCCTGGAGCTGGGTGCTTTCGATTTCATCCCCAAGCCTCAATCCGGAACGATGGCCGATAACCGGGCCGCCATCAAAAAAGCCCTGGCCCCCATGGTCAGGGCCTTTGCCAGGAGCCGGACCATCAGGGGAATCCTGGGCCGCAGCACCAGGCCGGTCGCAAAAACCACGGCCAAGGTAACCAGGCCTGCGGTGGCAAAAAAATCCGGGGTCTACGCCGGCAAGTCATCGATAGTGGCCATCGGCATTTCCACCGGCGGACCAAACGCCCTGGCCCGGATGCTGCCCATGCTGCCCCCGGACCTGGGGGTGCCGATTCTAATCGTCCAGCACATGCCGCCGGTCTTTACCCAGTCCCTGGCCCGCAGCCTGAACGCCAAGTGCGGCATCAAGGTCAAGGAAGCGGAAAACGGCGAGCCTGTACTGCCGTCCACGGCCTACATCGCCCCCGGCGGCAAACAGATGAAACTCGTGGCCGGTGCCGACGGCAAACGGCGGGTGATCAAGATTACCGACGACCCGCCGGAAAACAGCTGTAAGCCTTCTGCCGACTATCTTTTCCGGTCCGTGGCCGATCATTACATCGGCCGGGCTACCGGGGTGATCATGACCGGAATGGGCTCCGACGGCAGTGCCGGCCTGAAGCTGATGAAAAAAAACGGCGCCTTCATCATCGCCCAGGACGCATCCACCTGTGTGGTTTACGGAATGCCCAAGGAACCGACTGAAGCCGGTATCGTCGATGTGGTCGCCCCCCTGGACAGGATCGCCGAAGAAATTGTCAAAACAGTCAAATAGCCCAGGTGTCCCGGTCACGCAAAAGCACCGTTGAACAACGAAACGATTAACCAGCCGGTCCCGGGAAACATTGAAAGCCAGGTGAGTTCATGAACCTTCGACAACCGAAAAAGCTCATGACGGTAGCGGCCAAGAAAACTGCCGAGCCGAGATTCAAAACCCTTGCCGGCACACCTGCGACAAAGACCCGGACCTCCTTATCCGGTCCGGACACCGGGAAACTGAAGCCGAAACAGCCGCCTGCATCGTCCGGGGCCAACAGCCCGGCCCCATCTTCCAAGACGCTCAGCCGCCGGGCGGTCAAGATCAAGCCTGACGAAATCGACCTTCTGTCGCGTTACATCTATTCCCTGTCGGGCATCTACATCGACAAAAGCAAGGCGTATCTGCTGGAGACCCGGCTTGGAAAGCTGCTGGAAGAAAACGGCTGCCGGTCATACACCGAACTCTACCACAAGGCCAAGGCCGATCCGACCAAGTCCATAGAAAAACAGCTTGTCGATGCCATGACCACCAACGAGACCCTCTTTTTCAGGGACAACGGTCCGTTCGAACTGCTGCGGCACAAGCTCATACCCGAAATCATCGACAGGCGCAGCAAGCGCAAGACTCCTTCGGGTAAAATACCGATCCGCATCTGGAGCGCCGCCTGTTCCACCGGCCAGGAAGTGATCAGCATTGCCATAGTGCTCAAAGAGCTGCTGATGGACCTGCGCAAATACGAAATCAAGCTGCTGGGAACCGATCTTTCCGACAGCGCCATCAAACAGGCCAGTTACGGCCTGTACAACAAGTTTGAAATCGAACGCGGAATGCCCAGGGAACGCCTGCAGAAATACTTCATCCCCATGGGCACAAACTGGAAGATAAAGGACGAAATCCGGGCCATGGCCACTTACAAGAAGATGAATCTCATGCAGCCTTTCACGGGCCTGGGAAAATTCGACATAATCTTCTGCCGCAACGTGGCCATTTACTTTACACCGGAAGACCGCAAGAAGCTTTTCAACAAGATCGCAGACGTGCTGGAAACAGATGGCTACCTTATTATAGGGTCCACCGAATCCCTGACCGGTGTATGCCCGCGCTTCGTTCCCAAGAAGCACTTGAAGTCGATTTTCTACCAGCTCAGGTAACGCCCGGATAAAATGCCGGGTGCCTGAAAAAGCAGGAGGCCAGGAGGCGACATGAACGACCTGAAAGTTCTTATAGTGGATGACGACCCCATAACCCTCAATCTGCTCGAAAAAAGACTCTCAAAGGAGGGTTACCGGACCGAGCTTGCCGCAGACGGAGTGGAGGCGGTCAATCGCCTTGCCCGAAACTACTTCGATGTCGTGCTGACCGACCTGATGATGCCCGGCGGGGTCGACGGCATAGGGGTGCTGGAGGCCGCCAAGGAAGCCAATTTCAAGACCGAGGTGATCCTGATAACGGCCCACGGTTCCATCGACAATGCCATCGAGGCCATGAAAAAAGGGGCCGCCGATTACCTGCAGAAACCGATCAACATGGAAGAGCTGCTGATACGGCTGCAAAAAATCCAGAACTTCAAATCATTGTTGAAAAACGCCAGCGACCTGCGGGAAGCCATGCAGGTTACCGAGCAAACCTCCAGTGAAACCATTCAGAACCTCGAAATCATGGTCTCGGAGCTTCAAAACCGTCTGGAACAGATGCGCTCGATCCTGGGAAACCACGACCTGACGGCCGAAGATCGCATTGAAAAGGCCTTGGCCTGCTGACAACCCTGCCCGCGGCAATACCCGCCGGCCTGCGGGGTGCAGAGCTGTGTTTTCCCAAGCCTGTCAGGCCACGAGCCTGCCCCCTGTTGGCCTGCCTTCCTGAAAACATGCCCCGCCAATTTGCCCTTTCCCGCACGGGCCGTCTTTGATACAACCCTCCTGTTTGCCAAAGCCGGTTAAAGCTCCAAGGAGGTGTAAATGTATTCCTGGGAACGGTTCCTGACAACTATCGAAAACATCCTGGTCAGCAAGGCCAGCTGGGCCAACACCCCGGCCCTCAAGGCCCTGGTGACGGTTGTGTCTCTGCTTGCCATCTGGTTCGGGACCAAGATCCTGCTCCATCTGATTCAGCACCGCCTCAAGACCATTCCCCGGGCCTACCTGGCGCCCGACATTTTCAAAAACATCCGCAAGGCCCTGGACTATCTTTTTCTGCTGGCAGCCGGAGCCTTCCTGATCCGTACTTTTCACTGGCAGGCCATTTCAAAACCGTTTTATGCCGTCTGCATCATCCTGATGGTAACTCCCATCAAGAATTTCCTGCTTCTGCTGCTGGATGCCCTTGAAAAACACCTTGCCAAAAAAACCGAGACCAAGGTGGACGACATCATCTTCGACCTGCTCAACAAGTTTTCAGGGGCCATCATCTATTCCATCGCCGTGGTGATCGCCCTGGACGTAATCGGGGTCAACGTCATGCCTTTCGTGGCCGGCGCCGGAGTTGTCGGCATCGCCGTCGGTTTCGCCGCCAAGGACACCCTGTCCAACCTCATCGCCGGCGTCCTGCTGATCATCGACCGGCCTTTTGAAATCGGTGACAGGATAGAGATCTGGAGCACCCCCAGGGGCACGGCCAGCTGGGGGGATGTGATCGACATCGGCCTGCGGGCAACCAGAATCAAGACGACAGACAACCTGGTGGTGGTCATTCCCAACAACGAGATCATGAAGCGCGACATCGTAAACTACACCGCCATGTCGGCCATGATCAGGGTAAGGATCGACATCGGCGTGGCCTACGACACTGATATCGCCAAGGCCAAGAAGGTCATCCTGGAAGTGGCCGCCGGGGCTGACTGGATCCTGGACAAACCTGTCCCCAAAGTCGTGGTGCGCAATTTCGGCGAGTCATCGGTGGATCTGCAGCTGCGGGTGTGGATAAGCGACGCCCGGCGGCGGATGGACACCATTTCCTACGTCACCGACCGGGTCAAGGCCGCTTTCGATGCCGCCGGGATCGAAATCCCCTATCCCAAGAGAGACATTCACATCATTTCCAAAAAGAAGGTTTCAAGCAAATAGTCCGAAAGTAAAAGTGCCCCTGCAACGGGCTCAAACCCAACTGCAGGGGCACTTCGGTGCCTATCTGAAAAGCTATCTCCCCGGGGCGCTGCAATCAGCAAACCCCGGTCAATTCCATGAGCGTCCTAGTACTTCATATAGCTTTGGGGCGTGTTTTCGACAATAAACTTAACTGCCTTGTACATACAGGTGCGGATGGCCTTTTCCATGGGAGTTTTGGCGAATCCGCTCAGGCCGCCGGACATGCCGCCTCTGCCGCCGAAAGCTCCCAGGAAACCACCGAGATTGACGTCCTTGGCGACACCTTCGACCCGGGTGGCGGCCAGCACTTCAGATGTATGGGTGTCCACGATCCGGATGTCCATGGCCATGGATGACTTCTTGAAAGAGCCCTTTATTGCTCCGAACAGAGCCGTCGCCTTGCCCAGGTAGCCGCCGCCCAGACCGCCACCTCCGCCTGATGTCGCCGGTTCCCAGCCGGTGACCGCGCCCATGATCAGCAGGTCGGCTCCCTTGATGCCGCCTTTCTTGATACCGCTTTTGTCTGTGTAGCCCTGGTTGGAAAGGGCCATTTCCTGTTTGAGGGCGTCGAGATTCACCCTTTCGAGAACCCGGTAGCGCTTGGTCTGGACCAGGGCCGTGGTCAGCATATCCCGCAGGGCTGTCGCATAGCCCTCGTATTCCGAATGACTGACCGTTATGGTCTGACCGCCGAAACCGATCTTGGTTGTACTCGAATCACCCACCTTCCACTCGAAATTGGCAACGGCCACCTTGGCCTTGGGGCCGTGGTAGGGCGGCAGGCCCATCTCTTCTCCGGTATCTACCTTGGCTTCGGGCTTTACCATGCTCTCCATGCATCCGGCCATCAACAACCCGCATGCCACCGGAATAACAAGCATCAAAAGAATGGAACGACGCATATCAACCTCCTGTTTTAACGTTAGAAACATTTCCCGGCCCTCCCCGAGCCGGGCAAAAAATGCATATCCGGAAACGTACCGGTGCCACTGGCTAATTTTTTTTTGCTTGCGATGAGTTGTCGATATCCTGCCGGCAACCCCGATGACATCGCGGTCGATCCGCCGCGTTGGCTGCGAAGCCATCGGGCAGCCTTTTTGCGCGTCCATGGGCCTGGTTGCCGAAAACCGACTAAAAAATCGCACAAAACCGCCTACCTGTCAAGTAGTACTGCCGTCTAACAGGCTGTTGAAAAAAGGGATACCGATGTGGAAGAAAGAAATCGCTCAGATGTCGGCCCGGCGGACGGAAATATCCTTTCCCATGATCAGCCCGGCGGTTTTCCGGAACCGGGCTGCGGTATCGGTGAGGTAGATTCTGCAGGTTTCCCTGTTGCCGGAATATTCGGCATCAGTTATATATTCGGGGTTTCCGGCGACCAAAGCCTTCAGCCGGACCGCCAGGGCCCGGGCCGAATCCACCAGTTTGACGCGCATGCCGATTTTGCGCTGAATGGTCTTTTTCAAAACCGGGTAGTGGTTGCAGCCCAGGATCAGGGTGTCGATCTGTCTCACCTTCAGGGGGTGAAGGTATTTTTTTACGATCCGGTTGGTCTCCGGCCTGTTGAGCCACCCTTCCTCGACCAGGGGAACAAGCAGGGGGCAGGCCGCGCAAAAGACCTTTGCCTCCGGGTTGAGAGCCTGTATCTTGCGGGGGTAGATACCGCTTTCGACCGTGGCCCGGGTACCCATGACCCCTATACGCAGCTTGCGCGAAACCTCCAGGGCCTGCCCGGCTCCCGGACTCACCGCCTCGAACACCGGCAGGTCGAACCGTGAAGCCAGGTCTCCGGCCGCACAGCTGGAGACCGTGTTACAGGCGATCACCAGGGCGCGGACCCCTTTGCCCACCAGGAAAGCAGCATTCTGGAGAGCGTAGGCCTTTATGGTTTCAGGGCTCTTGCCGCCATAGGGGGCCCTGGCGGTATCTCCCAGGTAAACCATCTGCACCCGGGGCAAGGCCTCCATCAAGGCCCTGACCACGGTAAGCCCGCCTGTGCCTGAATCCAAAATCCCTATCATGTCTCTTTCCCGGTGTCCGCTTGACCCGGCAGTTCCGGGCTGATTGCGATTTGGTCTTGTCTCCACCCAGGTGATAATCTAATAAGATGCTTTTGGAACCCTGAAAATGACGGGCATCAACATGGAACAAAAAATCTTCAACCTGAACCTGTCGGTAGAGACAGTATCGGTCTACCTGCTGTGCTGCGCCCTTGCGGACATCCACGTGCCCATAACCCTGGAAGCGCTTCGGGAACGCTGGAACGCGGCTCCGGATGACCTGCTGGAAGGGCTCGCCACGCTGGAAAAGATGTCGATCGTGGTCTGCCCGGCCCCGGGCAGATACTCCCTAAACAAGGCCGCCCAATGGCAGACGGACTGAATTTAGACCGGCCGCAACCGTATCAGGCTGCGGTTCTTTCCAGGTAGGCCCGGACCCCGGCCAGGATGATCTCATCGGGCAGATCGGTTCTCATCCCCGGGCAGCAGCTGGCCATGGCCTTCCAGTTCGAAACATCCACCAGGACGCTTTCAAGAAACGGCCACTGCCGGCACATGCGGGGTTTGACAGGGTGAATGGCGCACAGACCGCCGTCCCAGAAAACGCAGTATCCGTTCTCGGCCTGCCTGATAACGGGCCTGCCCCCGGACATGACGCAATAGCGGCCCTTGAAGACGGCCCGGTCCACTCCCACGTAACTGCTGATGGCAGCCATGTCGGCCTCGGTAAGGTAGGTTCCGCCGTAACCCCGGCAGCAATCGCCGCAGCGCCGGCAAGCGAAAATGTCTTCAGGCAGCACTCTATCTGCACGCATGGCGTCCCTCGATGGCCCGCTTCAGAGTCATCTGGTCCACGTACTTGATATCCCCGCCCATGGGAACACCCGAGGCTATCCGGCTAACCCTTACCTGTTTCCCGGCCAGGCGCTGGACGATGAACGACGCCGTGGCCTCACCCTCGACACTGGTGCTGGTGGCCAGGATGACCTCCCTGACCTGTCCGCTGTCCACCCTGCGCCAGAGCTGCTCCAGGCGCAACTGATCAGGACCGATACCGTCCATGGGAGAAAGCGCTCCTCCCAGGATGTGATACAGCCCCTTGAAACAGCCTGCCTTTTCAATGGACATCATGTCCGCCGGTTGCTCCACCACGCACACCAGGCCACGGTCCCGGGCCTGGTCCTGGCATATCTGGCAGACCGGCCCGTCACTGAGCCCGAAACATTGCCGACAGTGCCGGACACTGCGCTTTACCTGAACAATGCTCTCGGCCAGTGCCCGGGCCTGGTCGGCCGGGGATTTCAACACGTGCATGGCAAGGCGCTCGGCGGTTTTCTCACCGATTCCCGGCAAGCGGCTGAACTGCCTGACCAGGTTGCGGATACTCTTGGGATATTGTTGCATCTGGTGCCTTCCCGCCCGGATTGATCAGGGCACCGGCCCGGCGCTGCTGCCCGGTCCGGCAGCAGGCCATCGTCAAAGCAGATGGCTCTGATTGGCCCCGCGCAGCCGGGACAGGTCTCCGAACCTTCATGTCTTTACCGCACTCGAAGCATGCGGTTTGTTGAAAACAATGATGCTGCTTGAAACCACCGGCTGTCTATAGTCCGGGGATATTCATTCCGCCTGTGAGCTTGCCCATGGCCTCGGTCACCATCTGATGGGATTTTTCCAGGGCATCGTTGACAGCCGCCAGGATCAGATCCTGGAGCATTTCGATATCTTCCGGGTCGACCACTTCTTTTTCCAGTTCAACCGAGACTATGCGCTGGCTCCCGTTGGCCACCACCCTGACCATGCCTCCGCCGGCCGAGCTTTCCACGGTTTTCTCGGCAAGCTCGTCCTGCAGCTTGAGCATCCGCGCCTGAAGCTTCTGAGCCTGCTTCATCATGTTGGCCATGCCTTTCATGGATTGTTTCCTCCTGTTTTGTCCTGTTTCACGCGCACATCATATATCTTGCCGTTGAAAATTTCCAGGGCGTCGGCCACCAGGGGGTGAGCCAGGGCCTCCTGCTTGGAACGCTGCAGGGCGGCCTTCTGCTTTTTCTTTGCTTTGGCCGACTCGACATCGGCTTTTATCCGCAGGCCGACCGGACGTCCGAAGGCCCGGGTGGCCGCCTTTTCGACCAACGTCTTGTTCTTTTCCACGTTTTTGACGGCAAAACCGTTGCCCTTGACTTCCACGGTAAGCTCTTGCCCCTGCAGGGCCACCGGTACGCTCTTTTCAAGAATCGCCCCCAGGGACGGCTTCTGCCCGGCCACCGTTGCAACCACCGTTTTCCAGGTCTCTGCCAGGGTCGTCCGGTCTTCGGAATCCTTCCCGCCCGGAGCGCCGGCAACTTCTTCGATCCGGGGTGCGGCCGCCGTCTTGCCGTGACTTTTCTGCCCGTCATCCGGACGGCCGTCGCCGCCACCGCCGGTAACGGCCCTGCGAACCTGGTCGATCTTGTCTATCAGCGTTTCTATGGGCAGTGCCGGCGGGGTCCGTGACAATCTGACCAGAATCATCTCAAACGCCAGCCGGGGCTGAGCCGCCAGCTTGACCGCGGCCTCTGACCTGACCAGGGTATCGAAGATCTGCTGGAGACGGGCCTGACCGGCCGTGGCGGCCAGTTTTTCCAGTTCATCTATCTCGTCTTCCGGAAGGTCCACCAGAGCGCGGGCCTGCCTGCCCAGCCGCAGTACGTTCATATGCCTGAAAGCCGAGGCCAATTCCAGATAGAACCGGTGCAGGTCGTCGCCCCGGGCATAAACGCCGGCAAGCAGCCTCAGGGACCCTGCAATATCGTTAGCCAGGATGGAGGCCGCCATTTCGTATACCTTGCGGATGTCGGCCATAACCAGCATCCGGGTAATTTCCGCCATGGTCTGCCGGTCGCTGGCGCTTGCCACCACCTGATCCAGAAGGCTAAGGGCGTCTCGCATGCTCCCGTCAGAGCTCCTGGCGATATCCTTCAGGCTCTTTTCATCCAGCTCAACCTTTTCCTGCCGGCAGATCCAGGCCATGTGGTCAATGATGGCCTGGGTTGGGATCCGCCGCAGGTCGTGACGCTGGCAGCGCGAAAGGATGGTGATCGGAATCTTGTGGGGCTCTGTGGTGGCGAACATGAACATCACATGCTCCGGCGGCTCTTCCAGAGTCTTGAGCAGGGCGTTGAAAGCCGCCGTGCTGAGCATGTGGACCTCGTCTATGATGTAAATCTTGAAGCGGCTGTGGGCCGGCATGTACTGGAGGTTTTCCCGCAGCTCGCGCACCTGGTCGACGCTGTTGTTGGACGCACCGTCGATCTCGAAAACATCGGCAGCTCCGCCGGCGGTGATCTCGCGGCACGAACGGCACCGGTTGCACGGCTCGGTTGCCGGGCCCCGGCTGCAATTGACGGCCTTGGCCAGGATTCTGGCTATGGTTGTTTTGCCCGTGCCGCGGGGACCGGCAAACAAAATGGCGTGAGCCAGCCGGCCGGACTCGATGGCATTTTGCAGGGTGCGGGTCACGTGCTCCTGTTTTACCACCCGGGCGAAGGTCTGGGGGCGGTATTTGCGGGCAAAGACAAGGTAGGCCATCTGTGTTTTTTCCTGCTGGCTTCCGGGCAATTGAAAATCGGCCGGTGGCGCTGCTTGTCGGGCGCCCGCAAGCCCTTGCGTCGTCCAATTGCAACCAGCAACCCCACGGAAGGAAAAAAATGGCGGAGAGAGAGGGATTCGAACCCTCGGTGCCGCTTCAAACGACACACACGATTTCCAGTCGTGCTCCTTCAGCCAACTCGGACATCTCTCCGCAGGCCGGCGGGGGCAGGTCTGCGCCACCACCTGTGATACCCCATTTCGAGCTTGCCGGCTCCCTGACCTGCCGGCCCAGTCCTTATGCCTGATCAGGGCTCAAAAATCAAGGGTAAAAGGTCTATTGGAACTATCACTTTCAGCGGAACCGCCCGGACCATCCTGACATGGCAATAAATTGCCACCCCCGAAGGGGTGGCAATTCATTTTTCCCGCTCAAGGAGGATGGCTTGGCGGGATGGGGGGATAAACTTTATAAAATTCGCTTTTTACCTGCCTCGACAAGCTCCGTCAGTTTTTGGGCCGGACTGCGGAAACGGGTCAGGAAGATCATGGCCGCAATGATATAAGGCTTGTAACCGGCCTGCCGGTAAAGCGCATCGCGGAAACGGTCGAAAACCCGAGCCGTCACCTCACCCCGGCGGCAGCTCACGCCGCTGATGTCGGCCGGGAGACAGTGCAGGTAAAGGGCGTCATTGGTCTTTTGCATCAATTTCTCGCTGCATTCCCAGTGCCGAAAGGCCGCGTTCCGGGCAAGCAGTTCCTTTTCAAGGACTTCGATACCCTCATGATCCCCGGCGGCATACAGCTCGCTCCGTTTCTGCATGGCGGCAAAGGGGGCCCAGCTTTTGGGATAGACGATATCGGCACCCTCGAAGGCCTCCCGCATGTTGTTGGTCTTTGTAAACGTCCCACCCGATGCAGCCGCGTTATTCAGGGCCACTTGCTCGACCTCGGGCATCAGTTCGTAACCTTCCGGATGCGCCAGGACCACCTCCATCCCAAAACGGGTCATCAGCCCGATGATACCCTGGGGCACTGAAAGGGGTTTTCCGTAAGACGGTGAATAGGCCCAGCTCATGACGATCTTTTTGCCTTTCAGATTTTCGATTCCGCCGAAATGTTTTATCAGGTAAAGGGCATCGGACATGGCCTGGGTGGGATGATCGATATCGCATTGCAGGTTGATCAGGGTCGGGCGCTGTTCCAGTATGCCGGCATCGTAACCGGCCTGCACCGCCCGGGCCACCTCCCGCATGTAAGTGTGGCCTTTGCCGATGAACATGTCGTCCCGGATTCCGATAACCTCCGCCATGAAGGAAATCATGTTGGCCGTCTCGCGCACGGTCTCGCCATGG
>Ga0256835_1000076_pt1 | contig 81148 bp, 77 predicted proteins | sample PIR30metaG_FD_185972 | JGI IMG/M metagenome (GOLD analysis project Ga0256835, IMG submission 185972) | Hydrothermal vent microbial communities from East Pacific Rise, Pacific Ocean - PIR-30 | ecosystem: Environmental > Aquatic > Marine > Hydrothermal vents | place: Pacific Ocean: East Pacific...
AGGTCCAACAGGCAGGGCCTGTAGGACGTGGCTGACTATGCAGCCAGTGCGTACTCGTATTCAGAGTCGGCGTTTGTGTTTTTTCCGCGTTTTTAACGAGGTCGCGGACCCCGGCACGCAGCTTGAGCTTCCATACCCTCGTCGAAACCGTGTCGCCCCCGTGGTTCCAACAAGGAGAGAAGGCTTATTGCCGCTACGGTTTGTAAGTTAAGCACCTACTCCTTACAAGTCAAGCCTCGTTATCTTTAGGGCCTGACTCCTTCTTGAATTTTTCAAGACACTCTTTGCTGCAAAAATAATAGAGTTTGCCCTTTTTACCATAAACAATGGCCTCTCTTTTTGGAACATATGTGCCGCAGACAGGGTCTTTCACAAGCTCATCGATTATTGGCGGAGGTTTTCTTTCAGGGCCTTGCCTTGTCTGGCCGAAAAAACCACGCACCCATCTTTTAAAGAGATAGTAGATAGCAAAAAGAATGAGAAAAAACAGGATAAGACGGTGCAATTAGAAATCCTCCACCTTTTTTATGGATAAAGGATCAAAATCCAGACATGAAAGCAGCTGGCTAATACTCATTGAATAGCCCTCAACAACTAAATCAGGGGCAATCTCAGACCAGGGAACCAAGACAAAGGGCCTGTCAGCAAAACGGGGATGGGGTAACTCAAGATTGCTCTCCTGATTCGGTCTTCTAGACACGCCCTCCATGCTCAAAAGATCAAGATCTATAATCCTGTCCGGCCCCTTGGCCCTGTCTCTACCCATTTGACCTTCAACCTGAAGGAGTAATTCAAGCAGTTGGACTGGCGACAGTGTGGTTAAAACAGAAAAGACTCCATTTATAAACCAGTTGTCTGAATCTATATCAACAGGTGCTGTTTCATAAAAACCAGAGACCTTATCAAGATTCACCCCCTGTCTCTGGCACACCAGTTTTACTGCCTTTCTACAGTTTGCTATTCTGTTTCCCAAGTTGGAGCCAACAGCCACAAATGCCCTTTTGCTATCTTCTGCATTAACCATTTAAAGTACATTACGAAGCCTTTCCAGGACCTCTTCAAGACGCCTTTGGTCAACGGTTAGGGCCATACGTGCATAACCTTCACCAGGGTCTCCAAAACCATTTCCTGGTGTACAAACTATACCGGCCTCATCCAAAAGCTTTGTGCAAAAGGAAGCTGAAGTCTCGCCCTGGGGCACCTTAAACCACACGTAAAAGGTTGCCTTTGGCCTGTTTGCCTCTATACCAATATCTAACAGCCCGTTCACTAAGGTGTCCCTTCTTCCAGTGTATATGGCTCTCATCTTATCAACAAACGACTGATCACTTTCAAGGGCTGCAACTGCTGCCTCTTGCACCGCCTCAAACTGTCCCGAATCCACATTGGATTTCACCTTCTTAAGGGCGGCCACAAGTTCAGGATTTCCAACGGCAAAACCTATACGCCAGCCTGTCATGTTAAATGTCTTGGACAGGGAGTGAAACTCTATGCCCACATCCATTGCGCCTGGCGTCTCGAGAAAGCTTGGTGCCACATATCCGTCATAGGTCATCTCACTGTATGCAGCATCGTGACAGACTATGATGTTGTTGGATTTTGCAAAATCGACCACCTGCTGAAAAAACTCATTGGTAGCACATGCAGCCGTTGGGTTATTTGGATAGTTAAGCCACATGATCTTGGCCTTCTCTGCAACATCTCCTGGAATTGCAGAAAGATCTGGCAAAAAATCGTTTTCTTCCAAAAGAGGCATGTAATAGGTATCCCCTCCGCAAAAAAGGGTGCCTATGTGATAAACTGGATATCCTGGAGTTGGCACCAATACCACTGTCTCCCCTTCTACAAAGGCCAAAGGGAAGTGTGCTATGGCCTCTTTAGAGCCAATGACACAACAGACCTGGCTTGCAGGATCAAGGTCAAGACCAAAACGTCTTGAACACCACTGGGCTGCTGCCTTTCTGAAGGCAAGACTGCCTTCAGAAGAAGGATATCTATGGTTAGAAGGCTTTTTTACGGCCTCTATCATACGTTCAACAACAAAATCAGGAGTTGGAAGATCTGGATCACCAATACCAAGATCAATGACATCCACTCCTTTTGCAAGGGCCTCCTGCTTTTTCCTGTCAAGTTCCACAAAGAGATATGGTGGAAGGCTCTTGATCCTTTTTGTAAGCTCGAACTTCATGGCAAATCCTTTCTTGTTGATTTTTATTCCGACACGGGATTTTTTAGCTGGCCAACACCTTCGACCTCAACCACTATCTCATCTCCAGGCACTATTTGACCTACACCAAACGGGGTTCCGGTAGCAATAACATCTCCAGGCTCAAGGGTCATGATGGAAGAAATAAACTCGACAAGCTGGTCAACCGGATGCACTAGCTGGCTTGTATTTGAGTCTTGCCTTAGATCTCCATTGAGATACGATCTGACCTGAGCATCTGCAGGATCAAGTCTGGTTTCGATACACGGACCAATGGGACAAAAGGTGTCAAAAGACTTTGAACGTGTAAACTGCACGTCCTTTTTTTGAAGATCCCTTGCTGTAACATCATTCAAACAGGTGTAGCCAAGAACGTAGTCAAGGGCATCTTCAGCAATAACATCCTTTGCCCTTTTGCCCATCACTACAGCCAGCTCCGCTTCGTACTCCACTTGCTGGCTTACTGGCGGGCAGACTATTGGCTCACCAGGCCCTATTACAGATGAGGGAGGCTTTAAAAAGATCAAAGGTTCTTCTGGAAGCGCCATGCCAAGTTCTTCCGCATGGTCCTTGTAATTGAGTCCAACAGCCACCACCTTGGAAGGTCTGCATGGAGCAAGCAACCTTACCGCATCCAGGTCGTAGGCCTCGCTTGTCTCAACAATCATGCCCTCAAACGGGCTGGCCACAATGGCTGTGACCGTGTTCTTTTTTATTATTCCAAAAAGGGCAGAGTCTTTTCCAGGTGGCACAAAGCGGACTATCTTCATGAAAGCCCCAATACGTCCTGCATTGAGTAACGGCCTGCCGGTTTGTCTGCCACCCAAAGGGCAGCCCTTACAGCACCTTTTGCAAAGGTATCCCGGCTGGAGGCCTTGTGTGTTATTTCAACACGCTCTCCGATCCCGCCAAAGAGAACCGTGTGCTCGCCAACAATATCTCCGGCCCTTATGGTCTGGATGCCAATCTCTTGCCTTGAGCGTTCACCGATCATCCCATGCCTTTCATAAACGGCAACCTTATCAAAATCCCTTCCCAGGGCCTTTGCCACAACCCTGCCAAGCTGAAGGGCGGTTCCGCTCGGGGCATCCTTTTTCATCCTGTGATGGGCCTCAACAATCTCAACGTCATAGTCATCACCAAGCACGGTGGCTGCAGTTTCAAGAAGCTTATAAAGGAGGTTTACACCAACACTCATGTTGGGAGCCAGCACAAGAGGAAAGTTCTTTGAGTACTCATCAAGTGCCTTATACTCCTCATTGGTAAAACCAGTGGTACCAATCACCATGGCCCTACCCTTCTCTGCAGCCTTCTTGGCATGCTGCACACTTGCCTCGTGAAAGGTAAAGTCAATTATTACATCTCCCTTGTCTATTACCGCATCTAGACTGTCCTCAATCTTTACACCCAGCTCTCCTACTCCGGCAGCAATACCTGCATCCTTTCCAACTGCTGGGCTGTCTGATCTTTCAAAGGCTGCAGAAAGCTCAATTCCATCTGTCTGGGCAATCATTGCTATAATACGGCCACCCATGCGACCACCTGCACCTGCTACAATTGCACGAACCATTGTCACCTCTCAATTATTGATATACGTAAGGAAATGAGAAGATCCTAAACAAAAACCCTCCACTATTTATTTCCATTCCATAATTCCACTTTCTATTTAACAAGCTTTAAAGACTTAAGAACCTCCATAAGACGTTCCCTGTTGGCATCACTCATTGGTGCCAAGGGCAGTCTTACCTCGTCAGAATCTATTTTGCCCATTGCGGCAAGGGCTGTCTTTGCTGGAACCGGATTCGTTTCATAGAAAAGCGCCTCAAAAAGTGGAAAGAGTTTGTAATGAAGCCTTCTTGCCTTGTCGATATCTCCTTTGAAAAAATAGTTCATCATATTGGCCATCTCCTTTGGCATCACATTGGAGCACACGGAAATAACCCCCTTGCCACCAATTGCCAGGGTAGGAAATGCAGTGAAATCGTCACCTGATAACACTATAAAATTTCTAGGGCAAAAACGGACAACGTCTGAGACCTGCTTTAGACTTCCTGTTGCCTCTTTAATACCAATAACGTACCTGTTCTTGGCACACCGTGCCACTGTCTGGGGAAGCATATTAACCCCTGTCCTGCCAGGGACGTTGTAAAGTATCATTGGAAACTTGCACTCCTTGGCAACAGCCATGAAATGCTGATAGAGTCCTTCCTGGCTTGGCTTGTTGTAATACGGGGTAATAACCAGGGCAGCATCGGCTCCAGCCTTTTTGGCATGCTTTGTAAGCATGATGGTCTCTTCAGTCGAGTTGGAGCCTGTGCCTGCTATTACTGGCACACGACCTCTTACCTGATCTATTGTTACCTCCACAACCCTCATATGTTCATCATGTGAAAGGGTGGCAGACTCTCCAGTGGTTCCGCAGGGCACTATGCAGTGGGTCCCTGCCTTCACATGCCATTCAACAAGGTTTCTGAGGCCTTGCTCATCCACCTGACCGTCTTTAAAGGGGGTAACAATGGCAACAATGGCCCCCCTGATCTCCTTCTTTGCACTGGACTTTTTCTTTGTCTTTTTGGCCCTGGATGCACATGCCATGACTCAAAACCTCCCTATCTCTATTTAAGTTTATAAGTATGGATAATTAATTTTTTTTCTCTTAAAGGGCAAGTAACAGGTAAAAATTTTCTTATGTAACCACAAACAGCTCTCCTGCCTGAAGCTTGCCGAAAACCAACAAGAACGTTACTTAAACCTCTTGTGACACGATTTTGTCATCTGATCAATTTGTTTACAGAGCTCCAGTGCCTCCTCCACCCTGCCTTGACCTGAAAGCTCTATGGTCCTTCCTATCATGTCCGTACACTCTTTCCACTCATGTGCCCATTTCTTGTCTGCATCTTTTCCATAGGTGTCAAGAGCCTTTAGAAAACCCTCTTTATCCCTAAAGGTCTCACCAGTTTTAATACATCTCTTAAGGGCCTTCCACATCATGCCTATGTCCTTTTTTAGCCTTTTGGCCTTGTATGGACGCTTAGACGATTTCTGCCTGTTGGTTGAAGGTGAATCCTTTTTCTGCAAAGGCCTTTTTTGTTGCCTGTCTGCCCTGATCTTCAAGACAAGTTCAAAAGCAATCTCGTTTTTTTTGACCTTTAGTGACCTTTTCAAGAAAAACTCGTCTGGCAACTCCGCCCTGGTTGACCCGATTTCTATGAATCCATCTGCCACCTGTCCAGAAAGACGTGCAAGCTCCTGCGCCGCCTCCATTCTTGCGATCTTCTTTTCTTTTTTAGACCCCATTTGGACTCGCTGTCTCCTGTCTTACTGACGAATTTTTTTAGACAACTGACTTGTAAAGTCAAGGGCCCTTTGGGCCTGTTCAATGGACAGCAGGCCTGTACCACAGCTTGGAGTAACAAGTGCCTGATCCAAAAGTTTTTCGTAGGGATACCCCAAGGCGTCTGTGCAATCCTTCCATTTTGAAAAGAGTGTATCTGCATCTTCCCGTTGAAGATCATCAGGATTCAGGGTAGGAACAAGCCCCCAGGCAACAATGTTTCCCTGATCCAAAAATTCCATAAGCCTTGCCTTATACAAGATCAGTTTGTCAAAATAACTGTAGGCATCAAAGCTAAGAACCGTAACACCGGTATCAATAACCAAAGACCAATCCGTGTTGGCACATACGTGTATGCCTGATACTGCCCCGGCCTGATTTACCTCGTCCACTACGGCCTTCAAATCGGCAAGGGCCTCTTCCCTTGTGATTCCAACCAGTGCAGATGAACCAAACCCTGCCAGAGCCGGCTCATCTAAAAACAGTATTACAGTATCACAGAGCTCTTTCATCTTTTTGATCTGATAAAGGGCCTTAAGAGAGATAGCCTTTACCACAGCATCCCTTAATATCGGATTGAAAAAGCTGAGCTTTCCATCCTGATCCTTTATCCCGGTAAGCATGGTAAATGGGCCAGTGATCTGCCCCTTTAGTGCCAACGGTTTATGCTCCATCCTTGAGATTTCGTCCAAAAATGCATCAAAGCCCCTGGAAGTAGAAGAAGAAAAGGCAAACCGTGAACTTTCAATCGGAGCGCCAGCCTCCTTTATGGCGAGATAATCCTCGAAAAAGGATAGAACCTCCTGATCAAATTGTGGTGAAGCGGTATCAAAGTAGAGCTTGTCATCTTTCTCAACTATTCCAGGAAGCCCCTCTGCAAATTGACTGAGCAACCTTTCCTCTTTGTAGTATGGAAGCTGGGGCCAAAGGGGTATCTGTGGGGTATATTTTAAGATGAGCTTTACCGCCTCGTAATGATCCTTCAACGGTATACTCCCTATAAGGGTAGGCAAAGCTTTTGGTTTAAAGGTCATTTCAATCTCCCTAAACTATTAGATTTCTCAACTGTGAGAATGTTTCTGCTCCTTGTCCAAGTGGATGTAACTTATTTCAAACTGTTCCAGATGAAACTCTGGTCTGGGAACTATCACTATCTCTTTGTCTAAGGCCTTTTCCAACATCTCCACAAAGGAAGACTCCTCCTTCAACAGCATATCTCCAATCCTTGGATGAACCGACACCTGGATACCGTTGGTCATGTAGGAAGGGGCGTCCCTGTTGATCTTTCTGAAGATATCATAACAGATGGTCCGTCTGGATTTCAAAACGCCTGCACCCTCACAGTAAAAACAGCGTTCGGTAAGCAGTCTCTTGAGACTCTCACGGTTTCTCTTTCTGGTCATCTGAATGAGACCAAGCTCGGACATTCTAAGGATATTGGTCTTGCACTTGTCCTTTTTAAGAGCATCCTTCAAGGTCTTAAAAACCTTTTCCCTGCTCGAGACATCAGACATGTCTATAAAATCTATTATTATCAGCCCACCTATGTTTCTGAGCCTAAGCTGATAGGCAATCTCTTTTGCTGCCTCCAGGTTGGTTTTTAGTATAGTGTCTTCCAGGTGCCGCTTTCCCACAAACTTACCTGTATTGACATCAATTGCAGTAAGGGCCTCGGTACTTTCAATCACGATGTAACCACCAGATTTCAGCCACACCTTTTTCCCAAGGGCCCGAGACATGTCCATCTCTATGCCAAAGGCATCAAAGATGGGAAGGGACTCGCTGTAAAGCTCCACCCTTGGCTTGAGATCAAAGGCAAAGGTATCAATGAAATGGATTATTCTTTCATATGCCTGACGCGAGTCCACTACCAGCCTTTGCACATCACCGGTAAACAGGTCACGCACCGCCCGCAGGGTAATGTCAAGATCTTCGTACACAAGGCTTGGAATGGGAAGGGCGGTGGCCTTTTGCTGAATGCTCTTCCAGAGCCTCAAGAGAAAGTCCATCTCCGCCTGAAGGTCTGTCCTGTTGGCACCTTCACTTGCAGTGCGCGCAATAAAGCCCATGCCCTTTGGCCTAAGCTCACTGATTATTTCCTTCAGCCGTACCCTTTCAGCATCATCCTCTATACGCCTTGATATGCCAACGTGATTCATGGTGGGCATAAGGACCAAATGCCTGCCTGGAAGAGATATGTGGGAAGTGACCCTTGCACCCTTGCTGCCAACCGGTTCCTTTGTGACCTGAACCAGTATTTCCTGACCCTCATGAAGGAGATCTTCTATCCTAAAAGGAGGTGGCGTGTAATGAAGCTTGGATTCATCCGCCTCGTCATCGTGCATACATGGCAGTTCATCTGGCTCTTCGCTGCATTCAGCACGTCCTAGCATGTGTTCAAACTCTGTAAGGTGATCGTAAACATCCGTAACGTAAAGAAAGGCTGTACGGTCAAGCCCGATGTCAACAAAGGCTGCCTGCATGCCGGGAAGCACACGAACTACCTTGCCCTTATAGATGTTGCCCACATGCCCCGGACGCCCTGCCCTTTCCACATGAAATTCCACAGCACTCCCGCTTTCAAGAAGGGCCACCCTTGTCTCCCAGGGAGCAACATTTATAATGAGTTCAGATGCCATAATGGCTTAGACAATAAAGGCATATCCCACAAAGTACAAGTGGCTGTTTGGAGCGTTTTTACTTAAACTGGAGGTACTCGATGAGGGCGGTTTGGCAAAGGGTAAAAGAGGCCAAGGTTTCGGTAGACGGCAGGGTGCATGGCTCCATTGGCCATGGGGCCCTTGTGTTTATAGGCATGGAATCTGGAGATACCACAAAGGATCTAGATTATATAGTTGACAAGTGTGTAAACCTGAGACTTTTTGAGGATGAACAGGGCAGGTTTAACCGTTCAATAGTTGACGTTGGGGGACAAATCCTTATGGTTTCGCAATTTACCCTTCTTGGAGATTGCCGAAAGGGAAGGCGTCCATCCTTTTCCAGGGCCATGGAGCCTGGAGAGGCAAAAAGAATGTACAAACTGGCCATCAAAAAGGTAAGAAGCCGCGGTATAAGATGCGAAGAAGGGGTATTCCAGGCACACATGGAGGTGAGTCTGATAAATGACGGACCTGTAACCGTGCTGCTCGACAGCAGGAAGGTCTTCTGAGCATCTCTTCTGATCCACGTAACGCCAGAACGCTTTTGCCTTTAAAGTAGCGATTTAAAACTATTGCAAATCCTTAGAAATTTATTATAACATCTGTTTAAATCGTCATTTTTATGATAGTCAACAGGTCTGAGGCAGGACAGTTTCACATTATCCTGACTCCGATGATTCTTCCTCTTCATCTGTTTAGAAGGCATATGGATTATCTCCGTCTCTTTTTTTGTCATCTTGTCTTCTCCACAAAGGTAGTTTTGCTCTTAAAATCCTCGTATCCATCTCCAGTTTTTCACCTTTAAAAACATCTGCGGTAGAGACGCATCATTCCCGTTTACCAGCCTGGCATGATTTGTTTTTTCCAAACGGGGAAGTTGCCTAGAGAAGCGGCCTTGGCTTAAGAAAGTTCAGTTGTAGACAGTATGACAACCTTGTTTATCTTATCGACCAGATCCTGTCTGCCATAAATTTTGATCCCATGCTAAAAATTTAGCATCTCAAACCCCTTTGTAACCTGCCGGTAAGCTTCATAAACTACAATACCTGCTGCTGTGGAAAGATTCAGACTACGTGTGCTTCCCCACATGGGTATCTGGTAGCACCTGTTAGGAAACCTTTCAATCAACCAGTCTGGAAGGCCCAGGGTCTCTTTCCCAAAAACCAGATAGCTGTCTTTGCGAAAAGGGGCCTGAGTATAAACCATCTTTGCCTTTTTGGAAAAAAGAAGAAGCCTTTCGTGGGATACATGCTCAAGAAACTTCTCCAGACATTCATGATATTCAACATGAAGATGCCTCCAGTAATCAAGCCCGGCCCTTTTCAGCGCCTTGTCGTCGGTACGAAAACCAAGGGGTTTTACCAGGTGAAGCCTTGAATTTGTGGCCACGCAAAGCCTGGCTATATTTCCCGTATTTGGAGGTATCTCAGGTTCTACTAGGACTACATTGAGCATGACACTGTATCAAGATGTAAGCAAGCTGGCTTAGACAGCTAGATCTTTCCTGCCTTTTCCCGGCATTCTTTGCAAATGCCAATCACCTCCAACTTATGCCTGATGATTTTATAATCGAAACGTTTCCCTAGATCCTTTTCTATCTGGGCAATCCTGTTATCACTAAACTCCTCGATCTTTCTGCATGTCTGGCATCTCAAGTGACAGTGGTGCTCATGACCAAAGACATGCTCGTAGTGCATCTGGCCGTTTTCAAAAAAGACCTCTTCTATCAGGTCTGCCTTGATGAGAAGGGGTATCAGGCGGTATATAGAGGCCTTTGAAACCCTGAGCCCTTTCTGTCTGATGGATATATAAAGGGAGTCAACGTCAAAATGTTCCTGCGTAGAAATTATCTCCTTTATAATGGTTTCCCTCTCTGGAGTATACCTCATGCCCTGACGTTTGAGAAAATTCCTGAAAATCTCAAGCTCAGAGGATTTTTTATTCTTTTGGACACCCATTTACTATGGCCTTTTAAGACAAGAAGTTTCCTCTTTTCAAAAGCATCTTATCTTATTACCATACCCCGTCAAGGCTTATTGACACTGAATAGCAATCTCTTTAAGGCCACCACAGGACAGCCTTACCGTTTTAAAACAGATCGCAGTGATGGCATTAAATGCAGAAAACGCCTATTTTAAAAAGGGAGGGCCCATAGGGTGCTTCAAAAGCTTATTGGAAAGATAAAATCTGGATGCAGCACATGTGAAAATTGCAAGGATGATCCAGACTCCCCTTCAGATCTCCAGGTCAAAAGCCTCTGTTTTGAAAAACTGCATCAAAACGAAAAAGAACAGTTTTTAAACCTACTGAAACAGACCGGCAGGGTCCTGTCTAACAAAGAGATGGACGTTGTGGATGAATTCCTTTCCCATGAAGGCCATATGTCTGGGGACTTTATCAAAAAGAGGCTCTTCCAAAAGGGAAACGATCTTCCATTGGAAGAGGTGGAAGAAATTCTTGACCTTCTTTGCAGATACGGTCTGGCACAGAAGGTACAGTTGAACGGTACAGGGCCATGGTATGAACATCTGCACCTTGGTGAAAAACATGACCATCTCATGTGTACCAGATGCGGGAAGGTTATAGAGTTTGAGGATGAAGAATTTAAAAACCAGATGAAAAAATCCGCCAGCCTTCACGGATTCCAGCCCCTTTTTCAAAAAACCACCATCTACGGCATTTGTCCTGCCTGCAAAAAAAGACACCGTGGCGCCATTCCCCTTTCAGCTCTAAGTCAGGGAGAAAAGGCCGTCATTGTGAGTTTCTCAGGAGGTTCCAATCTCAAGAAAAAGCTCTCGGATATGGGCCTTTTGACAGATGAACCGGTGGAGGTACTCAGTAAAAGCGGGCCAGTAATCCTTGGGGTTAAAGGCTCACGGATAGCCATTGGAAAGGGAATCGCCCAAAAGATTCTTGTCTCCCCTATAGTTAATGACAAGGAGAACTCCTGAAATGACCGGCAGCATGAAAAGTGAAAAGAGGCTTGGAACCATATGCTTTATAGGTGGTGGCCAGATGGCAGAGGCACTTATAAAGGGCCTTTTGAAAAAACAGGTCTTTGAATCAAAGGACATCTACTGTTCCGAACCTGTTGAAAAAAGAAGAAAATATCTTCAAGAACAGTACAGAATCACTACCTTTTCCAACAACCAAGAAGCTGTAAAGAACGCAGATATTGTTCTCCTTGCAGTAAAACCCCAGGTTATGGACTTGGTGCTTGAGGAACTGAAAGCCGCAGTTCAGGCGCATCACCTGGTCATATCCATAGCTGCAGGCGTAACCATTAAAAGACTTCAGGCACTTCTTGGCCAGGACAAAAGAATAATTAGGGTAATGCCCAATACCCCTGCGCTTGTCCTGGAGGGTGCTGCAGGCATTTCAAAAGGAGACAATGCCACCCAGGAAGACCTTGACACGGCCCTTTACATATTTAATGCAATAGGAAAGGCAGTAGAGGTGCCAGAATCCCTTATGGATGCAGTTACAGGCCTGAGCGGAAGCGGGCCTGCTTACTGTTTTCAGTTCATTGAGGCCCTTATCCAGGCAGGCATTAGGGAGGGTTTGCCCCAGCCCATAGCTTCAACCCTGGCAATACAGACTGTAATCGGCTCGGCCAAGATGTGTGAAAAGACACAAAGACACCCCATAGAGCTCTTATCCATGGTAACAAGCCCGGGTGGAACAACTATTCAAGGGGTTTACCAGCTTGAAAGGAGTGGCTTTTCTGGCATCGTCATGGATGCCGTTAACGCTGCAACCAGACGTTCAAAAGAGCTTGGTGAAGAGTAACTGACTGATTAAAACCAGTTGAAAAAAGAAACGGCTCCAATAAATACCAATCTTCACATCAGGATCCTTGTTGCAATATGTTTGGCCATTCCAGCTGGCCTTCTTTTTCATGACCCCTGGTTTACAGAAGGGTGTAGCTTTACAGGGAACCTGTTTCTTAACGCCCTGAAGATGCTGATCGTCCCTATAATCCTTTCATCCATTGTTGCTGGAATACTGAATCTTCCCGATGTAAAAGGCCTTGGCAGGATAGGTGCTGCCACCGCCTTGTACTATCTGTCAACCAGCATACTTGCCGTAATAACAGGCTGCATGTTTGTATTTGTCATAAAACCAGGGCTTTCGCACTCCATCCCTGCAGGACAAATCCTTGGCCTTTCGAAACAGGCCCTTGCCGATACGGTAAATCTGACCTCGAGCTCGCTTTCAGACATGAAAGACATATTTATCAGGATGATTCCTCCAAATATCGTAGCCGCTGCCGCCAAGGGACAGATGCTTGGAATAATCTTTTTTGGAATCCTCTTTGGAATATCTGGCCAGCTAATCAATCCAGACAGAAAAAAAATACTTGCCACATTGGTGCAGGCCGTCTTTGAAACCACCATGAAGATGACAGAGATAGTGATGCATTTTGCACCTGTAGGAATATTTGCACTTGTAGCAAAAGTCTTTTCCCAAACAGGCATTGAGGCCCTAAAACCCCTTATGATCTTTTTTCTTACTGTGGTTCTGGCCCTTGGCTTTCACTTCTTTGTTTCCCTTCCCTTGCTTTTGCGTCTTTTTAGAGTTTCAGGATTTAAGCATATGAAGAATATGGCGCCAGCACTCCTGACAGCATTTTCCACAGCCTCATCTTCTGCAACATTGCCAATAACCATGGAGTGTGTTGAAAAACGGGCGGGGATCCCGAACAGGATATCAGCCTTTGTTTTGCCCCTAGGAGCAACTGTCAACATGGACGGCACGGCACTTTATGAATGCGTTGCCGCCCTTTTTATAGCCCAGGCAATGGGAATAAAGATCGGACTGTTCAAGGCCTTTGTGGTGGCCTTTACTGCAGTAATTACCTCCATTGGTGTTGCTGGTATCCCAGCGGCAAGCCTTGTTGCCATAGCGGTGATTTTAAAGATACTTGGCCTGCCTGTCGAGGCCATCGGACCAATATTGGCAGTGGACAGGATACTTGACATGCTAAGGACCAGTGTGAATGTCTTCAGCGATTCATGTGGAGCTGTAATTGTGTCCAGAATTGAAAAAGATGGATAAAAAAAAGCATGAAAAGCCTGGCCTTTTGGTTGTTGGAGAATGGCAGGCAGTCAAAAAAAAGTGTCTTGAAAAGGCCTTCCAATTTCTTGGAGAAAACGAAAAGGACAACATAACCATACTGAGGGGAGAGGAGGTATCAGAGGCACAGGTAATCGAAGCACTAAAAACAAGGGGGCTGTTTGGCAACAGAAAGGTGGTGATCTACCAAAATCCTGACTTTCTGCTTGCTGGAAAGAAAAAGGACCCTGTCAAAAAACTCGTTGGTGCCCTTGAAAGGTCCCAGATGAAGAGGGCGGCAAGGCTTCTTGGATCTGTACTTGCCGAAAAGGGCCTCTATCCTGATACCATTTCGAACCATGAGCCTCATGAATTGCTTTCCTTGCTGGAAACAGATGCCATTAATATTGAACAGGTCCAGGAACTTTTGGCCTACCATCTAAAGGAAGTACAAAAGGGACTTGAGACAAGAGGATCAGATGGGCATCTGCTTCTTAACTGGTTAAAAAAAAGAGACAAAGTAAACAGGCCAGGAAACAGCTTTGTCATAATATATCTGTCACAAAAGCCGCCTGCATCTACCATATTCAAAAAATTTGCTGAACTTTGTCATGTTGAAAATCTTACGCTTCCTACAGGCAAGGGACAGGAAGCAAAGGCACAGCTGCATCTTTTTGTCAGAGACATGCTGAAAGAACAGGGCAAGGAGATAGACAGCCCTGCCCTTGAACGCTTCCTGCAACTTGTTGGCACAGGATCTGTTTCTGCCATAAGAAATGAACTTTTAAAGCTTGTGCATCTTTGTGGCGAAAAGGGCAGAATCTCTGTCCAAGACGTGGAAAGCCTTGTTGTTCGTCACAAGGAAGAAGAAATCTTCAGGCTAACCGAAGCATTTCGGCAAAAAAGGCTTGGCCAGGCCCTTGAAAGCCTTGATCTTCTTATAGAACAAAACATCCATCCCCTTGCCCTTTTGTCAGCCATCAGAAACAGCGTGCTTAGAATCCTTGCCATAAAGGCTGCTGCAAATACACTTCAGATCAGCCCGGGATGTCCCTACAACCAGTTCAAAAATACGTGCTGGCCAGACATGAAAAAGACCCTCTCAAAATACAGTGCAACCTCCCTATCAAAAATGCATCCCTACAGTGCATTTATTCATCTTGGATCACCACACAAAATTCCTACCCTGTATGACATGATAGAAGAGATGGCAGAGCTTGACCTAGCCCTTAAGGGGAGTAAATTGGATCCTCGTGTCATAATAGAAAAATTTTTTTTCAAATATCTTTCTTGAAGGTTTTTCTTTTTACTCTGCTAAAAAAGAGGTGAACAGTTGTCAGATAATATAAGGGCCATAGGCAAGCTCCTTTTTGAAGTAAGCATGCTCAAGCATACCATGAGAACTGGCTACGCCTTTCTTGGTAGTGGCAAGGAGAGTGCGGCAGCTCATAGTTTTAACACGGCCTTTATCGCCTATGTACTTGGAAGGATGAGCCCTGGCGTTGATGTCAACCGCATGGTGCTCATGGCGCTTATCCACGACATACCAGAGGCAAGGACAGGAGATGCCAACGCTGTACACAAAAGATATATAAAAAGAGACGAGGAAAGAGCCTTTGAAGATGCAATCAAAGACACCTTTCTGTCAAAGGAACTCTTGGAACTCTACCAGGAATATGAACAGGCCGAGACCCGTGAGGCCATGCTTGTCCAGGATGCAGACCAGATAGACATGCTCCTTTCTCTTAGGGAACAGGAAGACTGCGGTAACCCCAACGCCTCTATGTGGATTCCCTTTGTCAAAAACAGACTCAAGACAGAACAGGCAAAGAGCCTTGCTGATACGATAATAAAGACCCACTGGGCCAGTTGGTGGATGGACGAATTCAAAAAGGACCCTTCATAGACTAGGAGGACAGCATCTTGAAAAAAACACTTTTTATTTTTTATGCCGCCCTTGCACTTGGTATCCTGTTTTTCACTTACCCTCAAAAGACGTTTGCCAAAGAGAAGACGCATGCAGATCATTCAGTCACTCTGTACATAGCGTACACATGCAACACCTGGGGTCAGCTGCAGCCATGTCCTTCCTGAGGAGGCAAGAAAGTCGGGGGAATCACCCGCCGGGTCAGTTGGATCCGCCAACAAAAAGAACACCACAAGATAGACCTGCTACTTGATGGAGGAAGGACGCTTTTCATACCAGGTAAAAGGATACAACCCCATGATCAGAAAAAGGCAGAAAAACTTATCAAGTATTATGAAAAGATGGGTTATCAAAACATTTGTGTTTCAAGCACAGACCTTGGAGCAGGACCAGCCTTTTTGAAAAAACTGGACTACTCGGGAAGCCTCTTCCTGTCTGCCAATGTGCTTGACGAATCAGGCAAAGCCATCTTTGAACCTGGAAGGCTTTACACCGTCAAGGGTATTAAGATAGGCGTAATAGCCCTTACGGACAGAAGTCCCACAACAACTCTTAGTAAGGGTGAATCCACAATAGTGGCAGACACCATTTCATCCTTACAAAAAATCTGGAATGCTACTAAGAAAAATGCAGATCTCATCATCCTTCTTACCAGTCTTGATCAAAGAAGTATCAAGAGGCTGGTAAAAAAATTTCCTGACATAGACCTTGTCATATCAAGCGGCCTTGGAATCCCGACCTATTCACCCTTCAAAGCTGACAAGACCTTAATCGTATCCACCCATCCAAAGGGAAAATCCGTTGGCCTTATTGCCCTTAAGATAAAAAAAGGCATCATCTATAAATACGATAACAGGCTTGTAATGCTTAAAGAGTCGCTATTGGAAATGAATTACTGAGATCACCTGGACAAATCAGACTCTTCTTGTCAACAAATCACGGCCTCAACTAGTCTACTAAAAAATAATTTGACCACTCCTGTCCAAATAACGTCAGGGAAATTTGAAGTTTGAATAGAAAACTGACGAAAGGTCTAAAAGGTATCTGACTGTTTTTTTACAGAAGACTCTTTTAGGGAGGAAATAAAAAGAGATGATTAAAAATATAACCTTGGCCCTTTTCTTTTTTGTGACAGCAAGCCTTGGCAACTGTCTTGCCGACTACTCCGGCCTCTGGTGGGATCCATCAAAAGGCGGACAAGGGGTGTCGATCTTTCAGAATCAGAATTCCATATGCGGTGCATGGTACCTTTATGATTCTTCTGGCAAAGACATGTGGCTTGTATTTACTGGCGTTTTGTCACCCGGCAGCACCTTTACTGCCCAGCTTTTGCAGTACACCGGACCGGCTCTTGGAACGCCCTGGGATATAAATCAGGTTAAAAGCAGCAACAAAGGAACCGTTACCTTGGCATTTAACACCGACACCAGCATCACAATGAACTACACGGTCAACGGTATTAGCGGCACCCTGAATCTGGAGCCTTTTGCAAATGATATCGCCTCTATGTACTGGGATCCGGACCAGCCAGGACAAGGGGTGGGGGTATTTATGGAAGGCAAAAACGTGTATGTTGTCTGGTATCTCTATGACAAAGACGGCAAAGACATGTGGGTAACAACAGGAGCAGACCTGAGCTTGACATCCAGAAAGGCCAACCTCTATGAATTCACTGGCCCAATTTTGGGCAGTGTCTGGGATCCTTCCCAGGTGCGCCCTTCTGTAGCAGGAAATGCGTCATTGATACTTGGCAATTCTGGCAAAATCCAGATAGTTTATGAAATCCAGGGAATTACCGGAACCATGAATCTCGTACCTTTTGTATGCAGCGTTTCCCAGCGGACAAGTGCTGCATCCGGGTCCTAAACAGGCTTCGGCCTTTGAGCCAAATCAATAATTCTGTCCTGATAAACAAAAATCGGCAGACTGGCTTATTCCAGCCAGCCTCCTTTTTGGCTGGACACTGATGCTCTTCGTGATTTTCATTTTTTCCCTACACTGTTATTCTTATGAGCATGAAATGCAAAAATCTGAAAAAAACCTGCTGGAAGGGATTTGTTTTATTAGCTATTGGCCTTTGGCTTCTTTCATATCCAAGGCCTAGTCAAGCAATGGCTAAAGGTGGTGATGAAAAAGCCCTGCTGGAACAGGCTGCCATTGATAAAGCAAAAGAACTTTCCATGAAAAAAGTACCAGACATGGACTGGCGGCTTGCCGAAATGCTTCGCTCAGGCGTTCATCACCACGCCCAGTCCCGTGACGGTCAGCTTTTTACAGTTTCATTGACAGTAAAAGATGATGATTTGAACAAGATCGTCAACAGGCTCAAATTTTTTGGGGTGCAAATCCAGTCCAAAAGAAAAAACAGGCTTCAGATTAAGGTGGACAAAGGCCGCCTGAGACAAATCGCTTCCTGGAAAGAAACGGCCTACGTCCGCATGCCTTCTGTTGCCAAGGCCCAGGAAATAATTTCAGAAGCCGTATCTGCAACCGGAGCCCAGGCTATGCAGCAGGCAGGTTTTAGTGGAAAAGGGGTAAAAATTGGCATAATTGATCTTGGTTTTTTTGGCTACAGCCTTCTTCTTGGCTTGGAACTGCCTGATTCTGTAAAAAAGAAAAATTTTCGTCACGATGCGTGTGAATTTTCGTTTTGTCCAAGCCAAAAACACGGGACAGCGGTAGCTGAGTTAATCCATGACCTTGCTCCAGAGGCAGAGCTCTATATGGTTTCTGTTGCGACTGTAGATGAATTCATGGACGCGGTCGACTGGTTGGAACACAGGGGAGTTGACATCGTTAGCTGTTCACTTGGATACTGGTTATGCGGCCCTGTAGATGGTACCGGATGGTGCAGCAAAAAGGCTGGCGAAATGAGAGGTAAAGGCATACTACCCGTATTTGCAGCAGGAAATGCCGCCAAAAGCCACTGGTTTGGCCCGAATAAGGACGAAGATGGTGACTCCTTGATAGAGGTTGATGAACAGGTCCAGGCTCTCTTTTTCTCCTCTTCTTCGTATCAGGAAGTAACTGTTGCAGCAAACTGGAATGACTGGGGAAAAGACCCAGAGGATGCCCATTCTGATCAAGACATAGATCTTCTTGTGCTAAGCCCTATTCCCTACAGTACGGAGGTTGAAACTGTCGGAGCCTCCTTTAATAACCAGTCTGGCAGACATGGACATATGCCCATAGAGGCTACAACCTTCAATGCAGAGCCTGGAAGGCAATACTACATTTTCCTGGTAAACTCAAACACCAACAGACAGGTAACCGTGCATGTTTATCTGGAATGCAAATGGAACAGTGAGATTACTCCACATATTGAGGCCCAATCCATACTGCAGCCAGCAGACAGTCCTGATGTTCTTACTGTAGGTGCTGCGGATCTTTCAAATCATCTCCTTGACTATTCAAGTCACGGGCCTACCTGGAACGGCGTTGTCAAACCAGATGTTACCGGCCTTTCCGGTCTTGCTACGCTTAGCATATGGGATTTTGCCGGCACAAGCGCTGCGACCCCCACTGTTGCAGGAGCGGCAGCATTGTTGAAAGAGGCACATCCAAAGTGGGGGCCAGATCAGCTTCAGGCCGCCCTTGAGCTTCTTTCTAAAGATATCTACAAACCCGGACAGGACAACGGCAGTGGCTGTGGGCTTATAGATGTCTCTAGGGCGGCAAATCTTGGACAAGGACCTGCTGCCGGCTTTTGGTGGAATCCTCAAAAGGACGGATCAGGTTTTAGTATGGAAAGAGCTGAAGGGACGGATTTTTTGGCTGTTTACACTTACAAGCCCCAGCAAAACGACTCCATACCGGTATGGTTTACTGGTTCTGGAAAGGCATTTTCATCCCTGACAGGGCCCCTTAATCTTCTTACATGGACAGGATGGCCTCTTGGCAGCGCTCCAGGTAACTTTGCATCCTCTTATGTGGCTGAGATATCTTTAATATATCTTGACGAAACACACGGGCTTTTGCAGGTGAGGGATACAGCCACCAACACAGTAGAAAAACAGCCTGTTGAAAGATTTGTATTCGCAAAAGGGGCCAGCAGCAGTGACAGCCGGACCGGCTGGTGGTGGGACCCGGCCTTTCCAGGCAATGGCATATTCATGGATTTTCAGTCAGGCACACTCTTTGGCGCCTGGTATCATTACGATGAAAAGGGACTTCCGCGGTGGTGGACCTTTTCCGGAAGGTTACCAGACCAAGATCAAAAGACTCTAAAGGCCGACATAATCCAGTGGCACGGCGGCCCTTGTCTTTCGTGTCCCCAGATTAAACCCTCTGCTTCGATTGTAGGTACTGTGGAAATTGCATTCAAAAATGGTTCACCATCCATCCTAAAATGGCACACAGCTGGAGGCCTATCTGGCAGGTATAATCTTGAACGGTTTCATTTTTATAAAAAATAGATCATTATATATACCCGGATTCTGGATTGATAACATCTGGCGCAAATAAGGTCTAAAAATGGCAACAGAATCCTACAGTACTACAGTCCTATTTCGGCCATCTTTCTTGGCCTTGTACAGGGCCTTGTCCACCCTATCAATAGAGTCCTGCACAGATTCATCTGGCCTGACCTGGGTTACTCCCAAGGACACGGTAATGGTGATAAATTTGTCTGGAGGCTCTACTACGAACCTGTAGGTACTTACCTTTTTTCTCAGCCTTTCAGCCAGCTTGAAACTGTCTTCCTTGGTTGTGTGTGGAGCAATTATCATGAACTCTTCGCCACCATAACGGTAGACCGAATCGGTCTCCCTCACGCTTTTTTTCCAAATAAGGGCCATGTTTTTAAGTACCTTGTCTCCTATTCCATGACCATAGGTATCGTTTATTGTCTTGAAACGATCTATATCGCACATTATCAATGACAGAGGATAGTGATATCTTTTTACCTTCGAGAGCTCTTTTTGAAGATCATTTTCAAGGGCACGCCTGTTAAGCAACCCGGTTAGACTGTCTATCCTTACTTTGGCCCTGAGATCCGCTATTATCTTTGCCTGTTCCCTAACCTTTTCCTCGGTCTGCCTTGCCTGCTCCTCAAGCTGTTTATTTTTCTGCCGAAGCTCTGCTATATCATCACGGAATATCTTCTCTTCATCCTTTTTGTCCATGGACTTGAGAGAAAGTTTCACCTCATTCACATGGTCTTTGGTGACCTGAACAAACTCCTCGACTGTCTCTCGTACTTCCCCAAGTATCTCATTGGTCTCGTCCATGAACTCTTGCAGTAGCTCTGGGGAGAGGTCAGGCTGATTGTGCCTGAAACTGCTAACTGCAGAAAAGCCCTCTGAAACTGCCACGTCCCAAAATTCCTTGCTATAGATCTGAGGCCAAGGAAGAAGCCCCTTGCCAACAAGGTTTTTAAGGGCAATCCTAGCAATAGACGTAACCTGTTCAGCCAAAAACCGTTTTGAAGCTATATCTATCTCCATTAAACGCATCTATCCTGGGAAAAAGTCAGAAACTTTTTTTTCTTATCGAACGTAATTGAAATTTATTAAAGAAAAATTATATCATCTTTACTGTTACCAGTTTGGAAACCCCTTTTTCTTCCATAGTAACTCCGTAAAGACAATCTGCCATCTCCATAACCTGCTGGTTGTGAGTGACCAAAATAACCTGACAGGAGGCAGAAATTCTGCGCACCAGACTGTTGAATTTTAGGGTGTTAGCCTCATCAAGTGGGGCATCCACCTCATCCAGGAGACAAAATGGCGTAGGCTTTATAAGAAAAATAGCGAATATTAAGGCAAGGGCGGCAAGGGCCTTTTCACCACCAGAAAGGAGAGACAGGGTATTAATGCGTTTACCTGGCAGCCTAAGCCTGTATTCCACACCAGTTTCAAGAATGTTTTTCTCATCTAGTACAGACAACCAGGCCCTACCACCATCAAACAGGAGGGAAAAGACCTTTTGAAGGCTGACATTGATATGTTCAAGGGCTGAAATAAACTTCTCCTTGCATTCTTTGTCTATCTTTGTGATGGCATCCTTTATGTCAGCCAGTGATTTTTTTACATCTTCCCTTTGCTGAAGAAGATATTGAAGACGTTGGTCAAGCTGATTGAACTCCTCCATAGCCATCAAGTTTACAGGTCCAAAGGACTCGACCTTTTCTGCCAGCCGGTTAAGACGCCTTTCAAGATCAGAAATACCGGCCTCTGAATCAAGGGCTTCGTCTGTCAGCACCTCATCAATGGACCTTCTAAACTGTTTTAAACACAGCTCTGTCATGTACTTCTTGCCACGAACAGATTCAGAAATATCCATCTCCAACTTATTGATTTCCACATTAACTTGAGAGAGCTCTTTTTGGATAGCAGCCCTCTTTTTCTCAACAACAAATCTCTTTTCCCTCAAAGCGTCCATATCCAATTCGATGGCTTTCAGATCCTTTTCAATATCTTCGATTGTTTTGGTCAGAGATTCGAGCTCCTTTTTCTTGCCATCAAGCTCACCGTGAAGGGTCCTTAATCTGTCTGCGAGTCTTTTTAAGCCGGCTTGATTTTTTGCAAATTCCTTTTTTGCCCTGTCAATGGCTGCTTCCATACGCTCAAGCTCCGCCTGTCCAGATCCTATTCGTGCTTTTAGCTCCTGGAACTCAAGGGTCCATCTGTTCTTGTCAGCTGTGGCCTGCTGCAGCCCTTTCTCCCCGTCTGAAAGTTCGGCCTCTAACTTGCCAAGCCTGGCTTTTAGCTCAACTTCCTGCCTGACAACGTCATCAAGAGCTGTTTCAAGGATTGAGATGGCTGGTAGCAGATCGTCAAGTTCCCTTTTGGCCTCATCCAACTCGAATTCCATGAGCTCTAGCCTGTCCTCTATCCCTTGAAGATTTGAGCTGGCCCTGTAAAGTGCCTTTTCAAGATCCCCTTTCTTTTTTTTAAGATTTCTTAAACCCTGCTCTGCAATTTCAACCTGTTTTTGGGCATCATTCTCCAGCTCTAAATATTCCGCCTCTTTTTCCGTTATTGACTGAAGAGACTGCAAAATCAAGCCCCTTTCTTCCTCTAATCTCTTTATTTCCTTCTTTCTGGCAATAAGTCCCGCATCCTTTGACCTTTCTCCAAAAACAAAACGCAGCTCCCTCCATGGAGTAAAGACAAGGCCGTCTTTTGAAATAATATGGAATCTGCCTGAAAAAAAGGCCGTCAAATCCAAGGACAAAACCTCTGACATTTGATCCACAACGATCCAGGATGAAAGGAGATCCCTTACCTTCTGGGCTACAGGATCCTGACCAATCACCTTGTCTTTAAGAAACTCAAAGCTGTTGTTGTCAATGCGAGGCCCTGTCTGGCTGTCGTTCATTAAGCCTTTCGACAAGATCATACTGGCCCCTTTCAGCCTCTGGCCATCCCTTGCCACCTTTTCCAAGATCTTGACCATCTCCCTTTTTTCATCAAGGACCACGGACTGAATGGTCTGGCCAAGAGCAGCCTCTACAAGTTCTTCATATTCATCTTCGACTTCAATAAGATCTGCAACTATCCTGGCTTTGCTTCCAGATATTGTTTTCAAAAGCCTTGTTGTTTCCAAAAGGCCTGCTCCTTCTTCTTCTATCTGAATAAGCGCCTGAAGACGTGCATCTGTTTCTGAAAGACGGCTGTTCCATTTCTGTTTTTCCCTTTTGACCCTTTCAATGGAAATCCTTGCTGAAAAAAGGCCCTTTTCCTTTTCCTGCAAACCCTTCTGAGCCTCTCTCATTTCATCTTTACAACTGCTCAAGGCCTTTTTTATCCTAAGGATTTCCTCTTCGATCCTTTCCTTTTGAAGGAAAATTTCATGCCTCTTTTCATTCATTATCTCGAGCCTGTCTTCGAGATGGGATTTCCTGTTTTTTCCAGATGTAAGTCTTTCAAGAACCTGTGCCTTTCTAGAAGCAACGACCACAAACTGATCCTTTGTGTCCTCACGCCTCATCTTGAGTCTAGAAACCTTCCGGGAACATTCCCTGATCTTTTCCTCAAGACCCTTTGCCTGTTCCTTCAAAAGGGAAAGGCCCTGGCGATCTTCATCAAGCCCGGACCTGCGCCTGGAGATACTGTCTGAAAGCCCGTGAATCTTGCTTTCAAGCGCATTCTGGGCCTGTTTCAGGACATTATCTTCATGATGTATCAGAGCAATTTCCTTTTCCAGGGATGAAAGAATCTTAAAGACCCTGTTTTTTTGAGCTATGAGACCTTCAAGATTTTGCCGTTTAACCCTTTGCCTGTCTAAAAGCCCCTGAAGTTCCATATCCAGCCTTGAAATCTCTAGATCAATACCTGAAATCTCCGTCTCAAGAGCTATGCTTTTTTGATTCCATTTTTCAAGACAGGCCTTCAGATTCTGTTCCTTTTCATCAAGCTCCAGGTACCGGACCTTTAATATCATGAGACCCAGCGTGTCTTCTTCCTTTCTGAGCCTGGTAAAACGTTCTGCTTTCCTTGCCTGTCTCTGCAGGGTCCTGGCCTGTCTTTTGACCTCGGCAATTACATCTTCTAGCCGTTCAAGATTCTCAAGGGTGTTTTTCATCCTTGACAGGGCCTGGATACGCCTCTGCCTGTATCTGGCAATGCCGGCAGCCTCTTCTATTATGAGCCTCCTTTCATCCGGGGTCATGGTGACAAACTGCCCTACCCTGCCCTGGTCTATTATGGAGTAGGCCCTGGCTCCCGTGCCAGTATCGAGAAAAAGATATCTTATTTCTTTAAGCCTGCAGTTCTTGCCATTTAACAGGAACCTGGAGGTACCATCTTTGAAAAGTATCCTTTCTATGTCTATCTGAGAAAAATCCTTTAGTTCTGGAGGGGCCATGTCCTGGCACTCAACCAGGCGCAGCTTTACCCTGGCTGAATCTACCATGCCCTTAGAGTTGCCACAAAAAAGCAGCTCCTCCATCCTTTCTGCCCTGAGAAATCGTGGATTTTGCTCTCCCAGAACCCAGCGTATTGCATCGACTATGTTGGACTTTCCAGAGCCGTTTGGTCCAACAATGGCGCTGACCCCTTGGGAAAAATTTATTATCGTACGTTTTGGAAATGACTTGAAACCAGAAATAACAAGACTATGGAGCTTCATTGTTTGAAAGACGGGCTCTTTCTAGCATCCTTCAGGATGAGCTGAACGCTTTTTCTACCGTTCCACCTGTTTATACTGGGTGTAAAAGCTAGCTCAATACCATTCCATGAGATATCCACCTTGTCCCCATGACCCCAAGCAAGAAGTTCCAGGCAGGGGTTCCCATCAGCCGGTTCTACAGGTTGGATAGACATCTTGAGATGGTTCTGGCCCACAACCTTGGCCCCGTTAATGACGAAATCTCTGGCTGAAAACAAAGGAGGCTCATACCCTGGCCCGAACGGTTCAAGCTGTTCAAGAATCTGCAGATAGGACCCTGTTGTCAACTCCGCAAGATCAACTTCGGCATCAATTTTTAGATCAACAGGCTGAATACCGCGAGAAAGTTGCTCAAGAACCGCTTTTTCAAACCTCTTGATAAACTCGTCTATTTTCTCAAAGGGTAACTTGACCCCGGCAGCACCCCGATGTCCTCCAAAACGAAGGAAAAGGTCGTAACAGGAACCAATTGCTGAAAAAAGATCCACCTCTTCCGGGGCTCGTCCCGAACCGGTAAGCGTATCTCCATCCCTTGCCAGCAAGATTACAGGACAGTTTGCATACTCTACGGCCTTTGACGCCACAAGACCAAGGATCCCCTTTCTCCAACCACTGCCATAGAGGACATGAGCTGGCCTTTCTCCCTTGTGCTTTATGACTTCCAGTACCTCTGACAGCAGCTGGCGTTCCTGTCTTTGACGTTCCTGATTGTACTGATGAAGTTCTTTGGCAAGTTCCAAGGCCCTTGAATGCTCTTTTCCGACAAGGAGATGAAAGGCTGTGTCTGCATGATGGACCCTGCCTGCAGCGTTGAGCCTAGGACCAATCCGAAAAGCCAGATCAAAGGATGAAACCGAGCCGGACAGGCCTGCCGCTTCCATCAAGGCCTTCATGCCAGGACGGGGATCGTGGGAAAGGACTTGCAGCCCAGCAGATACGAGAATCCTGTTCTCCTTGTAAAGCGGCATCATATCGGCAACGGTTCCTACTGCTACCAGATCCAGATACTTTTTGAGATTGGGAGGGGAACCTCTGAAAAAGCCACTGGAATGCAGGTTTCTCCTCAAGGCCCATGACAGGTAAAAGGCCACACCAACTCCTGAAAGCTCCTTAAAGGGAAAGGCACAGTCTGCCCTTTTGGGATCGATGCAAGCAATCGCCTTTGGCAAAAACTCATGTGGCTGATGATGATCAGTAACGATGACGTCCATACCGAGAGAAGCTGCATAATTAACCTCTTCCACATTTGTTATTCCACAGTCAACACTCACCATCAGCTTGCAGCCCTTTGAGGCAAACCAGTCTATACCGCTTTGGTTCAGCCCATAACCTTCATTTTCCCTGTGGGGAATGTAATGAAAGGTCTCCAGACCAAGTTCCTGTAAGAAAAGGCTGACAAGCGCACAGGCCGTAACACCATCTGCATCAAAGTCTCCAAATATGCCAACCTTTTCTTTATTTACCACCGCCCTTGCCAACCGGTCCACTGCCCGGTCCATATCTTTCATAGAAAAGGGATCAGTCAGTCGGGACAGGGTTGGCGTAAGATGGTCCTCTATGGCCTCCCTTGATTCAAGCCCGCGGTTCACCAAAAAGGCAGTCAGGCTTCTTGGGAAGGAGAGCGTGCGGGAAAGCTCGCTAATCAGGTTCTCTTTTGGCTTTCTAAAAGACCAGGGACGTTTTAAAATGAGGGACGACATGGCGCAAAACTAATAGGCGGTAAAATCTATGTCAATCAGGAGGTTGACCCTCAACATAAAGCCTTCAATGGTCTTTCTTCTAAGGTTCATTCTGGAAGGTTATGACAACATGTTTGTTCTGACCACGCTTGACAAGAAAGCCGGCCTGGTAGAGATTCAGTACTGCCAGTGCATGGAAAAGGAGCTTGCGACAATCCTTAAAGAGATAGGAGATGAAATTGGCATTAAAGATGTCAGCGCATAACACCCGCACCACCTTCATAACAGCCGTCTTTGTAATTCTCTTTTTGGATTCCTTTTTCAACATATCTGCAGCCAAAGAACCGCCCCTTACAGTGGATCAATGCGTTGAAATTGCCCTTAAAAACAACCTTCAGATCCTGAAAAAACAGTATGAACAGCAGGCAAGGATATACGCTTCACGGGCCGCCTTCAAGGACATGCTGCCAAGATTTGGGACAGACTATTCGTATACGGGCAGAAGAGACGCAGCCACCATTGTCATCTTTGGCAGAAGCACCACAATCTATGGACATGACGAATTCAAGTGGAACGTAAATGTGAAACAACCCATCTTCTATGGAGGTCTTTTATGGAACAGGTTTAAAAAGGCCAAGATAGAGGTGGACCTGGCTGAACTTGCCCTCTTTCAGGCACAAAATCAGATCAAGAAAGAGACAAAGACTGTCTACTATCAGGTTCTCAAATCCAAAAAGCTTGTTGAAGAGGCCAGGGCCCAACTTGAGCGTTTGAAGGCCCAGTATGAAACTGTAAAGGCCTTTTATAGAGCATCCATCAGGCCAAAGACAGATCTTCTGCAAAGCAGGGTGCAGCTTAACCAAGGAAAACTCTCTCTCATTAAGGCCAGAAACCAGCATGAACTGGCAAAAAACCGCCTGAATCTTATAATGAAAAGATCCCTCGAAGCCCCCCTCTGTGTTGATGAAAAGGTTACACTTCCCCAACTGGAGCTGGAACTTGGCAAACTCTATGAAATTGCCCTCTCAACCAGGCCGGAGGTCAAAGAGGCCTACCTTGCAGTTGAAAGGGCGAAGAAGGCCATAAAAATAGCCATGAGCGATTACTGGCCTAGGGTCGATCTATCTGCATCCTATTCTAAGGATGGGGTAACTCCTGACGTATCTGACAACCCATACGGTGACCATGAAAATGCCCAGGTCTTTCTAAATGCCACATGGGAATTCTTCGCCTGGGGTAAAAGCAAAGACAAGGTTGGCGAGGCAGAAAAGCTGGCAGAAGCTGCAAGGATTCAGCTTCAGGATATAACGGATCATGTTAGACTTGAGGTAAAAAATGCCTATCTTCTTTATAAAGATGCAAAGGAAGGTGTCAAGGTAGCTCGCAGCGCCCTTGAAAGTGCAAGAGAGGACTATGAACTAAATGTAAGCAGATACAAGAATCAGCTTGCATCCAACACCGATGTGCTTGATGCCCAGAGCAGGTTGACAAAGGCAAGAAGTGACTACATTTCAGCAGTGGCTGCTCAGCTCACTGCCCTTGCAGAACTAGAGTATGCCACAGGTAGGGAGATAGAAAAATGTATGAAATCAAGGAAATAAAGACCACTCCTTTTGATGACCAGAAGCCAGGCACATCAGGGCTTAGAAAACCAGTTACAACTTTTCAACAACCCCATTACCTGGAAAACTTCATCCAGTCCATATTTGACTCCATGGATGGAGGTGTAAAGGGCAAGGCCCTGGTGGTTGGAGGTGATGGCAGATTCTACAACCGCAGGGCCATACAGGTCATCATAAAGATGGCTGCAGCAAATGGCGCCAGGCTTTTAAAAATAGGCCAGAATGGACTCCTTTCCACCCCGGCTGTCTCTCACATTATAAGAAAATACAGGCTCTACGGAGGCATTATCCTGTCTGCCAGCCATAACCCAGGCGGGCCTAATGGAGACTTTGGCGTAAAGTACAACATACAAAATGGAGGGCCGGCTCCGGAAAAGGTAACAGCCAAGATATATCAAAAAAGCCTTGAGATACGCAGGTATTTTATTGCCAAGGGACCGGACATCGACCTGCAGGCGAAGGGGGCAGAGACAAAGATCCTTGATACTGTCATTGAAATCATTGATCCTGTGGATGACTATGCACAGCTCATGGAGGAGCTGTTTGACTTTGACTCCATCAGGGACATGATCCGTTCAGGCTTTACCATGGTATACGATGCCCTCCATGCGGTAACTGGAATCTATGCAAGGGAAATATTTGTAAGACGTCTTGGAGCCCCCGAAAAGTCGCTTAGAAACTGCGACCCACTGCCTGATTTTGGTGGTGGACATCCTGATCCTAATCTCAAATACGCAGCAGCACTTGTAAGGGAGATGTTTTCCGATAAGGCCCCTGATTTTGGAGCCGCCTCTGATGGTGACGGCGACAGAAACATGATCCTTGGCAGGCATTTCTTTGTAACTCCGAGCGATAGCCTTGCAATTATTGCGGCAAATGTCAGTTGCGCGCCAGGATACAGAAACAGGCTTCGCGGAGTGGCAAGATCAATGCCCACCAGTCGCGCGGTAGATCATGTGGCTGAAGATTTAGGGATTCCCTGTTTTGAGACCCCGACCGGCTGGAAATTTTTTGGCAACCTGCTTGATGCAGGCAAGATAACCATATGTGGAGAGGAAAGTTTTGGAACGGGATCGGACCACATAAGGGAAAAGGACGGAATCTGGGCAGTGCTCTTTTGGTTGAACATGCTTGCTGACAAGAGGATTCCTGTGGCCCGGCTTGTTAAGAAACACTGGCTAAAGTATGGCAGGAACTACTATACAAGGCATGATTATGAAGAAGTCGACAGTGATGCAGCTCATAAAGTTATGAAAGGCCTGGAAGACAGGCTGGAATCTCTGAGAAATGCAGATTTCCATGGAAGAAAGGTGGTAACTGCTGACAACTTTTGCTATCAGGATCCGGTTGACGGATCAAAAAGCTGCAACCAGGGCATAAGAATAATATTTGGAGATGGCTCAAGAATAATCTACAGGCTTTCAGGAACAGGGACAAAGGGGGCCACCATAAGAATCTACATCGAGGGATATACGTCTAAAAAAGAGCTCATGGAACAGGATACCCAGTCTTTTCTATCCGAGCTGATCAGGCTCTCTCGCACCCTTTCAAAGATAGAGGAACTGACAGGCAGAAAGGAACCCTCTGTTATAACCTGATAAATGAGTATAAATTGAATGTAAAAATAGGCAATCAGTCAAGACCAAGCTCTGCCATGAGATCGCCTATATCTTCCTGGGAATTCTCCTTTTTTACAGAGCCCTTATCAAGGCCGTTTTCAAGCACGTCATCCACATGATCCTGAATGGCCTTGGACTGGCTCGATGCCTGGGGCTCCAGAAGAATAAACTCTGTCTTTTCCAGGTTCATCTCCACATAAAAGGGGTTTCTATCGTCAGTCCGAAAGGCAATCTTTCTACACTCTGGTTTGTCCAACATGGTTGCTACAGAAAGGGTAATGGCAGAGGATATGGTAATGGCCTTGGGTTGGTTGTTGTTGGCAGAAAGTCCATATCTTGTCTCGATTTTCTGCCTGGCCTTTCCTATAACCTGATTGATGATTTCACCAATATAATTTACAACCTCGTCCGAATCGAAATCCTTAGAGATATCCTCTTCGGGGAGCCCCATAAAGGACATTGCCTTTGTATAAATCTCAAGGGATGCCTCCCTGGACAAATTCATAATGAAAAGGCCAGAATAATCTCCTGTAAACTGTACAAAACAGCCGAGATCTGGCTTAAGACTGATGGATGGAACGTCCTGAATGGTGGGTGCATATCCCACTGACATGCCTGTGGAGGCATCTATCACCTCCTTTACTGCCGCACAAAATATCTTTGCCACCTTGTCAACTGTCTTGAGAGATTGTTCCTGCATTCTTGCCCCCTTGAAAGAACCTTTTTAGACAGGCGGCTGCAAAATATCTTTGGGCGATCAGTCACAGGAGTCTTGATCTTCCTTGAACTCCACCTCTTCTGTGTCTGCCTCCCACCGCCGTCTTTCATTTACATAGCCAAGCCCAAGGGCTGCTGCTGCTCCAACAAAAAGGCCCATAAAGCCTGCAAAAACCCAAAGAGAGGAGCCGCAGTTGCCGTTTTGTGATGGGTCAAGCTCTTTATGACAGTATCGGCAGATGAGAGCATCTTTCTTAATGCGTTCTTTGCAATAGGGACAGATTTTTCCAAACATATCCTTCCTCCATGAGCAAATTTCTATTTACTGCAGATGGCTATCTCTTTTATATACCAGATAAAACCGTCTTTGTATTCAAGACCAACAGGATATACCTCAACTCCCTGTTCAATAACATGATAAAAGGTCTCATAAAAGAGAGGATCCGTCTGGTTATTGGCATCAAAACAGCCTGCTCCTGGGCATAAGATCAGAAACATCACGCAGGCCCGATAACCTTTTTTTCGCAAGGCCAAGAGCTCCAGAAGATGCTTTCTGCCCCTTTTGGTAGGGGCATCGGGGAACAACGCTGTACCCTCCTTAACAAGGGTGCATCCTTTGACTTCCATGTATATCTTTTCGTTATTTTCAATATCAATCAAAAAATCAAGCCTGCTATGTCCAACCCTAACCTCAGGCTGGATTTTCCTTGCCTTTCCAAAAGGTGAAAGCTGACTGTCTAATAGTATGGATGTGGCTATGGCAGAATGGAAACCGGAATTTACCAACACCCACCTGCCAGAAGAGGCCTTGGCTGCAACAAGATCCCAGTGCGTCTTTCTTGTCTGGCCCTTTGCCCTTTTTAAAAGCACTGTATTGCCAGGATACAAAAGTTCTTTAAGTCTGCCAGGGTCACGAACATGAACCATTAACTCCCCGCCCTCTTCAGTGTCAGAACAGATGGCAAGAAATCTGTTTGGTCTACTGATGAAAATGGCCCTTTTATCCCAAGGCACTTCAATCAGCCTCTTCATTGGCCTTCTTCTTCTCTTCAGCCTCGGACAACCTGAGATAAAGGGGAGAAAGTGTAACAGGATCCTGAGGCCCCTGCCCGGCCTTTATCATTTCCTTCCCCATGTTTGCACACAAAAAGGGGCGCGGATACCACAGATGTTTTGGGGCTATCACAGCCCTGTTACCAAAAAGCTCTGCAATAGTCTGTTTGTAAGGCGCAAGACCAGTACCAAGAAACACTATTTGACAAGTTTCTGATACCTTGCCTACAAGCTCCCGAGGGTTAATCACCAAGTAATCAGAGATCCGCCTTGCCAATCCCTGGCCGGGCCTGTAAAGGGCACAGTAGATTTGGCCCCTCCTTGCGTCAATGACCGGACAGATAAGGCTGTCCTTTGGGGCAAGGGCCGCATTCTGTGCAAGTATGTCAAGGGTTGGTACACCTACTATTGCGGCACCTGTTGCAAGACACAATCCCTTGGCAGTAGAAAGACCAATTCTCAAACCAGTGAAACTGCCAGGGCCAAGGCTAACGGCCACTGTATCGATATCTTTCCAGCCCAGACCTGTCTCTTCAAGGATGAATATGATGGCCCTCATGAGCCTTCTGGAATAGGTGCTTTTTGAGCCAACCGTCAACTCGGCCCACGGGCCTCCTTCTTCTGAGACTGCCACGCCTCCGGTAAAACCAGATGTCTCTATTGACAAGACAGCCATAAATCAAGGCGTTGGAACCGATGGAATAAGCCCAAGGAGCCTTGCTATGTCGTTGTAAAACACCAACAGCATTAAAGAGCCCAAGATAAAAAGACCAATTTGTTGGGCAAGTTGCATCTGCCTAGCAGTAAGAGGGCTTCCTTTAATGGCCTCTATGGCAAAAAAGAGCAGATGTCCTCCGTCTAGCACGGGTATAGGCAGCAGATTCAGGATCCCAAGATTTACCGACAGTACGGCCATGAAATAGAATAGGTTTACCAATCCCTGCTGGGCCTGCTGACCAGCCATCTGGGCAATCATGATGGGGCCGCCAAGAGTGGTAAGCGGAACAACCCGTTCAATAATCTTTACAAAGCCCTCCCATGTGAGCTTTGTAATCTCCCATGTCCTTTGAAAGGACATGAAAAACGCCCTTATGGGATCGACCTTTTCAATTTTTATGTTTCCCGAGGCTGTAACCCCAATAAGAGGAACCTTAACCTTCTCGCCGAATATATTCTTGATGGTGCTGACCTTTGGCCTGACTTTCACGGCAAGCACCTTCTGGCCCCGTTTGATCTTTAAGAAAATCTCCTGCCCTTTACTGGCCTTTATGGCTTTTGAAACATCGTCCCACGTTCTGACCTTTATATGATTAACCTCCAAAAAGACATCGCCTTTCTGAAGGCCGGCCTGGGCAGCGGGAGAGTCCGGCTTCACAGAGCCTATCTCGGGAAGAAGTATCGGATTTCCATAGATAAGAAGGATGAAAAAAAAGATTACCTGGGCCAGAAGAAAGTTGGCAAAAGGACCTGCCGCCACAACCAGGGCCCTCTGATAGACTGGTCTGTGAGAGAATGAAAGATGACGTTCTTCAGGAGGAACCTCCTCATTTGGAAGCTCACCTAGCATCTTTACAAAGCCACCCAGCGGAATGGCTGAGATACAGTAGTCTGTGCCATTTTTTACAATACCCCAGATCCTTGGACCAAAACCGATGGAGAATTTGAGAACCCGTATGCCAAAGAGACGGGCCACTGTAAAATGGCCAAGTTCATGAAAAAATATGAGTCCACTTAGAACTAGTAAGAAGGACCAAATTGTCGTCATGTCTGATTCCTCAATCCAGCAGGCCTGCCAGAAGCTGGGCCTTTAGTCTTGCCATGGCATCGGCCTGAAGCACATCGTCCAGACTGTTCATTTCCTGGGCTCCGACCTGTGAAAGCACCTCTGAAATGATCTCTGGGATCTTCAGATACGGTATCTTGCCCTGGAGAAAGGCCTCCACAGCCACCTCGTTTGCCGCATTCAATACAGTAGTGGCAGTACCTCCCATTTCCAGGGCCTTAAAGGCCAGACCAAGACAAGGGAATTTGTCCATTTGTGGAGATTCAAAGGTCAAAGGACCCATGTTTACCAGATCAAGAGAAGGCAGGTCCAGCTCCATCCTGTCTGGCCAGTAAAGGGCATAGGATATGGGTACCCTCATGTCAGGGATTCCCATTTGGGCAATTATGGAGCCATCCACATATTCAACCATGGAGTGGATTATAGACTGCGGGTGCACCACCACATCTATTTTTTCAGGAGGCACTGAAAAAAGCCATTTTGCCTCTATCACCTCAAGTCCTTTGTTCATCAAGGTGGATGAATCAACGGAAATCTTTGCTCCCATGGACCAATTAGGATGTGCCACTGCCTCATCTGGGGTAATGGAGGCCAGCTCTTCCACTGGCTTTTGCCTGAAAGGGCCGCCAGAGGCAGTAAGTATGATCTTTTTCACCATGGAATCCCGATAACCTTGCAGACACTGGAAAATGGCAGAATGCTCACTGTCTATAGGAAGCAGGTTGACCCTGTATTTCTCAACCAGGCGCATGACAAGGGGACCGGCAGCCACCAGGGTCTCCTTGTTGGCAAGGGCCACATCTTTTCCCGCCTCAATCGCTGTAACAGTAGGAATGAGCCCGGCAGCTCCAACCATAGACGAAACCACAAGGTCTGCCGCAGCCATGGAGGCCAGCTCATTGTATCCCTCTTTTCCCCATAATACCTTTACACTCTTGTTACCCAAAAGGTCTTTTAAATCTTGCGCCAGATCCCTGGTCATGACGGCAACCTTTTGGGGAGCAAACTCGTCTATCTGCTGTGCCAGAAGCTCAAGATTTTTTCCAGCGGCAAGTCCAACTATGTTGAGCCTGCCCCCGGATCTCCTAACGATGTCTGCTACACTTGTTCCAATGGAACCTGTGGAACCAAGGACTACTATATTTTTTTGTTGATTCATAAAGATCAGCCTTTCTACCCAATATAAAAGTTGCCCTCACTAAAATAGAGAACCCAAAACAGAACAGGACCAGCAAGAAGCAGCGCATCAACCCTGTCAAAGATACCGCCATGACCTGGAAGAATACTGCCTGAATCCTTAAATCCGTATGCCCGTTTCACTATAGATTCCACAAGGTCCCCTGCCTGACTAACAAGGGCAAGGAGTATTGCAAGGGGTACGAGCAGTCTCAGGTCAAAAAAATTGAAAAAAAGGGCCCATGAAAAAAGGGCACCCATAGCGCTAAAAAACAGGCCTCCCAGGGCTCCTTCTACTGTCTTTCCCTTGCTTATGGACGGACAAAGTTTTCTTTTACCTATGGTTTTACCAATGTAGTAGGCTCCTGTATCCGCTGCAAAAACAACTATCAGCAGAAAAAGTATCCACAGCCTTCCATATGGCATGAACCTGACAAGGGCAATGAGACCAGAACATATTCCAATATAGGCTGCCCCAAACAAAAAAGACAAAAGTGCCTCAAAGGGCCTCTCATGGGAACCGTATGAGAAGAGGATGGTTAGGGACGAGATAAAAAAGACCAAAAAAATTCCAAAAAGGACATAGATTTCCTGCTTGAAATATATGGTAAGCAGTGGGGTGCCAATACCAGTTATTATTCCCCATGCCACGAGAGCCGGACGATTTTGAAAGGCCATGTGATAGTATTCATACAGACAGAGCCCTGCGACCAACAGCACAAGTCCACTGAAAAAGGACTCTCCTCCCCATACAAGCCCGCTTACAAGTACCGGGAGAAGAATAAGGGCTGTCAGGACTCGCTGCCTGTGCATCTTAAAAGTATCTGTTCGCTGGTCTTGCCAAAACGGCGCTCGCGTCTGGAATAGTCGTGAAGGGCCTTTAAAAGTTCTTTCCTGTCAAAATCCGGCCACAGGGTCTGTGTAATATAAAACTCGCTGTAGGCTGCCTGATAGAGAAGAAAGTTACTAAGCCTCTGTTCGCCACTTGTGCGAATGATGAGATCCGGATCTGGTATGTCTGAGGTATAAAGATAAGAGGCAAAAAGCTCCTCATCAATCTGGGAAGGGGTCAACTCACCATCAACACACTTTTGGGCAATCTTTCTTGCCGCTTCTGTTATCTCGCTTCTGCTGCCATAACTTAGTGCGAGGATCAGCTGCATCTCAAAGTTCTTGGATGTCTTTTCCATTGTGTCAAAAAGAAGAGTTTTTACCCTGGGAGGCAGCCTGTCAAGCTCTCCAATAGCCCTGAGCCTTATCCTGTTTCCTAAGAGTTCGTCCACCTCCTTTTGAAGATAATCGTAAAGAAGGTCCATAAGAGCATCCACTTCTTCCCTTGGCCTGGACCAATTCTCCTTGGAAAATGCATAAAGGGTGAGGTATGGAATATCAAGTTCCCGAACAGCCGTAACTATCTCCTTTACGGTTTTGGCGCCCTGCCTATGCCCCATTATCCTGGGCATGAATCTGCGCTTGGCCCACCGTCCGTTTCCATCCATGATAATGGCAAGATGGCGCGGGAGATTGTCAGGCCTTTCAATGGATACGGTCTTGGTCATCCGATCTAAAACTCCATGATCTCCTTTTCCTTTGCCCCGAGAACTTCCTCCACCTTCTTTATATGATTGTCAGTAAGTTTTTGGACCTCGTCTTGAAGCTTGTACATCTCGTCTTCTGAAATGGCCTTGTCCTTCTTTTGGGTCTTGAGTTTCTCTATGGCATCCCTTCTGATGTTCCTTATTGCAACCCTGCAGTCTTCTGCCATCTTTTTAACCAGTTTGACTAGTTCCTTTCTTCTTTCCTCGGTTAGAGGAGGAACACTGACCCTGATTATCTTGCCGTCGTTGGAGGGCGTCAGTCCCAGGTCGGAAGAGAGAATCGCCTTTTCTATGTCGCCAAGGATGTTGCTATCCCAAGGTTGCACGGTAATAAGACGGCTTTCTGGCACAGAAATAGAAGCAACCTGGTTAAGTGGCATGCTGGTGCCGTAGTAATCCACAGTTATGCCCTCAAGCAGGGCTGCAGATGCCCTGCCAGTTCTTACATGTGAAAGTTCCTTTTCAAAGGCAGCAATGGCCTTGTCCATTCTTTTATCTGCATCCTTTATCACCTGGTTGGTCATAATATCCTACCTCCTTAGAACAGGAACTTTATTCGGCCACAATCAGGCTTCCAATATCCTGGCCGGCAACTGCCTTTTGTATGTTTCCCTCTTTAAGCATATTGAACACCATAACAGGAAGCTTTGCATCCTTTGCCAGGGCAATGGCAGCGGCATCCATAACCCTAAGCCCTTTTTCAAGAACCTGGGAATATGTAATCTTAGGGATTCTGACTGCATCTTTATGTTTGTAAGGGTCCTTGTCATAGACCCCATCGACCCTTGTGGCCTTAAAAAGTATCTCAGCACCTATTTCCAGGGCCCTGAGGGCTGCAGCCGTATCGGTAGTAAAATAGGGATTACCGGTTCCAGCAGCAAAAATGACCACCCTTCCCCGTTCAAGGTGCCTTATGGCCCTTGGACGTGCAAAGGGTTCTGCCATTGTGCCTACTTCTATGGCCGAAAGCACCCTGGCTGGAATGTCCTTTCTCAAAAAGGCATCCTGCAGGGCAAGACTGTTGATGACCGTAGCGAGCATTCCCATCTGATCTGCAGATGCCCGGTTCATCCCCTTTGCAGCACCAGAGACCCCACGAAATATGTTTCCACCACCTACAACTATACCAAGTTCGACACCTTGTGCCCTGGCCTTTGCCAGTTCATCAACCACCTTGTCCATGAACTGGGGACTTATGCCATAGGGCTCCTCACCCATAAGGGCCTCGCCACTAAGCTTAATAAGAACCCTTTTGTACTTGGCAGACATTTGCTCTTACTTTTCCCCTACCTGATAACGAACAAAACGACGTATGGAGATGTTCTCTCCCATCTTTGCCACAAGCTCGTTAAGAAGATCCTGAATGGTCAGGTCTGGATCTTTTACATAAGGCTGCTCAAGCAGGCAGATTTCCTTAAGATATTTTTCAATCCTTCCCTCAACTATCTTATCAACTATATGCTCGGGCTTGCCAGATTCAAGGGCCTGCTGCCTGTAAATCTCCCTTTCCTTGTCCAGTACATCCTGTGGGGCATCCTCCCTCTTGATGCAAAGGGGATTTGTGGCAGCAATATGCATGGCAACATTCCTGGCAAACTCAACAAACTGGTCTGTCTTTGCCACAAAGTCGGTCTCACAGTTTACCTCCACCATAACGCCAAGCTTGTTGCCGGCATGAATATAGCTTTGCACCACGCCTTCGCTGGTAGCCCTTCCAGCCCTCTTTGCAGCAACTGCAAGACCCTTCTGACGCAGGTAATCCACAGCCTTGTCCATGTCTCCGTCACACTCCTGCAGGGCCTTTTTACAATCCATCATACCAGCATTGGTCCTTTCCCTAAGCTCCTTGACCATTGCAGCTGTTATCTTTGCCATGATATCTCTACCTCCGTATCTTCATCATTGTGGGATAAAAATGTTTAAATGGCCGTTTAAGCCAACCTTAATGCAAAAACGGCATCTGATACACCATCACCTGGATGGCACTCTAAAAATCTGGATTACTCCAAACGGTTAAGCGGTTGTTTCTTTGACAACCTCTTGGGTAGCAGGTTCCTCACTGCGCACTGGCTCGGTATTGGACTGTGCTTCTGCCTGATCCACAGCCTGGCCCTGATCTTCAACGGCCTCTTCTTCCACCTCTTTGTCAGTTGCGGCCTGAACTGCCTCTTCGTAAAGTTCCTTGCCCTTCAACACGGCATTGGCAATGAGAGAGGTGAGCAGCCTGATAGCCCTGATTGCATCGTCGTTTCCCGGGATGATGTAATCTATTCCGTCTGGATCACAGTTGGTATCGACGATGGCAACAACAGGGATTCCTAGCTTGTTGGCCTCTTTAATGGCAATCTGTTCATATCTAGAATCCACTACATAGAGTGCTGAAGGAAGGCCGTCCATGTCTTTGATACCACCAAGATTTCGCTCAAGTTTCTGCTTTCTCTTTTCAAGCTTAAGGATTTCCTTTTTGGGAAACCTTTCAATGGAGCCATCCTCAAACATGGATTCTATTCTCTTGAGCTTGTCTATGCTTTTGCTGATGGTATGAAAATTTGTAAGCATGCCGCCTAACCACCTGTGGTTTACATATGGCATGCCGCATCTTGTGGACTCTTCATAGATGGACTCTTGCGCCTGCTTTTTTGTGCCAACAAAGAGAATGTTGCCTCCATTGGCAACCGTGTCCACTACAAACTCATAGGCGATCTTGAAAAGCCTGACCGTCTTTTGCAGGTCAATGATGTAGATTCCATTTCTTGCTCCGAAGATATAGGGTTTCATCTTCGGGTTCCAGCGGCGGGTTTGATGACCAAAATGAACGCCAGCCTCAAGAAGCTGCTTCATAGTTACGTAAGCCATAAAAAATCTCCTTTCTGTGGTTTGTTCTTCCGCCCCAAAACATAGCTTGCCTTTTAACCGAGCCAACGGCACCACAAGGCAACTGGAGCGTGTTTTATCTGGATAAAGTGGCGTCTTTCTAACATCTTAAAACCGTTTTGACAAGTAAGTTGCCAACAAATCTCATAAAATCGTGAAAACCATGAAATACAGACTGGCAAACTGACGCGACATCACGGGCCCGAAAGCAACGAATCATGCGCTGATTTGAAAGAAATCCGCCTTTGCATTCAAAAGGTATTGACATTTTTAAAAGGAGGTTTATCTTAAATCAAACTTATAAGATAAATAGGATTAAAATGGTAGAAAATATTTTAGTCGCTGGAACGGTAATAACTGCCTTTTACTTTATAGTCAGATTTATACTCAAGCGGCTTGCAGGAGGCAACCAGGCAAATCCTTGCCAAGGTTGCAGCAGCTGCGGCCTGGGATCAAGAAATCATACGGATGGTTGTCCAGGTGCGAATCTTGAACCAAAAGATGGCGTAAAGGCACCCAGTTCCAGGATAGATAATTAAAGATTTTCCTAACTTACAAAAGGACAGTAAAAAATGAAAAACCAAAGACCTAGAGTATGCATAAAGACTGGCCGTCCGGTTGTGCATGAGGTCATATGCAAGATGTGTCATCGCAGATGCCCCCATGCGGGGAAACAGGGCAGAAGACGCAGCTCTTCCCCAAGGAGGGCATAGGACTGTTGGCTTATTTTTTTTCCTAAGAGCTCTTGACCCACTCAAGAATGAAGGTCGGCCTCTTGCGAACGGCCTGAAATATACGGCCTATATACTCTCCAAGCAGTCCCAAAGCAAAAAACTGACACCCCACAAGGAAAAAAAGCGCTGCGAAAAGGGTGAATACCCCCTCTGCAGCCCATCCTGGCCCATAGTAAAGTCTCAACCCAATAATTACTACAGCAGCGACCATTCCAAATAGGGCCATGAACAGTCCCACAAAAAAAAGAATGCGAAGGGGCCACATGGAAAACCCTGTCATAAGATCAAGCTGAAGACCAAACAGTTTCAACAAGGAATACTTGGAACTACCCCCAGCCCTTTCTTCATGACGAACGTAAATCTCTATGGGATTTCTTGCAAAAAACGTGGCAAGGGCAGGTATAAAGGTGCGATACTCGGGATTTTCAAGTATCCCCTTTACCACTTCCCTGCTGTAACCTCTCAGCATGCATCCAAAGTCATGAAGCGAGATACCAGATATCCTTGCAACGAGCCTGTTTGTGATTCTAGAGGCAATTTTTCTGAAACGGCTGTCTTGTCTTCCTTCCCTGATAGTACCAATAAGATCGTGCCCATTTTCAAACTGCTCAACAAGTTTGGGTATCTCTTCTGGAGGATTTTGAAGGTCGGCATCCATGGTTATGAGCCAGTCACCCCTTGCCCTTGAAAAACCGGCCATAACTGCTGCATGTTGGCCAAAATTTCTTGCAAGGTTGACAATTACAAGTCCTGACCTTCTTTTCAGCTCGCTTTCAAGGATTTCCAGGGTCTTGTCTGTTGACCCATCATTGATGCAGATGACCTCAAAGGGCATGTCAAGGCCCTGAAGCACAGGAAACAGCCTGTCAAAAAGAGGACAGATGTTATCCTCTTCGTTGTACATGGGAATTATTACAGAAAGAAGCCTTTTCTTTACCATTTCTTTACAACAAGGAGGGATTCAAAGGCCTCCTTAAGTCTGATAAAGGATTCATGTTCTCCGCCCTTGTCGGGATGAAGTCTCTGGGCCTGTTTTTTGTAAAAACGCACAAACTCCCTTTCACTCATGCTGTCAAATTCTCTTTTTGACATTCCCATAACCCTGAGATTGTCTTCTTGAGTGTAAGAAGGTGTCTCTGATGAGGCGGCAGAAACATATTCCCTTCCCCAGGCTGTACCAGCCCCCTTGAATGCCACATCAAAGTAACGAATGGCATAGCGCCTGAGATAAGGGTGAAGGCCCACAAAAGAAACCGGACGCGCACCGGCGTCTAAATAAGAGGGGTCGGAATTCATGCGACAAAGCTCTTCTATGAAATAGTCATCCATAAGGCCCTGGTCTTGGGCATCAGGCACGAACCTGGAGAGCCTGCTGGAAAAACGTCCAGGAAGGGCAAAAATGGCATATACATATGCCTTTAGCTCCCATGGCCTAAGATCCATTTCCATGAACTTAAAATTTTGCTCCAACTCGTCTCTTGACTTGTTAAGGAGCCTGTTTAGAAAGACAAGGGGCTCGCCCATTAAAGGTTCTATATTTATTTGGAGAAACTTCAAAAAAAGCATCCTGCGCCTGTCAAAGGGGTGAATGGAACCCTGCATCTGCCTCAGTTCTTCCCTTGAAAAACGGCTTTTTTTACGCGAACCCCTGCCCCGGATGCCACCAAAGTCATCTATCCTCTGTCTAATCACCGGATCTATAAATGGCCAGAATATCTCTTCCAAGTCCGCATAATCGTATTTGATCCCCCTTTCATAAAGGGCATCCTCGATCTGGGAAGAGATAAGAAAGACCCGTTCGTCAATATACTCCACATACTCTTCTGGATCGCTTCCAAGATCAAACACGTCTGTACTTATCCAGACACCGTCCTTGTTCTTGGAGGAATGGCGAAGAAAGAATCGCACCCCTTCAGACTCTCTTTCCATTGCAAGATACATAGACTATTTTTGTTGAGATCAAAAAGGTTTTATAATTAAATCGAATCAAGGTCCTTGGCACATTTAAGCTGCCTGACAAAATATATTCTGGCCTGGCAAAAGTAAAGCCAAAGGAAGGAGAGACAGCTACAATGAAGGTAATAGCATTTAATGGAAGTGCAAGAAAAAACGGAAACACCCACACTCTTCTAGTCTCTGTACTGGAAAGGATCGAGGCTGCCTCCATTAAGACCGAACTGGTTTGGCTTGGAAACAAGCCGATTGGTGGTTGCGTGGCCTGCTACAAGTGCCTAAAAAACAAAGATGCTAGGTGTGCCCAGAATGATATAATAAACCACTACCTTCAATTGATGCTTGATGCAGACGGAATAATACTCGGGTCTCCAACCTATTTTGCCGATGTCTCCTCAAATATGAAGGCACTGATTGAAAGATGTGGCATGGTCAGCCGGGTAAACGGAGACCTGCTTAAAAGAAAGGTTGGAGCAGCAGTGGTTGCAGTGCGAAGAGCAGGAGCCTATCATGTCTTTAGCTCGCTTAACAGCTTTTTCCTGATTGGCCAGATGATTGTGGTCGGGTCTTCATACTGGAACCTCGGAAGAGGAAAGGATCCAGGTGAGGTAAGAGACGATCCCGAGGGCATGAAGACTATGAAGGACCTTGGCGATAACATGGCCTGGCTGATAAAAAGACTAAAAAAATGAAGGCCAAAAGGTCAGTCATAATATTGAACAGGCTTGGCCTTCATGCAAGGCCAGCGTCTCGTTTTGCCAAGACTGCAAGTAATTTCGAGTCTGATATCTGGGTGGAAAAGGATGGCATTAGCGTGGACGGAAAGAGCATACTCGAGGTCCTTACGGTGTCATGTCCTTCTGGTAGCCAGATAACCATAATGGCAGAAGGGCCGGACGCCACGGAAGCAGTAGAGGTACTTGCTGCCCTGGTAGCAGACAGGTTTGGAGAGATAGACTAGATAGGCTGAAAAGATCCAAGATAAAAATTCTTTTACAGATTAACCTCTAACCTTAACTCTCAACAGGTAATATTCAAAAAGTGGACACATTTAAGGCAATAGCAGCGTCACCAGGCATAGCCATTGGACAGGTCTTTCTTCTCAATCCGAAACGGATAAAGACCGTAAAGAGAAGGATCGGCCAGGAACAGGTCCAAAAAGAACAGGAACGTTTCCGGCAGGCTGTCTTGGCTGTAGAAGAACAGCTCAAGAAACTCATATCCGAGCTTCCGGAAGAAATTAAGGAGCACAGCAACATACTCAAGTCCCACATCCTGATGCTCAGGGACAAGATGGTCCACGACAGATGTCTGAGGCTCATTGAAAAAAGACAGGTCAATGCGGAATGGGCCCTTGAGCTTGCCATGGATGAGATCCAACAGCTATTTCGCACGGTTAAAGATACATACATCAGGGAAAGGCTAGAGGACATAGGGTTTGTGGTTAACAGGGTAAAGGCTGTTCTTGCAGGAACTGAAACAAGGCTGGATCTTTCATCCATAGAAGAACCTGTCATTATAGTGGCACGAAACCTTTCCCCAGCAGATACATTGCACATAAGCAAGGAAAAGGTGCTCGGCTTTGTGACAGAGCTTGGAAGCCGCACCTCTCATACAGCCATTCTGGCCAGATCCCTGGGCATCCCTGCGGTGGTTGGTCTTGATGACATCACCTCGAAATGCCTGTCCGGCGAGATGATGATAGTGGACGGGCTGAAGGGCCAGGTGGTTGTAGAACCAGACGAACAAACCCTCTCTGATTACAGGCTTAAACATGAAAAATACCTCAAGTACAGACTAGAGGTTATCCACAACAGCAATCTGCCGGCAGAGACAACAGATGGCTACAGGATAAAGGTAAAGGCCAATATGGAACTAGTGGAGGAAATACCCATTGTCATCCAACATGGTGCAGAAGGAGTGGGCCTTTTTAGAACCGAATTCCTCTACATGACCTCAAGGACCCTGCCCACCGAAGACCAGCTATTTTTTGCGTATAAGGAAGTTGTAGAGCGGCTCAAGCCATATCCTGTTACGATCAGGACACTGGATATAGGAGGAGACAAATTGGCCTCTGGTCTTAACTGTGAAGAGGAGATCAACCCTGCCCTTGGCCTCAGGGCCATCAGGTTCTGTCTGCGTGAAAAGGGCCTTTTCAGGGCCCAGCTTAGGGCTATACTAAGGGCTAGTGTCTTTGGAGATCTGAGGCTCTTGTTTCCAATGGTTTCTGGAAAACACGAGATGGTCCAGGTAAAAAGACTCCTTGGCCAGATAATGGACGAGCTTAAGGCCGAAGGCAAGCCCTTTAATAAAGACATCAAAATAGGCATAATGATAGAGGTGCCAACCGCGGTCCTTACCTCTGACATACTTGCCAAGGAGACAGACTTTTTCAGTATTGGAACAAACGACCTAATTCAGTACTCGCTGGCGATCGACAGGGTAAACGAGGCCGTGTGTCACCTGTACGAGCCGCTTCACCCAGGGGTGTTGAGGATGATCAAGATGACCGTTGATTCAGGTCACAAAGAGGGCATAGAGGTGGGCATGTGCGGTGAAATGGCAGGTGAACCCCTCTATGTGCCCATACTGCTTGGAATGGGTCTTGATGAGCTGTCCATGAACGCCATGGCCATTCCCAAAACAAAAAAAATAATAAGGCAGAGCAACCAGGAAGAATGTGCAGACTTTGTGCAGGAACTGCTAAGCCTGGATTCTGCCAGGATGGTTAGGGAAAAGGCCATTGAGTTTTTCAGGCAAAACTATTCTCCTGATATGGAAACCATGGACCTTCTGGAACTCGGACTAAATATATAAAAATTGAATAGAGATATTATGAATAATAAAAAGATACTTGTCACAGGTGGTTGCGGATTCATAGGAACAAACTTCATTCGTCTGTTAATGAAAGAACGTGACTATCATGTCACAAATCTCGACGCCCTGACCTACGCAGGAAACCTTGAAAATCTGGCCGACCTGGAAAAAAATCCTCGATACAGGTTTGTAAAAGGCCGCATAGAAGACGAAGGGCTTGTAGAATCTCTCATGAAAGAAGCAGAGGCGGTGGTGAACTTTGCTGCTGAAAGCCATGTTGACAGGTCTATAAAAAGCGCAAGGCCCTTCATAACGACAAATGTTATGGGCACCCAGGTCCTTCTTGACTGTTTCCGCAAGGCTGGCTGCCATGGTCCGTTTGTTCATGTATCCACCGACGAGGTTTATGGCAGCCTACAAAAGGAAGACCCTCCCTTTAGAGAAAACAACCATCTGCGTCCAAACAGCCCCTATTCTGCCTCAAAGGCCTCATCTGATCTTCTTTGCCGGGCGGCATGGAAGACCTTTCAGGTGCCGGTTATTATAACACGATGCTCCAACAACTACGGCCCGTATCAGTTTCCTGAAAAACTGATACCCCTGATGATAATAAACTGTCTCCAGGGCAGGAAACTGCCCGTCTACGGAGACGGCCTCAATATCAGGGACTGGATATTTGTCAAAGACCACTGCAAGGGCGTGCTTTGTGCCCTTGAGAAAGGACGTCCTGGAGCCATTTACAATCTTGGTGGAAATTGTGAACTGACAAACCTTCAGGTGGTTGAGACCATATTGAGACTTCTTGGAAAGCCAAAGGACTTGATAGAGTTTGTTAATGACAGACCTGGCCATGACAGACGCTATGCCATGGATATCCGTTTGGCCCAAAGGGAACTGGACTGGAATCCTGAGACAGACTTTGAAACAGGAATGGAAAAAACCGTTAAGTGGTACATGGACAATCAGAGCTGGTGGGAAAACATACTGTCAGGCCAGTACCGTTCCTACTATAAAGACCACTATGGCAGGGACTTATGAGACCCAAGGCGGTTGTCACAGGTGCATCTGGCATGCTTGGAAAAGACCTTTCCAGGTCTTTAGAAAGGGATTTCCATGTAATTCCCCTTTCAAGGGCAGAGCTTGACATCACAGACATGGATCAGGTGATGCATGTGCTTGGAGACACAACACCGGCTGTTGTTGTTAACTGTGCAGCCTTTACAAATGTGGACCTGTGTGAAAAAAAAAGAGAAAAGGCATTTCTTGTAAATGCAAAAGGACCTGAAAACCTGGCTAAGGCGTGCAGTGCTATTGGTGCAAAACTTGTTCATATAAGTACCGATTACGTATTTGATGGCATGTCCCAAAGACCGTACAGGGAAGAGGACCCAACAAACCCCATCAATGTTTATGGCCAGTCCAAGCTTAAGGGAGAGAATACCATTCAAAAACATAGTAAAGACTATTTGATTGTCAGAACCTCATGGCTGTTTGGCAAGGAAGGCCCTAACTTCATCAAAACCATGCTGGAGCTTTCCAAGGAAAGAAAAGAACTCCAGGTGGTTCATGACCAAAGAGGGCGACCAACATCTACAAAGGACCTTTCCAAGCATGTCTGCCAGCTTATAAGATATAATGCAACAGGGACTGTACACTGTGCTAACATCGGTACATGCACCTGGTTTGACCTGTGCTGTTTTGCCCTTGAAAAGGCCGGCATAGGAAATGTAAAAGTCACACCTGTAACATCCGACTGTTTTAAAAGGCCTGCAAGAAGGCCTGCCTATTCCGTCCTTGACCTCAAAAGATTCAAAAAGATCACAGGCGAATTACCACGGCCTTGGCAAGATGCAGTGCTTTCATACCTTAACGACACAGACAACCTTTGCCACAGCACTAAAGCCCCTGATGTTCAGTAACATTGTCACAAAGATGATTCTCAAGGAGGTTGCCCTGCCCTTTTTCTTTTGCCTCGGGGCCATGAGCCTTCTTTTCCTCGTAGGAAAACTATTTACCCATCTTGAGCCCTTGCTTGCAGCAGGCATAAGCCTGAAAGAATTTGTAAAACTCAACCTGCTTATGCTGCCCATATTTCTGTACATTCTCATCCCCATATGCACCCTTCTAGGTGTCCTGATTGCCTTTATAAGGCTTTCCAGGGACAGCGAGATCATAGCCCTGTATGCATGTGGAACTGGCCCTTCAAGGCTCCTAACACCTGTGGCCCTGATAAGTGTCTTTGCCTTTGTTGCAGGTCTTTTCATATCTGGCATGGTGGTGCCACAGGCCAAAAGACAGACAAGCAGGTTTATGGATGACATAACTGAAAAGGCCCTGATGAGAGGGCTGCCTGAAAAACAGTTTTTCACCCCGATAAAGGGCCTCACCTTTTTTGTGGACAAGGCCGTGAAAGGCACGAGAAGATATCAGGGAATTTACATAAGAGATGCACGAAGCAAGGGCATGACATATTCCATATTGGCCAAAAGAGGAAGCCTGTCTACAGACATCAAGTCTGGAAGGATGGCCCTTGAACTTACAGATGGAGAATTGGTCAGAGTTGATCAGAATTACAATCTGTCTGATACCATAACATTTGCCAGGTATATCCTTTCCCTTACTGCAGCATCACAAGCCAACAAGAAAAGACGGGGCGAGATGACGACATTTGAACTCTACACGGCTGCCAGGACGCCGGGAATATCGCCAAGGGACCAGATAAAATATCTCATAGAATTCCACAAACGCATAGGAGTGCCCTTTGGGGCGCTGCTCCTTGGAATGCTTGCAGCTCCCCTTGGCATTTATTTTGGAAGAGGTGGAGTATCGGCAGGAATCTGCGCTGGACTGAGCGCCTTTCTCGTCTATTATCTTTCTATACTCTTTGGCACAACCATGGCAGAAGAAAGGATCCTAAGCCCAGGCCTTGGCGTGTGGCTTCCAAACCTGGCCTTTTCCATACTTGTTGCCTACTGTGTAAGTCTTCTCTATAAAAGAGGACCCATATTCAGATAAGCCATGATAATCCAACGATATATAGCAAGGAGATACTGTGCCTATCTGGGAATATTGTTTTTTGGCCTCACGGGTCTTTATCTTCTAATAGAGGCATTTGAAAGGCTTCCAGACTTCCTTGGAAAGGGAGTCAGTTTTCTCACAATACTGGTCTACTTTGCACTGTTATGCCCTAAGATCATATATCAACTCTGTCCCCTTGCCATACTCCTGGCTGGCCTTCTTACCATGGTCACCCTTGGAAAAAGCAAAGAGATAATGGCCATGCGTTCGGTGGGCATCTCACCGAGGCGGATTTTCATGCCCGTAATGGCCTCTGCCACATCTTTTGCCGTTCTCTTTATGGCAATGAACCTCTTTTTGGTGCCAAAGGCACAAGAGGCAGCGGGGTTTATTCTCCAGATGGAACTTGGAGCGGGCAAGAAAAAAGGGATTATGGTTCGAGGAGGACAACTGTTTTACAGGGGCAAGGATTCCATCCTGTCTGCAGAGCTTATTGTACCAGATGCACAGGAGCTTTCTGGCATCCAGTGGCTGTTTTTTGATCCAGACTACTCCTTGAGGGAGTTCATTGCAGCCCCAGCTGCAAAATTTCTTAAAGGAAAATGGTATTTTTTTAATGGCCTTCATCAGACCAAAAATCAGGTGAACTTTTTCAAGACCCTAGAAAAGATACTGCCAGTGTCTCCAAAAGATCTTGCAGCCATTGAGACTCCTGTGGAAGAAGCCAGTCCGTGGCTCCTGCTGAGGGCTGTAAAAAGACTAAAAAGACTGGGCCTGCCTGCCTACAGCCAAGAGATGGTTCTTTTAAGCTACTTTTTTTATCCTTTCCTTGGCGTCTCCTTACTATTTTTCTGCCTGCCAGTGGCCTTTTACAGGCTCCAGGGAGGGGCTGCCTTTGGCCTGATACTCGGGACCCTGGTGGCCTTTTCAGTATGGGCGCTATGGAATATGCTTGTATCAATGGGAAAAACAGGAACGATTCCACCCGTGGCCTCAGCCATGCTTCCCCACGCCTTTCTTATAGGTAGCGGGATATGGCTAAGAAAAAAAATGAAATTTTAGGGGATGTGACAATGGACAAAAAAACACTTGTAGAAGAGATAATAAGGCGGCTTGAAAAAGAGTACGGCCAGGTCCGTACTGCCCTCAAGTTTAACAACCCCTTTGAGCTCCTTGTTGCCGTTGTACTTTCTGCCCAGTGCACAGACGAAAGGGTCAATGCCATAACGCCACAACTTTTCAAACGATTTCCAGGCCCAAGGGAAATGGCCCAGGCGGACCTTTCGGAGATCGAACAACTCGTGCGGTCCTGCAGCTTCTTCAGGAACAAGGCAAAAAACATACACGAGGCAGCCAAAATGATTGTTGGTGAGTTTGGAGGCAAGGTGCCGGATACCATGGAGGACCTCATCAGACTTCCTGGAGTTGCCAGGAAAACCGCCAACGTGGTTCTTTACAACGCCTTTGGGAAAAACGAGGGGATTGCAGTAGACACCCATGTAAAAAGATTGGTGAACAGGCTTGGCATTACAGAGCAGACCAATCCGGTAAAGATTGAACAGGAACTGATGAAACTTGTACCAAGAAAATACTGGGGCCTTTTTACATATCTTTTGATCGAGCATGGCAGAAAGGTCTGCAGGGCCAAAAGGCCTGATTGCAAAAGATGCGTATTGAAAGACATCTGCCCGATGGGAAAGTCTTGAGGAAGGTTGAAAATGAAAGATTACGTCCTTCAGGTTCAGGATGCTGTTGAATTTCTGAAAGAAAAACTACCCTTTGTCCCCACTGTAACACTTATAGTAGGAACAGGCCTGGGAGAACTGGTCCAGGCCATGGAGACAGAGGTTGTAATGGATTATGGCGAGATTCCAAACTTTCCGGTATCAACGGCCCCTGACCATGCAGGAAGGCTTCACGTAGGCAGAATAGGCGGTACAAGATGTGCCCTTTTCCAAGGCCGTTTTCATTTTTATGAAGGCTATTCAACAAAACAGCTGGCCCTTCCTGTAAGGGCTATGTCTCTTTTTGGCTCCAGGGTGCTCATTGCATGTAATGCAGCAGGGGGGCTAAATCTGGACTTTGAATCAGGCGACCTCATGCTCATAAAAGACCATATAAATCTCATTCCAGAAAGTCCATTAAGGGGAGAAAACGTGGATGAATGGGGTCCGCGTTTCCCTGACATGTCCAGGGCCTACAGCAAAAGTCTGAGAGAGCTTGCAAGACGAGTTGGGGCAAGCAGTGGAGTACTTCTCAGGGAAGGGGTGTTTGTTGCAGTGCCTGGCCCTCAGCTTGAGACACCGGCAGAGACTAGATACCTGAGGCTTATAGGTGCTGACGCCGTAGCCATGTCCCTTGTACCCGAGGTCATTACAGCGGTTCATGGAGGCATGAAGGTGCTAGGGATCTCCGTTATTGCCAATGTCAACAATCCAGATGATTTCACACCTATATTCATAGAAGATGTAATAGCCCAGGCCAAGAAGGCCGAAGTCAGGCTTGAACGACTGCTAATAGGAATTCTGACAGAGTTTGAAGACCATGAATGAAACCAAGGAAGAGTTGATCCTTAGAGGAGAGTTCGTTCTTGCCTCTCCCTTTGAAGAGCCCATAAAAGGCGGGGCGGTAGTAATAAAGAAAGACCGCATTGTTGAATGCGGCCCATGGACAGATATTGAATCAAAATACCCTGGGGCAAGGCTTTTAGAACGCTCCAGCGGACTGATAGCACCAGGTCTGATAAACTGTCATACCCATGCACCCATGGTGCTTCTAAGGGGCATGGCTGACGACCTGCCGCTCAAGACCTGGCTCGAGAAATACATATTTCCTGCAGAGGCCTGTCTCACCAAAGAAATCGTAAAGACTGCCACCCTTCTTGCCTGTGCTGAAATGATAAGGAGTGGCACCACTACCTTTGTGGACATGTACTTCTTTGAAAGACAGATGGCCCAGGTTGTTGAACAGGTAGGCCTTAGAGCCTACCTTGGTGAAGGAATATTTGACTTTCCCTCCCCTGCCTTTGAAAACGCAGAAAAGGTAATGGAGGAGACCAGGGATCTTGTTGTCCATTACAAAGACAATCCACTCATAAACTTTACCGTTGATCCCCACACCCCATACACCTGCAGCTCAAACATCCTCGTTGCATCGGCAGAGTTTGCCAGGGCCCACAGGCTTCCCATTGTAACCCATCTTTCCGAGACAAGGTGGGAGTTTGACGAAACCCGCTCCATTCACTCAAAAACCCCGGTAAAATACCTTGACGAGCTTGGGCTTCTTGGCCCTGACCTTGTCGCTGTGCACTGTGTGTGGCTTGAAGAGTCTGACATAGACCTTCTGGCCCAGAAAAATGTAAACGTTGTCCACTGTCCTGAAAGCAACCTGAAGCTAGGCTCTGGCATAAGCCCGCTGGCAAGGCTTCTTGACGCCAGGGTAAACGTGGCCCTTGGAACCGACGGGGCTGCAAGTAACAACAATCTTGATATGCTTGGCGAGATGGATGTTGCGGCAAAGTTGCCCAAGGGGATCCTGCAGGACCCGTCTGTTGTTACTGCTGAACAGGCAATGTATATGGCAACCGAGGCCGGCGCCAAGGCAATGGGAGCAAAAGATCTTGGAAGGCTTGAACCTGGATTTCAGGCGGATCTTATTGTCATCGATCTTGATCGGCCACATCTGAGACCTTGCTACAATCCTGTATCACAAATGGTTTACTCTGCCACTGGTGGCGATGTATCAGATGTAATGGTGGCTGGAAAGTTCGTAATGGAAAAGGGCAGACTTGTCACGATAGACGAAGAAAAACTGCTGTCACAGATCAGATCTTTCCAGAATCAGCCATTTTGGCAAGAAGGGCCTTGTAGCTGATACCGGCCTGCTTAAAACCCTGCCGTCCAAAGTGTATATTTGCCTCAAAGATCAGGGGCCCCCTGTCTGACATACAGATATCAAAACCAGCATGATCAATGGAACAGCGTTCTGCTGCCAATAGGGCAAGATCTACAGCCTGCCCTGGCACATTATGAAAATCAATGCATGCACCTTGGGCCACGTTTGTTTTGAACTCGTCTCCTGCAGCCTTCTTCCAATAAGAGAGAACCGCCTCCCTGCCTATAACTACTACACGGATATCTTTGTCCACAGGGATATACTCCTGGATATAGGCAACAGATACCAGATCTAAATAGCTCTCAAGGACCTGCTCGTTCCTAATCAGGTACACCCCCTGCCCCCTTGATGAACCAACAGGGATCTTTGCCACAAAGGGAAAGGAAAAGTGGTCAAGGATCTCTTCCTTTTTATCAGGACCTGTAAAGAGCCTGGTGCAAGGTATAGAAATGGAGGCTGCCTCAAAGGTCTGGAGTTGGCGGATCTTGTTTCCAAGAAGCAGGTAGCTTGAAAGGCTTGGAAAAATCTCTTTTCCTGTACATGAAAAAACAGGGGCGTAGTGTAGGGTTGGGAAATAGATCCTCTTTGCATCTCTTATCAAGCATCTTTCTTCTTCGAGATAATCAGACCAGTTATATCTAAGCGGAATACAGCGTACAGAAGAGGCCTTTAGAAGTTTTGAACCAAGGCAGACTTTATTATTATCGGATCGGGGTTCTGTCATTTAATCTGTTAAAACCATTAACTTTCTCTACTTAATCAAAGAAGTCTTTCAAGCTCCACCTTCACCTGTTGAATTACATTATTGGTTGTATTTGACGTGGACAATCTAAAAATTTTGGCTGTTGGATACCAGGATGATTCAGAGCCGTGAACAGGCCAGCACCAATGACTTTGACCCTTGATCAGGATCCATACAGGTATTCCCAAGCCCCCAGCCAGATGTACTACAGGACAATCAATAGTGATTACCAGATCAAGCTGCGTAATAAAGGCCGCCATATGCGCAAGATTGACCATTTTACGATCTAGAGGTTCCATTCCACATTCTCCAGCCATCTTCTCGTGGACAGGATTTGACAGGCTTTGAAGACCAAAAAAATCGATCCCTTCTAAACTTGTTAATGGAATAAAATCTTCTAGACCAAATGGCTGGAATAATGAACTTTCATTAGACCAAAAAAGTCCGACCTTCAATTCCCCATGTCCTTTAATAGGGGAAACCGCCACCTCTGATGGCACCTTTAGGTAAGGTGGTCTTTCTCCTGCATCTGGAACCAAAGGGTCAAATATAGATTTAAGACATGGAAGTCTCAACAAAGGACAGTAAACATCAAACTCATGGTCATGAATATTAAACGGCAACCGGGCCAAAGAAACTCCAGGAACCTCTTCCATAAGAACCTGGAGCGGTTCTGGTGATGCTATTATCAAATGTTCACAAAGTTGAGATACAACAGAAAAAAGCCTGGCTAAAACTATGGCGTCTTGAATGCTTTGCTCCAGATGGATCAGCAGTTTCTTCCTGCCAAGGGCCTCACCAGACCAGATGGGATTCAAAGAATTAAATGCCTGAAAACCGGCCGTTTTTCTCCGCCACTGATATTCTTTCCAGCCCTGGCGGAACCTTCCAAGGCGCAGTAAAAGCCTGCCTTTGGCATAGTGGGCTGCAGCATAACCCCTGTCTGCCTCTAGAGCCCTGTCATAAAATTCAAGTGCCCTGTTATACTGTTCAAGCTCTACAAAACAGTTTCCAAGAAGCAGACAGGCACTGGCATTTTCTGGATTATCTCTGTAGACCTTTTCCAAGATGTCAACAGCCTCTTCCCAATTGCCAAGGGCTGCTAACGTATCTCCAAGAATATATGCGGCCCTGGTGTTATGAGGAGCCATCTTGAGTAACACCTTTAGCTTCTCTGCAGCATCCCGCAGCTTTCCATCCCTACGAAGAACAATGGCCTCATTAATCCTTGCCTCATCCGGGTCCTGTTGGGCCAAATCCTTGAGAGCCTCCTTTGGCAAAGAATATGACGTTCTTACAAGTGGATCAGCAACATCTAAAATTACAGGGTTCTTCCATGGCAAAATCTCAACTGCAAAAATCTCATGAACCCCTGCATCAAACTGCAACCACCCAAGAACATTGCCCTTTCTCAAATCTACCAACCAAATACCACAAAAACGTTCTGAAAAACGTTTTGTCAGCGGAAGTCCTGAAAATACTGCAGTCTCTCTGACCCTAGAAAGTCCAATCAGGGCATAAGGCCCTACGAATGATATCCCCCTGCAGAAACCAGGAACTTCAGCAACAGTTTCTGATTTGCCATCTTCAGGATTTACAGTGATGATCTTGCCTGTACCAGACTCAAGTACATAGAGCTTACCATTATACCATCGGGGAGAATGTGGCATGGAAAGACCTCTGCGGATTATTCGACCAGTTTCTATATCCACCAGGATTCCTCCAGAGGTCTTTGTCTCTCTCCATCCTCCAGGTGTATCAGCCTCTCCAAGGGCTGTAACGTAAGCAGGCCTCCCATCTCGCATGGCTATACCATTTAGATGGCACCTGTCACTCAAGTCATAGGCGCTAATGAAAGGAGGCCTCCATCGTGGCACTACACTATGTTCATGGTCTAAAGTACACAGACAGGACATTCGCGTATTTAAAAACCACAGTTCCCCTTCACTATCAAAAGCCATTTCGTGAATATCTATGTCTCCAGTTATATGTAACCTTCGGGGAATAAAACATGCATCGTGACAGGTGGCAGAATCTACCTTAGAGGCCACATCTGGCATATTAAAATAGTCCCAGATCTGATATCCGGTCCCTACGGATAGTCTTGCTCCATTTGCTGCCATGCCCATTGGTTTTGACATGGCCACAAAATGGGTATTAAGCACCCTACCAGGCCTGAGAAGTATTAGCCTGCCTGCCTGATATGTGGAAATCAAGACAGAAACCCCTGCCTTAAGCAGAAATTCATTAAAGACAGGGGTATATTTGCTAGAAAAATTTGCTTGAGAGGGATGATTAGCCATCCTCAGACATTTTCTTTTTCTGTCTGAAAAAGACTGCTCCCAGCAACATAAGGCCTATCATTGATATCTTTTTACCCAGACCAGATACGGTTGGCACGCCAATAATTGCATTTGCCTCTGTTCTGTCCTCATTGCCTGGAGCCGTCGGGTCATCGCTCAGAACACTATGTTGTCGATCATCTGAGCCAATATTCCCATCGTCATCCGCGTCCCAGTATCCTGTTGCCTGATTGTAGACCGATGTTACACCATCTCTTACTGTGGTTTTAAATGTAATAACTACTTCATTAGAGGCACTGTTTTCATCTGTTGCACCAGGATCGGGAGCTATTCTGCCCTCCCAGACAACCATATTGTTTGCAGCATCATATTCACACCGGGACGTAACCGACGCTCCCTGCGGAATGCATTGTAAACTTCCGCTAATATAAGTTAATTCTGGTTGGACAGGATCTTCTACAAGAACATGTTCAGCATCTGCGTTGCTGTTATTTATCCATACCATTTTCCATTCTATTTCTGGCCAACCGGCAGGATCAACCACCTTGATTGCAAAAGGCGGATCAAATACCCGGGGTGCTCGATTGATTGTCAGGCTCACACGGGCCGTATCGCAGTCTCCATTGGAATCACAGATCTGGTATTCTAGCTTGTCATCGCCAAAGTAGTCGGGATCAGGGGTGTATTCTATATAATCGTCAGTAGGATCGTCTGGCGTACCACTGTCTTTTACTTCTGCCGTACCGTGTTGAGGACCCGCGGTGATTGTAATGGTCCCGTTGGAAGCTCCATCTCCTCCAAAATCATCGTTGGCCGTTACAGGTATATCTACAGGGGTATCCTCATCGGTAGACGCCACATCGTCGCTGGCAGAAGGCAGATCATTGATTGGCCTGATCGTCAGGCTCACATGGGCCGTATCGCAGTCTCCATTGGAATCACACAATCTATACTCAAAAACATCTTTGCCATTATAGTTGGCATCTGGCGTATAAGTGATGGTATCGTCAGTAGGATCATCTGGTGTGCCTTTATCATTTACTACTGCCGTACCATGAGACGGGTTGGTGGTCACGCTGAGTTTCCCTCGTGGGCCATCCCCTGTAAAATCATTATTGAGGACGCTCACCTCAACTGGGGTATCCTCATCCGTCTGAGCAGTATCATCAGCAGCATTAGGTAGCTGGTTTTCAAAGGCTCCGATATCACATGCAACCGTACCGTCTCCATTTCCATCTATCGGTCTTAAAACATCTCTCTGGTCTGTTGTTACACTAACAGGAGCCTTGGTACAGTTTCCTGCAGCGTCAATTGCATCAGAGCCAGGAAGAAGGGCATGAGTTTTAGTAAGACCTCCGTTGTCTCTAAGATTGGTATCAAGGTTTAGATTGCCACTTGTAGCTACTCCATTGCAACTGGCGTCTCCAAACCAGTTATTGCCCATATCATAAATAGAATTATAATTCACGGGAGCACAGTTTCCAACTCCACCCGTATTTTCAGCTACTATCGAATTCCATATCTTTAGATAGTCTTCATTATATACACCACTTGCACTTTTTGAATCATTCCCGTTTGATTTATTATGGGTAATGGTTGAATGTATTATATAACCATAAACATCGTAGCCATTACTGACGCCTCCACCTTTTTGTGCCGTATTGCCTGAAACAGTGGAATTTATAAGCTTGAATAATCCAAAGGTATCTGTACCAATACCTCCTCCCGTCTGGGCCTCATTTCCAGTAATGGTTGAGCTAATGATAGTTAAAGAACTTCCATCATAATGACCAACACCTCCTCCAATCCAGTGTGCCGTATTACCGGTTACAGTACAATTTATTATTGTGGTGTTGCTCGAACCAGTATTCACAACACCACCACCTATATGGGCTGCACCACCTTTAATTGTCATATTGTCAAGTATAAGGTCTCCATTACTTTTGGTCGTAAAAATACGAAATTCTGACGCATTTGAATCTCTTTCTACAGTAGCCCCATTTCCCTGAATGGTGATCTGCGATGTAATGGCAGGAAGTTCGGAAGTAAGGGTAATTGTACTGTATCCTGGCAATACTATGGTGTCTGCACCATTACCGGCGACACATCCTCCTGTGGCAGTATCGCTGTTGGCTGATGTAATTGCATCCGCCAAGGTACAGCTGGCATTGTCTACGGTAATAGTTGCAGCTGTTGTTGTGTTTGCCGCTGCCAGAGAAAAAGCCGCTGCTGCAAGCATTCCTTTGCCAACCTTGCCTAAAGATCTTCTCTTTTTTCTTCTTTTGACCTTTTTGCGCTTTAGCGACTCCCTTTTAGTCATTACTCCTTCTCCCTTCGTCCTGGCAAACAACGACCCAAAGGAGGTTGGTTTTTCAGAATTGCTGTCCCCTGAAAAGAAACAATGTAGTACCCAAAAAGTAGTCGTTTTTGCCGTGAATAAAGCTATAGATCTTTATGTTACTTGCCCATCACTAAAATACCCACCGAGTTCTTTAAAAATAAACAGCTCCTTTTTATGCGCAGCAAGAGCTTCATTCCTTAATATTCAAGGGTACCATTGTCAATATATAAATGGGAAAGGGGAAAATACAGCCATCTCCAAAGCAAACAATCCCAATAACAGTGAATAGAACTTTCTAAGCGTTTCTGAGTATCTTGGAAGGATCTATGCTGGCTGCCTGTCTTGCCGGATATATGGTTGCAAGTATACAGATAACAAGGGCAGAGGCAGCAATTATAACAACGTCTGAACTGTAAAGAAGAATTGGTATACTGTCTGTATAGTAAACCTCTTTTGGAATTTTAATAAACTTATACCTCTTTAACAGCCAGCAAAGTCCTATTCCACCACAAACACCCAGAAAAGTGCCCATTATTCCTATCATGGTGCCGTTTAACATGAAGATTCGTAATATTTGGCTATTGGTAGCGCCCATGGCCTTAAGTATGGCTATATCCGCTTTTTTCTCCATCACCATCATTGAAAGGGTACTAATGATGTTAAAGGCTGCAACCAGGACTATGAGTGTAAGAACAACAAACATGGCAAACTTCTCTAGCTCCATTGCAGAAAAAAGATTCCTGCTCATCTGCTGCCAGTCCATTATCCAGAAAGGATAGCCAAGAAGTCTCTGAAGAGCCTTTACAAAACGGTCTGCCGCATAGATGTCAGATATCTTCACCTCAAAGGCATGCACCTTGTTACCAATGCCAAGAAGCCTTTGGGCAGCCCCTATTGGCATGAATGCCAGGGACATGTCATACTCATACATGCCCATTGTCTGAACACCAATAACCTTTACGGTCCTGATCTTGGGCATCATGCCAACAGGAGTTATGGTTCCGCTTGGCATTACTATACGAATGTAATCTCCTGCCTGAACTCCAAGGGTGAGGGCAAGCTCCTTGCCTATAAGGATGGGGGCAGGCCCATCTGAAGGATATTCAGAAAAGCCCTCCACGCCCTTTCCTTGCAGCACCTTGCCAAAGGTTATCACCTTTTTGACGCTTTCAGGGTCCACTCCCCTTATGGCCACACCGCTGACTGCCCTGCCTGAGCTTAAAAGGGCCTGAATGTAAACTACTGGCGTGGCTGCGACCACATGAGGCCTGGAGCCTTGACCCCTAAGCCTGGATAGAATCCCGGAAATCCCTCCCTCTGGCTCTACAATGGTCCCTTCTATCTGCCTTTTTAGCTGCTTCACGGAGTCAAAAGGCCCTTCATAACTCCTAATAAGCAGATGGGCATTCACCCCAAGAATTTTTTCCTTGAGATGGTTTTCAAAACCTGCCATCACCGCAATGACGACAATAAGGGCCATTACCCCTACGGCAACACCACCAGTTGATATTACAGAGATGAGAGAGATGAACTTGTGCTGTTTTTTTGCCCTCAGATACCTGAGGGCCATGTAGAGTTCATATCTCATCTAAAGAAAAACTCCCTCTAAGATGCAGTACGCCTGCCACTTTCTGGACGAAGCTGTGGGAAAAAGATGACATCCCTAATGGAAGGCGAATCTGTAAACAGCATAACAAGCCTGTCAACGCCTATACCTTCACCCGCCGCCGGAGGCATGCCTATTTCCAAGGCCCTGACATAGTCGTAATCCACCTCTGGTGGAATCTCTTCGTCATCTCCCCTCTTGGCAACCTGCTCTTCAAAGCGCGCCCGTTGATCCCGGGGATCGTTGAGTTCTGAAAATGCGTTTGCTATTTCCCTGCCGCTGATAAAAAGCTCAAACCTGTCCGTTACGCTCGGGTCCTCAGCGTTTCTTCTTGCAAGCGGGGATATGTCCGTAGGATAGTGGGTTATAAAGGTTGGCTGTATAAGCTTTGGCTCAACCAGTAGATCAAAAAGCTTGGTGAGATACTTGCCAAGAACAAGGTCCTTTCCCATCTCCACTCCAAGCTCTTCCAGCCTTTTGTTAAGGGCCTCCCTGTTGTCAAGCTCCTCCTCTGGAATGCCACCCACCTCTACCAAAGACTGTCTAAGGGTCATTCTTTTCCACGGGGGAGTCATGTCTATTTCATGCCCTTGATACTCAAACCTGGTGTCATCCTTTATGTCCAGGGCTATCTGGGCGAAAAGCTCCTCTGTGCGAACCATAAGGTCTTCGTAGGTTGCATAGGCCTCGTAGAACTCCAGCATCGTGAACTCGGGATTGTGCTGCAGAGAGATACCCTCGTTCCTGAAGTTTCTGTTTAGTTCAAAGACCCGGTCAAAGCCTCCAACCAAAAGCCTTTTTAGATAAAGCTCGGGGGCGATTCTCATGTAAAGATCTATTCCCAGGGCATTGTGATGGGTTACAAAGGGCCTTGCCGTCGCCCCTCCCACAATTGACTGCATCATGGGAGTCTCAACCTCCAGAAAACCGTTGGAGGTAAAATAGTGTCTCAGCATCTGGATAATTCTCGCTCTGGCACGAAAGGTCTCTGCCACCTCATCGTTCATGATCAGGTCTTCGTAACGCCTTCTGTAACGAAGTTCCTTGTCTTTGATACCGTGGTATTTTTCCGGAAGCGGTCTCATGGACTTGGTGACAAGCCTTATCCTATCCGCCTCTATGGTAAGCTCGTTGGTCTTGGTGCGAAAAAGGCGGCCCTCCACCTCTACAATGTCCCCAATGTCAAACTTTTTAAAGATCTTATAGGCATCTTTTCCTATACGGTCCCGCATTACATGAACCTGGATGGAACCGGAGCTGTCCTTGAGACTGAAAAAGGCCGCCTTGCCAAACCGTCTAAGGGCCATTATCCGGCCTGCCACCCTAAAGGTATCTTCTACCTTTTTAAGGGCTTCTGCATCATAATCTTCGTATACCTTTTTTATTGCTCCGGCCTTTTCCGGGGTGCTCACATCGTTTGGAAAAAGGTTTATTCCCAGCCTTTCAAGTTCCTCAGCCTTTTGCCTGCGCTGTCTGATTATCTGACTTTCTTCACTCAATTTGCAAAACTCCTCAAATATTTCTATGTGCTTGAAACATGCATCAAAATCCATCTGTGACAGCTTGCAATTCTTAGTGTACTCTTTAAATGGAGTCAAGTTTCCCAAAATATAAGGACAACAGTTTGAGTCTTAGAATGACAAATAAGAGGGGTATATGGGTGCTAGTATGGATGACGATCATCTTCATAGGCTCATCCATACCAGGGGACGACATCCCTAGCGAGATGCCTCCGGACTATCTTATGCACTTTACAGAGTACACAATCCTTGGAGGATTGATATACTGGTGGTGCATAGAAAAGATATTGGTGTCCAGGGCCTCTATGTCCATTCTCTTCTCTTCGATACTCAGTTCAGGCTACGGGCTGTTTGATGAATTCCATCAATATTTTGTGCCAGGAAGATCTCCAGATATGGCAGACTGGATGGCAGACACCATGGGTGGGCTGTGTGGGGCAGCTATTAACATGGTCCTGTTATCGATCCTGAAAAGACGACGCTCATGGACAGAGAAATCATACGGGGGCTAAAAAACATAATGTTTCTCCTCAAAGGCATGTCTGCCCTGGGGGTAAAGCATGTTCCAAGACATTATATGGACAGGATTAAAAAAATAGAAAAGAAAATACAAGGTTCCAAGGCCGCACGTGCAAACTCTGCCATGTTGGTTTCAGACCTGTCTGAGCTAGAACAAATGGTACGAAACTGCACCCTTTGCGATCTTGCAAGAACCAGAAAGAACGTGGTTTTTGGTGAAGGTGCCAGGAATCCCATCTTGATGCTTGTTGGAGAGGCGCCTGGCCGGGAAGAAGACAAGCAGGGCAGACCCTTTGTAGGCCGATCTGGTGAACTTCTGACAAAGATGCTAAGGGCAATAAACCTTGAGCGGTCGGAAGTCTTTATTACAAGCGTTATCAAGTGCAGACCTCCCGGAAACCGTACTCCCAAAAAGGAGGAGATAGAGGCGTGCCTTCCCTACCTTCTCAAACAGATAGAACTCCTTGACCCTAGACTGATACTGTGCCTTGGTTCAACTGCAGCAAAAACCCTCCTGAATACAGACGGCCCGCTATCTGGCCTTAGAGGGAAATTCCACAACTTTAATGGAAGAAAACTTTTGGTTACTTATCATCCTGCCTACCTCCTCAGGTTTGGAGGGGCAAAACTTCTTAACCTCAAAAGACAGGCCTGGCATGATCTTCAAATGCTTCAGAAAGAGTATGACAAAATCAGGAAAGAGATGGAAACCCATTAGGCTTTTGGTATTAACCGTGGCCTTTCTTGCCCTAACTCTTGTCAGTGGGCAAGGAGTGGACGCCAAAAACCCAACTGACACCTTGGAAAAACCAGAGGTCAGGACAGGGCCCGTTGTGGCAATCAAACTGGATGTATCTATTAATCCAGCCACCTACGAGCTACTAAAAAGGGCACTAAATGAAGCCCAGAAAAGGGAGGCCTCCCTGTTTGTCATTGTCCTTGATACACCAGGAGGGCTTGTAACCTCTGTGCGAAAGATGGTCCAGCTTATAATGTCTTCCAAGATTCCAGTAGCAGTGTTTGTATATCCGCCAGGGGCAAGGGCTGCTTCAGCCGGAGCCATCCTTACCCTGGCAGCAGATATTGCAGCCATGGCCCCGGGCACTAACATTGGAGCAGCCCATCCAGTCGGATTAGGTGGAGATATGGAAGAAAACAGCACCATGGCCTCCAAGGTTGAGAACGACCTGGCGGCTCTTGCTATCAGCATTGCCGAAAAAAGGGGCAGAAACTCCAGGTGGGCAGAGGATGCGGTAAGAAAAAGTCTGTCTTCTTCAGCACAAGAGGCGTTAAAGCTTCATGTAATAGACCTGATGGCCAAAGACGTGGAAGACCTTGTCTCCAAGCTCAGGGGCAAGGTTATTACCCTTGCCAATGGACACAAGGTGATGATTGCTCCCAAGGACCCAAGGCCCATTTATATAAAAAGGGACCTGAGGGAAAAGATTCTTGGGATCATAGCTGACCCAAACGTGGCCTATATCCTCATGATGCTTGGCATGGTGGGGCTCTACTTTGAGCTTGCCCATCCAGGCGTCATATTTCCTGGAACTGTAGGGGCCCTGTGCCTGCTACTTTCCCTCTACGCCCTGCACACACTGTCAGCAAGTGCAACGGCAATACTTCTCATACTGCTTGCCTTTCTGCTCTTTGTTCTGGAACTCTTTATAACAAGCCACGGAATACTGGCACTGTCTGGCACCGTGTCCCTAATCATGGGTTCCCTGATGCTCTTTGATTCAGACAGTGCCCTTTCGATCTCCACGTCCGTACTCTGGTCAACGCTGGTAACAGTCAGCCTGTTTTTCCTCATTGTTGCCTTTGTCGCTGCCAGGGCCGCCCTTTCAAAGCCAAAAACCGGTATGGAGGCCCTTATAGGCAGCACAGGTACCATCAAGGAGGTTACAGGCCCTGGAAACTACCTGGTCTTTGTACATGGGGAACTTTGGAAGGCCTTTGGGCCAAAAGGTTTGCACAAAGCTCAGCAGATAAGAGTTGTAGGGGTTGAAGGACTCAAACTTAAAATAGAATCAAAGGAGGAATAAGACATGCCCTTTGCACTAATTCCAATAGTCTTTTTCTTGATCGTGTTTCTTGCCTCGTCCATAAGAATCCTCAAGGAATATGAAAGAGGTGTAATCTTCAGGCTTGGAAGGGTCCTCAAGGCAAAAGGACCAGGGTTAATCATTCTGATACCAATTATCGATAAGATGAAAAAGGTGGACTTGAGGACCATCACCCTTGACGTGCCACCCCAAGACATAATTACCAAGGACAATGTTTCTGTGAAGGTAAGCGCGGTGGTTTACTTCAGGGTAATAGATCCCGTAGCAGCGGTAATAGAGGTGGAAAACTTCTATTTTGCAACCTCCCAGTTGGCCCAGACCACCTTGAGAAGCGTATGCGGGCAGGAGGAACTTGACAGCCTCCTGTCAGAAAGAGAACAGATAAATGCCAAGATACAAAGCATTCTTGATCAGGATACTGAACCTTGGGGGGTAAAGGTCAGCAAGGTTGAGGTCAAGGAGATAGACCTGCCAGATGAGATGAAAAGGGCAATGGCAAAACAGGCAGAGGCTGAAAGGGAGAGACGCTCAAAAATCATAAATGCTGAAGGCGAATATCAAGCAGCCCAGAAGCTTGCAGACGCCGCCAGGATAATAGAAAGCGTGCCTGCAGCCCTGCAACTCAGATATCTCCAGACTCTGCGTGAGGTCTCGCAGGAAAACAGCTCCACTATCCTGTTCCCAATCCCAATTGACCTTGTAAGACCTTTTGTCGAAAAGGAAATAATAAAAGATTCGTCAAGTTAAAGAGTATAATATAAAAGGATCTAAACCATGAATCCGGAGACACGGCCTGAGATAAAACGGCAGCCACTTCTTCCCATTGACTGGAACAGTTCAGAGCTTCCTACCATGCCTTCTATTGCCCAAAAGCTCATAACTCTACTTTGTCAGGAAGAGGTTGAAACCCAGCAGCTATGTGATCTTATAGCCAGTGATCCTGCCCTTACTGCAAGGCTTTTACAGATCTCAAACAGTGCCCTTTACTCCTTAAGCGCAGAGGTCACCTCTATCAGACAGGCCGTGGTTCTCCTTGGTCAGCAAGAGGTTATACAGCTTGCCATAAGTAGCCTCCTTGCCAAGAGACTCCTTACCGTACCGGAGGCGATAAAATCCCATGCAGAAAAGCTTTGGAAACATCTTATGACAACGGCTGTGCTTGCACAGGATTTTGAATTCGATGTGGAAGAACCCGATCTTTACACCCTGTCCATGCTTCACGATGTAGGCTGGCTGGTCCTGATGTCTCAGGCGCCTACCCTGTTTGTCTCTCTTTTTGAAGACAAAGGCCGGACGCTTAACGAACTTGAGGCAAGCTGGGGGGTTGATCATGAACTTTGGGGAGCAAAGCTGCTTGAAAAGTGGGGCCTTCCAGAGCCGTTTCAGATCACTGCCTACAGACATCACCATCCCTTTGCAGATACCGCTCCTCCCAAATACCTGCTGATTGTAAGCCTGGCAAACTTTCTTGCAAATTCCATGGGAAATTGTCTGTTAGACACTGAAGAACCAGAACCGTCTGATGCCCTTCTGGAACGGCTTGGCCTTGACAGGCAGGCCCTTTACGAGATGGTCCAGTGGGCTATTTCTGAAAAAGACAAGATAGATATGAAGTGCGCGCTTGTTTCTGATATTACCCGCACATCAAGATAGCCAATACCATATTAGAGGCCCTTTCCAACAGTCGTCATTCTTCACGATGAGCATGGAGAAAAAATGAAGAAGAATCTGGCAGACATGACTGCAACAACCCATGCCATAAATGAATCACAAAAAGCCTTCTTCCTTCTCAAGGAATGCAGATTGGCAGGAGGTGACTTTCACAGACTGGAAAGCAGGCCCAAGAGCTTCTAAGGTTCGCTTCGCTGAAACGCTCCAAAACCGCTCGCTCACGCTCGCTAAATGGAGGTTTCAGCCGCTTCGCTTCACCAAGAATCTCTAGGCCCTGTTCCCAACGCCTGATGAAAAGCCACCATCCTGGCCAATCTGCAACCGATCTAGAACCTTTCTCCTGTAACATACAGCTAGAACCAGAAAATCAATGTGGGACATCCGGTGCGGGCTTCAGAAATAACGGCCTTAATAACAACGCAATTTTAAGGCGCCACCTTTCACCCTCGATTGCATAAAACGGAGGCATTCTGGAAAGTACAAGTAGTAACGGGCTGGTCCTCACCCCTAAATCACAATTTAACGGTATTGCTAAGACATTTAATAAAATCAAAAACATGGAACGGCAGGGTTAAGCCGCCGGCTTGAACCCATTGTTGGGCCTCTTAATTTTCTACCGTTTGTTTTGACAAGTTCCTTAATTCCCTTTGCACCCTTTCTGCCAAAAATTTGAGCTCATTCAATAGAGTCTCTGGCAACCTCAATGATATGGTCTTCACAGACGGCTTCAAATTGGGCAATACTAACCTCTCTCCACTGCTCCAATCTATGTACTCGGTGGAATCGTTTGATGACCAGAACTCTCTTTCTTGATCTCGTTGTCAAATATTGGTATCTCTTTTTTCCTCATCATAGTTTTCTGTATATCTCTCGTTCTTTTCGGCTCATTTCTCTTGCTGAAATAATCCGGATTTTTGTACCCCTGATGGTAAATACAATGAAAAGCGGCCTATTAAAAAATATCTGTTCACACTCGAAATTACCGACCCGATGCCTTAACCGCATCGTCTATGTATTAAGTATATGCTCTATATACTTGACGCAAGAAAAGATTTATCCCTTTTAACTCAACTGCTCCAACCTACTAAATTTTAAAGAATTATGCTGATTCACCACCATTTTAGGTCCAACTTGGGTAGTTGCCAGTTTTTAAAGGTAATGGTCTGAACCAACAGAATTATCAGGTGGATAGGGCAAGGATAGGGGTTTGATTAGACATTTGGGAACAGGGCCTAGAGATTCTTGGTGAAGCGAAGCGGCTGAAACCTCCATTTAGCGAGCATGAGCGAGCGGTTTTGGAGCGTTTCAGCGAAGCGAACCTTAGAAGCTCTTGGCCCTGCTTTCCAGTCTAGTCAAGGCCCTTCCTTGCCCTTCCTTTTACCCCGAAAAGACTGGGTGAACAGGATGTTATCCTGTCTGTCGTTTTCCTCTTAAATCATGTCATGCAGAAAGATTGTCTCTTGGTGAAGTCTCTTTATTGAAACAGGTCCAGGCCTAGGTCTAGTATTTCATTACGGAGTTACAGTAACAAGTTGAATCCACAAGTTCGTCATCTCTTTCATGTTCCCAGTTACAACCCCGACTAGACTATTTTGTTAGCCGTTTTCGATTTTACTTAATATCCTCAATATTCATATGAACCAGCAATCCAAGGCAGCCATTTTTTTAAAAAAATTCCTTTGATATGATCTTTTTTATTTAAGTATAAAACCAGTTTAACCGATGAATTACTTAACTTATGGGTCGTTAATAACATTATGATATTTTTGTATATTTATCCTTCACCCTGGCTGCAAGAGACGTGGGTATTGAAAACAGAAGAGGTCTTTTAGGAGGAAATTGGAAGATGAGAAAAAAAAGAGCCCGATCAGCCTCATTGTCACTGTCACATCGACTTGCAATGGGCATTTCGTTTTTGATTATAATCATTTTAGGCATACAAGGCTTCTTTTCCTATAAAACTGCACTGGATAAAAAACAGGAAGAAATTGCAAAGGCACTTAAGGGAAAAGACGCTTTCATGATAGAAGCTGGAGACTTGTCCTCGGTACTCTTAAAGCAGGCAATTATAATTGCCAGCATTCCTGAAATCAAGGAAGCACTACTTGATCGGGACAGACAGGGTCTCCTGTCCCTTGTAAACTCTATTGAGAATAAACTGGTAAAGGAAACCAAGGAATCCATTAAAATTCACTTCCACATCCCTCCGGCAACATCCTTTTTGAGAAGCTGGAAACCTGATAAATTTGGAGACGATCTGTCATCCTTTCGTCCATCGGTAGTAAAAGTCCTGCAGACAGGACAACCGGTGAAAGGAATCGACTCCGGAAAAAACGGGCTTTCTATAAGAGGTATCGCCCCTATAAGAGCAGATGGCAAGATAGTTGGAAGCGTAGAAATCATCAAAAATTGTGCCCAGGTAGCAGAAAAATTGGGCAAAATAAATGGAATAATCAATCACATTTTTATTCTCAAGAATCCTGGACGAAACGGAGGTAGCAAGAGGTTTACAGCTATCACAGACATAAATGAAGACCTTTTAAAACAGATAGACGAGGATTTCCTTGAAAAGGCCCTGAAGCAGGGCTGGGCCAAAAAAATGACAGGACGTCATGTCATAACTGCCGCTGCTATCTCTGACTTTTCTGGCAAACCGGTGGCAGTATACACGAGATATATTGATTTTACAAAGATAAACCAGGAATTGAGAAACAACCTGATTGAGCTTGGCCTTGTCCTGATCGCATTTCTGACAATTTCATTGATCACAGCAGTTGTTTTTTTAAGGAAAACACTGTCAAATCCGTTAACTAACTGTATTCAGACATTAATTTCGGCTTCGGAAGGGAACCTAAACAAAGCCGCAGTCCCCAAGGGAGCACCGGAAATAAAAAACATTGCCACCGCCACCAATAACATTATTTACAACACCGGAATGTTACTAGAAACTCTCAAGTCACAGAGCGACAGTCTTAACATACTAGGGGAACAGCTTAAAACCATCGTTAACAAAATCCATGATGGGGCAAAAGCCATAGACCATGCTGCCAATGCCATGGTGGACTCCTCTGCCAAAGCCTCTTCAACACTTTCCACTGTTGCCAGCGCATCCAATGAACTGAATGCCGCCACCAGTGAAATAGCTCAGAATGTTTCAGAGACAGCCAGGATAGCAAATGAGGCATCCGAAGAGGCGGAGAATACCAATGAACTGATGAAACATCTTGGAGAACAGTCCGAAAAGATCAAAGACATCATAACAGTCATAAACTCTATTGCTGAACAGACAAACCTGTTGGCACTCAATGCCACAATAGAGGCAGCCCGAGCTGGAGAGGCAGGAAAAGGTTTTGCCGTTGTAGCTAACGAGGTCAAAGAGCTTGCCAAGCAGACCGCCTCTGCAACCGATGAAATTACCGATATCATAAGCTCGTTAACAGATGGAATCTCAAATGCAGTCCTGGCTGTCGGCAACATCACAGAGACAATAAACAAGGTCAATGACCTTGCAAACACCATAGCCAGTGCTGCTGAGGAACAAACTGCTACGGTTTCCGAAATAGATAACAGTATTACCGATGGTGCAAGCAGCGTAGAAAATCTGGAACAAGAAGCAAGAACTCTTGCAAAAAGATCCAACGATTTCCTAACCTACTCTGGACGGATCAGGTTTGCTGAGGAATCCATAATTGATATTGGTAAAAGACTGGATTCTGTTACTGGTATGTACTCTGTAGAAAGACATGCCCTTGAACAGGCTGCAAAGGATGCTACAGACAAGGTTAAACTGATAGTAGCTTTCCTGGCTCACTTCAAATGGCTTGAGAATTACCGTGTGGCAATATTTACACGAAAAAAACCGGAAATCGAAAGAGACCCCAACAAATGCCTGCTTGGGCAATTCCTCAATGAACAGGCAGACCTTCTAAATGTCATTACAAGTTCAGAACTGACAGAAGCCCGAACCATTCATAATGAAATCCATAAAAGTATTGACTACATGGAAAAAATGATAGACAGCGATGCTGAAGACCTGGAACTGGTTAACGAATTTGATTCAAGGGTGACAAGCAAATTGCATCGACTTATAGAACTCATAGGCAAGGCTATAAACAACTAGGCCGCTGACAACGATATTAAAGGCCTACCCAAAGGCCTTGACAAGCCCCACTGGCCACCTTATTATTGGCTCTGGATTTGACGGGGCGGGAATAACTCAGTGGTAGAGTGCAACCTTGCCAAGGTTGAAGTCGCGGGTTCGAATCCCGTTTCCCGCTCCACTGTATGTCTGGTATCAATCAGGGCAGCATGAAAGCTGCCCTTTTCTTTTTCACTTATGATTAAACTCTCCTTTTTCATCTATTTGCCAGTAAAATCTTTGATAAGAGCCTCCTTTATCTTCCTTGCCTCCATGATTTATACATGTTTCCCATGCTGTACCCTAACCACTGCCATAGCAGGGACAAAACCTGCCCAAAAGGCCAGGATGGTTACAAGAACCCTTGCTGGACAGATCGACATGTGTCTTTCATGCCATCCAGAAAGGCCAGACAGGGCCCATGGAAGGAGGGTTATGGGCTGCTTTTCATGTCACCTTGGCAATCCTCTTGCCGGAACACCTGAGGAGGCACACAGGGGCATGGTACTTAATCCGGGAGACCTGAGGGTGGCACAGAAGACATGCGGTCAAGAAGGCTGTCATGTTGAGCAGGTAAAACATGTGAAAAATACCCTAATGGCCACAAACCGGGGCATCATTAGCACCCTGCAGTACTACTGGGGTGAGATTCAGGACAACAACGGGACCCTGACGGTGGACAAGCTCCTTGAAAATCATCATGACAAAAAGGGACTGGCAGCAGACTATTTCAGAAAGCTTTGCGGCACCTGCCACCTGTGGCTTCCGCGAAACACCCTTCCGGGCTTTTTGTCTGAAAAGGGAGGAGGATGCACAGCCTGTCACTATCTGCCCAAGAAAATGGAATCGGGTCGGCCCAAAGATAAACATCCGCTTATAACCAGACAAATTCCAATGAAAAACTGTGTCAGATGTCACAACAGGAGCGGAAGGATAGGCCTTTCTTACCAGGGCCTATATGAAACCGAAGGCTATGGGGTTCCATTCGAAGATGGAGAATTTTCATCCTTGCAGCTTGGAGATGGCCGTTTCGTCCATAAAATCCATCCGGATATCCATTATGAAAAGGGACTTGTGTGCATAGACTGTCACAACCAAAAGGAACTTATGGGAGACGGAAAACAAAGAACACATCTGTACCAGCAGGTGGAAATCAGATGCGAGACGTGTCACAGCGGGCAGGACGGTCTTGAAAGACTCCTTCAGGAACAAAACAGCAACAAGAAATATCCTCTCTTAAACAATCTGATAAGAAGTGAGGACAAGCAGATCCTCCTGAAGGGCAAGTTGGACAACAAGCCCCATCCCCTAAGACCTTTTTCAAGGGATAAATGCAGAAATCCCCAGCACTCACGCCTGTCATGTCAGGCCTGTCACAGCAGCTGGGTCCCTCAATGTTATGGCTGCCACGTCAGGTATGACAGGGGCAAGACCCAGCTTGACAAGCTCTCCCTGAAAGAAACCTTTGGCCGGTGGCAGGAATATCGTTCCTACATGAGATACGAAAACCCCACCCTTGGCATGCTACAGGGAAATAATGAAAAACCAGGGGAAATAGTCATACTGGTTCCTGGATGACAGGATTTTATCAGCTTTCTGGATGAAAGGGAAAGATTCAGGGGGTCCTTTGAAAGACTGACCGTATCCACAATGGACCCACATACCACCTCTAAAAAATCCAGGCCATGCAACGACTGCCACAGCAATCCAAAGAGCATGGGGCTTGGCTATGGAAACATATCCTTTACCAATGGGATATGGGGTTTTTCTCCTGCCACGTCAAAAGATCCAAAAATATTTGGCCAGAATCAACGGCTTGATGCCTTTGTAGACAAAAACGGCAGAATGCTGGTCCATGCCAGCAGAAGTGAGCTGCGTCCTTTTAAAAAATCGGAACTTGATAGAATAATCCAGGTGGGCCTCTGCCTTCCCTGCCACAAAGGATCTGAAGATCCTGTAATGAAAAACTGGGTAAAGGGCAAAAGCCCTGTTCCCTGTAACTGTTCTACCAATGCGTTCAAGACATCGGTAAAAACACAACCCAGCCCGACCAAAGCCCAGTGTACTGGTTCCCGATAGCCCTTGGTACGGCATTTCTGACAGCAGCAAGTGACGCTCTGACAAAGGCCTATCTCCGGCCTCTTGGCACTGTAAAGATGGCTATGGGCAGGGTTGCAGCACCTGTCATCTTTCTTGCCCCGCTTTTGTTTTTCACCAGATGGCCTCAGCTGGATAACACCTTCTGGTTCACCCTGTCGATTCTCTTACCATTAGAGACAGCGGCCCTGTTGCTCTACATGGAGGCCCTTAAGGTGTCTCCCCTTTCTCTTACCGTACCCTTTCTGGCCTTTACGCCGGCCTTTATGATACTAACTGGTTCCATCATACTTAATGAACACCTAAAGGCCAGTGGTATAGCCGGCATCCTGCTTATAGTGATCGGAAGCTACAGCCTCAATCTGGATCAGGCCCGCTGCGGACCTTTTGCCCCGCTGATTGCAATATTCAAGGAAAAGGGGTCGCTTTTGATGTTGGCCGTAGCCTTTATCTATTCCATTACTTCTGTGCTTGGAAAAGTTGCCATCCAGCATTCGAATCACCTGTTTTTTGCAGCCTTCTACTTTATAGCCCACGGTCTCTTTTCCAGCCTGGTACTTGGCCTGTTTTTCAAGGTGAACCCCCTGGCTGTCATAAAGGCGTGCCCAAGGGGAGTAACCTATGTTGGCCTTGCCCAGTCCGGCATGGTCATAACCCACATGTGGGCCATAAGCATGGCACCAGCTGCCTACATGATAGCTGTAAAACGCCTTAGCGTGCTCTTTGGCGTTGTGATGGGATGCGTGTTTTTCAGAGAAAAGGGGCTGTCTTCCAGACTTTTTGGCGCAGCTGTCATGGTTACAGGGGTATTTTTGATCGTCCTTGGATAGATTGTTAAGCCTATCAGTGCCTTAATAAAATAAAATGTTACTGATTTACCAAGAGACAATCTTTCTGCATGACATGATTCAAGAGGAAAGCGACAGACAGGTAACATCCTGTTTACCTGTCTTTTCGGGATAAAAGGATTTTATTAATATTCTGGTATCGAAGCCAATCTGCATTCCTTCTTTCTTCATGCTTAGCGTGGAGAATGACGGCCTTATGAAATTGCCCCTTTGTCAAAAAGACCAATCTGCCTTGCATTATCAAAGGCCGAATCCATTTCATGTATGCCAGGCAGGTCTCTTATGCTGCCAAGTTGAAATACCTCCAGAAAATGGTTGGTGGTTGAGTAAAGAAGGGGCCTGCCTGGAAGGTCCTTCCTTCCACTTATTCGTACAAGTTTTTTTGCCATAAGGTACTTAATGGTGCCAGACGAATCCACGCCCCTGATCTTTTCTATCTCGGCCCTGGTTACAGGCTGCCTGTATGCAATTACGGCAAGGGTCTCCAGCGCCGCTCGGCTCAGTCTCTGGCCTGCCCTTCTGACCGACCTTGCAACCCATCTCTTATATATTGACTTTGTCTGGAACCGGTACCCCTTGGCCACTGACACAAGCTCTATGCCACGGTGTTCCTGTCTGCATTCCCGCTCTATTGTCTTTATGACCTGCCTTATAAGTTCAAGAGGGGCCTCTGGCAGGGCCTGCCTCAGATGAGAGACTGTTACAGGCCCCTGACTGGCAAATATAATGGCCTCCACCACCGGTTTAAGGCTGGCAAGGGTCCACTGCTTCATGTGTTAAAGTTCTTCCACCACCACAGTACCGCTAATCTTGATATCCTTTCCCCGATCATCTATGAATGAGATGTAGGCTCCCTGCACCTCTATCTTGAACCTTCCTTCCCAGCTTTTTATGACCCTGCCGTTACAGTCATAGAGGGTCACCTTTCTTTTTAAGCCGATTATGTCCGACTTAAAGTGTTTAAGATTTTTTCTCTGCCTCTCGGTGCAGCCTGCAACAAAAAACAGCAGAGTGCTTAGGAAAATGATCAAAAACAGAAAAACAGCCGATTTTTTAACTATGGTATGGTTCATAATCCCTTGTCCCTGTTTAACATTCTGCCTTTTCCAGCCCCAGCTCAAAGGCCTTCAGATTGGCCTCAACAAACCTGGGTTTTACCTGTTTCTTTATGGTTTCCTCAACCATCTCCCTGGTCACAGGTACTTCATTAAGGCCGATCAGGACTCCAAGAAGCACCACGTTTACAGCCTTTGAGGTTCCTGCTGTTTTTGCAAGTTCGTCAGCATCAAGGGCACAGACCCTTCGATAGCTCTTCTTCATGAAATCGATCCAGTAATCAACATCAGGGTACTCTGCCTGGCCAAGCTTTACTGTAATGGGGATAATCGGGACGGTATTTGTTACTATTACAGACCCTCTTGAACACCTGTCTAAGGCCCTTATGGTTTCCAGAGGCTCAAAGCTTACGAGTATGTCTGCTTCACCCTTGGAGATAATGGGGCTTTTGAGCCCTCCAAGCATAACTGTGGATTCCACCACTCCTCCCCTCTGGGCCATTCCATGAACCTCGCTAACCCGAACGTCCATTCCCGCAGCCATAGCAGCCTCGCCAAGGAGCCTGGAGGCCAGGAGCGTTCCCTGTCCACCAACACCTGTAAAAAGTATCTTCTTGGTATCCATCTTACTTCTTGCCTCCGAACTTTCTGTAATAAAGAATGCAAGGTGCCTCAGCTATTACCACTGACAGCTCGTCCTTTGCCAGAACCTCCTTAAACAGGGCCACAGCCTCTTTCTTCCTGTAAGGATTGATCTTGTGGACATTCTTGATGCCAAGCCCCCTTACCGCATCCTCTATGGGAATGCGTGGCCGGTCATAACCAGGAGGACGAATCTCGATACCAGGGTTTGGCTGATGACCTGTCATGGCAGTGGTGCTGTTGTCAAGAATCACCAGGCAAAACCTGTGTTCATTGTGATAGGCACTTGCAAGGGATGAAAGACCGGAGTGAAAAAAGGTTGAATCCCCTATAAACGACACGATCTTGTGATCTGTGGCCACAGAAAACCCGGCAGAAGAACCAACGCTTGAGCCCATGCACAGGAGATAGTCTGCCATCTGGATGGGCGGCAGAAGCCCCAGGGTGTAACATCCAATGTCTGTGGGATAGATGGCGTTTTCCTCCAGGCCAAGCTCCTTGAGTGCCTCCTTGACCGCATTGTATGTCTCCCTGTGCGGACACCCCTGACAGAGGCTGGGAGGTCTCATTGGAAGCGGGGGCAAGGATGACAGATCCGGCATCTGGGGCAGATTGAGATCACAGCCTGTAACCTGTGCTATGGCCTTTTTCACCATAAGGGGATCAAATTCATACATCCTTGAAAAATGTCCCGTGGCCTTTCCAAAAACAGGCCTGTCCTGGCCCATGTCCTTGCAGATTATCTTGATCTCATCCTCCTGGAAGGGCTCAAGCTCTTCTACTACCAAGATCTCGTCCACTTTCTGGATGAAATCCTTCAATATGGAAACGGGAAAGGGATAGGTGAAGCCGAGTTTCAAAAAGGTGACCCTGTCCTCCACGCCAAGCTCCCGAATGGCATCCTCCACGTAACACACACTGACACCGGAAGCCACTATGCCTGTCTTGCCCTTGCCTGACATGGAGTTGAACCTGGAGCCTTCAGCAAGACCCCGCGCCTTTTCCATCTGCTCCAAAAGCACCCTGTGGCGCATCCTTGCCACCGCTGGCACAGGTACCCATCTGCGCGGATCCTTCTGAAAAATTCCCTTCTGTCTTACCTCTTCTGGCAATGGACCAAGCTCGACAGGCCCCCGCACATGGGATGTCCTGGTGGTTGTTCTGACAATAACAGGAAGCTCCAGGGACTCGGAGAGGTCAAAGGCCTGGATGGTCATGTCCTTGGCCTCTTGCGGTGAGGTCGGCTCCAGCATCGGCAGGTTGGCAAACCTTGCATATATTCTGTTGTCCTGCTCGTTCTGGCTGGAATGCATGGACGGATCATCTGCAGTCACTATGACCATTCCCGCCTTGACACCCACATAGGCCAGGGTCATGAGGACGTCCGAGGCCACGTTCATGCCCACATGCTTCATGCATGTAAGGGAACGGACACCGGCTGCTGCCGCAGAGGCAGCCACCTCCATGGCCACCTTTTCGTTCGTGGAAAATTCAAAGTAAAGGGGCCAGTCTCCCTGCAAAGAAATAAAAAAGAGATTGTTTGCGATTTCAGAAGAGGGTGTCCCTGGATAGGCGGCTGCCACAGCGGCCCCCGCCTCTATGGCCCCCCTTACGATTGCCTCGTTTCCAAGCAAAAGTCTTTTTTGCCCGGTGTCTTTTGATAAAAGAGGATGCATATGTATCTCCTGAACAGTTGTTTTTTCAACCTACTCTGCAAGTTCTGCCATTTTCACCACATCTGTGGTGGTAAAGTTTCCACCTGAAAGGATGCGTGCCTTTGAGGCATCTGTTCCAAAAAGCTGCTCTATCTCTATGGTACCCTTGAGAGAGCCAAGTCCGAAACCAAGGGAATGCTTGGTGATGGGGTCTATTATCTCCTTGCCCCTTGAATAGACATTGAGCTTGTCACCTGGCTGAAGCCCGGTCAGCCTGCCTGCGTTCAGATAGACATGGCCGTCTTCCACCTTGACGATCCTGCATGACCATTCAGTGCCCCTTACAACGTCCTTTGATATCTTTTTTGCAACCCTGTCAAACTGAGAAACAGTGGCAAGGTAGGAGCCTATAAGCACGTTTTCCGTTGCATGTATTACATCAAGGCGCAGGGCTGAACGCTGTCCCTTGACTCCTGGGGCATTTCCCTGGGGAAAATATACAAAGATGTAAGCCTGTATGCCTGCCAGGGCTGCAATCTCCCGTCTTACCGCGGCAGAGGCCAGATCGCTTACACTGTAACCATGCTGTTTAAGAAGATGGGCCAACTGGGTGGAATCAACAGGCACTATGCCGTCCGTGCGCCTGAGGGCGGCAGGCAAAAGTGACAGCACATCAAGACCAAGGTCGCCGAGAAGGGAGATAAGGACAACCTTTCTCCTGAGCACAGGCAGACCATGGCTGTCTGTTGCCCGCTCCGGCAGCCCCTTGAGCCGCTGTTCAAGCTTGGCCAGCCTTTCTTCCAGCTCCTTTTCCCGTTTGCTGTTGCCAAACAGCCTTATCTTTGACTTTGAAGACTCTGTCTTTCTGAAATAGTCTGCAGTAATGCCAAAGGTGGGGTCTGCAATTATCTGCTCTTCCATGGCCTGCTCCCTTTGTTCTTCAGGGGCAGGTTCCTGGCCTGAAGAAGTCGAGGCACTGCCCTTGACGGATTTGCCCTTGGCCGAACAACCGCCAACCATGGATATGGCAAAGAAAAAGACACAGATCATTGTTAATGATTTTTTTGCAAGAAGGATATTTTTCATTTGAAAGACCTAACTCTAAATTTCAATCTTCAGGGACTAGGATGATGGTAACCGGCCTATCCGGACAGGCTACAAGGGCCTCCAGTCAGTCCAAACCCCATATATCGACTGGTGGCAACTATAGACGCCAATATCCTTTCGGTCAAGAAAAGCAGGAGATTACGTTGACAGATCCCTGGATCTGTTGCCCTGGCAGCAAAACGGGAGGATGGGCAGGCACTGTCTGGAATAAAAAAGGGGCCTTGCGGCCCCTCATCTTGCTGTTCTGGGCATCCCTAGAAACTGTAGCTCAGATAACCCATGAGCAGCTGGGTCGTAGAGCCCTGGTCTCCGTATACGTAGGGTGCATTGTCATCATAGTAAAACAGGGAATAGTTCAGTGTCAGCCCTATTCCGTTGTCCATCCTGTAGCTCGTTCCAATGTTGAAATCAAGCTGTTTGTACTCGAGATCCGAGTACTTGTCTATGCTGTTTAGGTATGCCACGTCATACAGATGGGGCATGTTGGGATTTACAGCAGACACATTCAGGTCAAGCTTTGCGTCTCCTGTTGGATACATGGAATCAAAATCCAGATCCGTTATGTTGCCTCTACCAATGGTAAAGGCAAGGTCAGTGGTAATACTCCAGTTGGGCAGTATGAAGTAGGATGCATTTGCATTGATGGTATGGGCCTCTGTCCTGTAATCCATATCGGTGTGTTCCGAACCAAACTGGTCCGTGGTGATGAAGTTGCCTCAGCCATCGTAGATAGCTATGCAAAACTGCGAATCGTAACTGTCGTAGAAGTACGTATAACCGGCACTAAAGACAAAGTCCTTAACAGGGGTAAGGGTTCCGCTAAAACCCGCTACCAGGAAGTTCCTTGTCCAGTCGGTACCGTCCACATCACTGTTGTTTGCATACCTGTACTTTACATGGGCATTGGCCATGAGCATGCTCATGGGATGCCAGTGGGTCTTGAACTTGAACTCGTGGACATACTCGGGCATGTTGGACCTTGCAGCTGTCCTCCTGCCGTAAATAGCCGGCTCGTATGCCCTTGATACATCATAAAGACCGGCAGGCAGGCCGGCATAGGCACCATAGCTTCCGTCCGGGGTACACTCGGCCTTTTTGAGCACGTAGGGATCGTTATAGTACTCGAACTTGTAGTCAAAATCGAACTTGAGATCATGACTAACGCGCCAGTCCGTACTCAGGGTTACTATGTGCTCCTTGGTACTGTGGGTCACGTTGTGGTGCCTGTAGTGGTTACGCTGTTCACGCTTGAACTCGTAACCGGCCCTGAGCCTCAGCCCTGTCATTATACGCCAGGTAATATCCGTGCCAACCTCGTAGATGTCACTGTTGTAGCCGGAATGCCTTACCTCTTCTTCTTCAAAGTACGTATGACCGCTCTGTTTTATGTAGCCTTCCGACAGGGTAACAGCACCGCCAGGTGCTCCGGGAGGATTCTTTCTGACATTCTTTTTCAGCTTCACGTTCTCATTGTCCAGGTTCTGATACTTGCCAAACACGTTTATGGAAAAATCCCTGGACAGTTTGGAATGGAACTTGGCATTGACAACGTTGCTGTCAAGGTCCAGCTCCTCACCATAGTTGCCTGTCAAGATGTCATAGGCTCCCCTGGTAGACCTGTTGGAGCTTTGGGAATATACATAATTGGCTATAAAGGTGTTATGGGCATTTATGTCCCAGCGCAGCTTCCCCTTGTAGGTATCCTTTGTGGAATCCGGGGTACGGCTGTAGGGAAGCTCTCCTGTGGTCCTGTCATACTGGAGCCTGTTCAGGAAAAGCCCCTTGCCCTTGAGTCCGTTGTACACGTTAGTGAGATCTTCATTGTCTGCATCAAACTCCCTGTGCATGTATGAAAACTCCATTGCCAGGGTTCCGATGCTCAAGCTCAGCCTTGGATTGATGTCGTTGGTGGTTTCATCGACCCTCTGGGATCTCGACACTATATGACAGGCAAGACACTTGGAGTTGGTCATTGCCTGTTTTTCGCCCTTCCTCTGCTCAAAACGGTGGTTGAAGCTGAACTTCAGATTGGGAATCTGGGGTATGTTCAGCTTGATGCCGTGTTCAAGCTGGGAACGGGTTACCTCAAACATCTCGTCGTAGGCCAGATCCGTATGATACACGTTTGCAGAACCTACCGTCTTTCCGCCCTTTATGTTTTTAAGTTCCGGACTTTTTGCCCAGTTCTTCCATCCTGTTGCAGCAGGCGGAAATACATGGGCCTCGAGATTGTCCATATAGTCATGATCCAGGCGGTGAAGGAAACGGCTGTAGTCGGCCTCGTATATAAAGATACGCCTGAAGGAGACCATTCCGCCATATTCCTGGTCGTCAACATCCCTGTAAAGGGCATCTGCACTGAGATCAAAACCGTTTTTGGACAGCTCCAGGTTGCCTCCAAGATAGGTGGTCCACTTGTAACCAACTGATGAGTTGTACTCCATACCACCTTTTGCCCCACCTTCATCACCGTGAAGCTTGTCAAGGGCTGTTGTGGCACCAACCCTGAGCTCACCTGAATACCATTTTCCATCTTCTTCACCAAAGACGGCGGACGCCCCGGCAGTTGCCAGTGCAAACATCGCCGCCATAAAAAGAATCGCTGCTTTTTTCATCGGCTGTACCTCCTTGGCTACCGGGTTAGTCCGTGTCCACTGGTCACGCTCTGGGATGTATAATCAGAGCCATGTACATACTGGTGACACTGGGTACACTTGGTCATAAAGGACTTCTGGAATCCGTAGTTTGTTCCAGCAAGTTTCCGTCCGTTGTCATAGGGGCTGCCACCTCCTGGGATGCCATGCTTCTCAAGGCTGGATGCCCTTGCAGCATGGAAGTGGGCCTCGTGACACTGCAGACACAGGAAGGGCTCCTGCTGCTTAAGCAGGTTGTTTGCCACAGTGCCGTGTGGATCATGGCATATGAGGCAGTCCTCAACAACAGGATCGTGCTCATATACAAAGGGACCCTGATAACGTGTATGGCACTTGAGGCACAGGTCGTTGACCCTTTCGTCCGTCTTTAGCATGCCTGCCTCAAGGCTGCCGCTTCCATGGGGATTGTGACAGTCCGTACAGCCCATCTTGCCCTCCCTGACCGGGTGATGGGAAAGAAGATGCATCTGGGAGGTTATATCCCCGTGACAGGAAGCACAAAGCTCCATCTCCTTTGCCTTGGCCAGCAGGTCCTTGTTGTGGTTGTGATGAACCTTGTGACATTTTGTGCACGCCACGTCCCTTTCCGCATGAACCGAACCGGGCCAGTTCATCAGATCATCCGCCTGGTGACACGTGGTGCATACACCGCTTATCTCTTCAGGAGCAAGCCCGTCATGACCAAACTTCAGGATCTTTTCTGTATCTCCTTCTCCATCCACGTGAAGGGAACCAGGGCCGTGACAAGACTCGCATCCGGTCTTGTAGCCTCCGCTCACCTCAAAGTCCGCCAGCCTCATATGGACGTTGTCCTTGTCGTCGCCCATATCCTCATGACAATCAAGGCACGTGCTACTCCCTACATACGTTGCGCCAGGTGCTATTTCAGGCATTTTTACTACATTTGACCTCTTCTCAAGCACCTGGGCACAGCCGATAAAAAAGAGCATACCGACTGCCAGGATAATAAATTTCCTAATCATAAAATACCCTCCGCAATTCCTGTTTTGATTTGGGAAAAATCCTTCTGTCTCTTTTGCCTCTCAACTCTCCGTCTCCCTCTTGCTATCACCTCCCTTCCTGTCTTCTTGCATCCTTCAAATAAAAAAAGCCGCCCGGTCTGACACCAGTGGCGGCCATAAAAAAGAGTGGAACCCCTTTGCTCCTTTTTTCCTAAACCTGTAAATTGACCAGACCGGCCAATGTACCTTCTGTCTTCAGTTAATGAAGAACAAAGTCCTCTTTAAACGATGGTGATACAACTCCTCCTCCCCTGCAAAATCCTGTCAAACTGTGATCTTGTGATTATTTTAAATTACACAAATCACAAATTATGTCAAGGGAAACTGTTTGAACAGGAGCTATAAGAAAGGGTTATCAAGTCAATTTTTCAGGGCCTCGGGATTATTTCCTGATTTTTATAAAAATTTCTATATTTCTTGCATTTTCTGTAAAACGTAAAGAGCCCACATAACCACAGATGGTTCCTTTCATGGACTCCCTGACAAACCTCTTCATGGGGATCCTCTTTCCATCGACGATCAGCTGGATGTCATCTTCCGCCTTTGTGGAAGAAAGCTGCAGGGCCTCCTCGATAAAATCACAAAGTCCTCCTGTTTCATCAAATCCAAAACGCCTGAGACCCCGGATCTCAAAATCGCTGACAACAGCAATAACACCCTTGACATTATCCCTGATAAGACTGGTCGAGATGGCGGATCGGGCAACCTCCACCTTTTTTATATCGTCCGCCGACTTGAAACCCTCACAAAGCACTAGATCAACCTCTGGAAAAAGAGAGGCAGCCAGGGCTCCAACACCCTGGCCAGAGTTGGGACGGATTGCGGTTATCAAGGATGGTGTCACTACTGCCATCCTGTCTATTCCCTCTGAAATGTAAAGGTCTGTATCAGAACCGGCCTTTTCAAACGGCCTCAAATGATGCTTGGTTGACTTTAATATCGCAATAGTGTAGCCCCTTCTGGAAAGCTCCCTATAAACCTTTCTGATTAGAGTGGTCTTGCCACTGTTGTGGTAGCCGATAAATGCCAGGGCCTGGGACATGGGTTTCTCCTTTGCTTGGTAAGCTCATGCTACTTTTTGATTTAGAGGCCTGATATGTTACTTTTAAAAAGACACCGGAACAAGGGCCTGCATGCTGAAACCATGATACCAATCACACTTGATTACAAGACAAAGGTCATTTCAAAAGACGGCACGGAAACCAGACACGAGGTGGTTGCAATCGAGACACCTTTCAGCGTGGCCCTCAATGACGAGACCATTGGAGCTTCAATGGTGCTGCCAAGCGGCCTGGAAGAGTTTGGAGTAGGCTTTCTCTTTGGCCAGGGTTACATAGAAAACAGGAGTCAGGTAAAAGAGGTTTACGTCTGCCCCGAGGGCAGGATCAGTGTCTATGCCGATGTTGATGTGACAGGGCCCAAAGAGGTCATCATAACATCTGGATGCGGCGGAACAGGAAAGATCTCGAAAGAGATGCTGGAAGGGGCCTTTGAGGAGCTGGCTGAATGCAACATCACACTGGATGAGATAGAAAGATTCGTATTACAGGTTCTGCACCATTCAGACCTTGGCATCAAAACCCACTGCATCCATGCCTGCGGATTCTGGACAGAAGGAAGACTTGCAGCCTTTTATGAAGACGTTGGCAGGCACAATGCAGTTGACAAGGTGATAGGCGCCATCCTCCTTGGCAAGATCCCGCCTGAAGGTGCCATCTATACCACAGGAAGGCTTACCTCCGACATGGTGCTAAAATGTGCGCGCATCGGGATTCCCCTGGTGATGTCTCGAACAGCCCCCTCCTCTCTGGGCCTTGCCATTGCCAGGCGCGCAGGAGTTACACTGGCTGCCTATGTGCGTCCCCACAGGGTAAACTGCTTCAACGCACCACACAGGATAGTTCCTAAACACCAGATATAGTGAAAAAATTTCTCCATGAAAATTTTTTCTTTTTCAGGAAAAACTTTTCATAAAATGAAGCTTGCAGACTCATTCAGCCAGGTTTTTTCCGGTTTGCTTTTGATATTCAAGCCTTGTTTGAGGCATAATTATTGCTTGTAATATAAGAGGTGGGGATAAACGTTAAGTTGTCTAATTATTTGTACATTGATAAAAACAGAGGTTTCTGTACCACAACGGTATCAATCAGCAACAGGAAGGAGGTATTGGAATGGTAACCCGAATTGTTACGATACTGGTGTCTTTTTTGGCAGTTACTGTAGCCTCAAGCATCCAGGCTTTTGCAGTAACCATCAATGATACGACACTTATAGAACGGTGGGCAAGAGGCGAGCCAAAGCCAACAAAAGACGGGAAACTATGGCATGACTG